>Ga0068864_100003174_pt1 | contig 13589 bp, 10 predicted proteins | sample KBSSwiS72_FD_66586 | JGI IMG/M metagenome (GOLD analysis project Ga0068864, IMG submission 66586) | Switchgrass rhizosphere microbial communities from Kellogg Biological Station, Michigan, USA - KBS Switchgrass S7-2 | ecosystem: Host-associated > Plants > Roots > Rhizosphere > Soil ...
CCAGCGCCGCGACTTCACGATCAACGGCCTGCTGCTCGACCCGACTCATCTCGCCAATGCCTCGCCAGATCAACAAGCGTCCGCCGTTCGCACAGGACTGCTCGATTACGTTGGCGGCCTCGACGATCTCGATGCCCGCGTAATCCGCGCCATTGGTCGACCCGAAAAGCGTTTCGAAGAAGACCACCTCCGCCTCCTTCGCGCGGTCCGCTTTGCTGCCCGTTTCGGCTTCGCCATCGAACCCGCCACCCTCGCCGCAATCCGCAAGCTCGCCGCGCGCATCCATGCCGTAAGCCGTGAGCGTATCCGTGAAGAACTGACCAAAATGCTCACAGAAGGTCACGCGAGCCGAGCATTCAAGCTCCTCGACGAAACCGATCTCCTTGTCCAGGTCCTTCCCGAAATCTCCAGAATGAAAGGCGTCCAGCAGCCGCCGCAGTTCCACCCGGAAGGTGACGTCTGGATCCATACTCTGATGCTGCTTGAACAGCTCCAGCCCGGTTGCCCGATGACACTTGCCTGGGGTGCTCTTCTCCATGACGTGGGCAAGCCGGCCACCTACCGTGAAGCCCCGGACCGCATCCGATTTGACGGACACGTGGAAGTGGGCGTAGCCATCGCTGCAGACATCTGCCGCCGCTTCCGATTCTCCAACGACGAGACCCGCCAGGTTCTCGCTCTCGTCGACAATCACATGCGCTTCGCCGACGCTCCAAAGATGAAAGCCTCGACTCTCAAGCGTTTCTTCCGCCTCGACAATTTCCCGGAGCACCTCGCCCTCCATCGCATGGACTGCATGGCGGCGCACCGCAACCTCGACATCTATGACTTCGTCCGCGAGCGCTACGAGTCTTTACCGGAACAGGAGGTACGCCCTACGCCTCTCCTCACGGGTCGCGAACTCATAGCCGCCGGCTACCTGCCCGGGCCCGCATTCAAAGACATGCTGCAAGCCGTAGAAGATGCTCAATTGGAAGGCACGATCGCCACCCCCGATCAGGCCATGTCGCTCGTTCGCGAGAAATTCGGGTCAGCCTGAAATTTGGCCATATCGGTCAGGAGCAAAGCTGCTCCCATCTTCGTCTTCGCTGTCCCTGAGCCAGCTTTCCGGCTTGGGCAGGTTTTGAAGATCAGCGTGTGCGCTCTCAAGAAACGACTCGAAGAGCACTCGATACAGTCCTCGCCGCCCCGCGAGCCGTTTGTTTCTCGTCCGCAGAAATCCAAATCGGAATGGCGACTGCACTTCAACCTCAGCCAGAAAGTCTCGTGTGAAGTATTGATCGGATCGCGCCACGGCCATCAAGATCAGCGATCGCCAGCTCGTTCTAAGTAGCCGTTTCAAAGCCGGCTCGCCATGGGGCAGCGCATCCAACTGATCGGCTACCTGCGAACTGAATGCCAACAGCTGCCGGACCAGGCCATCCAGCGGCCCTGCCGCTCGCGTGAACAACGTAGCAGAACCGTGCTCAATATCCTCCTGCACATCCTGCAGATCGTCGCCCAGTTGCAGCAACACTCCCCAGTGGAATGCGAAGCTCGCCTCGGCGTCCGTAAGAAATCCGTGGGCGAGACAAGCATCTGCCATCACCGAAGTGCCGCCCTTCGCACAGCTCAATCGCAGAACATCGGCCTGAGAGAGAGAACAGTTCTTCTTCGACTGAGCGATGCTGTTCTCCTGCGCCTGGTGAATCGCCAGCAGGCATTCATACACTCGCGGATACTGCCGTCGCGGGTACTGCAACTCGATCAGCCGCACCATGGCCCACACCGCTTCCTCGTGCTTGCCCCGAGCGGCAATCGATAGTCCGCAAAGCCTGTCGCGAAATCGCGCGCTGAAGTCGAGCTTGCGTTGTGTCGAGATCCCTGCCCCATCCAGAAAATTGTCGCTATACGGGTACAGCAGGCTGTATCCGATAATCGCCGGCGTCATCTGCATACGGTCTCCAACCAGCGGCTGAATCCCGCATACCGTCCATGCATTCCGGCAAGCCTGCACCACATCGGTCATCGGCAGAGCCGGATCAAAACGCCTCGCCCATTGCGCAAATTGAGTTCCGATCGGGATGAGTCGATCCGTGAGCATGTGAACGGCTTCATCTTCCAACCCGAGCGCAACGGTTGCGAAGCGCGGGAACACAGCGACCACTCGCTTTTGCGCCTCCGCCCGCTGCCTGCCACCGCGACGTGCATACTTCGCTTCCCGCTCCACCCTCTCCAGAGCTTCGTCGTATGCATCTTCCCTTTTCTTCTGTTCTTCCGGGGAGAATCGCAACCCGGAATCCCAGGCCTTTCCACCACATGCGTTCCACTCCGCGGCAGCCGCAGAAACTCGAGACTCGACCCACGACCAGCTGTAGCAACGGTCCATGCGTTCAGAAGTACGCAAACGTGCAGGCGGCGGTTCCCGTAACCTGCGGCACTCAAATCGGCGAAGAAGTCGTGCGATTTGAGTGCGATTCATGCCATATTGGCCTAATGCACGTCACCCGCAAGACAAACCAGGAGTTGGTGATCCTCGACAGCAGTATCTGGATCTCAGTCTTCCTCTTGTGCGCCTCTGTGTTCGCCGCATACCGGTTGAGCATTCAACACAATACAAGAGGATTCTTATCGCTCGGTTGCATGTTGCTCTTCATTCCGCTCTTCTGGCGAAGAGAGGTCGTCTCGTTCGACGCCGCTCGTCAGCAGGCCACGTGGACACGACGACGCCTTTTCAAGGTGGCGACCGGAACCATCCCCTTCAGCGAGATAACCGGCATCACCATGGAGGTTACATCCTCCAAGAACAACGTTCTGATCTATCGCCTCGCAATTCTCACTCCGCACGGCTCTGTGCCTATGTCTGACAGCTACGCTGGAGATCAGCAAAATACGAGAAGCTGAAGCAGGAAATCCTCGATTTCGTGCACCCGGAACTCGCTCAAGCAGGCGCTGGATCAAACCCCGCGCATGGCGGTGCTATCGATCATGAAGCCTCAATCCGCTCTCTTCTTCAGCAAGGCCGCAGGATCGACGCCATCCATCTCATCTGAGCCACGCAGAAAGTCAGCCTGGTCGAAGCTACTGACCGCGTTGCCGCAATCTACGAACAGAGGAACGTCGCCAGGTAATATCCTGTGCAGTCAGCCCACGCATAGACCTGTCATCACGCGCATTCGGCGACAATCGATACAGTGCCTGCCACACCTCGTGAATTCGACGTCATCATCCTTGGCGCTGGCGCCGCCGGTCTCATGTGCGCAGCCACCGCCGGTCAGCGCAAACGGCGCGTCCTCCTCCTCGAACACAATCCCCAACCCGGCCGCAAGATCCTCATCTCTGGTGGCGGCCGCTGCAACTTCACCAATATTCATTGCACTCCGGAAAACTTCATCTCCGCGAATCCGCACTTCGCCAAATCGGCCCTGGCTCTCTATCAGCCTCAGCACTTCCTCGAACTTGTCGAGGGCTACGGAATCAAGTGGCACGAAAAAACATTGGGCCAGCTCTTCTGCGATCACTCCGCCCGCCAGATCCTCGACATGCTCCAGGTCGAGTGCGAACGAGCCCGCGTAGAACTTGTTCTCCAGGCCCGCAACATAGCCGTCGAGCGCACCTCTGGAGGGTTCCACATTCGTTCCACTGCCGGTGATTTCAAATCGAGCGCACTGGTCGTCGCCACCGGCGGCCTGTCGATTCCAAAGATGGCCGCAACCGGCCTCGCCTACGATCTCGCGCGTAAATTCGGGCTCCAGATCGTCGAGCCTCGACCCGCCCTCGTTCCGCTCCTGCTCAGCGGCCCCGAAAAGAGTTGGACCGAACTCACCGGTGTATCTCTTGACGTAACGGCTCAAGCTGCCAGAGGCCCCGCTTTTCGCGAGAAACTGCTCTTCACTCACCGCGGGCTCAGCGGTCCCGCCGTACTCCAGGCCTCCTCTTACTGGCAGTCTGGAGAGTCAATCAACGTCGACTTCGCGCCAGAAGTAAAGCACCTTCTCAGTCCCCTGCTCGAGCATGGATCCCGCCGCGATTCCCTCGGCTTTCGGCACGCACTGCAGTCGGTGCTGCCCCACCGCCTCGCGGCTCACCTTGCACCTATCGCCACTCCGCAAGGCTGGACGAACTCGATCCTCGAATCTGCCGACCGCGCTCTGCATCACTGGCCCTTCCACCCCTCCGGCACAGAAGGATTTGAAAAAGCGGAAGTCACAGCAGGCGGCGTCGATACCTCGGGGCTCAACTCCCGAACCATGGAAACGCGAACCGTATCCGGCCTCTTCTTCATAGGAGAAGCCGTCGACGTCACCGGCCATCTCGGCGGCTTCAACTTTCAGTGGGCCTGGGCCTCCGCCGTTGCCGCCGGCCACTCAGTCTAGTGAACGGCTACTGCGGTGGCGTCGCCTGTTGAGGACTCGATTGCAGCGCAGGAGGAGGTGCCGGCGCTTTTGTCGGTGGCTTCAACACAAACCCCTTGCGCACCAGTGCGAATCCGTCCTGCGGCAGTTCCGCCTGCAGCAACTGACTCTCGGCTCCAGAGAAAAGATCCGTGCTCGCGCCGGCAATCGTCGCTACCAGGTGATGCACGGTGATCTCATTCCCGTTCAACGTGCCTTGTTCATCTGGATAGGTCGCCAGTTGCACCGCTTGAACCGAGCCCGCTTGCTTCGGAACGATCGCCCACAGGTCGCGATTATTGCTCCTGCCCGCAATCGCCAGCAGCGTCTCAAGCGCTCCTGGATCGAAGTCGGCCATGAATACCGCCTGGCTGTGCGCGGCCAGCCGTGTTGTTGTGCTCCGCCCATTCGCTGAAATGTTCACGAGCAGTTGGGCACCGTCCGGCTTAGCCGTCACATTCACAGCCGAGCTGTTGACCCTGGCGCTTAGTTGTACGTGAACCAGGCCTCTCGCTGCAGACAGCTCCTCCGTCTTCGACAGCGCATAGTTCAGTCCCTGCATATCCACCCGCACCGTCGATGTCGAATCGAAGCCGGCCTGACTCGGACCAACGCTGAATCTGGCCGTTCCCACAGGCTTCCCGTTCTTGCTCACAACAAAATCACCCGACTGGCCCCGCGCTCCCGCCGAAACCATCGCCAGACCCAAGGCCACAAACAACAAGTGCCGAATCCCACCAAATCTTCGAATCTGCATCTTCATCTCGTTATTGATTTAGACACCAAATTCCGCCGGAAGCTGCGGCTCCGCGTCTTTTTTGGCCGCTCGACATCTATATTCCAGGTGCAAATGACTCTAGGAGTCCCGTTCTGGATGACAAAAATAGGCCAGCTCTGGCGTCTGGTACGCGAGAGCCACGCCCGGCCGCTCGCCGGCGCTCCATCCAAGCCTTCCCAAGTTAGCCCGTCCGAGACATCCATCACCTTCATTGGCCATTCTTCTTTTCTGATTCAAACCGCCGGCCAGGCCCTCCTCATCGATCCCGTCTTTGCCACGCGGCTCATCGTGCTCCGGCGGCAGCGACGTCCCGGCCTTCGCATTGCCGATCTTCCCCCCATCGACGCCGTCTTGCTGACCCACGCTCACATGGATCACCTGAATCGCCCCTCACTCCGCGCCATGACACGAGCCATGCGCCGCCGTGGGTTGTCGGCTCCCGTCGTCGTCGTTCCCAAAGGCGTTGAAGACCTCGTGCAGGACCTCGGCTTCTCTCGTATCGAAACTCTTGAGTGGTGGCAATCCCTACAGCTCGCGGGTCTTCGCAAGCCTGAACGCCATCGAACCCATTCAATCGAGATCGGGCGGCAAAGCTCGCTCGCCGCGCAAACCGCGTCGGCGACCATCACAGTCACCGCAACGCCTGCTCGCCATTGGGGCGCGCGCATGTTCAACGACACGCATCGCGGCTTCGGGGGCTATGTGATCGCATCCACATCCGGTCCGACGATCTATCACTCCGGCGACACGGCATACTTCAACGGCTTTGCCGAGATCGCACGCCGCCTCCACCCCGACGTTGCCCTGCTCCCCATCGGCGCCTACTTCCCTGATAGCTACCGCGCCGTCCACACCAGCCCCGAAGAGGCTCTCCGGGCCTTTCTGGACTTGCAGGCAGACGTCATGATTCCCATGCACTACGGCACGTTCCGCCTCGGTCGCGAGCCGATGGATGAGCCGCTCCCCCGGCTGCTTCAAGCCGCAGCCAGCGCAGGCGTCAGCGATCGTATCGAAGCATTGGCAGAAGGCGAGAGTTGGATCACACCCGAAGTAAATTCGATCCAGCGCAACGGCACCGCCTGATCGAATCCGCCGCCGCCGGGTTTTCCATCAGACAGAAACACCAACCACGTTGCAGTTGTAAAACTTCTCCGGAAGCTGCTCAAAGAACGGCCTCGACAAGTCCAGATCCGATTGCCCCGTCTCACACACGGTGAAACGAAACGGACGGATTGCCGCCAGCTCCTGCAAGACCGATACCGGATCGATACCCGTTCTCGCTGCCACCAGCGGATGAGCCTCCGTGGCAACAATCACGCGCGTGGCTTTGGCGATAGTGTTCCTCGCTCCGCGGACAACCGCCTGCTCGCCACCCTCAACATCGATCTTGATGAGCAGATCCTGCGCCGGTAATTCGAGTGAGTCCAGCGTGAGGACCTCAAATCCGCCATCAGCCGCGTGTTTAACATAACGAGCCTGGTTGTAGGCGTCATATGCCGGGCGCCGCAATTCTCCCCGTCCGGCGTAGTCACTCACTGCCGCTTGAATCACCTCGTTCGCAACCGGAAGTCCAGCAAGATTCATCCGCAGCAGCGGAATTTCGTCCTCGCTGGGCTCAAAGGCAATCACCCGTGAAACGCGCGCCAAACGAGCCGTCAAGAGCATCGAGACCAGGCCGAGGTCCGCGCCACAATCGATAATCGTCAGCGGTGCGTCGCTGTCTTCGGCCTCCCCAACGAGCCTGTCGATCAGTTCCGGCTCATAGTGCACCAGGTCGAATCGATCCCACCGCCGTTCCGGCCGGAAGATCGGAACGTGCACAGAGATTCCCCTTCCAATTTCATACCGAATTACCTTCCTGAGGAAATACCCACGCTTCTTTAAGAACTCAAATAACCGCCAGGCGCCCCGGATGCGGTGGCGCATCATAAACTTCATCGTCGTAAAGAGAAGTGGAGGCTGATCCAGGAAGATCAGATCTTCTGCCAAGACGCCCTCCTTAGAATCGCGCGACATCGGCCTCACAATGCTGCACGGAATTACTGGCGAAGCTCGACCAGCGTAGCACCCTGCCCGCCTTCGTTCTGAGCGGCCTCAGCGATTCCCGCCACGTGCGGGTGCGACTTGAGAAATTCGCGAACGCCGCGTCGCAGGATGCCGGCGCCATGACCATGAATCACTCGAACGCGCGGCAGCCCCGCGAGAAACGCTCGATCGAGATACTTCTCCAATTCCTCCGTCGCTTCGTCCACCGTGCGCCCGATCAGGTTGATCTCCATCCGCATATCATCGGTGTTCGCGCTGCTCACTGAAATATGCACGCCCTTCTGTTTGCGCGCAGCCGCCAGCGGATCTTGCCGTTCTGCCTGTTGCGCTGCGGACTTCACAACCTCGGCAATGTCGTCTCGCTTTACGCGCATCTTGATCGGACCCAGGGCCACTTCAAACAGGTCCTTCTCGACCTCTCGCTGCACAACCGCGATCTTCCCCATCGACTTAAGCCGCACCTGGTCGCCTGCAGCCACATGACGAACCACATGCGGTTGCGCATTCACATCCCCCGCATCCGCACCTGTGCGATGAGCGACAACCGTCTGGTTGAAACTCTCCTGAAACTCCCGCCGCAACCGTGTGATGCGGCGCTCTGCTTCTTTCGACAACTTTTGCTGCGCTGCCCGATCCTCGACCGCCCGCACATTCTCCCGCATCTGGAACTCAAATTCCTTCATCAACGAAGCGAGCTTCTGTTCCAGTTCGCGCGTGCGATTTCTGATCTCGACATCGCCTTCACGCTCCAGCCTCTTGCGCTCCTGGTTCAGAGCGTACTGCTGCTCTCGCGCTGCCTTCCGGTCGTCCTCAAGCTGCGTGAGTTCCTTATGCAGCCGATCGAGGAAGCGTGCGATGTCCACCTGTTGCGATCCCAGCCGTTCTCGCGCTCCCGCAACGATCCTGCGATCCAGGCCTAATCGCTCCGCTGTCTGAATGCCGGCCGAAGCACCAGGCACACCGAGACGCAACTGATAATTTGGCACCAGCGTCACTTCATCAACACCGGCTGCCGCATTCAACACGCCCGGCGTGTTCGCCCCGTACACCTTGAGCGAAGTGTGATGCGTAGAGATCAGCGTCCATGCGCGGCATTCCAGAAAATTCGCCGCAACCGCAACCGCCAGCGCAGCTCCCTCCTCGGGATCGGTAGCCGAGCCAAGCTCATCCAGCAACACCAGGGCTCGTGAATCCGCCAGCCGGGAGAGCCGGTTCAAATTCACGATATGCGCGGAGAACGTCGACAGCTCTGCCTCAATCGACTGCGCATCTCCAATGTCAGCAAGAAACGCCGTGAAGACCGGAAACTCCGCGCGCGCAGCCGGAACCGGCAATCCCGCCTGAGCCATCATTGCCAGCAGCGCCGTGGTTTTCAGAGTAACTGTCTTTCCGCCCGTATTCGGTCCGCTGATGATTAGTTGCCTCGCATCCGCAGTCAGCTCCAGCGACAAGGGAACGATACCGCCGCCCGTACCTCGCAAATGCCTTTCCAGCAACGGATGCCGTGCCTGTTCGAGATACAGCCGACCGGGCCCGAACGTCGGCTCGACGCACTCATAGTCGCGCGCAAACCGTGCGCGAGCCACCATCGTGTCCACAATCGCAAGAACTCGGGCGCCCTCAACCAATGCCTGCGCGTATCCACCAACCTGCCGCGTAAGAGAGACAAAGATCCTGTGGATCTCCGCCTGCTCTTCCTCAATCAGCCGGACCAGCTCATTGTTCTGCTCGATGGTCTCTAGCGGTTCCACATACACCGTCTGCCCTGACGAGCTGGCCCCATGCACCACACCCGAGACGCGTCGCTTGAGTTCGCTCCGCACCGGAATCACGAACCGATCTCCCCGAATCGTGATCAGGTCCTCTTGTGTCGACCCTTCGCCCGAGAGCCTTCGTAGCGCAGAACGCAACGACTCTTCGATCGCTCTCTGCTGCCGTTCCTGTTCGCGCCGGATACGGTTTAATTCAGGAGACGCATCGTCCGCCAGCGTCCCGTCAGGCATGATCTTGCGTTCAATCGACTCAGCCAGCGGCTTCAACGAAGACCCGGCAAGCGGCGATGAGAGTTCCATCAATCCCGGCAATTTATCAGCGAGTCGCGCAGGTGGTTCCCGCAACAATGCCTGCCACGCTCCAACGTCATGGGCCAGTCGCGCTACAGACTGCAGCTCAGCCGCTTCAAGCGCCGCGCCCGGAATCTGCGCTTTTGCCGCCAGCTGCGTCGGATCGAGCAAACCTCCCAGCGGAATCGACACCTGCTCCTGAAGCAATAACCGGACCTCGCTCCACAGCTGGTGCTGGCGACTCATCCACTCTTCATCTGTCGAAGGCCGGAGGCCGAGAATTGCTACCCGTCCAACAACGGAAGACGCATATCCGGAGACAAAGACCAGCAATGGCTCCCACTCAAGAGCCAGCGTATCGGCGTTCTCAATTGGCGACGGAATGGGTTCGAGAAGCGGCATCTACAGCCCTACCTTACGTGCGGAAACAAGGGCCTAGCTGCTCTCTGAGCTCTTCGGCGTAGACGTAGACGAAGACGAAGACGAAGACGAAGGTGCCGGGGCAGCGGGCGTCGATGAGGTGCCGGTCCCGCTGCTCGAATCGCTCGTCTTGGCGGCTTCTTTGCTCTCCGAAGGCTTCGATTCACTCGACGAGTCCGACGAGCCTTCCGAGCTTTTCGGGGCGTAGTCGTTGATGTACCAGCCGGCGCCCTTGAAGTTGAAACGCGGAGCCGTCAGTGGACGCACCAACGTCTCGTTGCCACACTTCGGACAAATCTTCTCCGGCTCAGCTGAGAAGTTCTGAATCTTTTCAAACCGGTGGCCGCACGTCGTGCAGCGGTATGGATACAGGGGCAAGGCTCTTCTACTCTCCCGACGCGATCAGATCTCTTCTTTCTATTCTAACGGCAGGGTAGATCTCCCTCCACCCTGCCGTTCAATGCCCGGTTTACTTGTGCGCCATCACCGGAACCGATGCTTCGTGGTCTTCCCAAGCCAGCGTGATCGTTCCCTTGCCACCGTCGCCCTTGATATCCCATTTAAGATTCTCGACCATTGAAGAAGGCTTGCTCATCTGCATCTTCGTCTTGCCAAGATCCTGGGACCCGTCATAAGCAAGTCCCCATTCACCGGTCTTCTTGTTTACGATCAGCGTCCACTGGTCGGGATCGGAGATGTCGACGAAAAGCGTGTATTTTCCCGCCGGAACGTGCACATCGCCGATCATCAGATCACCTGCGGTTTCAAGCGTTGTCGCCCCATTCGCTCCGGCTCGCCACACCGGATAATGAGGGTTGTGGCTGATCAGGCCATCCTTGGTGAAAATCTTGCCCTCGCGTCCCTTCACCCCGGGCGACGAATAGCTGATGCTGATTTCATGTCCGCCGATGGTTCCTGTGGCCTTCTCAGGCGGGCTGGCGGGGGCCTTCTGTTGAGCAAGCACGGTGGTAGCTGCAAATACGAGTCCGGCACAAACAAGAAGATGCTTCATGGTTTGATTCTCCTCCAGCAGCGGCAATGGGAACTGCGGCCGCAACGGCATTGATTGTCGCACCGTGGGCTCACGCTCGCAAACAAGCCGACCTCATTCCACTGCAGCACTAAGCTGGTATGATGCCCCCGGAAGAACCAAGGCCCGAAAGAACCGAAGCCCGGAAAACCGAAGCCCGAAAACCTAAGAAGGATCAGCCATGGCAGGTCAACAAATCCGGCAATCGCCCGGCGCCCGCTTCCGCGCCGCAGCCGCCGAAGAAAAGCCGCTTCAGGTAGTTGGCGCCATCAACGCCTACACCGCGCGCATGGCCGAAGCGTCCGGCTTCCGCGCCCTCTATCTTTCGGGCGGCGGCGTAGCGGCCAACTCCCTCGGCATGCCCGACCTCGGCATCAGCACCATGGAAGACGTCCTCACAGATGTTCGCCGCATCACCGACGCGACCACCCTGCCGCTCCTTGTCGACATCGACACGGGCTGGGGCAGCGCCTTCAACATCGCCCGCACCCTCCGCTCCATGATCAAGGCCGGAGCCGCCGCCATACACATTGAAGACCAGGTTGGCGCAAAGCGATGCGGCCACCGCCCCGGCAAGGAACTCGTTCCCGCCGAAGAGATGGTAGACCGCATTAAAGCCGCGGTCGACGCCCGAACTGACGACCAATTCGTGCTGATGGCCCGCACCGACGCCCTTGCTGGCGAAGGCCTTCAGGCCGCCATCGAACGCGCCCAGGCCTACGTGGCCGCCGGCGCCGACATGATCTTCGCCGAAGCCGTCACAGAACTAGACCAGTACACGAAATTCCGCGGCGCTGTCGGCGTCCCCCTCCTCGCCAACATCACCGAGTTCGGCCAAACCCCTTTGTGGTCGCGCGACGAACTCGCCCGCGCAGGCGTCGACATCATCCTCTATTGCTGTGCCGCCTATCGCGCCATGAATGCCGCCGCCCTCCAGGTCTACCAGACAATCCGAACCGAAGGCACGCAGAAACACCTCATTCCGCAGATGCAGACCCGCGCCGACTTGTACAAATACCTCGACTACCACGCATACGAGGACAAGCTCGACGCCCTCTTCGCCAAGAACAAGGACCCCAGGTAGACACCCCCGCCGCTGATCCGATAGCTTCAGCTCTGCGGGGGTCGTAATGAGCAACGAAGTCACCTCTACACCTGCGGCGTTCAAGCCCAAAAAATCCGTCGCGCTCTCCGGCACACCGGCCGGTTCTACGGCTCTGTGCACCGTCGGTCACACCGGCAACGACCTGCACTATCGCGGGTACGACATCCACGATCTCGCCACACGTTGCGAATTCGAGGAAGTCGCCTATCTCCTGATTCATGGCAAGCTGCCGACACCCGCCGAACTCGCCGGGTACAAGGCCAGCCTTCGCCCATTGCGCAGCCTCCCTGCCGCCGTGAAGCAGGCCCTTGAGTTGCTCCCTCCCTCCACGCATCCCATGGACGTCCTGCGTACCGGCGTGTCGGTGCTTGGTTGCGTTCTGCCCGAAGGAGAAGCCCACAAAGAATCCGGCGCACGCAAAATCGCCGATGCCCTTCTCGCTTCGCTGGGCTCCATGCTCATCTATTGGCACCACTACGCCCGCAATGGCCGACGCATTGAGGTCGAGCGTTTCGAGGACTCCATCGCCGCTCATTTCCTGCACCTCCTGCACGGCTCTGCACCCAGCCCTGAATGGATTCAGGCGATGCAGACCTCCCTCATCCTCTACGCCGAGCACGAATTCAATGCCTCCACCTTCACTGCACGTGTCATCGCCGGCACCGGATCCGACATCTACTCGTGCATCGCCGGCGCGATTGGCGCGCTGAAGGGACCCAAGCACGGAGGCGCCAACGAAGTCGCCCTCGAAATCCAGAAGCGCTATCACCGTCCCGACGAAGCCGAAGCCGATATGCGCTGGCGTGTTGGCGAACGTGAAGTCATCATCGGATTCGGCCATCCCGTCTACACCATCAGCGATCCTCGCAGCGACATCATCAAGGAAGTAGCGCGCAAGCTTTCCGCCGCTGCGGGCGACATGCGGCTCTTCAACGTCGCCGAGCGCATTGAAACCACAATGCACGACGCCAAGCGCATGTTCCCCAACCTCGACTGGTATAGCGCCGTTGCTTACGACCTGATGGGAATTCCCGTAGACCTCTTCACGCCCCTCTTCGTCATTGCCAGAACCGCCGGATGGTGCGCCCACGTCATCGAACAGCGCCAGGACGGCAAGATCATCCGTCCCTCCGCAAACTACACCGGCCCGGAACCGAAGGCCTTCGTTCCCATTGATCAGCGCAGCTAGCACTCCACTCGAACCTGGAGAGACTCCGTTGTCATCTCATATCAGCAACGAGCGCCCCGCACCAGACAAAGTCATCACCGACATCGCCGACTACGCGCTCGGCTACCAGATCGACAGCGATCTCGCCTTCGAAACAGCCCGCTACTGCCTTCTCGATACTCTGGGCTGCGGTCTAGAAGCTCTCGAATACCCCGCCTGCACAAAACTCCTCGGCCCCATCGTTCCCGGCACCGTCGTCCCGCATGGCGCGCGCGTACCCGGCACCAGCTATCACCTCGATCCCGTTCAGGCCGCATTCAACATCGGCGCAATCATTCGATGGCTCGACTACAACGACACCTGGCTCGCAGCCGAGTGGGGCCACCCATCCGACAATCTTGGCGGCATCCTCGCCGTCGCCGACTGGCTCTGCCGTTCCGGCGCAGTCGAAGGCAAACCGCTCCTGACCATGCGTGACGTCCTTACCGCGATGATCAAGGCCCATGAGATTCAGGGCTGCATCGCTCTCGAGAACTCCTTCAACAAGGTTGGCCTCGATCACGTGGTCCTGGTCAAAGTAGCTTCGACCGCGGTCGTCTGCTCGCT
>Ga0068864_100003175_pt1 | contig 13588 bp, 11 predicted proteins | sample KBSSwiS72_FD_66586 | JGI IMG/M metagenome (GOLD analysis project Ga0068864, IMG submission 66586) | Switchgrass rhizosphere microbial communities from Kellogg Biological Station, Michigan, USA - KBS Switchgrass S7-2 | ecosystem: Host-associated > Plants > Roots > Rhizosphere > Soil ...
CGGTATCAACACGTGGCTCATGAAGGGCTTTCTCGACTCCATCCCCGATTCGCTCGACGAGTCGGCCCGTGTCGACGGAGCGACTCCGGGGCAGGTCTTCTGGGGGATCATCTTGCCGCTCGCGACCCCGGTTCTCGCGGTCGTCGGCCTGCTCTCGTACATCTTCTCGATCAACGAGTTCATCATCGCGAGCCGCCTGCTGCAGACGACGGACAAGTGGACCCTCCCGGTCGGCCTGTACGGGTTCATCAGCGACAAGTACGCATCGCAGTGGGGTCCCTTCTGCGCCGGCGTCGTGCTCGCAGCCCTCCCCGTCGTGATCCTGTTCTTCTTCCTCCAGCGCTACATCACCGAGGGTCTTACGCGCGGCGCGGTCAAGGGCTAGCGCGTGGTGACGCTTCTCGACCAGCCGCACCACGACGGCTCCGACGCGTACGTCCTGGAGCACGCTGCCGAGCTCGGCGACGACGTCACTGTCGCGCTGCGCGTTCCCAGGGCAGGGTCGCCGTCGCGGGTACTGGTGCGCTACGTCCGCGACGCCGAGCCGAACGTCGTCGAAGCGGTGGTCGACCGTGAGTCGGAGCACGACGTGTGGTGGCGCGCGAGCTTTCCCGTCGCGAACCCGGCCACCTCATATCGCTGGCTCCTCGTCGGAGGCGGTGGCGGCTTCAACTGGCTCACTGCCACGGGTCTCCACGGCGGCTATGTGCCCGACGCGGACGACTTCGTCGCGACCGTCGGGGCGGGCGGGCCTGACTGGCACCTCGAGTCGGTCGTCTATCAGGTCTTCCCCGACCGCTTCGCCTCGTCGGGCGCCGACGTCGAGCCTCCCGAATGGGCGATTCCCCGGCCCTGGGACGAGCTGCCGACGGGTCGCGGCCCCGAGACGCCGTTCGAGTGGTTCGGCGGAGACCTCCGCGGCATCGAGGAACGGCTCGACCACGTGTCGTCGCTCGGGGCGAACGTCATCTACCTCACGCCGGTGTTCCCCGCCGGGAGCACCCACCGCTACGACGCGACGACGTTCGACCACGTCGACCCGCTTCTCGGCGGAGATGCCGCGTATGCGGCGCTCGTCGGCGCCGCGCACGCTCGCGGACTCCGCGTCCTCGGCGATCTCACGACCAACCACGTGGGAGCGCGCCACGAGTGGTTCGTCGCCGCGCTCGAGGGTCACTCTCCGGAGCGGGAGTTCTTCTACTTCGACGATGCGCTCGAGCACGGGTACGAGTGCTGGTACGGGCACGCGAGCCTCCCGAAGCTCGACTACGGCTCCGAGGAGCTGCGGGAGCGCATGTATGCCGGCCGGGAGGCAGTCGTCCGCCGCTGGCTCGAGTCGCCCTACGAGCTCGACGGCTGGCGGATCGACGTGGCCAACATGACGGCTCGCCACGGGACGTACGACGGCCTCGCCGGAGTGGCGCACGGAGTCGTCAGCGCGGCGGCGGACGTGCGACCCGACGCGCTCGTCGTCGCGGAGCATGCGCACGACGCCCGCGGGGACCTCCGGCTCGGCGCGTGGCACGGGACGATGAACTACGCGGGGTTCAGCCGTCCCGTGTGGGCGTGGCTGCGCGGCGAGAATCTCCCGATCGATCCCGCCGGTCAGTTCATGGAGCTTCCTGTCGGGATCCCGCACTTCGACGGCCCGACGGCGGTTCGGACGATGCGCGCGTTTCGCGCAGGCATCCCGTGGAGCGCGTCGCTCCACTCCTGGGCGATTCTCGACAGCCACGACTCGCCACGGTTCCGGGTCGTCGCAGGGTCGCGCGAGCGCCAGCTCGTCGGGGTCGGGCTGCAGATGACGACGCCGGGTGTCCCGATGGTGTTCGCCGGCGACGAGATCGGGCTCGGTGGAGACTGGGGCGAGGACGCACGGCGCACCATGCCGTGGTCGCGCCCCGAGTCGTGGGACGCGGACGCGCTGGACGGCTACCGCCGGCTCATCGCGCTACGGCGTGGCGAGCGCGCCTTGGCGCGGGGCGGCATCCGCTACGCACACGTCTCCGACGACGCGATCGCGTACGTGCGGGAGACGCGCGACGAGGCGATCCTGTGCCTGGCGACCCGCGAGCCGTGCGAGCCTGTTCGCGTGCGGCTCGGCGCCCTCGGCGGAAGCGCACTCGACGCTCTCGTGGGAGGGGACGTATCCATCGAAGGTGATTCCGCCGTGCTCCCGTCGGGTGGGCCGGCATTCCATGCCTGGAGAGTCGTGTGAGAGCGAAGGAGGAGGGACGTGGCTGAGGTCCAGCTCAAGGACGTGAACAAGGTCTACGAGGGGGGCGTGCACGCCGTCCAGGACCTGTCGATCGACGTGGCGGACGGCGAGTTCCTCGTGCTCGTGGGGCCGTCCGGCTGTGGCAAGACGACGGCGCTCCGGATGGTCGCGGGCCTCGAGTCGATCACCGACGGGACGGTCACGATCGGCGACCGCGTCGTGAACGACCTCTCGCCGAAGGATCGCGACATCGCGATGGTGTTCCAGAACTACGCGCTCTACCCGCACCTCTCGGTCGCGGACAACATCGCATTCGGTCTGCGGCTCCGGAAGACGCCGAAGCACCTCGTCGACGAGCGGATCGCCTGGGCGGCGAAGCTGCTCGACCTCACGCCCTACCTCGCGCGGAAGCCGAAGGAGCTGTCGGGAGGCCAGCGCCAGCGCGTCGCCATGGGCCGCGCGATCGTGCGCGAGCCGCAGGTCTTCCTCATGGACGAGCCCCTCTCGAACCTCGACGCGAAGCTGCGGATCCAGATGCGCTCCGAGATCGCGAAGCTTCAACACGATCTCGAGACGACGACGATCTACGTCACGCACGACCAAGTCGAGGCGATGACCATGGGCGATCGCGTCGCCGTGATGAGCATGGGCGTGCTCCAGCAGATCGACCGCCCGCAGGCGCTCTACGACGCACCGAAGAGCGTCTTCGTCGCGAGCTTCATCGGCACGCCGCCGATGAACCTCTTCCGCGGCACGCTCGGGACGGAGAACGGCTCCGTGTCGGTCAAGCTCGGCCCGACGACGCTGACCGTCGAGCAGTCCTGCGTCGCCCGCTACGGAGGAATTCGCGAGCTCGGTGGGCGAGACGTCGTGGTCGGCATCCGCGCCGAGGACATCTATCCGGCCAGCGTGAGGCCCGACCTGCCGACGATGGACGCCACGGTCGAGCTCGTCGAGGCGCTGGGATCGGGCGTCATGGCGCACCTGCGGGTGGACGCGCCCGCGGCTCGCCATCCGGAAACGACCGGCGCCGCACCCCTGGAGAGCGACGAGGGATCGCTGAACGACGCGCTCGGCTCACAGCCGAACCTCGTCGCGCAGTTCCCGCCGCGCGTGATTCTCAAGCTCCAGGACACGGTGCCCGTGGCCATCGACCCGGGTGCCCTCCACTTCTTCGACGAGGAGACGGGTGCGGCGCTCAGCTAGCGGCGCTCTTCTCGTCGGCCTCGTCCTCTCGCTTCCGGGCGTCGTCGGCGCGACGCCGAACGCCACGCCGAAGCCACCCGCCGGCGCCGCGCTCGAGGCGCTCGCGCAGCCTCCGACGTACCGACCCTTCGCGTCCCAGCGGATCTACTTCGTGATGCCGGACCGGTACGCGAACGGCGACCCGGCGAACGACAATGGCGGCCTGACCGGTCCTCGCACGGTGACCGGCTACGACCCCGGCGACACCGGCTGGTACCACGGCGGCGATCTCAAGGGGCTGACCGGGACGTGCACGGACGCGCGGACCGGTCTCGCGCGGCTGACCGACCTCGGCTTCACGGCGATCTGGGTGACGCCCGTCGTCGCCCAGCAGTACGTCCAGGCGGACAGCGCCGCCTACCACGGGTACTGGGGGCTCGACTTCACGCACGTCGATCCGCACCTCGGGACCAACGCCGACTTCGCGGCATTCGTGGACTGCGCGCACCGGCTGGGCATGAAGGTCTACCTCGACGTGGTCGTGAACCACACGGCCGACGTCATCCTCCCTGCGGGCGGCTCGACCTATGTCGGTGCGGAGCAGGTGCCGTATCGCGACTGCAACGGCAAGCCGTACTCGGCGCAGCGGTACGCGGGCACGAAGCGCTTTCCCTGCGTCTCCGCCCGCTATCAGCCACGCCAGCCCGTCGTGCTGCCCGAGAACCGCAGCCTGAAGCAGCCCGCCTGGCTGAATCAGGTGACGCGGTACCACAACCGCGGGAACATCTCCTTCGACAGCTGCTCCGCCGCATGTTTCGAGCAGGGCGACTTCTTCGGGCTCGACGACCTCTTCACGGAGCAGCCGTTCGTCGTCAACGGACTCGCGAACGTGTTCGGCAACTGGGTTCGCGAGTTCAAGGTGGACGGCTTCCGCGTCGACACGGCAAAACACGTCGACCGCGCGTTCTTCAGGGCGTGGGCTCCGAAGATCCTCGCCGCGGCACGGGCCGTGGGCGTGAAGGACTTCGAGATCTTCGGCGAGGTGACGCTGAACGACGCGTCCGAGCTCGCGATCTTCGAGCGGGAGCGTGCGATTCCGAACGTCCTCGACTTCCCGCTGCAGGACGCGCTCGTCCGCTACGCCGGCGGCTCGTCGGGCTCTCGCGGCATCGCGACCCGACTCGCGGACGACGACTACTTCAGGCGCCCGGACGGAGTCGCGCCCACGCCCGCGACCTTCCTCGGGAATCACGACATCGGACGCGCAGCGCTTCTGATCGGGCAGCAGACGAGCGCGAGCGGACCCGAGCTCGAGCACCGGGTCGAGCTCGGCTACGCGCTGCTCTACCTGCTCCGGGGAGCGCCGGTCGTCTACTACGGGGACGAGGTCGGGATGATCGGGCGCGGTGGGGACAAAGCCGCGCGCCAGGACATGTTCCCGACGCAGGTCTCGGAGTGGCAGACGGAGGCACGCGTCGGTGGCCAACCGATCGGCACGGGCTCCTCCTTCGATGTCGACACGACGCACGGTGTCGGAGCAGCCCTGCGGCAGCTCGCGCAGCTGCGCAGCGCGCACCCCGCACTGGCGACGGGCGCCACTGTCGTTCGGTATGCCCGCGACAACCTGCTCGTGCTCAGCCGGTTCGACCGCGAGACGCGCCACGAGTACGTCGTGGCGTTCAACTCGAGCGACGAGCAGGGCGCCGGGGAGGTGGCGGTGACAACGGCGACGCCGTCGTCGGAGTGGACGCAGCTCGCGGGGCCGGGCCTCGCGTCGCTGCGCACCGACGCGAGCGGGCGGCTCGCGTTCGTCGTGCCGCCGCTCAGCGCCGTCGTTCTTCGCGCCGGCTCCGATCTCCCGACACGGGGCGCGGTCCGCACGGCCCTCGGCGTGGCCGCGGATCGCTTCACGAACCTGAAGGTGGTCACTGCGGCGATCATGGGGGACGACCCGGCGAGCGTGACCTTCGCCGTCCGGCGGAAGGGGTCCGCGACGTGGACGCGCCTCGGGGTCGACGACGGCGCGCCGTATCGCGTCTTCGTCGACCCGCGTGGCTTCAAGAAGGGTGAAATCGTCTCGCTCGTGGCGGTTGTCCGCGCGAGCGACGGCTCGGTCTCGACGTCTCCGGTCCTCTCGGTGAGCTTGCGCTGATGGCCACCGCACCCGACGTCACGAGCGCGGTCGACTCGACTGGTCGGCGCTACGCGTTCAGGCCCGCGGCGCTGATCGGCAACAGCTCGCTCCTCGTCACGATCAGCGAGCGCGGGGAGCTCGAGCGCATCTTCTGGCCGAGCGTCGACCACGGGCAGCATCTCGGCGAGCTCCGCATTGGTGTCGAGCGGGACGGCGAGACGCTGTGGCTCGACGACGAGCCGTGCTCATGGGGGCAGACCTACGTCGGTGGGTCATCGGTGCTGCGCACCAGCACCCGGATCCGTGGAGCGACGATCGAGGTGACGGACCTCGTGACGCCGGCGGAGCCGGTGCTCGCGCGCGGCATCCGATCGAGCGCCGCCGAGCGCCTGGTCGTCCGGATCGCCCCGAGCCTCGACGGTGACGAACGCAGCGGTGCCGGCTACGTGGACCCGGGATCCGGCGCGCTCGTCTTCTACCTCCGTGACGTCGCGCTCGCCGTCGAGCTCGTTGCGCCCGAGGCGATCGTGGCGCTCCGCGAGTCGAACGGCCGGGAGCCGACGCAGGACGTCGTCGTGCACCGCGCGCCCGTCGAAGGCTCGATCACCGGCGCGCTCGACCGGGAGGCGCTCCTGCTCGTCGCCTTCGGCGCAACACCGGACGAGGCGATCGCCCGCTTGCGCCGGCCCGCCGCGGTCGGCTGTGACGTCCTCGAATCGGAGCGCATCGCGTACGACCGCGAGACGGTCGCCCTCGCCGCTCCCTCGGCGGACGACGCCGTCACGACGCTCTACGCGCGCTCGCTCCTCGTCCTCGAGCAGCTGACGGACCGGCAGACGGGCGCGACGATCGCCGCGCCCGAGTTCGACCCGTCCTTCGAGCAGTCGGGCGGCTACGGCTTCGTCTGGCCACGCGACCTCGGGTACGTCGTGCTGAGCTTCCTGGCGGCGCGGCGCGGCGACCTCGCGGTTCCGGCGCTGCGCTGGCTCGCGCGCGAGCAGGCGCCCGAGGGACTGTGGCTCCAGCGCTACTGGACGGACGGCTCGCTCGCACCGAGCTGGGGCCTCCATCAGCTCGATGAGACGGGAATGGTCGTCTTCGCATACGAGGCGGCCTGGCGCGAGCTCGGCGACGCGGCGCTCGACCGCGAGCTCTGGCCCTCGGCACGCGCGGCCGCCGACTTCCTGTGCAACTTCCTGGACGAGGAGACCGGCTTGCCGCTGCCGAGCGTCGACCTTTGGGAGCAGACGGACGGGCAGCACTCGTACAGCGCCGCTGCGACCTACGGCGGGCTCGCGGCCGCGTCGGCGATGGCCTCCCGGCACGAGCCGGCGCTCGCGGCGCGCTATCGCGAGACGGCGGAGCGCGTGCGTTCCGGGATCGAGGACCATCTCTGGAGCGACGAGCACGGCCGCTACCTCCGCTCGCGCTGGGTCGGTCGCTCGGACGAACTGGGCGAGACGCCGCCCAAGGTCTTCGACCGACCGCTCCGCTATCCGACGCGGGCCGTGCGCAGCGTCGATCGCGAAGACGGCCGCGTCGACAGCTCGCTGCTCGGCCTCTCGTGGCCGTTCCGGGCAGTCGATCCCGACTCGCCGCGCATGCGTGCAACGGTCGAGGCGGTCGCACGAGGGCTCCGGCTGGAGGACGGCGGCGTCCTTCGGCACGAGGACGACGACTACGCCGGCGGCAACCCGTGGCTCATCTCGACACTCTGGCTCGGGCTCGCCGGGCGACAGGCGGGGAACGAGAACTCGCATCGTGAGGCGATCGCGTACGCGCTCGACCGGCAGACCCCGCTGGGACTTCTTCCCGAGCAGGTCACCCGTGACGGCCACCCTGCGTGGGCTGTGCCCCTCGGCTGGAGCCACGCGATGCTGATCCTCGCAGCGCGCCCCGAGCTCTCGCTCGTGCGCGACGGGGCGTGATGCGCTCCGCGTAACGTCCGCCGCTTGCTGCTCGACATACCGCAGCCGTACGACTTCCAACTGTCGACCGCCCGCTTCCGCGACTTCGGGTCGGACGGCGCAACCGTGCTGCACGAGGGCGGCCTGCACCGTGTCGTGTCCGGTCGCGAGGTACGAGTCACGGCGGCCGCTGGCGGTGTCGCGATCGAGCCTTGGAGCGAGGACGCCGCATCCGAGATCGGACAGCTTCTCGGGGTGCCCTTCGATCTCGCGCCGTTCCGCGCTTGGGCGGCGGAGGATCCCGTGCTCGGGCCGATCGTCGACGCGCTTGCGGGCTTCCGTCCCACGCTCAACCCTCAGCCGTTCGAGGCGCTCGTCGTCGCGATCACGACCCAGCAGATCTCCCTGCGCGCCGCCGCCGCGATCCGCGGGAACCTCGTTCGCGCGTACGGCGTGCAGCACGAGGTCGCCTGGGAGTTCCCGACCCGGGAGCGGATCAAGGAGCTGCGGCCGCGACACTTCACACCGCTCGGGTTCTCGCGGGCGAAGGCGGAGTACGTCCTCGAGCTCGCGCACTCGGGCCTCGAGTTCGCAGCGCTCGCGACGCTGGACGACGACGACGTGGTCGCTGCGCTGACATCGGTGCGCGGGCTGGGCCGCTGGACCGCCGACTGGTACCTCGCGCGACACCTCGCCCGGCCGCACGCATGGCCCGCCGGCGACCTCGGCGTGCGAAAGGCGGTCGCGACGTTCTACGCTGGCGGATCCCAGCTGTCGATCGAGGAGGTCCGACGCATGAGCGAGCGGTTCGCGCCGTTCGAGAACCTGTCAGCGCAGTTCTTGCTCGCGGGCGCCCGGATGGCGGGCTGAGCGATGCAGGTGCGGCGCGCCGTAGCCGAAGACTTCGAGGCGATCGCCGAGCTCTGGCGGCAGTTCGACCACGAGGTCCCGCCGCCGACCCACGAGCGCCCGGCAGACGAGGAGAAGGAGCTCGGGGAGGTGCGCGAGATCATTGGGTCCGAGATCGCCTTTCTCGCGCAGGAGGACGACGGCACGCCGATCGGCTTCGCGCTGGCCCGGCACCGTGCGTCGGGGTTCGGCACCCTGACCGATCTGTACGTCGCGCGTGACGCACGGCGGAGCGGCATCGCCACGGAGCTCATGCGCGAGGTCCTGGGAGCGTTTCGGGAGCTCTCCATCGGGCACTTCGATCTCGACGTGCAGGCATCGAATAGCGTCGCGCGGTCGCTCTACGCGCGCTGGGGACTGAAGGACGAGGTCATCGTCATGACCGGATCGGTCGCCGCGCTCGAGGAGCGGCTCGGAAGCCAGGAGGCCGCGTCGTTCGGCTCGATCCACATCCAGTCGGACGACCTGAGCGCCGTCGAGCAGGCGGTACGCCAGTTCGTGCCCCGGCTTCCCGGCGGCTCGCGAGGCTCGCTCATAGCGCCTCCGCGCGGGGGCTGGATCGCCGTCTACGACGACGTCTGCGACCGGAACCCGGAGATGCTCCGCCGACTCGCACGCGAGCTTTCCGACAGGATGGGCTCCGTGACCTTGCTGCTCGGCGTCGAGCGGGAGGAGCTCGTGCGGATGATCCTCTTCGAGCGAGGGAGGATCGTGGACGAGTACCTCTCGGTGCCCGAGTTCTACGGGCCTCTTCCACCCGGAGACGTCGTCGGCCTCGCCGCCAACCCGACCGTCGTCGCCAGGCTCACCGGTGCCGACACGGACGCCGTGCGTCGCGTCGCGCACACGGCGTCGTCGCCGGCCGATCTCCCGCCGGCGCGCGAGCTTCTCGGACAACTCGCTGAGGTCATGCGGATCGACGGCGCCCTCACGGGGTGGTCGGACGCACCCGAGCTCGAGGGATCGGTGAGGGTCGACCGCACGTGAAGGTCCTGCTCCTCCACGGATGGCCCGTCTCGGAGCGGATCTGGGTGCCGCAGGTCTCCGCCCTGAGAAACGCGGGCTTCGACCCAGTCGCGCCGCATCTGTACGGGCGCGGCCCGTCGATCGACGACTGGGCGGCGCAGCTCCTCCGCGAGACCGACGGTTCGCTCGTCACGGTGGGAGCGTCGATGGGCGGCTACTGCGCGCTTGCGATGGCACGGCGTGCGCCAGAGCGCATCCAGGGGATGCTTCTCGTCGGCTCGCGCGCCGACGCCGACACGTTCGAACGGCGCCGCTTCCGCCAGGACATGATCAGCGACCTCCGCGCCGGAGATCGACCGGACCGGGCCGACGACGACGCGAACCTCGAGCACCTCGCCGTCGCACAGGAGGCCATGAGAGACCGGCTCGATCTCAGCGGTGTCGCCGCGTCGTTCGGCGGGCCGCTCCTCGTCTGCGTCGGCGAGCGCGACGAGCTCGTGACCGTGGCCGAGGCGCAGCAGCTCGCCGACTCCGCGCTCGACGGACGCCTCGAGGTCTTCTCCGATGCGGGCCACTTCGTCTCCGTCGACCAGCCCGAGCGGTTCAACGAGGTTCTCCTCGAGTTCGTGAGCCAGTGGAGGACGTGACGCTCGCAGAGCTGCGCGACCGCCTCGGCGACGAGGCGCTCACCGTGCTCGACGTGCGAACGTCGCTGGAGTTCGAGGGAGCGGCTGGTGCGCACTGTGACCCGCGGCAGGGTCACATCCCGGGGGCGCTCAACGTCCCGCTCGAGCGGATCCTTCAATGTCGCAGCGCGGCGGACGTCAGGGACGTGATCGGCCTGCCCGAAGGCGCCGAGATCGTCGCGTACTGCCACTCGGGTAGTCGTTCGCGTTTCGCGACGGAGGTGCTCGCCGGAGCCGGCTACAAGGCCCGGAACTACGTCGGCTCCTGGCACGAGTGGTCGCGTGAGGTGGCCGACTAGGAGGACGCTTCGCGCAGGAACGCGTCCGCGAGCCAGCGGCCCTGCGCATTCGACCGACCGATCACGTCCTTCGACTCGGTCAGCAGCTCTGCCGACGGCATCGGCAGCTCGTCCGGGTCTTCGTCGACCCAGGCCGTGAGCATCGGATACGTGACCTCGGCGTGGAACTGGATGCCCCAGGCAGGGCGGCCGTCGAGCCGGAACGCCTGCGTGCAGACCGCGCTGCGCGCGAGCTCGACGCCGCCGTGCGGGAGGTCGAACGTGTAGTGGTGCCACTGGAAGACGGTGGCGCGCGCGGGCAGGGCGCCGAGCACGGGGTCGGACGATCCCTCGGATGTCAGTGCGACCTCGTACCAGCCGATCTCCGGCTCCGTCGCTGGTCGTACGTCCGCGCCGGCCGAGCGCGCGAGCATCTGCGCTCCGAGGCAGACGCCGAGCACGGGGACCTGCGCAGCGAGCACGCCGCCGAGGAACTCCTCCTCGTGCGCGAGCCAGTCGAAGCGGTCGTCCTCGTCCGGGTGCATCGACCCGCCGAAGGCCATCACGGCGTCGTAGCGCCCGGGCGCTTCGGGCGTGCCTCCGTCGGGAACCTCCCAGCGCTCCAGCGTGTGCCCGGCTGCCTCGACCGCTTCGTCGAAGACACCGCCCGGCACGCTCGGGCCGTGAGTCACCGAGAGAACGCGCACCGGCGGACTGTACTCAGAAGAGCGTCGGCGCCAGTGGTGGCGGCACGACACCACCCGACGCCGGAATGCCGGCCTCGTCGAGCAGGCCTCGCAGGATCACGGCGCTCTGCGGCGCGAAGTCGTCGCGGTTGTTGTTGAAGAGGGCATACACCTCGTCCGCCTCCGTCGCGAGGTTGCCGAGCTTCTCGACCCACTCCGCCAGCTCCTCCGCCGAGTACATCCAGTTGAAGCGCTCGGACGACTTCTCGGCCTTGATGTTCCACGTCTTCTCGTTTCGTCCATGGAACCGGACGTATGCGACCGGGTGTGTCACCTCTGCGTGCCGGGCGACCACATTCGAGGCGCGTGTCATCGGCGTGTCGACCGACACGTACGCGAGGCCCGTGCGCTCGAGGAACTCGAGCGTCGAAGGCCGCTCGCTCGGCTCCATCCACGAGCGGTGCCGGAACTCGATGAGCGGGACGAGCGGTGCGAGTCGTGCGGGGACGAGCTCGAGCTCCGCGAGTGCCGCCTTCGACTTCGTGAAGCGAGGGTGGTACTGGAGCAGGATTCCTTTCAGCTTCCCGGAGAGCTCCAGCGGCCCGATCGATGCACGGAACGCGGCGAACGCCTCGTCGCTCGGCTCGCCCTCGTGGAAGGTCATCGTCTTGTGCGCCTTCACGTGGAAGGTGAACTCGGGTGGCGTGCGCTGCGCCCAGTTGCGCGTGACGCCCGGATCGGGGAGGTGGTAGTAGGGCGAGTCGACCTCGACCGTGTCGAAGCGCTCGGCGTAGTACCCGAGGCGAGCCTTGGACGTGGAGACGCCGCGCGGATACCACGACTTCACGAGCCCCTCGTCCGCGAAGCTGCACGTCCCGAGGCGGACTGTCGCGGCCATGTCGGAAGCGTAGGGGGCCGGCATCGCCGACCCCCTACGTCACTGCGGCTCTACTTCTTGCGGACGACGGCGCTCTTGACCGCGAACCCGTTCACCGTCGGGTTGACGCACGGCACTGATCCGAGCGCGGGCTGCAGCTGGGCGCAGAGCGGCGGAGCCGCGGCTCCCGCGGCGGCGGCCTCGGCGCGGAAGAACGTGCCGACCGCGAACTTCGCCGTGAACCTGCCGCTCGCGGACACCCGCATGCGCTTGCGCGTCGTGAGCTTCGACTTGACCGAGCCGCCGGAGACGGTGACGATGGCGCCGCCGCGCGGCTGCCCGGCTTGCGTGACCGAGCCGGTGACGATCGCGCCCCGTCCGGATCTCTTCGCCGAGATGGTCACGGCGCCCGGCGCCACCGCAGCCGGCGACACCACGGCGCCCGCCGGGTTCGGTGTCCCCGCTCCTGGCGTGTAGGGCACCCACGAGGAGATCCAGGTGCCCGTGGCGACCTGGCTGAAGACGCCGTTGATGGCGAGCTCCGCGCTGTACACCTTCGCGCCGAACGTCGCGCGGCCGGGTGTTCCGACCGGTACGTCGGGCGGTGGGAGGCAGATCCCGATGAACGCGGGGCTCAGCGCCGCGAAGCCCGTGCCGGCAGTCGACATCAGGTAGGTCGGCACGGTCAGGGTCTGTCCCGCAGCGGAGAGCACCATGACCCACGTCGCCAGCGGCGCAGCCGTACCGATGCACCCTTGCTGCGTTGCAGCGGGAACCTGACCCGGGGCCGCGACCACGAGTTGGCCGTCGAGCGGGAGATCGGCGCCGGCGAGGTCGAGCGCCTTGACGATCGCCTTCACCGGCCCGAGCACCGTCCCGGGAGCCTGGGTCGTCGTCAGCTGGATGCCGGCAGGTGCCAGGATCACCACCGCTGCGGTCGGGTCGTCGTTCGGGTCGAGCGACGCCTTGACCACGACGCCGGTCGCTGTCTGCGTCACCTCGAGCTTCGGCGACATGTAGGCGGCCATCGCGGCGGGTACCGCGATGAGCGCAGCGACTGCCGCAAGGCCTACTGCGGCGGTCCAGATTCGTCCTTTCATGTGCCCTCCTCGTCGGTCAATCGAGACTCTTTCAAAGAAGCCGCGCCGGGTCATCCCCTCGCAGGGAGGAGGCCGCTCGCGCGCACCCACTGCTTGTTGTCGTAGCGATAGAGGTAGACCTGCTCCATCGGGCGATAGTCCGTCCGCGAGGTCTGCAGCCGGATGCCCGGGAGCAGGAACGGGTTCGCGAGCGTGTCGAGGCTCTGTGCGGCCTTCAGGAGGCTCGATCGCGTCGGACTCTTCCCCGCCTTGCGCAGCGTCTCGACCATCGTCCACGCGACGGTCATGCCGTACCAGTTGTAGACGTCCGTCTGCTTCCCGCTCGGGTCGTACTTCCGCATGATGGAGCGGTAGAGGGCGACCGCCTTGTCCTTCGCCCAGATCGGGTCGTTCGGGTTCTTCACGAACGCGATCGAGAGTGCGCCCTTCGTGAGCTCGGGCGCGTTGAAGCGGGCGATTCCCATGATCGTCGGCTCGATGGAGACCGACGCGATGTACACCTGCGGCTTCCAGCCGAGCCGGTGCGTCGTCGCGATGGCCTGGAGGAAGAACTTCGGTGTCGCGAACAGCATGAGCGTGTCGGCTCCCGACGCCTTCAACAGGCCGATCTGGCCCGAGACGTCGGCGCCCGTGAACTCGTAT
>Ga0068864_100003179_pt1 | contig 13576 bp, 6 predicted proteins | sample KBSSwiS72_FD_66586 | JGI IMG/M metagenome (GOLD analysis project Ga0068864, IMG submission 66586) | Switchgrass rhizosphere microbial communities from Kellogg Biological Station, Michigan, USA - KBS Switchgrass S7-2 | ecosystem: Host-associated > Plants > Roots > Rhizosphere > Soil ...
GTGCGCAAGCACCAGAAGATCGAGGACCCGCGCTACCTCTACTGGGCGGACCGGCTGGGGCTCATCGTCTGGGAGGAGATGCCCAGCGCCTACCGCTTCACCCGCCAGTCCGTCGAGCGCGTCACGCGCGAGTGGCTCGAGGTGCTCGCGCGCGACTACAGCCACCCGTGCATCGTGGCGTGGGTGCCCCTCAACGAGTCCTGGGGCGTGCCCAACCTGCCGGACAACGTCGCCGAGCGCCACTACGTCCAGGCGCTCTTCCACCTCACCCGCACCCTGGACTCCACGCGCCCGGTCATCGGCAACGACGGCTGGGAGAGCGTGGCCACCGACATCATCGGCATCCACGACTACGACGGGGATCCGGCGCGGATCGCGCACCGCTACCGCACCGAGGAGCAGCTCCCGAAGCTGCTGCGCCGCGCGCGGCCCGGCGGACGGCTGCTGGTGCTCGAGGGCGAGACGGACCGCCCGGTGATGCTCACCGAGTTCGGCGGGCTCGCGCTGCCTCAGGAGGACACCCGGGCCTGGGGCTACTCGCGCGTCTCCTCCTCGGAGGAGTTCGCGGCGCGCTACCGCCGGCTGCTCGAGGCGGTGCGCTCGGTCGACCTGTTCGCCGGCTTCTGCTACACGCAGTTTGCCGACACGTACCAGGAGCAGACGGGCCTTCTCTACGGCGATCGGACCCCCAAGTTCCCCCTCGATCAGATCGCCGAAGCCACGACCGGCGTCCCGGCCGCGCGGGCGCCCGAGGTGGAGGAGACCCCCGACATGCTTCCCCCCGGCGGCGAAGGGTCCCGTCACGGCCAGGCCGCCGCCGCCGCGGAGACGACGACGGCGCCCCTGCCGCGGAGGACTCGACGGCACGGTTCTTGAACGCCCTCGTCCGGAACCAGGAATTCCGGGAGGATCCATGTCTCAAGAATCCGTGACAATCAGCGACCGGGCGGTCGAGCAGCTCAACTCCTTGCTGCGCGGCGAGATCTCGGCGGTCCAGACGTACGATCAGGCTCTCCGCAAGCTCGGCGACCATTTCGGTGACGAGGCGGCGGAGCTGAGGCGAATTGCCCAGGAGCACGGCGAGCACGCGCAGGATCTGCGGGCCCGGGTGCGCACCCTCGGAGGCGACCCCGACGACTCCGCGCGGGTCTGGGGCACCCTCGTCCAGGCGGTGGAGGGGACCGCGCGGCTGTTCGGGGACGCCACCGCGCTGAAGGCGCTGCGGGAGGGCGAGGAGCACGGGCTGCGCGACTATCGCGACGCCCTCTCCGAGCTCGACGTCGAGAGCCGGCGTCTCGTCCAGGATGCGCTGCTCCCCGCGCAGCTCCGGCACATCCAGGCGCTCGAGGAGATGATCCAGCGCGTGTCGCAGGGCTCGGCCGCCTGATCGGGCCCCGGGGCGGCTGAGTTAGGCTCTCAGGCTTTCGCTCTCATCGGGAGAAACATCATGTCGGAAGCCGAACTCGAGAACGTGAGCGAACCGACTTCGGGTCGGCGACAGCGGGAGTCCGCCTCCGCGGGGCAGGGGGACGCGCAAACGCGAACTCCGACGGAAGCGGGCTCCGAGCCGGAGCCCGTTCCCACGGGCGTCGTCGGACTCGACGAGGTGCTGGGCGGCGGGCTGACGCCCGGGCGCCTCTACCTTCTCGAGGGCTACCCCGGCACGGGCAAGACCACCCTGGCGTTGGAGTTCCTCCTCGAGGGCGTGCGGCGGGGCGAGCCGGTCCTCTACGTGACCCTGTCGGAAACCGCCGAGGAGCTTCGCGCCGCGGCCACATCGCACGGCTGGTCGCTCGACGGAATCCGGATCCGGGAGTTGATCCCCTCCGAGGAGAGCCTCCACCCGGACGCTCAGTACACGGTGTTCCATCCGTCCGAGGTCGAGCTCGGCGAGACGACGCGCGCGATCTTCGAGGAGGCCGAGAAGCTGCGCCCGACGCGCACGGTTTTCGACTCGCTGTCGGAGCTCCGGCTGCTCGCGGGAAGCGCGCTCCGGTATCGGCGGCAGGTGATGTCGCTGAAGCAGTTCTTCGCCCGTTGCCAGTGCACGGCCCTCATGCTCGACGACCGCAGCGGCGGAGACGACGACCGTCAGCTTCGCAGCCTGGCGAGCGGCATCATGCTCCTCGAGCAGGTCCATCCCGAATACGGCGCGGAGCGGCGCCGCATGGTCGTCGTGAAGCACCGCGCATCGCGGTACCGGGGCGGGTACCACGACTTCGCCATCCGGCGCGGGGGAGTCAAGGTGTTCCCCCGGGTGGTCGCGGCCGACGAGCGCCACGGATCCTCGCGCGCGCTGCTCAGCTCCGGCGTCGACCGGCTGGACACGCTGCTCGGAGGAGGACTCGAGCGCGGGACGAGCACGCTCATCGCCGGCGCCGCCGGTACCGGGAAGTCCACGATCGCCCTCCAGCACGCCACGGCCGCAGCCGCCCGGGGCGAGCGCGCGAGCCTCTTCCTGTTCGACGAATCGCCGACGACGCTGGTGACTCGCGCGAGGGGTCTGGGGATTCCCGTCGAGGAGCACATCGAGGCGGGCCGGCTCGTGCTCCGCCAGGTGGATCCCGCCGAGCTCTCGCCCGGCGAGTTCGCATCGACCGTGCTCGCCGAGGGACGCCAGCCGGGCCAGTCCATCATCGTGATCGACAGCCTGAACGGCTACCTGAACGCGATGCCGGAGGAGCGCTTCCTGGTCACGCAGCTCCACGAGCTGCTCACGAGCCTCGGCCAGCTCGGCATCGCGACGATTCTCGTCGGAGTGCAGCACGGCCTCATCGGAAGCACGCTGGACAATCCCGTCGACGCGAGCTACCTGGCGGACACGGTGGTGCAGCTTCGATACTTCGAGGTCGACGGCGCGGTCCGGCAGGCAATCTCGGTGATCAAGAAGCGCGCCGGCAGGCACGAGCGGACGATTCGCGAGCTCCGGCTCCAATCCAGCGGCATCTGGCTCGGCGACCCGCTGCGCGAGTATCGCGGCATCCTCACGGGGGTTCCGGTGCTCAACGCCCGCGACCCCGAATCGCGCCTGCCGGAGCCGTGAGCGCGAACCCTCGCTCCGAGCTCGAGAGACGGGTCCTGATCCTCGGGCCGACGGTCCGGGACGCCGAGCTGGTCCGGGGAGTCCTCGGCCGGGCGGGGGTCCCGTCGGTGCACGTGCGCAGCCCCGAGGCGCTGTTCCCGGAGCTCGAGCAGGGCGCGGGCGCGCTCCTCATCACCGAGGAGGCCATCGCGAGGGGAGCCGGCCGCCTCTCGGAGTTCCTGGAGTCGCAGCCGCCCTGGTCGGACCTGCCGGTCCTGCTCCTGACGGCCGCCGGCGCGAGCTCGGAGACCGTGCTGCGCGCCGTCGAGTCGCTCGGCAACGTGACGCTCCTCGAGCGCCCCACGCGGGTCACGGCGCTCATCGCGGCGGCCAAGGCGGCGCTTCGGGCCCGCGTCCGCCAGTACCAGATCCGCGCCCACCTCGCCGACCGGGAGTGGGCGGAGAGGCGCAGCGTGGCCGAGCTCGCGGTCGCGCGGCTCCTCGGCCGGACCACCACGGGCGATCCGACCTCGGAGATCCTGCGGGCCGTCTGCGAGGGGCTGGACTGGGATGCGGGGGCGCTCTGGTCGATCTCGGACGAGGACGGACGCATTCGCAGCGTCGCCTTCTGGTCGCGAAGCGCGCGGCCGGTGCCCCACTTCGAGCGGGCGACGCGCGCGGCGCGATTCGACCGCGGGGTGGGGCTGCCGGGAAGAGTCTGGGCCAGCGGGGATCCCGAATGGGTCCGCGACGTCACCGGGGACCCGAACTTTCCCCGCGCCCGCGCCGCGGAGATGGACGGCCTTCGCGGCGGGACGGCGTTCCCGATCCGCAGCGGCGGCGAGACCGTGGCGATCATGGAGTTCTTCAGCCGCGAGATCGAAGAGCCGGACGCCGGACTCATGGCCACCATGTCGACGATCGGAGCCCACGTCGGTCAGTTCCTCGACCGGCGCGAGGCCGAGGAGTCCCTGCGCCTCGCCGACCGGCGCAAGGACGAGTTCCTCGCGACGCTCGCGCACGAGCTGCGCAACCCCCTGGCGCCGATCCGCATCGCCGCGCAGCTTCTCCAGGCGCCGTCCGCGTCGTCCGACGACACACGGTGGGCCCGCAAGGTCATCGAGCGCCAGGTCCGGCACCTCGGGCGCCTCGTCGAGGACCTCATGGAGGTCTCGCGCGTGGCGAGCGGGAAGATCGTCCTGCGCCGTCAGAACGTCGAGCTCTCGAGCGTCGTCCATGCCGCCGTCGAGACCAGCCGGCCCGTCATCGAGGCCGCGGGGCACCGGCTCTCCGTGTCGCTGCCGCCGGAGCCGATCCACCTGGATGCGGACCCGCTCCGCCTCTCGCAGATCCTGTCCAACCTGCTCAACAACGCGGCGAAGTTCACGCCGCCGGGCGGACGGATCGCGCTGACGGCGGAGAGGAGCAAGGATCAGATGCTCCTGACCGTCACGGACAACGGCATCGGCATTCCGCCGGAGATGCGGGACGCGATCTTCGAAATGTTCACGCAGGTCGATCGAACGACGGAGAGTGGTCCGAGCGGGCTGGGCATCGGGCTGACGCTCGTCCGCTCGTTCGTGCAGCTCCACGGCGGAGCCGTCGAAGCACGCAGCGCGGGGCCCGGGATGGGGAGCGAGTTCCGGGTGCAGCTGCCGATCGTCGTCGGGGACGAGCCGGCGGCCGAGAAGGACACGGCGGCGGCCGCGCCGCGCCTGCGGACGATGCGTGTCGTCGTCGTCGACGACAACGAGGACAGCGCCGAGGGGCTGGCGACCCTCTTGCGGCTCGACGGCCACGAGGTCACGACCGCGCACGACGGGCTCGAGGCGGTCGCGGTGGCCGAGGCGTTCCGTCCCGAGGTCGTGTTTCTCGACATCGGCTTGCCGGGCATCAGCGGCTACGAGGCGGCGCGGCGTATTCGCGCGCTCCCGGGCGGAGCCGCCATGCGGCTCATCGCCCTGACGGGCTGGGGTCAGCAGGACGACCGCCGCAAGTCGCGCGAGGCCGGATTCGACCGCCACCTCGTCAAGCCCGTCGAACCGCTGGAGCTCGACGACGCCCTCCGGGGGCGGGAGCCCGCCAGCGAAGCCGTCAACCACCAACCGGGAGGCGTGACCGGCTGAGCTCCCGCACGCAGGGAGCCGGCTCGATCGTTGCTGGTTCGCGGGTCGTGGCGACCCGTCGCCGTCGTGCTATCCGGCTGCTCGACGACGTCACCGACTCTCGCTTTTCTCCTTGATACAGTCCGGGCAGGTTTCCATGGCTGGTCGCAAGTCTGTCCGGAGACGTGGTGCGCCGCCCGCGCGGCGTGTCGCAAAGCGCGCTCCGGTGAAGCGGCCCCCGGCGAAAACCTCCGCACGGGGATCCCTCGCGCGAGGTGTGGCGCCGGCGAGCTCGGAGCAGTTTCCGATCGTCGGCATCGGCGCGTCGGCGGGCGGGCTGGAGGCGATGAGGCGTCTTCTCCGCGCACTTCCGAAGGACAACCGCATGGCGCTCGTGCTCGTGCAGCACCTGGATCCCAATCACGAGAGCATGCTCGTGGACATCCTCTCCCGCGAGACGACGCTGCCGGTGCGCCAGGTCGCCGACGGGATGCGCGCCGAACCACAGCACCTCTATGTGATTCCTCCCAACGCCTCGATGGAGCTCGTCGACGGAGCCTTCCGAATCGGCCGACGCCACCGCGCTCCGGGGCACCCGTCGCTTCCGATCGACGAGTTCTTCGCGTCGCTGGCTGGAATCCAGAGGGCGGGCGCCATCGGGGTCGTGCTGTCCGGCAACGCCTCGGACGGAATGCTCGGGATGCGCGCGATCAAGGCCGAGGGCGGCGTCACGTTCGCGCAGGACGAGAGCGCCCAGTTCCAGGGGATGCCGCGCGCCGCCATAGCGGCCGGCGCCGTCGACTTCGTCCTCCCGCCCGAGGAGATCGCCCGGGAGCTCGATCGCGTCTCGAAGCATCCGTTCCTCTACACCGAGAAGGGCAAGGAGGCGAGGCCCGACGAGGACACGCTCCGAAAGATCTTCGGGATGGTGCGGACGGCGACGGGCGTCGACTTCTCGAGCTACCGGCAGACCACGATCCTGCGCCGGCTCGCGCGCCGGATGGCGGTCAACAAGGTCCTCGAGTTCGGCGAGTACCTGACGCTGCTCCGGAAGACGCCGGCCGAGGTGATCGCGCTCCACGACGACTTCCTGATTTCCGTCACCGCGTTCTTCCGGGATCCCGGGACGTTCGATCTGCTGCGCACGAGGGTGTTTCCGGATCTCATGAAGAACCGGCGCGCCGATCACGCCGTCCGAATGTGGGTCCCGGGTTGTGCGACGGGGGAGGAGGCGTACTCCCTGGCGATCTGCGCGCTCGAGAGCCAGGAGAGCGGCCGGCCCGTGGACGTCCAGATCTTCGCGACGGACGTCTCCGAGAGCGCGATCGAGGATGCCCGCCGCGGAATCTACGCCGAGAGCGCCGTCCTCAACATCTCGCCGGAGCGGCTGCGGCGCTTCTTCACGCGGGTCGACGGCCGCTATCAGGTGACCAAGGCGATCCGGGACGTCTGCATCTTCGCCCGGCAGAACGTCGCCGCGGACCCCCCCTTCTCGAACCTGGACGTCCTGTCCTGCCGCAACCTGCTGATCTACCTCGAGCCCACGCTGCAGCGGAAGCTGTTCCCGCTGTTCCACCACGTGCTCAAGCCGACGGGCTACCTCGTCCTGGGCCCGTCGGAGTCCGCGGCGCCGTTTGGAGACCTGTTCACCCCGATCGACCGCCGCCACCGTATCTTCACGAGGCGAGTCGCGGACGTCCCGCTGCCGCTCACGATCCTGCCTCGCGCATTCGAAGGCATCCGATTCGACGGGCGCGGTTCCCGGGGGCGGCCCGACCCGGCGAGTCCCGCGGTCCAGCTCCCGACGGAGGTCGATCGCCTCCTGATCGGCCGCTACGCGCCGCCCGCCGTCGTGGTCAACAGCAACATGGAGATCGTCCAGTTCCGCGGAAAGACCGGCATGGTCCTGGAACCGTCCTCCGGCGCGGCGAGCCTGAACGTCCTGTCGATGGCGCGCGAGGGACTCCTGCCCGGCCTCCGGGAGGCGCTTCACAAGGCGAAGGCCGGAGATACGCGGGTCCGCCGTGAGGGCGTCCGAGTCCGCTCGAACGGCGGTTTCCAGCGGGTGGACCTCGAGGTCATGCCCCTCAGGAGCGAGGGATCTTCGGGGCGCCTCTATCTGGTCCTGTTCGAGATTTCTCCCGTCGACAAAGCATCGAAGCGGGGAAAGAAGGACACGCCGCCCTCGCCGAAGGTGCCGAAGGCGGCGGCCTCCTCGCTGCAGCGCGAGGTCGAGCGTCTCTCCGGGGAGCTCGTCTCGACCCGCGAGTATCTGCAGACGGTCATCGAGGAGCAGGAGGCGACCAACGAAGAGCTGAAGTCGGCCAACGAAGAGATCCTCTCGTCGAACGAGGAGCTCCAGTCCACCAACGAGGAGCTCGACACGGCCAAGGAGGAGCTTCAGTCCGCGAACGAGGAGCTCACGACGCTGAACGAGGAGCTGCAGAACCGAAACGCCCAGCTCGCTAGCATCAACGACGACCTGGTGAACCTCCTGGACAGCGCCCGGATCCCGATCGTCATGCTGGGCGCCGAGGGAAGGATCCGGCGCTTCACGCCGTCGGCGGAGAAGCTGCTCAATCTGATTCCCTCGGACGTCGGCCGTCCGATCGAGAACATCCGCCCCAACGTCGAGATCCCGAACCTTCCCGACCTCGTCCACGACGCCGCGCCGAAGCAGCTCGAGATCCAGAGCCGGGACGGACGCTGGCACCTCCTCAAGGTCCAGCCGTACCGCACGGTCGAGAACAAGACCGACGGCGCGGTGCTCGCGTTCGTGGACATCCACGCGCTGAAGTCCGCCCAGATCGAGGCGGCGGAGGAGCGCGATTTCTCGGAGTCGATTTTCGAGACCGTCCCCGAGGCGATCCTCGTCCTGGACGAGGATCTCTCCGTGAAGCGGGCGAACGAGGCCTTCTATCGGCTCTTCCGGACCCGGGCCGAGCGGACGATCGGCAGCTCGTTCTTCGAGCTGGGCGGAGGGCATTGGGACACGCCGGACGTCCGCGAAAGGCTCGGGCTTCAGGAGGAGCAGCACATCGAGCTCGATCGGGAGTTCGAGCGTGTCGGCCGGCGCGTCATGCTCCTGCGCTCTCGGCGCTCCCGGCCGGACGCCGGCGGAGTCCTCGTGGTCCTGTCCATCGACGACGTCACCAACCAGCGCCGGGCGCAGCTCCAGCTGCAGAGCTCCGAGGCGCTCCGGGGGTTCTTCGACTCGAGCACCTCGGGCTCGCTCGTCCTCGACGCCGAGACGGGAGAGATCCAGGAGGTGAACCGTTACCTCACGGAGTTCCTCGGCCTGCCGCGCGAGCAGTTCGTCGGAAAGCGGCCGTGGGAGCTCGCGTTCGTGTCGGGCTCCGAGAACCTTCGTGCCCAGATCCTCGGCGCTCAGCCGGACGGGTCGCCGCCGTCCGACATCTCGTTCACGAACAGCGAGGGGCGCGCCGTCCTCATGGAGGCCGTGCAGAGGGTCTTCCTGCCGGGCGGCCGGACGCAGTTCACTCTCACGGACGTGACGCAGCGCCGTCGACTCGAGACCGAGCTTCGACATGCCCAGAAGATGGAGTCGATCGGCCGCCTCGCGGGAGGGATGGCTCACGACTTCAACAACATCCTGAACATCATCTCGGCGTACGCCGAGTCGCTCAAGCGCGGTCCCGAGAAGACGAAGGTCGTAGAGGGCTCGAAGGCGATCGGGCAGGCGGTCGAGCGGGGCGCCGGCGTCGTCCGCCAGCTCCTGACGTTCGCGCGTAAGGACGAGGCGGCGTTCCGGGCCGCCGCCATCAACGAGATCGTCCGCGAGGTGTCGGTCATCGTCGGCGAGACGTTCCCGAAGAACGTCCGCATGGAGAGCGATCTGACCGAGGAGCTCCCCGCGGTGATGGCCGATCCGGATCAGCTGCACCAGGCTCTGCTGAACCTGTTCGTGAACGCGCGGGACGCGATGCCGCGAGGCGGAGTGCTGCGGCTCTCCACCGCGTCGGTCGACCAGAGGTCCGTCCGGGAGAGGTTCCCCGAGGCGACGGCGAGCTCCTATGTCCGGATCGAGGTGTCGGACACGGGGCATGGCATGGACGGAGAGACGCGGAGCCGTGTGTTCGAGCCCTTCTTCACGACGAAGGAGCCGGGCGCCGGCTCGGGCATGGGGCTCTCGGTCGTCTACGGCGTCGTTTCCGCGCATCGGGGGTTCGTCGATCTCGACAGCCAGCCCGAGCGGGGAACGCGGGTGTACCTCTACTTCCCGGCGATCAGCGCCAGGCCGCCGTCCCCGGCGCGACGCGCGCGATCGGTCGCGTCGACCCGCAAGGCCTCCGAGACCGTTCTCTTCGTCGAGGACGAACGTATGCTGCTCGACTCGGTCCGGGAGCTGCTCGAGGAGGAGGGATACACCGTTCTGCCGGCGTACACGGGTGAGGATGCCCTGCGCATCTTCGGCCAGAAAAAAGCGGACATCTCGATGGTCGTCACCGACGTGGAGCTTCCGCAGATGTCGGGCTGGGAGACGTTCCGAAAGATGCAGGAACAGGATCCCGGCGTCCGCGCGGTGCTGGTGAGCGGCTACCTGGATCCTCCGATGCGCGCGCGGATGCTCGAGGGCGGCGCGAAGGGATTCATCCGGAAGCCCTACACGCTCGACGAGATGCTCCGGACGATGCGGCGGGTCCTCGAAGACGGCGAGCCGGTAACCCCCGCCGGCGCGGCCGAAGGGCGCGTCTCGAAAAACGGCGACCCCGCGGCGGAAAAGACGACGCAAGAGAGACGCGCATCGCCCGACGGCAACGGCGACGGCACGGAGGAGGGAAGAGCCTCGGCGGAGACCGGCGAGCGCCGCCCGAAACCCCGGACCCGGCGAAAGAACGGCCGCCGGGCGCCCTCCCGCTAGGGCCGCACGCCGCGAGGCGCTTGACTTGCGCCGTTCTTACGCCTACACTCCTCTTCAGTAGGCCGATGGGCCGGCTCGACATGGCCATCGGGCGGCCGCGGTGGTTCCCTCGGCCTTACTTATTCTGGCAGAGTATGACGAACTCCGAATGAAGTAAGGCGAAGTATGAATCTCACCAAGCGCCAGAAGGAGATCCTCGATTTCATCCGTAGCTACCGCACGGATCACGGCATCTCTCCCACGCAACGCGAGATCCGCGAGCGATTCGACCTCTCCTCCTTCGGAACGGTCCAGAAACACCTGAAACGCCTCGAGGAGAAGGGCGCGCTGTCGCGCGACTGGAACCGGAGCCGTGGCATCTCGCCCCGCGAGGAGCCGCCTTCGAGCCGGGGGATCCCCCTCCTCGGCCTGGTCGCCGCCGGACGGCCGATCGAGCCGTTCCCGCAGGAGGAGTCGATCGAGGTCCCGGCCACGCTGCTCGGGAAGGGCGATCACTTCGTGCTGCGAGTCCGCGGAGAGTCGATGGTGGACGACGGGATCCTCGACGGCGATTACGTCGTCGTGGCGCGGCGGGATCGCGCCGAGACGGGACAGACCGTGGTCGCGCTCGTGCGCGGGGAGGCGACGCTCAAGCGGTACTACCCGGAGGGATCGCGGGTCCGTCTCCAGCCGGCGAACGCCACGATGAAGCCGCTCCTCGTGGAGGGCCGCGACCTGACGATACAGGGCGTGGTGACCGGGCTGATCCGCGATTACGGCCGGGTCTCTCGATAGAAGACCGAAGTCCGACGTCCGTAGTCCAAAGTCCGACTTCCGAGTCAGACGTCCGGGAATGGAAGCATCGTGTCGACCGCGTCGGCGTACCTTCGCGAGGCGCGCCGTCGAGGCCTCCCGCCCGTGCCGCCCGGAGCGTCCGCCCGTCCGTTCCGGCTGTCGCCCTGCGCTAGAATCCCGCACCGTACGGCGACGTACCCAAGTGGTTAAGGGAGAGGTCTGCAAAACCTTTATTCGGCGGTTCGAATCCGCCCGTCGCCTCCACCCTACGGGTCGTAAAGCAGAACGGTAAGACGTGAGACGTCAAACGTCGGACAGCAGGCGGACGGCGGAGAACATGTTCTCCGAGCTCGTCTTATCTGTGACCTCTCCCGTCTCCCGCACGACGCCGGAGTGGCGGAATGGGCAGACGCACGGGACTTAAAATCCCGAGGGCCGAAAGGCCCGTGCCGGTTCGAGTCCGGCCTCCGGCACCAGATCACGAAACCCGATGAGCACACCCGACCCGAACGCCAGCCCGGACTTCCAGCAGCGGCTGGGGTACGCGTTTCGCGACCCGACGCTCCTCGAGCGCGCCCTCACGCACAAGTCCTTCAGCAACGAGAATCGGGAGGTCCAGGCCCCGAACAACGAGCGCCTCGAGTTTCTCGGCGATGCGGTGCTCGGATTCGTGATCGGAGAGATGATCTACCGCTCCTTCCCGAACCTGCAGGAGGGAGCGCTGTCGAAGATCAAGGCGCACCTCGTGTCGGCCACCATGCTGTCCACCAAGGCGCGCGTTCTCGAGATCGGCCGGTTCCTCCGGATGGGGGCGGGGGAGGCCCGCTCCGGCGGCGCCGAGAAGCTCTCGCTGCTCGCCGACGCGTTCGAGGCGGTCGTGGCCGCGATCTACCTCGACGGAGGGCTGGCCGCGGTCGAGGCGTTCGTCCGACGCGTCTTCGAGTCGGAGATCTCGATCATCGACATCGGAGACCTCTCCTTCCACGACTACAAGACGACTCTCCAGGAGGCGGCGCAGGGGCTGGGCCTTCCCCTTCCGGAGTATCGCGTCGTCGACGAGTTCGGCCCGGACCACGAGAAGGCGTTCGTCGTCGAGCTCGTGTGGGACGGCGAGGCCTTCGCGCAGGGGAAGGGCTCCTCCAAGCGCGAGGCGCAGCGCAAGGCCGCGAAGGAGGCTCTGAAGCGGCTGGGGCGGATTCCCGCCTAGGCTCGGGGGACCTCACCGGTCATCCCGAGCGATAGCGAGGGATCCCGTCCCCGGCAGGCCCGGAGCCGGTCACGCCGAATCCGGGGGCCATACGTCGCGCGTCGAATCGGGGATCCCTCGCCGGTGGCTCACCGGGATGATGTTCGGAGGTTGTGTCGGGGGTCGCTCCTACGGCGCCTTCTCCAATCGCTTCAGGAACGCGTCCGGATCCTCGAATCCGACGAGGCGCAGGTCCGCGATCTCGTTGCCCGAGGCGTCGAGAAAGACGACGGTCGGCACTCCCAGGATGCGGTACTTCTGCGCGAGCGCGACGGTCTCCGCGGCCGCGGCCCGGGTCATGTCCGCCTTGTAGAGCGCCCGGCGCTCGAGCCCCTGGCGCACGCGCGCGTCGGAGAACGTCTTCTTGTCGAGCTCGATGCACGGGAGGCACCACGAGGCCGAGAAGTCGATGACCGTCGGGCGGCCCGGCACGCGGCTCACGTCGTACGGCTGCCAGGCGGGACCGCGCACGTCCGCCTCGGCGAGCGGAGAGAAGAAGACCGCCGCGCCGAGGAACAGCACGGCGACGAGCGCGCGCACCGGCAGCCTCAGCGGCATCCGCGCCGCCAGGAGCGCGATCGCGCCGATCACGAGCACCGCCGGCAGCAGCCAGCTGCGGTAGGGCTGGGGCAGCGCGTTGCGCAGGAAGTACGCGGCCATCGCGAGGAGGATCCATCCGAAGATCTTCTTGACGCCCTCCATCCAGGCGCCGGCGCGCGGGAGCGCCGAGATGCGTCCCGAGAACGCGGCGAGGAAGAGGAACGGAAGCCCGAGGCCGAGCGAGAGGACGAAGAAGAAGAGGAACCCGAGCGCCGCGTTCTGGGTCGCCGCCACGAAGGCGAGCAGGCCGAGCACGACCGGGCCGACGCACGGCGCCGCGACGACGCCGACGAGAAGGCCCATTCCGTATGCGCCGGCGACGCCCTGGCGGGCGCCCGCCTTCTGCATGAGTGCCGTCGGCATGCGCAGGTCGTAGAGCCCGAACATCGACAGCGCCAGTGCGACGAGGACCGCGGCCACGCCCGCGAGCACCCACGGCGACTGGAGCGCGACGCCGAAGAGCCGTCCGGAGAGCGCCGCCGCGACGCCGAGCGCGGAGTACGTCGTCGCCATGCCGAGCACGTACACGGACGCGAGGAGGAAGGTGCGTCGGCTGTTGCCCTGGGCCTGCCCTCCGAAGAAACTGACCGTGAGCGGAATGACCGGGTAGACGCATGGCGTCAGATTCAGCGCGAGCCCCCACCCGAAGAGCAGGACGAGGACGCCGGCGAGCCCGCGGCGCTCGAGGAGCTTGCCGAAATCCTGGGACGCGCCGGCGGCCGCGGTGCCACCCTCCAGCCGTCGGGCCTCCGACAGAGGCACCGCGCCGCCCGCGAGCGGCGCGGGCGACGCCGTCGAAGCCGCCGGCTGGCCGGCCGCCGCGGAGGTCGTCCCGGCCGATGCGGCCGCGCCCGTCGTGTGGAACGGCACCTCCGCGGGAGCGAGGCACTGAGTGTCGCTGCACGCCTGGAACTTGACGACGCCGGTCAGCTCCGGCGGCGGCGCGT
>Ga0068864_100003190_pt1 | contig 13563 bp, 15 predicted proteins | sample KBSSwiS72_FD_66586 | JGI IMG/M metagenome (GOLD analysis project Ga0068864, IMG submission 66586) | Switchgrass rhizosphere microbial communities from Kellogg Biological Station, Michigan, USA - KBS Switchgrass S7-2 | ecosystem: Host-associated > Plants > Roots > Rhizosphere > Soil ...
GCCCTATCACCACGGCGATCTTCGCCGCGCCCTGATCGATGCGGCCCGCCGGCTGCTTGAATCCGAGGGTCCCAGCGCGCTTTCGCTGCGCGCCGTGGCCCGGGAAGCCGGCGTCAGTCCGGCCGCGCCGTACCACCATTTCAAGGATAAGGGCGAGCTGCTCGACGCCGTCGCCGGCGAGGGCTGGATGATGCTGGACCAGGCTATCGTCGCGGCGAAGGCGTCCGCGCCCTCGATCCATGCGGCGATGACTGAGATCGGCGTCGCCTATGTCTGCTTCGCCACGAACAATCCCGCCCTCTATCGCGTCATGTACGACACCGCACGCGACAAGGAGGCCTTCCCCGAAAAGATGCAGGATGGCGAGGACAGCGCCTACTGCAAGGTTCGCGACACCCTCATAGAGGCGGGCGCGGACCCCAGCGCCGCGGTGGATATCGAACTCGCAACCATTGCCGCCTGGTGCTCGGCCCACGGCCTAGCCGAGATGTCCGGCTTCAAACAATTCGAGCATCTGAAGGACGAACTCGGCGGCGAGATCGCCTTCTTCCGCGCGGTCTTCAACCACATGGGCCTGTCGCCCAGGCATCACGAGAGCTAGACCAAGCCGGGTGTTCGTCACCCGCTTCGCCCCCTCGCCCACTGGTCTCCTGCACCGGGGCCACGCCTTTTCCGCCCTGACTGCGCACCGGGCCGCGCGCGACGTGGGCGGCCGTTTTCTCCTGCGCATCGAAGACATCGACCGGACCCGCTGCCGGCCAGAGTACGAGGCCGCGATCTTCGAAGACCTGGCCTGGCTGGGGCTGGACTGGGAGACCCCGGTGCGCCGCCAGTCCGACCACATGGCCGAGTATGGGGCGGTCATCGGCGACCTCGCCGAGCGGGGCCTCCTTTACCGTTGCTTCCGCACCCGCCGCGAGATCGCCGAGGCGATCGAGGCCGCGCCGCACGGGACCATGGAAGCCTGGCGCGGATCGCCGTTGCCGCCGGACGAGGAGCAACGGCGGCTGGCCGCCGGCGACGCCTACGCCTGGCGGCTCTCGCTCGACGCCGCCGAGCGTGCCCTGGGCGGGATCGACAACCTCACCTTCGTTGAGGAGGGCCAGGGGCCGGACGGCGAGCGCGGCGTGATCGCGGCGCGGCCGGAACTCGGCGGCGACGTGGTCCTGGCGCGCAAGGACGTTGGCGTCGCCTATCACCTGGCCGTCGTGCATGACGACGCCCTGCAGGGCGTGACCCACATAGTCCGCGGCCAGGACCTCTTCGAGGCCACCCATGTCCAGCGGCTGTTGCAGGCAATCCTGGGGCTTCCGACGCCGACCTATCGCCACCACCGGCTGCTGACCGGTCCGGATGGCAAACGCTTCGCTAAGCGCGACGGCGCCCAGACGCTGCGTTCCCTGCGCGAAGCAGGTATGACGGCGCCCGAGCTTCGCGCGGAGATGGGCTTTGACTGAGGCGGCTGCGATCCCGGACGCGCCCGCACCGCGCTGGCAGGCGCTGGCGGTGCTGGTGTTCGGCGCCTGCGTGATTGGGCTTTCGCCGATCTTCGTGCGCCTGACCGAGACGGGTCCTGCGGCGGCGGGTTTCTGGCGGCTAGGCTTCGCCATGCCGATCCTGGCGCTCATGACGCTCAAGGCAGACGGCGTCCTGGGCCGGCCCTCGCGGATCGGCCTTGTCGCCGGCCTGATGTTCACCTTCGACCTCGGCTTCTGGCACTACGGCATCAAATACACCTCGGTGACCAACGCGACGGTGCTCTCCAACCTGACGCCGGTGGTGGTCACCGCCTTTGCCTGGATCTTCCTCAAGCAGCGGCCCCGGGCGCTATTCCTGCTGGCGGTGACGGTGGCGGTGACGGGCGCCTGGATGATGACCATCGGCAAGGGCGGCGGCGGCCATCTGCTGAACCCGCCGCTCGGCAACGCGCTCTCGGCGACCACGGCGTTCTGGTACGCGCTCTACTTCCTCGCGCTGGCCCAGGGCCGCAAGCGCGAGAGCGCCAGCCGCCTGATGTTCTGGTCCAGCATCGTCGGCATGCCGCTGCTCTTGCTGGCGGCGCTCGTCTCGGGGGAACAGATCCTGCCGCTCAGCCTGAGCGGCTGGGGCGCCTGCGTTGGTCTTGGCCTGATGCACGCGGCGGGCCAGGGCTCGATCGCCTGGGCGATGGGCCGGCTGCCGACGTCGACGGCCTCCGTGGTGGTGCTGGTCCAGCCGGTGGTCGCTGCCTGGCTGGGCTGGGTGCTGTTCGCCGAATCGATCGGCCCGCTGCAGGCGCTGGGCGCCGTCGTGGCGCTGTCGGGGGTGGTGCTGGCGCAGTGGGCCTCGCGGCCAAGGCCAGGGCTCGCGCCCAACGCCTGATCAGCGGGGCCCGAAAGCCCAGGCCAGGCGCGCCGCCTCGATCGTCGCGAGCTTGGCGTTGAACGCCGACCAGTCGTCGCGGTCGGCGATGTCCGCCCAGAGCGCCTCGATCTCGTCGTAGAGCAGCTCCTCTGGCTCCGACCGCTGGAAATAGGGATCGGTGAGCCGCTCCGGCCGGTCGGCCTCGTAGGTCGCGATCAGGGTGCGGAATTCGGCGAAACCGTCCTCGGCGTAGAGATCGCCCCGAACCCCGGCCAGCGCGCGCACCCCGTCGCCGCAGAACCAGTCGAAGAACAGCGGCTCCCAGCGCAGCCGCTCGCCGCCCTCCGCAAACGCGCGGAACATTGCCTGGACCAGGGCGGCGTCCTCGGCGTCCGACCGCGGCGTCAGGCCCAGTCGGCGCAACATCGCGGTCACCAGCTCCCCACGGTACGCCGGGCCGAAGCCGTTGAGGGCTTCGACCAAGGGTTCGGTCTTCGTGACCAGGCTCAGGCAGCCGCCGAGCTGCTGCAGGTTCCAGAACACCGCCTCGGGCTGGCGGCCGAAGCTGTAGAGGCCCGAGTGGTCAAAATAGGCGGCCGTGAAGTTCGGGTCGTTGTGCGGCAGGAACCGGTAGGGCCCATAGTCGAAACTCTCGCCGGTCATGTTCATGTTGTCGGTGTTGAGCACGCCATGGACAAAGCCCGCCGCCATCCAGCTCGCCGCCAGCCGGGCCGAGCGCGCGACCACCGCCTGCAGCATGGCCGCGGGCCGGTCGTTCGCGCCCGCCAACTCCGGGTAGTAGTTGGCGATGACGTAGTCGGTGAGCGCGGTGATCCGGTCGCCGCGCTCGAAAAAGGCGTGCCGCTGGAAGCTCCCGAACCGGACGTGGCTGTGCGACAGCCGGACCAGAACGCTGGACCGCGTCGGGCTGGGCTCGTCACCGCGCTCCAGGCCTTCGCCGGTCTCGATGAGCGAGAAGGACCGCGAAGTGTCGACCCCCAGGGCCTCGAGCATCCCTGTGGCCAGGACCTCGCGGATGCCGCCTTTCAGGGTCAGCCGGCCGTCGCCCGAGCGGGACCAGGGCGTGCGGCCCGAACCTTTGGTGCCCAGGTCGAGCAGCCGCCCGCTCCCGGCCTCTCGCAGCTGGGCGAAGGTGAAGCCACGCCCGTCGCCGATCTCGGGATTGTAAACCCGGAACTGGTGGCCGTGGTAGCGCTGCGCCAGCGGTGGATCGAGGTTGCCCGGCAGCGGCTCGAAGCGCCCAAAGTGGGCGATCCACTCCTCGTCGGTCAGGGTGTCGAGTCCGACGGTCGTCGCGGCGCGGTCGTTGCGGAACCTAAGGATGGTCTTCGGGAACGCCTCGGCCCGCACCGGATCGGCGAACTCGGGCCCCAGCTCCGCCAGCTTCGGATCGGGACGATAGGCGGGCGAGACCGGCATTGGACCCAGATGGCCCAATCGACCGCCGGCGGCAACCGTGGCGGCTCAGCCGGCCAGCAGACGCATGACGAGGGCTCCGACGGCAAGACCGGCAACGAACAGGCCGGCGCGGATGGGGTTCTCTATCGGGCGGGGTCGGCGCTCGGCCGCCTTGCGCCGCTTCGCCAGTTCTCCGAAGTGCCGGTCGGCCTGCAACAGCATCCGCGCCCGCAGCTTCGGCGCTTCCTCGCGGATCAGCGGTTTCCACGAATGGTTGGCGCCATCCAAGGCCAGGGCCTGGGCCACGCCGGCGTCGACCGAGTGGACGATCCGTTGGCGAATCGCGGTCTCCCAGCTTTGGTTCGGCGTGATCGGGCGATTGATCGCCGCGTCGTAGATCGACAAGGACTGCTCGATGGCGGGCGCCAGGATATGCTCGACCGCCTCGGTGAGCGTGAAGGCGAGGCGGTTCGTGTCCATGGCTTGCAAGCTTTCCGCCCGGACCTTGGCCTTGTCGAGCTCATCGGCGATCGCATGTTCGGAGCGGTCGAAAATGCTGCCCAGCGTCGCCTCGAACGTCGCGCTCGCCATAGCCGCCCCCCAAGATGCTGCACCGGAGCGTGTAGGTAGCCGAGGCACACGTCAACCGTGCGGGTTCAGCCGATCCGCACGCCCATGCCGCCGTCGACGCGGAGGATCTCGCCGGTGATGAACTGGCTTTCGTCGGAGGCCAGGAAGAGGGCGGCGTAGGCGGTGTCCCAGGCGGTGCCCATCTTGCCGCGCAGGGGGACGCGGGCGTCGCGCTCGGCGCGGACTTCGGCGGTCGAGCGGCCCGACGCGCTGGCGATGCCGCTGACCGCCATGGGCGTGTCCATGTAGCCCATCATGATGGCGTTCGCGCGGACGCCGTAGCGAGCGTTCGACTGGGCGACGCTGGTGGTGAGCCGGTTCACTCCGGCCTTGGAGACCTCGTAGGCGAGCTGGATGCCGCCGCCGACCGCCGCCAGGGACGAGATGTTGACAATGGCGCCGCCGTTTGGCTGCTCGCGCATCACCGGCAGGGCGGCCTTGGTGACCAGCCACATCCCCTTGAGATTGACCGCCAGGATGCGGTCGAAGACGGCCTCCTCCAGCCGGTGGGCGGGCGCATCGCCGCCGCCGATCCCGACGTTGTTGACCAGGATGTCGAGCCGCCCCATCCGGGCCTTGGCCTCGTCGACGATCTTCCGACAGTCGGCGGACTTGGTGACGTCGGCGGCGAGGTGGCTGGCCTTGCCGCCCTCCTCCGCGATCATCGCCGCGGTCTCCTCGGCGCGCTCGGCCACACGGTCGACGCAGAGGACCTCGGCGCCTTCGCGGGCGAAGAGCAAGGCCATGGCCCGCCCGTTGCCGATCGTCTCGCCAGGCGTCTGGCCCGCGCCGACCACGACGGCCGCCTTGCCGTCCAATCGACCGGACACGATCAGAAGCCCTTCAGGTCGGGATCGAGGGTCTGGCCGGCGTCGAGTTGCACGCCAAAGGTGTTCAGCATCATCGAGACCTGGGTGTACTGGCCGGCGGTGAACACCACGTCCATGCAGGCCTTCTCGCTGAAGTGCTTGCGAAGTTCCGCCCAGGTCGCGTCGGTGATGAACTGATCGGCGTGCAGTTCGTCCGACGCGCGGATCAGCGCCGCATCGGCTGCGCTCCAGCCGGCGCCCGCGCCGGCCTTCAGCCGCTTGATCTCGTCCTCGGTGAGGCCCGACTGCAGGCCGATGCGGGTGTGCTGGGTCCACTCGTAGCCCGACTTGCAGAGGAAGCCGGTGCGCAGGATCACGATCTCCCGCTCGCGCGCCGGCAGCTCGTTGCGCCGCGACAGCACATAGCCGCCCCACTGGTTGAACCGGCCAAGCGCCTTGGGCGCGTGGACGAGGGTACGGAAGATGTTGAGCACCGGCCCGGGCCGGAACGCCTCTAGCGCCTCGGACTGCTCAGGCGTCAGATCGGCGTCGGCGATGGGCGCGATACGGGCTTTGGTCAGTCGCATGGGGATCCCTCCGGCGGCTCTCGATAGCCGCGCTCCCCCACACCTTAGCGGACGCCACGTCGCGCCGTCGATTGCAGGCGGCTTTCCTCGCGACCCCGACGCCTGCTACCCAGGGTTCATGGCCAAGCGGATTACGCTCGACTTCCTGCGCACGGAAAGCGCTTCGGGGATGATCCTGGCGGCCGCCGCCCTCGTGGCCATCGTGCTCGCCAATTCGCCCTGGGCCGGCGCCTATTTCGGCTTCATCGAGGCCCCCTTCACGATCCAGCTCGGCGGCTTCGTCGAGACCCACTCGATCCTCGACTGGATCAAGGAGGGGCTGATGGCGATCTTCTTCTTCGTCGTCGGCCTGGAGATCAAATACGAGATCGTCAGGGGCGAGCTGGCCAACCCGCGAAGGCTCGCGCTGCCAGTGGTGGCCGCGCTCGGGGGCATGATCATCCCGGCGGCGATCTATCTCGCGATCAACGCCGGCCCGAATGGCGTGCCGCAGGGCTGGCCGACGCCGGTGGCCACCGATATCGCCTTCGCGCTGGCGGCGCTGGCGATCGCCGGACCGCGGCTTTCACCGACCCTTCGGACCTTCCTCCTGACCCTCGCCATCGTCGACGACCTGGGAGCCGTGGTGCTGATCGGCGCGCTATTCACGGCCAAGCTGCACCTGGCGGCGCTGGGCGGGGCGCTGGCGACCCTGGCGCTGATGGGCCTGCTCGGCCGCTGGCGCAAGGCGCCCTACCTCTTCTACGCCGTGGGTTTCCTAGTGCTCTGGGCCTTCACGCTGAAGTCGGGAATCTCAACGTCGGTGGCCGGCGTCGCCGCCGCCGCGACGATCCCGCTCGGCGCGCGCAAGCCCGGCCGGCCGGGCGTGCTGGAGGACTTCATGGAGAGCCTCCACCCTTACGTCGCCTTCCTGATCCTGCCGCTCTTCGCGTTCGCCGCGGCGGGTTTCTCGATCCAGGGCCTGGGCGCGCGCGAGCTCTTCGGCCCGGTGGCGCTGGGCGTCGCGGCAGGTCTTTTCATCGGCAAGCAGCTCGGCGTCTTCGGCGCCGCGTCCCTGGTGATCGGGCTCAAGCTGGCGCGCCGGCCCACGGGCGCCAAGTGGATCGAGCTCTACGGCGTCTCGCTGCTCACCGGCATCGGCTTCACCATGAGCCTGTTCATCGGCCAGCTCGCCTTCCCGGCCGGCGATCCCGCCGACCAGGCCGAGGTGCGGATCGGCGTGGTGGCCGGCTCCATCCTCTCGACGCTGGCCGGCATGGCCGTGCTCGCCTGGGCCCAGGCGCGCAAGCCGCCAGAGGCCTAGCGCGCGGCCTAGCCGCCGATCGCGCCGCGCAGGTAGGCGGCCGTCTCTCCCAACGCCAGCTCCACCGATGGCGAAACCCCGGCCATGACGAAGAAGTCGTGGATCAGGCTGGGATGCTCGACGTGTTTGGCCTCGACGCCCGCCGCCTTCAGCCGTTCGGCGTATTCGCGGCCCTCGTCCTTCAGCGGGTCGAAGCCGGCGGTGACCACCAGGGCCGGGGCCACGCCTGCTACATCGGCGCCCGCGAGCTTGGCGCGGTGCGCCTGCGGGTGCCCGTTGGCGCCCAGGCACTTGTCGAACCAGGCGAGCGCGGCCTTGGTCAGGATTGGGCCGTCCAGCGCCTTGCGTGACGGGGTCTCCTCCTCCGGCCACGTGCCCGGATAGAGCAGCAGCTGGAAGGCGAGCTTGCGGTTGGGATCGTCCTTCAGGTCGATGGCGATCGAGGCGGCCAGGTTGCCGCCCGCGGAATCCCCGCCCACCGCGATCCGGGCGGGATCGGCGCCCAACTCCGCGGCGTGGTCGAAAGCCCACTTGGTGGCCGCCAGCGCATCATCGTGGCCGGCCGGGAACGGGTGCTCGGGCGCGAGGCGATAGTCCACCGCCAGCACGCGGACGCCGGCCTCCTTGGCAAGCCGGCGGCAGTGGCCGTCATGGGTCTCCAGATCGCCGATGACGAAGCCGCCGCCGTGGAAATAGACGAGCAGGCCCGAGGGCGTGGCCACGCCCGGCGGGGTGTAGAGCCGGGCCGGGATCTCGCCTTCGGCGCCGGCGACCTTCAGATCGCGCGCCTCGACGTCCCTCGGCGGGTTCGGGTCATGCGCCGCGCGCTGCATGCGATAGCCGGCGCGGATCATGTCCGGCGGCAGGTCGTCCAGCGACGGTTGCGGCTGGCCTTCCATGGCCTTGGCCTGCAGCTCCAGCATGGTCTGGAAGTCGGCGTCGAGCGTGGACATCGCGGGTCTCCTGAAACGAAGAGGGGGCCGCCCCATGGGCGACCCCCGGCCTTCGTGAGCGCGGATCTTATTCCGCGGCCTGCTTCGGCGCGTAGCCGAGCACGGCCTTGGTCTCGAGGAACTCGTGGAAGGCGAAATCGCCCCACTCGCGCCCGTTGCCGCTCATCTTGTAGCCGCCGAACGGCGCGGTCAGATCCCCGCCGCCGCCGTTGATCGAGACCTGGCCGGCGCGGAGCCGCGAGGCGACCTTGCGGGCCTTCTCGATGTCGCCCGACTGCACGTAAGCCGCCAGGCCGTACTCGGTGTCGTTGCCGATCTCGATGGCCTGGTCGACCGTGTCATAGCCAAGGATCGACAGCACCGGGCCGAAGATCTCCTCCTTGGCGATGGTCATGTCGTTGGTGACGTTGGCGAAGACCGTGGGCTTCACATAGTAGCCCTTGTCGAGGCCTTCGGGCCGGCCCGTGCCGCCGATCACCAGGGTGGCGCCTTCGTCGATGCCGGCCTGGATCAGCTTCTGGATCTTGTCGAACTGGGTCTTGTTGACCACCGGCCCGAGCTGGCTGTTGCCGTTCGGGTCGCCGACGGTGACGCCGGCCGCCGTTTCACGGGCCACCGCGATCGCCTCGTCCATCCGCTTGGAGGGGACGAGCATCCGGGTGGGCGCGTTACAGGATTGGCCGGAGTTCGGCATCATCGAGGCCACGCCGCGGCCGACGCCTTTTGCAAACGCGTCGTCGTCCAGGACGATGTTCGGGCTTTTGCCGCCCAGTTCCTGGGCCACGCGCTTGACGGTGGGGGCGGCGGCCTTGGCCACTTCGATCCCGGCGCGGGTGGAGCCGGTGAAGGACACCATGTCCACTTCCGGATGGCTGGAGAGCGCCGCGCCGACCGTCGGGCCGTCGCCTTGCACCAGGTTGAACACGCCGGCGGGCACGCCCGCCGCATGCATGATCTCGGCGAAGATCTGGCCGGAGAACGGCGCCACTTCCGAGGGCTTCAGCACCATGGTGCAGCCGGTGGCGATCGCCGGCGCGACCTTGCAGACGATCTGGTTGAGCGGCCAGTTCCAGGGGGTGATGAACGCGCAGACGCCGATCGGCTCCTTGACGATCATCGTCGGGCCGCGGTCTTCCTCGAACTTGAAGGTCTTGAGGACCTCGATCGCCGTGGACAGGTGGCCCAGGCCGATCGGAACCTGCGCCCGCTGGGCGAGCGACGACGGCGCGCCCATTTCCTCGGTGACGGCCGTGGCCAGGTCGCCGAAGCGCTTCTGGTACTCGGCCAGGATGCGGCCCAGCACTTCCAGACGTTCCTCGCGGCTGGTCTGCGACCAGCTGTCGAACGCCTTGCGGGCGGCCTTCACGGCCTTGTCGACATCGGCCGCTGAGCCGAGCGCGATCTTGCCGGCGACTTCTTCCGTCGCGGGGTTCTCAACGTCGAGCGTCTTGAGCTCGACCGGATCGACCCACTTACCGTCGATGTAGAACTTCAGGTACTCGCGCATGGCGTCCTCCTGGACCGTTTTTGTCACACCGGAGCCGTCCGCCCCGACATTCAAACAAGCATTTTAGTGATCGCCGTTAACTGGGGAAGCCCCCATCTCCGGCATCACGCTCAAACTCGGTCTTCAACGTTGATGGATGAGGGCCAAACCCGCAACCGGAGACCGCGCCTTCAGGACATATCCGGCCCGGATCGAGCCGATATATAGGTCCTTCAGGTCGGGGCCGCCCCAGGTGACGTTGGTCGGGTGATTGACCATCTCGCTCGCTGGATCGTGGATGACGGTGACGACGCTTAGTGACGGAGTGATGGCGACGACCTTGTTGGCGGCGGACAGGCGGACCTAGAGGTTGCGAGTTGCTAAGCTCGCGCCCCATCGCTAAGTGCGGGGGCAGCGAAATCTTCGGAAAACGGCACATGCTCGGCATCGGCGTCATCGTCATCTTCCTCGTCGTGATCGGCGCGCTGAATTTCTTCGAATTCGGCCGGCTGGACTGACGCCGATCGGAACGCGCTCCCATGGCTGAGCGGGGCGCGGCCCTGATCACCGGCGGCGCCAAGCGGATCGGGCGCGCGCTGGTCACCGCCGCCGCCGACGCCGGCTTCGACGTCGCCATCCATGTTCGCACTGTCGATGACGAGGCGGAGACCACCGCCGCCGAGGTGCGCGCGCGCGGCCGCAAGGCCACGATCCTCGCCTGCGATCTGCGTAAGGAATCCACCACCGTGGCCCTTGTCGGCGAGGCGGAGACGGAGCTCGGCCCGGTCACCCTGTTGGTGAACTGCGCCAGCGTCTTCGAGGAAGACGCGTTCTCGGACATGAACCGCGCCTCCTGGGACGCCCACATGGAGACCAACCTGCGGGCGCCGCTGGTGCTGGCCCAGGCCTTCGCCCGGCGCCTGGCGGCGGACCGCGAGGGCCTGATCGTCAACATCCTCGACCAGCGGGTGCTGCGGCCGACGCCGGATTTCTTCTCCTATTCGCTGAGCAAGACAGCGCTCTGGGAGGCCACGAAGATCCTCGCCCAGGCTTTGGCCCCCCGCGTGCGGGTGAACGGCATCGGCCCGGGGCCCACGCTCGCGTCCGTCCATCAGGACCAGGCCGCGTTCGACTCCGAGGCCCGCGCGACCCTGATGGGGCGGCCTGTGCCGGCCGCCGAGATCGGCCAGGCGCTGCGCTACCTGATTGACGCAAGGTCGGTGACCGGCCAGATGATCGCCGTCGACTCAGGCCAACACCTGGCCTAGCCGAACTGAGGGCAGTCGCCATGGCCGCGTCCCCGCTACCCGAACCCGGCGCTCCATCGTCGGCCCAGCCGGCCGGCCAGACCCGAGTCGTGATGACCAAGGTCTTCGTCACCGGCCTCAAGGTCCAAGCGGAGATCGGCGTCCACAAGCACGAGATCGGGCGCGTTCAACCGCTCGTCGTCGACGTCGAGCTCGATGTGCCCACTGCCGGCGCCCACCGGCTGGCTGACACGCTCAACTACGAGACCATCCTGGAGTCCGCCCGCACGATCGCCGCCAAGGGTCATATCGCGCTGGTGGAGACCTTCGCCGAACGCCTAGCCCGCGCCTGCCTGGCGGATGCCCGCGTCACCCGCGCCCGGGTCCGGGTGGAAAAGCCGCTGGCGCTCGCCCCTGACGCCGTCGGCGCCGGCGTGGAGATCACCCTCGTCCGCGGGTGAGCAATTTGTAACGTGGTTACGCCTTTTCGTGGCGTCGTTGGGGGGCCATTTCTTGGAGGCCCGCTCCTGGGCAAGGAGGATCCATACCGACGATGACCGACCACGTGAGCAACAGCGCGAGCGAGGACCGCACCATGCCGGCGGTGGTCTATGCGCTCTACCTGGTGGGTCTCACCCACGGCCTGACCATCATCATCGGCCTCATCCTGGCCTATGCCAGCCGCAGCGCCGCCGGGCCGGTGATGCAGAGCCACTACACCTTCCAGATCAGGACCTTCTGGCTCTCGATCGGCTGGTTCCTGATCGGCTGCGCCCTGATGTTCTGGGGCGCGATCTTCAGCGTCGTCCTGATCGGCATCCCCTTCTTCGGATTGGGAGTGGCGATCTGCGGCCTGGTCTGGCTGTGGTTCCTGATCCGCTCGATCCTGGGTGTGGTCCACTTGGCCCGCGGCGAAGCCTATCCGCGCCCCCACGCCTGGGTCGCCTAGGACGATCGCAGTGAAACCACGATGACTATGCCCGGCGCGAACGCTTGTGGTTCGCGCCGGGCATCTGGTGGTCCGCTAGGCCGACACCATTTCGCGCCGGACCATGCGGGCGTAGTCGTCCATCAGGCTGAGCGAGATGTTGCCCGGTCGGAAGTTGTACTCTCCGATCTGCGCCACCGGCGTGACCTCAGCGGCAGTGCCCACCACGAAGCACTCGGAGAAGCCCGAGAGCTCTTCCGGCTGGATGTGGCGCTCGATCACCTCGAAGCCCTTCTGCTTGGCGAGCCTGATCACCGACTGGCGGGTGATCCCGTTCAGGAAGCAGTCCGGGGTCGGCGTGTGCAACGCGCCGTCCTTCACGAAGAACACGTTGGAGCCGGTGGATTCGGCGACGTAGCCCCGGTAGTCGAGCATCATCGCGTCGTTGAACCCGGCTTTCTCCGCGGCGTGCTTGGAGATGGTGCAGATCATGTAGAGGCCGGTGGCTTTGGCGTGGACCGGCTCGGTCTCCGGCGAGGGGCGCTTGTATTTCGCCCAGCACATCCGCAGGCCCTTGGCGCGCTCTTCCGGGCTGAAGTAGCTCGGCCAGTCCCACACGGCGATGGCCACGTGGATTCTTGTGTTCTGAGCCGACACCCCGATCATTTCCGAGCCGCGCCAGGCGATCGGCCGCACATAGGCGTCGGTCAGGCCGTTCTTGGCGCACGTATCCTTGCAGGCCTGATCGATCTGGGCCACCGTGAACGGGATTTCGAAGTCCAGGATCTCCGCGGACTTGAACAGACGCTCGGTATGCGCCGTCAGCTCGTAGATCTCACCTCCGTACATCCGCTCGCCCTCGAACACGGCCGAAGCGTAGTGCAGGCCGTGCGTCAGTACGTGCACCTTCGCCTCGCGCCAGGGCACGAACTGGCCGTCCAGCCAGATCCATCCATCGCGGTCGTCAAAGGGAACGAGAGACATGAGAGGGTGACCTCCTTTCGTGATGCCCCCCTTGAAACCCTCGGAGGCGGCGGCGTCAAACGAATTGGGCTCGCAAGGTGAACGCTCCGGCCGACCCACGGCTGATCCTGCGCGAGGACGAACTGGACGCCGGCCTCGAGGTTTTGCTCCTCGCGGAGGCCTCGATCTGGGCCGCGGTGGACCAGGGACTGGAGGCTGAAGGGCTGGGTCTTGGCCGTTCACACTGGCGCGCGGCGTTCCTCTTGCGGCGACGCCCAGGGGTCGGCGTGCAGGAGCTGGCGCACCTCACCAGTCTCTCGAAACAGGCGGCCAGCCGCATCCTCGTGGACCTCGCGGCGAAGGGCCTCGTCGAGAAGGCCTCCGGCGACCTCGACGGGCGGCGGCGCACCGCCTCCCTGACCGCCAGGGGCGAGGCGTTCGAGGCCGCCATCGGCGAGCGGTTGCGCGCCCAGATCGCACGCGCCTATCGCGCCGCGGGGCTGGATGGCGTAGCGGGAACGCGCCGGATCCTGGCCGCGCTGGCCGGGGGGCGAACCCGCACCCCCGGGGGAGGCGTCGCATGACCGAGACCCGCAACCAGACCGCGCAGGTGGCGCGCGCGCGCCACCTGCTGATCGTCGACGACGACGACCGCATCCGCGAACTGCTCAAGGAGTACTTGGCCAGGGCGGGCTTTCGCGTGACCGCAGCATCGGGCGGCCCACCGGCGCGCAAGCTGATGGAGAGCCTCGACTTCGACCTCGCGGTCTTCGACGTGATGATGCCCGGCGAGGACGGCTTTTCCCTGACCCGCTGGCTTCGCGAACAGCGCGGACCCGCCGGCAAGACCCCGGTCCTGATGCTTACCGCCCGCGGGCAGCCGGAGGATCGCATC
>Ga0068864_100003191_pt1 | contig 13560 bp, 9 predicted proteins | sample KBSSwiS72_FD_66586 | JGI IMG/M metagenome (GOLD analysis project Ga0068864, IMG submission 66586) | Switchgrass rhizosphere microbial communities from Kellogg Biological Station, Michigan, USA - KBS Switchgrass S7-2 | ecosystem: Host-associated > Plants > Roots > Rhizosphere > Soil ...
ACACCCGCGCCGATGGGGCACAGGACCACTCCCGCGACCGCCCCGATCACCATGGCCGCGATCAGGCTGCCGCGACTCCTCTTGGACGGAGGCGCCTCGGCCGACGGCTCCGGCCCCTCCGGGTCGACGGGCGGTGGATGCATCACGGTCGATACCCCGTCTCAGGAGCGCGGAGCCTCCGCTGTCGCGATCCTAAGGCCGCCATGGGTTCGCGGCCACCCTCGATCGACGGCGATCAGTCGAATTCGTGCTGCATGAGCTGGCGGGCCGCCTCGGCGATCGAGCCGGACAGCGACGGATAGATGGTGATGGTCTGGGCGAGCTGGTTCACGGTCAGGTGGTTCTCGACCGCCAGCGCGATAGGCAGGATCAGCTCGCTCGCCCGCGGGGCCACCACGACCCCGCCGATCACCAGCCCGGAAGCGGGGCGGCAGAACAGCTTCACGAACCCGTCGTTCAGGTCGGCCATCTTGGCCCGGGCGTTGCCGGACAGCGGCAGCTGGACCGAGCGGGCCGGCACCCTTCCGGTGTCCACATCGGACTGCGAAATCCCGACCGAGGCGATCTCGGGGTCGGTGAAGACGTTGGCCGCCACCGTCTTCAGCCGCAGCGGCGCGACCGCCTCCCCCAGCGCGTGCCACATCGCGATGCGGCCCTGCATCGCGGCCACGCTGGCCAGCGCCAGCACCCCGGTACAGTCGCCGGCGGCGTAGATGCCAGCCACGTTGGTACGGGAGACCCGGTCGACCGCGATGTGACCGCTCGCGGCCACGTTCACGCCGTACTCCGCCAGGCCCAGGTCGGTGGTGTTCGGGATCGACCCGACCGCCATCAGCGCGTGCGACGCCTCGACCTGCAGGCCGTCGGCGAGCTCGACCACCACACCGTCCCCTGTGGACCGGACGGCGGAGGCCCTGGCGTGCGCCAGGATCGTCATGCCGCGGGACTGGAACACGCTCTCCACCGCGGTCGCCGCGTCGGGGTCCTCGTGCGGCATGACCCGGTCCCGGCTGGAGACGAGCGTGACGTCGACCCCGGCGGCCAGGTAGGCGCTGGCGAACTCGGCCCCGGTCACCCCTGAGCCGATGACCACCAACCGGGACGGCAGCTCCGGCAGGTCGTAGACGTCGCGCCAGGTCAGGATTCGCTGGCCGTCGGGGACCGCGGTCGGCAACACCCGTGGCGTGGCGCCGGTCGCGATGAGCACGTGGTCGGCGACCACCACGTACGGCTCGCCGCCGTCCGGGCTGACCACCACCGGGTGCATGTGCCCGACCGCCTCGGTGCCGAGCCGCGCCCGCCCGCGGATCAGCGTCACGCCGGCCTTGACCAGCTTGGTGGCGATGTCCGCAGACTGGGCCAGGGCCAGCCGCTTGACCCGATCGTGCACCGCGGTGGCGTCCAGGCTCACCGCGTCCGGCGCGGTCGCCCGTACGCCCAGACTCGAGCTGTGCCGGAACGCGGTCACCACATCGGATGACGCGATGAAGGTCTTGGACGGTACGCAGTCGGAGAGAACGCAGGCCCCGCCGGCGCCGTCGGCCTCCACCACGGTGACGTCCGCACCGAGCTGCGCCGCGACCAGGGCGGCCTCATACCCGGCCGGACCCCCTCCGATGATCACGATATTAGGCATATGCCCTTTCCCCGCCTCAGATTCGTCGGCTCGCGGTGACCGTTACGGTCCGTCGCATTCTCCCCCACGTCCGGAGGGACTATGGTCTTCGCGTGCGCCACTACGCCGCATACGGCTCAAACCTCGACCCCGGAAGGATGCGGGCGTACTGTCCGCATTCTCCCCTGGTTGGTACCGGTTGGATCGAGGGTTGGCGGCTGACGTTCGCCGGCGAGGACCTGCTCGGGTACGAAGGCGCCGTGTGCACGATCGTGGAGTCGGAGACGGAGGGTGACCGTGTCTTCGTGGCGCTCTACGACGTGCATCCGCAGGACGAGCAACTGCTGGACGAGGTCGAGGGCGCGATCGCCGGCACCTACCGGAAGCTGCACGTGCGGGTCATCACCCTCGACGGTGAGGTGACCTCCTGGGTGTACGTGTTCGCCGGGTACGAGGGTGGGCTGCCGACCGCCTGGTACCTGTCCGAGATCGCGAACGCGGCCCGGAAGGCGGGCGCGCCCGACGACTACGTCGAGCAGCTCCGCGCGCGGCCGACCCGGACCGCCCAGCCGTGAGGGCCTAGCCGCTAGGGGTCACCAGGGTCGCCGCCGCGTCCAGCCCGGCGACGAGTTCCCCGCGCTCAGCCGGTGTGAGGCAGACGAAGGCCTGGCCGACGATCCGGTCGGCCAGAGCGTCGGCGTACGAGTAGCGGCGCAGCAACGGCATCCGGGCCGGGAACGGCGGCTGCCACCCGTAGGTGAGCGCCTCCTCCTCCCCCTCCGGCCCGGCGATGACCAGCTCCAGCGGCGACATCCCGCAGGCCCGGGCCGCGAGCAGCAACGCCCCCGCGCGCAGCTCCCGCAACAGATGCACCAGTAGGGCGGCCCGGGCGCCGTCGTCGCCGTCCGGCATCGGTGCGGCCCGGCCGGCGGCGAAGAGCGGAAGGGCGACCGCATCGGCTGAGCCGACCACCCGCTCGGACAGGGCGACCATTCGCTCCAGTCCGGCGAGCGGGGCCAGGTGCTCGTCGCCCCAGTGCGCGCACTCGGCCAGCCGGGACGCGGCCACCTCGCTCGGCCCGACCTTGCGCGCCGCCTCCCAGCCGGCCTGTACGGCGTCCGGGGCGATCACCCCGATCGCGGCCGCGACCGTCTCGGCCCGCGCGTCGTCTCCGAGCACCCCGGCCCGGCCGGCCACGTAGAACGCCCAGCCGGACAGCTCCAGCTGGCGGGCGCGACGCAGGGTCCGGGCGGCGGTGCTCCAGGCGGTGTCGAGCTGCGCCACGGATCGCTTGGCGAAGGCGGCGGCGAGCTCGGGGTTCACAGAGGTCAGTGTGCGCTGCCCCCCAGCGGGGTGGGAATGGGTGTCATGCTTCGGGCATGCGCGCGGACTGTTACATCTCGGTCGATGTCGAGGCCGATGGGCCGATTCCCGGCCCGTACTCGATGATCTCCTTCGGGGCGGCGGTCGCCGGCACCCGGACCGAGCAGGGGTTCACCGCGGCCGATCCGACCGCGGCGACGTTCTACCGCGAGCTACGCCCGATCAGCGACGACTTCGATCCGGCCGCGCTGGAGGTCTCCGGTCTCGACCGTGCGGCTCTCGTCCGCGACGGTGCCGACCCGGCGGTGGCGATGGCCGAGTTCTCGTCCTGGGTTCTGGAGACGGCCGGATCGGCCCGGCCGATCGTGGTCGGCTATCCGGCCTGCTACGACTGGATGTTCCTGTACTGGTACCTGATGCGCTTCACCGGGAAGAGCCCGTTCGGTCACTCCGGCTGCCTGGACCTGAAGACGTTGTACGCGACGAAGGCGGACGTCCCGATGGCCGGCGCGGTGAAGGCCAAGATGCCCCGACAGCTGCGCTCGAACCGCCCGCACACGCACCACGCCCTGGACGATGCCATCGAGCAGGCCGACCTCTGCGCCAACCTCATGTTGTGGACCGGGTTCACCCCTTGAAGGAGACCACTTCTCCCCACGCCAGACGCTGGTACGCCGTGCCGCTCATGCGCGAGAGCAGGCCGTCGACCAGCCCGAACCCAGCCGGGCTGAGCAGGTAGTCATGCAGCGCGAACGCCCGCTTGGGGGCGACCGCCCGGACGAAGTCGATCGACTCGGACGCCTTCAGCCACGGCGCCGAGATCGGTACGAACAGCGTGTCCACCTCCACGCCCGGTGGCACGTCGAACGAGTCGCCCGGGTGGTAGAGCGAGCCGTCGACCAGGAACCCGAGATTGGGTACGCGTGGAATGTCCGGGTGAATCTCGGCATGCCAGCCACCGAAGGCGCGGATCGGCAGACCGGCCGCCTCGAACTGGTCGCCCGGCTCGACCGTTGTCGCGAGGTCGGCCAGGTCGCCCAGCTGACCCACCACCGCGGCGTTGGTGAAGATCCGAACCGCCGGCCGGGCGCCGAGCGCGTCCGTGAGTGCGCCCAGATCGAGGTGATCCGCGTGTTCGTGCGTGATGAGCACCGCGTCCACTCCGTCCAGGGCGACGCGCTCGCTGAACGCTCCCGGGTCGATCACAAGCACGGCCGCGTCGGACTCGACCCGCACGCAGGAGTGCGCGTACTTGATCAACTGCATTGCGAACCTCCTCTATGCGAACCGTAGACCCGATCGTGACCTTGCGTCCCGACCCTGACGGAACGCGGTCCCCGTTTTCCACATCTCACCGGGGACTCGTCCAACCCGGAGGGACCCATGACCACAACGCTCCGGCGTCGCCTCGGCGCCGGTCTTCTGATACCGGCGGCGCTGGCCGCCGTGACCCTGGCCGGCTGCACCACAAGCACCGGGGGTAACCAGTCCTCCGCTCCTGGGCCGGCAGCCGCCCCGAACGACCTCTCCAAACAGGACTCCGCCCAGGGCGCGGGCGGGTTGGCCCAAGACGTGCCCGCTCCGCAGGCCGCGCAGGCCCCGGACGGGTCCGTCCGGGCGCCGAGCCAGCCCCAGCAACAGCAGCAGGTCGAGCCGGTGCAGCGGCAGATCATCTACTCGGCGAACGTCTCGGTCACCGTGCCCGACGTGAACAAGGCGGCCGACGACGCGACCGCCGCGGCGCGCGACGCCGGCGGCAGCGTCAGCGCTGACCAGCGCACGCTCGACAACGACCGCTCCATCGCCACGCTCACGCTGCGGGTACCGTCGACCGCCTTCACGTCCACTGTGGAGAGAGTCGCCAAGCTGGGCACCGAGGTGTCGCGGTCGGTGCAGTCGCAGGACGTCACCGAGAATCTCATCGATGTCGACGCCCGCATCGCCACGCAGCGGGCCAGTGTCGACCGGGTCCGCGCGCTGCTGGCCGAGGCGAAGACGATCGGGGAGGTCGTCTCCATCGAGTCCGAGCTGACCAGGCGCGAGGCCGACCTCGACTCGCTGATCCAGCGCAAGGACAAGCTGTCCGGGTTGGTCGCGCTGTCCACCATCACGGTCACGCTGCGGGGCCCGGCCGCTCCGGTGCCGCCGACCCCGTCCGGGGACGAGGGCGGATTCTGGGGCGGGCTCAAGTCGGGCTGGCACGCGTTCCTGGTGTCGGCCAAGGGAGTTCTGCTCGTGGTGGGCTGGCTGCTGCCGTGGGCCCTCGTGATCGGGATTCCGGTCTGGGTCGTGCTCTACGGGCGGGGTCAACTGCGCCGCCGCCGGCCGTCCCCGGCCCCCGCGCCACTGTCAACGCTGGCCCCGGCACCGCTGGCCCCGGCACCGCCGGTCGGCGTCGGCGTCCCCGGCCCGCGACCGGCCCCTCCCGCGCCATCCGAAAAGCCCGCCGAGTGACGATGCGATCTTGGGTCTTGGTGGTAGCTATGGCTAGCTATGGCTACCACCAAGACCCAAGATCTGAGGGTTAGTGTTCGCGGAGCAGGGCGACGAGGTCGTCCATCGCCTGGCCGAACTGCGGGGTGAGCTGGTATCCGCCGTGGGCCTTCACCGCCGGCGCGATCCGGTCACCCGGCAGCGGGTCGAATGCCACGGGATCAGCCAGCCGGCGGTCTCCGACGCCGATCGCGCCACCGATGGGGTCGGTGCGTCGCCACAGGTTCACCCAGCGCTCCTCCCCCCGCGGCCCGGCCACGGTGGCGGCGATGTCGTTGAGCACCTTCTCGTTGAAGTAGTGCGGGAACGCGCGCATGTAGAGCCGGCAGATCGGCGAGCCGTACGTGATGAGCGCGGTGCGGCGGCGGGCCGGCAGCGGCATCTGCAGCACGGTCGCCGCGACGAGCACCGAACCCTGGCTGTGGCCGGAGAGCACGACCCCGCCCTCTTCGTTGGCGAGCCAGGTGGCGCGGTGCACGAGCTCCGGCACGACCCGCTCGGCATAGCACGGCGGTCCGAGCGGGCTCGCCGCGCGCGGCCAGAACGTCGCCAGGTCCCAGATGACGCCGACGGACCGGCGGACCCGGGCGTTGCGGTAGGTCTGGATGCCGAGCAGCACGAGGCCCAGTGCGGCCAGGCCGATCAGGTACGTGCCGATAATGCCCACAATGGACACTGTGTCGCGGACGGTCTGGTTGGACGTGGCCAACTTGGCCAGGTCGCCCGGAGCCTTGTCGAACAAGGCGAACGCGGTGGCCACCACGCCCGCGGCGGCGACGACGAACCAGGCGAAGCCGAGCACCCGGGACAGGTGGTCGGTCAGGCGCGCGTCGGCGACGGCGTCGTCGAGCTGGGCCGCGCGCCCGGCGTCGCGGGCCCGGCCGCCCGGGAAGTCCTCGTCAGTCTCCCGACGCGCCCGGCGGCGCAGGGTGCGAGCAGTGACCAGCCGCACCCACAGCACCGACAGGATCGTGAGTAGGACCAGCAGCACGAAGCCGATCGCGGCCCACTGGTACTGGGCCGGTGGTTGGAGTGCCTGCTGGTCGATCGGCGCCACATCGGTGGCGCTGGTGAGCTGGTTGCCGCCGAGGAAACCGGCCACCCGGTACTCGACGCCGGCGGACATCGCCGCACCGAGCCCGAGCGCGAGGGACGCCACCACCGGCATACCGAAGCCGGCCAGGAACGCGCCCTTGCAGCGGTGCCGCAGGAGTAGGCAGACGAGGGTGAGCAGGGCGAGGAGGACGACCTGGACTGTGAACAGCTTCGTCACGGTTCCGGCGTACCCGGGCAGCGGGTCCTTCGTGGGCCACACCGCCCGCGGCAGCAGCGCGTACCCAAGTGTGGCCACGGTGGCCAGCACCGACAGCCAGCGCAGCAACCGAGCGACGACCGCCGCCACCCGTGACTTCGAGACCCGTTCCACGATTGGGGGGAGCAGCAGCAGCACGATGCAGAGCAGGATGATCGCGGCCACCAGACCGGCGAGCCCGGTTCCCAGCCGTACCACCAGATCCGGGTCCACTCCGCGCAGGTCAACCTGGTAGTAGGCGTCGGTGTCGAGGTCGTGCCGGACGAGCACGAAGAGCAACATCGCGTCGATGACGGCGAACATCGCGGCGACGTGGACACTGCGCAGCCGGCCGACCTGGTCGCGCCCGTCCCAGAACGTCGGCGTGGCCAGGCCGTCGCCGTCGGCGTTGCGCTCGGGCAGCTCGTAGGACTCGTACTTGGCCCAGGACCGTACGGCGAGGAACCAGAGCCCGACCACGACCAGGATCGGACCGAGCGCCGCCAGCGCAAGCCGGCGACCGGTGGGCTCGAAGAAGCCGTTGAAGAAGAAGCGCAGCCACGGCCGCTGCCGCGCGCAGGACGCGGTGGGCGCGGCGCACTGCCAGCCGACCAGGTCGACGAAGACGCCGATCGAGGCGATGACCAGCGTGCCCGACATGGTGAGGGCGAACAGCCGGATCAGGCCGTGGGTGATCCGGCGGCCGATGCCGGTCGCGGGCGGGCGCAGCCACATCGCCACATTCGCCAGCGTGAACGGGAGCAGCAGCAGCCAGAACGCGCGGGCGGCGGCGCCGGAGGTGAGGTTGCCCCACCGGTACGCCTCGAGCCGGGCTCCGCCGGGGCCGAGCGTCGCGCCGTACTCGGTGCGGGGCCGGAAGAAGCCGGCCCCACCGTCGCCGGCGACCTGGACGATCAGCGGACGGTCGAGCACCTCTTCGGCCGGCGACCCGGAGACGCCGTGCACCCGCAGCTCGGTCGGCGGTGTGTCCGTCGGCTTCGGGAGCACCATCGTGGTGGTCTCGCGCTCGGACGGCTGTTGGCTCGGCACGGTACCGGCGACGGCCGTACCGGCGGGAGACTCGATGGGCATGGCTCACGATAGACGTGATGATCTTCGTTGGCCACACAACGATCGGCGTTTTGACGGTACGGAGGGAACCTTTGCCCTAAAGACGGTCAGGCCATCGCAGACAGAGCCGTGTGGACGAAGACCCGCACGCCGTAGTCGATGGCCCGCTCGTCCACGTCGAATCGCGACTGGTGGATGTCCAGGCCGTCGTTCCCCTCGGGCGGGGCGACGCCGAGCCGGATCATCGAGCCGGGCACCTCGTCCACATAGAACGCGAAGTCCTCGCCGCCCATGCTGATCTCCGCCTCGACGACCCGGTCCGGGCCGAGGGCGGCGGTGGCCGCGGTCGCGATCAGGCTGCTGGCGGCGTGGTCGTTGATGACCGGCGGCACGCCCCGCACGTAGTCGACCTCGACCTCGACGCCGGTACCGGCGACGGCGTCCCGGATCAGCTGCGGAACCAGGGTCGGCAGCTCGCGCCACGCCTCCCGGCTGAGCACCCGGACGGTGCCCCGCACGAGGCCCGCGATCGGGATCGCGTTGGCCGCTTCGCCGGCCTGGATGGCCCCGAAGGTCAGGCTGACGCCCGCCCGCTGGTCGACCCGGCGGCCCAGCAGGTTGGGCACATCGACGACGACCCGGCCCAGCGCGTGCACGAGGTCGGCGGTCAGGTGCGGCCGGGCGGTGTGACCACCGGGGCCGGAGAGCCGGACCTCGACCATGTCGGCGGCCGCGGTCAGCGGGCCGGAGCGGACCGCGACCAGCCCGGCCGGCAGTTGCGGGAAGCAGTGCAGCGCGAAGATCGTCTCAACGTCCTTCAGACCGCCCTCGGAGATGACCTCCGGGGCGCCGTTCGGGACCCGCTCCTCGCTGGGCTGGAAGATCAGGCGCACCCGGCCGGGCAGCTCGCCGCGGCGGTCCAGCTCGGCCAGGGCCAGGCCGGCGCCGAGCAGGATCGTGGTGTGCACGTCATGGCCGCACGCGTGGCAGACACCGGGCACAGTGGACCGGTAGGGCACGTCCTTGACGTCGGGCAGCGGCAGCGCGTCCAGGTCGGCCCGGAGCGCGATCACGCCGCGGCGGCGCTTGCCGCGACCGGTGGAGCTGGTGCCGATGTCGCAGATGACCCCGTTGCCCTTGGCCATGAGGCGCGGCTCCAGGCCCGCCTCGCGCAGCACCCGCTCGACCATGGCGGCGGTTTCGAACTCGGCGCCGGAGAGCTCCGGGTGGGCGTGGATGTGGCGGCGGATGGCGACGAGTTGCCCGTACTGGGCGCCGATGAACTCGTCGAGCTGTCCGGGCAGTGGTACGGATTCTCGTGGCGCGGGCCAGACAACGGCCTGCGTCACAGTTGGTGCTGTTGCATCTTCCCCGTTGCCGTCTCGATTGCCGGTCTCCGACGGCACCGCCAGCGCACTCCTCACGCTTATGCCTCGATTTCGATAGGCGTTCACGCGCAACCCACGAAGCCTAGCGCCGCGGTGACGCAGCGCAATATCATTATCGTTCCGTCGCTGTTGCTGTGTGTCACGCCAGGTGCGTGTGGGCGGTGTGACGGTAGATCGAGTGGCGGCGCTGCTTCCGGGAACCACGGACATGTGCCCCTCAAACCTCCGTCCTCCCTGCCCGTTCCGACAGGTTTACGAGATTCGCGGCTGAGCCCTCGCTCAGCCCCGGGTCAGCGACCGCATCAACGCACCGTGACGGTGCTCACGCTCGACCAGGCCCAGTCGTGACGCACGGTTGCGATCCCCGAGATGGGGCTCACACGGGCCGGCGGCCCGCGTCTGCGCCGGGGCCCGCGATCACGCGGACCGAAGGCGGCCGGTAGGGCCCGATGCACTAACGCTCGTCAGGCGGCCGGCGACACGGCGAACTCACGCCCAGTATGGGACCAATGTCACCGAAATGCCGGGAAACTCCGCAAAGCTCGCCAGAGGCGGGCCGCTCGCCGGATATGCCGAGGCAGCGCGGTTACGGAGGGCATCGCGGCGGCGACAGATTGCTGACGTGTCGATTTCGCGCCGCGCGTGCGACTTTTCCTGAGGCGCATCCTCACGCAAGATAGGGCTCGGTGCCTGTCTGCAACCCGAAACAGGAGCGATGCGATCTCGATGGCCACTCGTACCACGGCTGAACTTCCGTGACCACGCAGTCTCCGACGTGGCGGGATCAGTCTGCCGGCGGCCGACCCAGCGGTGAGCGCGCCACACCGGGCACCGTGATCGGCGACCGTTACGAACTTCGCTCCCCCATTGGCAACGGCGGCATGGGTACGGTCTGGCGGGCCAGCGACACGCTGCTGCGCCGCGAGGTGGCGGTCAAGGAGGTCATCCTCCCGCCCACGATGCCGAGGTCCGAGCAGGACGCGCTGTGCGAGCGGACCCTGCGCGAGGCGCGGGCCGCGGCCGCCCTGTCCCACCCGAGCGTGGTGCAGGTCTACGACGTGGTCACCGACAGCGGCCGGCCATGGATCGTCATGGAACTGCTGGAGGCACGCAGCCTGGCCGACATGGTCATCGACGACGGGCCGCTGGCACCGCGGGCGGTGGCGAAGATCGGCATCGCGATGCTCGGCGCGCTCGAGGTGGCCCACGCCGCCGGCGTGCTGCACCGCGACGTCAAGCCGGCGAATGTCTTGATCTGTGCCGACGGGCGGTGCGTCCTGACCGACTTCGGCGTGGCCCGGCTGCCGACCGAGAGCAACCTGACCACGCCCGGGATGGTGCTGGGCTCGCCCCACTTCATCTCGCCGGAGCGCGCCGTCGGTGGCGCCTTCGGACCACCCAGCGACCTCTTCTCTCTCGGCGTGACGCTCTACACGGCGGTCGAGGGCGGCCCTCCGTTCGACCGCGGCGACCCGTTCGAGACCATGCGCGCGGTGGTCGAGGAGGCGCCCCGCCCGACCCGGCTCGCCGGCCCGCTCAAGCCGGTGCTGATGGGCCTGCTGGACAAGGAGCCGGCCCGGCGGTGGAGCGTCGACCAGGCCCGGGCCGTGCTGCGGGAGATGCTCTCCGGCGCGCTGAGCCGCAACGGACAGGCGCGCGAGGACACCGACACCCAGGCGGTGGTACGCCCACCGGCCGGGCCACCACCGGCGGTGCGCGACCCGGCCAACCAGGTCGGCGGTCGGGCCATGCTCGACCCGAACAAGTCGCTCTCCGGACAGCTGGCCCACCTGAATCCGGGCCGCGGCGCCCCAGCGTACGGTGACGAGCAGGCGCCTGGGCCGGCTCCGGTTCCGGCCCAGGGCGGCCCGGCCCACTCTCCCGATGGGCGTCCTCGCGCCGGTGACGCGTTCGCGGGTCCCCGTGGGCCCGTCGCGCCTCCTGGTGGCCGCCGGCCGGCGCCAGAGGAGATCGACGACGAGACGGGGTACGTCCCGGAGTACGCCCCGCGCCGGGAGCGCGCCGGACGCCGACGGGCGCCGTCGACCGCCGACCAGCTGGCCGGGCGCATCCGGGCCGTCGGTCGGGACGCGAGCACGCCCGGGAACAAGACCCGCACGATCGTCGCGGTGGCCCTCATCGTCCTCGTGGTCGTCGGCGCTGGCGTGCTGCTCAAGGGATTCCTCGGCGGATCCCAGTCGAACGCGAACCCGCCGGGAGCGTCCTCGACGCCGACCGCGACCGCGCAGACGCCGCTGATCCCGGTCCAGGAGTACGCCGACAAGGGCTTCGCGGTCAACGTGCCCAAGGACTGGACCAAGTCCGCCACATCGTCCTATGTGGACTTCGTCGAGGCCGGCGGGGCGCGCAAGATCCGCATCAACGTCGAGGCCACCACGTCGACCGCGCAGAAGTTCCTCACCACCGCCGAGACCGGGCTGAAGAGGCCGAACATCTGCCCCTCGCCGTACACGCGGGTGGCTCTGATCGACAGCGAGCTCGCCAAGCAGCCGGCCGCCCAGCTCGAGTACACCTGCGGCACCGGTGACGCGAAGCGGCACGGCATCTGGCAGGCGGTCGTGGTGGACGGCAAGGCGTACCACTTCTACCTGACCGTGCCGGACAGCCGGTTCGACGAGAGCAAGGTCATCTTCGACGAGATGGTCCGCTCGTTCCACTTCGTCTCCTGAGGACACCGCTCTCTGAGGACACCGTTCTCCCGACCGTTTGGATCGGGAGCGCTCCCAACCGCACAACTCTTCGGCAGATGTGCCGATCTTGAGACCGGAAGCCTTTACGCTGGCGCGAAGGGCGTCAACGCCGACGATCAACGCCCACGGGCAAGCGGAGGTGCGCGGTGGACATCGACACACTGCGAGCCCGGGCGCAACGCTGGCTTGCTGACGATCCGGACCCGATCAGCCAGGCCGAGCTGCGCGGCGTGATCGACGCCCTGCCGGCCGACGGCAACGCCGCCGACCCCGACGGCGCCGGCGCGGCGGCGATGGCCGAGCTCGCCGATCGGATGGCTGGGCCGCTGACGTTCGGCACCGCCGGCCTGCGCGGACCGATGCGGGCCGGCCCCAACGGGATGAACCTGGCGGTGGTACGGGCGGCCGCGGCCGGCCTGATCGCCTGGCTGGCCGACCGTGACTCCGAGCGCCCGCTGGTGATCGGGTACGACGCCCGGCGCGACTCGAAGCGATTCGCCGAGGAGACCGCCCGGGTGGCCACCGGGGCCGGGCGCCGCGCGCTGCTGATGCCGCGGCAGCTGCCGACGCCGGTCCTCGCGCACGCCGTGCGCGCCCTCGACGCGTGCGCCGGCGTGATGGTGACCGCGAGCCACAACCCGCCGGAGGACAACGGCTACAAGGTGTATCTGGGGACAGGGCTGGGCGGGATCGGTGGCGACGGTGCCCAGCTGGTGCCGCCGGCCGACGGGGAAATCGAGACCGCGATCCGCTCGGTCGGACCGCTAACCCAGGTGCCGCTCGGCAAGCCCGGCGAGGTCCTCGGTGAAGACATCGTCGAGTCCTATCTGGACGGTGCCGTCGACGTGCTCGACCCGCAGGCGGTCACGCCGGACCACCGGGCCGAGCTGCTGGTCGCGTATACGGCCATGCACGGGGTCGGGACGGCGGTGGCGACCGAGGTGTTCCGGCGGTCCGGCTTCGAGGCGCCGGTACCGGTGCCGAGTCAGGCCGAGCCGGATCCGGCGTTCCCGACCGTCTCCTTCCCCAACCCGGAGGAGCCGGGGGCGATGGACCTGGTGATCGGGCTCGGCAAGGAGATCGACGCCGACATCGCCATCGCCAACGACCCCGACGCCGACCGGTGCGCAGTCGCCGTGCCGATCGCCGACGGCCGGTGGCGGATGCTGCGCGGCGACGAGGTCGGCGTGCTGCTCGCCGACCATCTGCTGCGGCGCGGGGTTCGCGGGCTGTTCGCCGCGTCGATCGTCTCCTCGGCCATGGTCGGCGCGATCTGCAAGGCCCGCGGTGTGCCGTATGCGGAGACATTGACCGGGTTCAAGTGGATCGTGCGCGCCGGCGGTGCGGACGCGCCCACCCTCGCGTTTGGGTACGAGGAGGCGCTGGGCTACTGCGTCGCCCCGGATCTGGTGCGGGACAAGGACGGCATCACCGCGGCGCTCGTGGTGGCCGAGCTGGCGGCCGGGCTCAAGGCCGAGCTGCGCACCCTGACGGACCGGCTCGACGAGCTGGCCGCCGAGTTCGGCGTCTACGCCACCGACCAGATCTCGGCCCGGGTGGACGACCTGTCGGCGATCGCCACCGCGATGGCGACCCTGCGGGCGCACCCGCCGGCCGCGCTGCTGGACGAGCCGGTCACCTCCTTCGAGGACCTGCTGCCCGACGCCG
>Ga0068864_100003193_pt1 | contig 13554 bp, 15 predicted proteins | sample KBSSwiS72_FD_66586 | JGI IMG/M metagenome (GOLD analysis project Ga0068864, IMG submission 66586) | Switchgrass rhizosphere microbial communities from Kellogg Biological Station, Michigan, USA - KBS Switchgrass S7-2 | ecosystem: Host-associated > Plants > Roots > Rhizosphere > Soil ...
TTCTCGTCGAGCATGCGCGCACTGTCCACACGGGACACTCGGAAGACTCGCGGCTCCCGGTCGACGCCCGCGATGAGATACCAGCGGCCGGCCTTGACCAGCAGTCCGTACGGGTCCGCCGTGTACTCCCGCCCGTCCGGGTCGTCGCTGCCGCGGTAGGTCAGGCGCACCCGGCGCGTCTGCCAGACCGCCTGCCGGATCTCGTCGAGCGCCGGCGTCGTCTCCTCGCCCTGGTGCCAGCCGCGGGCGTCGACCACCGTGCGGTCCCGGGCGGCCTCCGCGGCCGGCCGCTGCGACGCGGGTAGCGCGGTGAGCAGCTTGCGCAGGGCCTGGCGCAGGTCCGCCTCCTCGCCGGCGGGGGAGCCCCTTCCGCCGAACGTGAACAGCGCCCGCGCCTCGGTCGCGGTCAACCCGCTCAGGTCCGTCCGGTAGCCGGCCAGCAGCGTGCACCCGCCGTTGCGGCCGCGCTCGGCGTAGACCGGCACCCCCGCGGTGCTCAGCGCGGACAGGTCGCGGTAGATGGTCCGCTCGGTGACCTCGAGCTCGCCCGCCAACTCCCGGGCGCTCATCCGCCCCCGGGCCTGGAGCAGCAGCAGGATCGCGAGCAGACGGTCGGACTTCACGATGTCAGGTCTATCAGAAAAACCTGACCGAACGTGTCAGGTTTTGCTTGTCACGATGCCGGCATGACATCGACCTTCACGATCACGCCCCGCGGCCCGTTCTCGCTCCGGGAGGCGGCCCTGTTCGGATTCGGGCCGCGGTCCGAGAAGCACTTCGACCACGTCATGCGGCTCGCGTTCTGCCTCGACGGGTACGCCCGGCAGGTTGGCGTCGAACTCACCCAGGACCCGGTCGGCGTCATCCACGGCACCTCGACTCTGCCCGCGAGCTACTCGGCCGCGGTCAGTGGGCAGGTCGCGCGCATCCTGAGCCTCGACCACGACGGGGACGAGTTCCTTGGCCTGGCGAGGGTGGATCCCGTGCTCGGCCGGGCGCTGTCGGCCGCGCCGGGTCTGCGGCCGGTGCTGTTCCACTCGCCGTACGAGGCGGCGGTGTGGTCCATCCTCAGCGCCCGCCGGGCGAGACCGCAGGCGACCGTGCTGCGCGACCGGATCAGCCGTGCCGTCGGCGCGGTCTTCACCCTCGGCGGCGTCGAGCAGTCGGCACTGCCCACACCGGACCAACTGCTGGGCGTCACCGACTTTCCCGGGTTGCCGTCGGCGCGTATCCCGTGGTTGCACGCGGTGGCGCGGGCCGCGCTCGACGGCCGCCTCGACGCCGCGACCCTGGCGGCCACCGATCCGGACGAGGCGATGGCCGGCCTGCGGACGCTGCCCGGCATCGGACCGTTCTACGCGGCGCTGATCCAGGTCCGGTCGACCGGCGTCACCGACGTGCTGCCGACCAACGAGCCGCGGGTCCTGGCCTGTGCCGGCGAGCTGTACGGGCTGGACGGGCCGATGAGCCAGTCCGACTTCGAGGCACGGGCGCAGGCATGGCGACCCTGGCGGACCTGGGCCACCGTCCTCATCCGGGCGGCCACCCACCGAGCCCTTGCGGCGCCCGCCCGCCGCTGACGCGACGACCCCCGACGACCGAGCAAGATCAGCGTGAGCGCGACGTATGACACCGCGATTTTTCGCGGCGAGCCGTCGCACAATCGCCGATCTCGCACAATCGGCGATCTTGGCTTCGGAACCTCGGCAGACGACGGCGATCCGCACACCCACCTTGGGCAGGCAGGTGTGCGGATCGTGTGTCGTCGAACTACCAGGTGAGGCAGAAGGGGTGGCCGGACGGGTCGGCGTAGACCCGCCAGTTCTCACCCTGTCCGTCCAACCGGGTGGCGCCCAACGCGAGCACCGCCGGCTCGGCCGCCTCGACGTCGTCGACCAGCAGGTCGAGGTGGAACTGCTGCGGGAAGGCCGGGTCGGGCCATTGCGGCCGCTGGTGGTGCGCGATCCGCTGGAACATCAGCTGCATCTGACCATCCGCGCCGATCAGCGAGCCCTCGTCGCCGTCGTAGCGCCGCTGCATCCCCAGCACCTCGGCGTAGAAGCCGGCGAGGCCGGCCGGATCCTCGGTGTCGATGGTGCACGCGAACATACCGGCCTGCTCGCCCTGGCACAGGTCGAACGGGTGCCCGGCCGGGTCGGCCAAGGTGATCCACCGCTCACCGCCGCCGATCCGCCGGGCCCCCAGCTTCTCCGCGTGCTGGGCCGCGACCTCGAGGTCGGGCACGTAGATGTCGAGGTGGAACTGCTGCGGATGCTCGGGATCGGGCCACTGCGGTGGGACGTGGTCGGGCGCGTGCTGCAGGCCGAGCCGCCACCCGTCGGGGCCGTCCAGCGTGATCCACTCGTCGTCCCCGTAGACCTGGGTGAAGCCGGCGAGCTCGGTGTAGAACGCCGACAGCGCGGCGATGTCGGGCGCGTCGATGACGACCGTCTTGAGCTTGGCGATCATGGTCCCCTCCGTAGTTACTCGTCGCGGTGATCCTTCCCCAGGGGTACGACAAGATATGCCGATGGAGGTGTTCGACGATCGGGTCTGCGCCCTGGGCGAGGGACCTGTGTACGACGACCGCACGGGGCGCGCGTACTGGGTGGACGTGCCCGGCCACCGGGTGCTGTGGCGGGACCTGGCCGACGGGACGCGGGGCGAGTTCGCCACCGCGGCCGACGTCAGCGCGGCCGTCCCCCGCGAGAAGGGCGGCTTCGTGCTGCTGCTCCCGACCGGTCCGACCCTGGTCGACCCGACCGGCGTGGTGGAGACGACCATCGCGTACGAAGGGGCAGGTGCGGGCACGGCGCTGCGGTGCAACGACGCGAAGGCGGACCCGGTCGGCCGGCTGTGGTTCGGCACCATGGCCTACGACGAGCGCCCGGGGGCGGCGTCGCTGTACCGGCTCGACCCGGGCGCGACCGTGCCGGTCCCGGTCTGCCGGGACATCACCGTCTCCAATGGACTCGGCTGGTCGGCCGACAACACCCTCATGTACTACGCGGACACGCCCACCCAACGCATCGACGTGTTCGACTACGACCTCGCCACCGGCACCGCGAGCGATCGACGGTCCTTTGTGGACGTCAGCCCGGCCCATCCGGACGGTCTCTGCACCGATGCCGAGGGCGCGGTCTGGGTCGCGTTCTGGGGATCGGGCATGGTCCGCCGCTACCTGCCGGACGGCCGGCTGGAGCGGGAGGTCGCGGTGCCCACGCCGTATACGACCTCGTGCGCCTTCGCCGGACCCGACCACGACCTGCTGATCATCACGACCGCCGCGACCCGCGGCGCCGCGGGCACGCCCGAGGCCGGGCTGACCTACGCGTACCGGCCCGGCGATGTGGTGGGCCGGCCGGTGCACCGGTACGCCGGGTGAGGTCGGTCTCGCCCGACCGCCTGGTCGACGAACTGGTCGAGCTCATCGCCAGGCGGGCCGACACCACGGACGGCTGGTTGCGGGTCGCGCTCGACGGCGCGGACGCGGCCGACCCGGGCCGCCTCGCCGACGCGCTGGTCGATCCGCTGCGCGTGCTCGGCCATCCGGTGGTGCGGGTCCGAGCCAAGGACCAGCTACGCCCGGCGTCGCTGCGGTTGGAGCGGGGCCGCACCGACCCGGACAGCTTCTACGAGGACTGGCTCGACACCGACGGGCTGAGCCGCGAGGTCCTCGACCCGCTGGAGCCGGGCGGTTCCGGACGGGTTCGGGCCGTGCGCTGGGACGCCGCCGCCGACCGGGCCGCCCGTACGCCGGCCGAGGTCATGCCGGACGGCGCGGTGCTGCTGATGAGCGGGCCGCTGTTGCTGGGACGCTGGCTCGCCTTCGACCTGACCGTGCACCTGGAGCTGTCCCCGGCGGCGCTGGCCCGGCGCACCCCGACCGACCTGGAGTGGACCCTGCCGGCGTACGCGCGGTACGTGGACGAGGTCGACCCGGCCGCCGTCGCCGACATGGTGGTCCGGCTGGACGACCCGCGCCACCCCGCGGTCGCCCGCCCCTGACCTGGTGCCGCGGCGGCGAAACACGCGAGCGGCCCCGGACCGGAGTCCGGGGCCGCTCGTCAGATCGTGCGGTAGGTGGATCAGCCCTTGCCCGAGCCGATGCTGTGCACGGTCAGGATGATCTCCGTTGAGGCCGCGACCGAGGTGCCCCCGGCCGGGGTCTGCTTGGTCACCTTCCACTGGCTGAGCTGCTGTACGGCGGACCCGTCGTCGGCCACGAACGTGATCTTCGAGAAGCCGGCGCCCTTGAGGGTGGTCTCCGCGACGTCACCGGTCTTGTTCGTGACGTCCGGTACCGCGATCAGGGGTGGCGCGGCGCTGGTGGGCGGCGCGCTGCTGGGGGGCGGGCTGCTGGGCGGCGGCGCGCTGCTGGTGCTGGTGCTGGCCGACGTCGGCGGTGTCACCGCCGAGTTCGAGGTCGTCGGGCCACCTGTCACGGGTGTCCCGTTGTCACGGTTGAAGATGTAGTAGAGCGCACCACCGAGGCAGAGCAGCAGAAGAATCAACAGGACGATGAAGAGGAGCAGCCAACGCCGGCGGCGCCGCGTGGTTTCCTCGTCGTCCATCTCCTGCTCCGCGGCGGCACTGCTCGAGGTTGCGGTCGCCGGTGCGGCGGCCGCGCCCGAACTGGGCTGAGGCTGGGCGGGGTCGTACGCGGGGGGTTGCGACTGTTCTCCGCCAGACTGCTGATCCGACACGTGGCGCCCTTCCAAGTCCAAAGTGCACAGAGATCGACCGACCCTTCATGATGGCGTCGCGGGCGTTGGTGGTCATCCACCGAACGGCCCACGTTGGGACGCCTGGGGTCGTACGACGAGTCCGTAACTTAGGGGTACGGGCACTGGTTCGGATACCGCCTCCGTCCGTTCTTTCGCCACCCGTGGACTCGTACCAACCGGGCCTTTTCGGCCAAACTCAGCGGATGAACCGGTGGATAGGGCGCGAATCGCCCCTGTCGAGTCAACATGCGGACTTTCGCACAGGTCAGCGCGAACGGCTGCGCAGGGCCTCGAGGTCGCGCACCACGACGGTCATCCGGCCGGTGCGGATCTCGCCGGCCGAGCGCAGCACGCCCAGCGCCTTGCTCACCGCCTCGCGCGACGCCCCGGTCCACCCGGCCAGCTCGTCCTGGGAGAACGGCAGCCCGATCTTCACGCCGTCCTCGACCGGCTGGCCGAACCGTTCGGCCATCTCGACCAGCCGGGCCGCGACCCGACCGGTGGTGTCGTGCGCGCCGAACTCGATCCGCTTACGGTCCGCGTCGCGCAGCTTCGCGATCACGGACCGGATCAGCAGTACGGCGACCCGACCGTGCGACTGCAGGTACTTCTCGAACGCCGCCAGCGGTACGTGCAGCGCCACGATCGGCTCGATCGCGGTGACGGTGGCCGAGCGCGGCTCCCGGTCGATCGCTGAGAACTCGCCCAGCAGCGCGCCCGGCCCGCGCACGGCGAGCACCACCTCGGTCCCAGCGGACGTGTCCACCGAGCACTTGACCCGCCCGGACCGCAGCACGACCACCGAGTCGGTCCGGTCGGCCTCGCGGAAGATGACCGCCCCGCGCCGGAAGTCGCGGCGGCGGCCGGCCTGCTCCAGATCGGCCTGCTCGGCCGGGCTCAGCTGCTCCCAGAACTCGGTCACGGGAGCACCACGAATGCCCGTACCGGCGCCTGCCGTCCCTTGACGGTGAGCTCGCCCAACGGCCGCACCCGGATGGAATCGCCCAGCGCGTCCCGGGTCGCCTCACCGATGACCACCGTGCCCGGCTCGGCAATGGTCTGCAGCCGGGCCGCCACGTTGACCGCGTCCCCCATCGCGTTGAATCCCCGCAGCGTCTCGCTACCGATGTTGCCGACCAGGGCCGGGCCGGTGTTCGCCCCGACCCGCAGCCTCGGCCAGCCGGGCTCCGACTCGGCGATCGCCTGCACCACCTCCTGCATCGCCAGCGCCGCGCGGACCGCACGCAGCGCGTGGTCGGCCTGCCGGGCCGGCGCGTTGAAGAGTGCGAGCAGCGCGTCGCCGACGAACTGCACGATGGTGCCGCCGTTGTCGAGGATGCAGGGCACCGCGGCCCCGTGGTACCGGTTCAGCATCCGCACGATCTCGGCCGGCTCGACCTGCTCGGAGAACGTGGTGAAGTCGCGCAGGTCGGCGAAGAGCGCGGTCACCTCGACCAGCGACCCGCCGAGCGCGGCCTGGTCCGGATCGGCCAGCAGGGCCGCCGCGACATCGGGAGACATGTACTGGCGGAACAGCGTGCCCAGTTCCCGGTACAGGCGAGCGTTCTCCAGAGTGATGGACAGCTGGTTGGCCAGCGTCGCCAGGGTCGGGTCGCCGTCGCCGGGCGCCTCGAGCACGCCGGCCACCCGGCCCTTGACCGTCAACGGGTACAGCGTGGTTCCGGGCACCGTCGGCAGCCGGTCCGCTGCCACACGATGGCCGGCCACATCGACGACACCGTCCGAGACGAGGCTCACCCGCACCTCCCCGTAGGCGGGCACGATCGGGGCGAGCACGTCGGAGAGCAGCTCGTCGTCGTCGAGCCCGACCCGGGCTCGTTCGCCCGCCTCGACCAGCGCGGACAGCCGCCGGGTCAGACCGCGCTCGGTGGCCAGCGCCCGGCCGGCCCGGTCCAGGACCGCCGTCTGCCCCTCGGTCAGGCCGAACCGTTCGGCCAACCGGGGCGCGAGGGGAGGGCCGCCGCGGCCGGTGCTCTCCCGCTCCTGCAGGGCGCCGACGAGCTCCTCCAGCGCGGCCCCGTACTCGGCCCGGATCTGCCGGCGGGTGGCGGCCAGTCCGATCGCGTCGAACAGGCCGGCGCTGGAGCCCTCGCGCCGGTACTGCACGTACGCGCTGTACGCCACGAAGCCGAACGCGAACGTGAGCAGGACGTGCCACTCCCACCACGACAGGTGCCACTTGTTCGCCAGCGTCACCGCCACCATCGCCTCGGCCAGCAGGGCGAACGCGGTGACCAGGCTCAGCAGTACGGCCGCCGGGGCCCGCCGGTGCAGCAGGTAGAAGCGGACCGCGGCCGCCACGTACAGCACCACCGAGACGATCGCGACTGTCGTGAGTGGACCCTCGACGTCGCGGGCCGGCGGCGGCTGGTTGAGCGGGGGCAGGTCCAGCAGCGACACGACGGCCCAGGCCACCAACAGCGCCGCGACCAACGCCCGCACCACGACCAGCACCCGGAACACGCCGCGGGTGGCCGGGAACGACAGGCACGACACAACGGCGAACACGGACGCCAGGGCCAGCCCGACCGGTTGGGCCACGTCGAAGCCGGCGTTGGGGTGGCGGATCAGGATGCCCGGCGTCGCCAGGGCATGTACGAGCAGAAAGCCGGCGCTGCAGAGGAAAGCCAGCGATACCAGGAAGAGCCGGGCGTCGGTGTGCCGGCGGGCCGCGGTCCCCATCCGCAGCCCGAGCACGACGTTCGCCGCGGCGACCACCACGACCAGTCCGAAGTGGCTCGTGTGGTCCTCCCACCGCAGGTCGGTGGTGGGCTGGGCCAGCAGCAGCCACAGCCCGACCACGGGCAGGGCGAGGTGCAGGAACCAGACCAGGACCCGGGCGGGTTGTATGGCGGGTGGCAGGACGGCGGTGCTCGACTCGATCACGGTGATCTCCGGCGGCCGGGGGTGAACCGGCCCCACCATACGCCGTTCGTCGATGCGCAACTGTGCACAAGGACGCAGACGGGAGCCCGGTCCACGCGGTCCAATGACGGCATGCTGACGCGCAAAGGCCCGATCTTCACCCTGGCGGCGGGTGTCCTGCTCGCCGCCGTGGTCATGCTGCTCAACGTCGACGCGAAACGCGACCGCGACGCCAAGCGCGCCGCCGCCAGCGCGGCGACCCCCACCGCGACGGCGTCCCGGGCCGTCCCGGCGCCGACCACCCAACCGCCAACACCCCCGTGCTGCTCGCCGCCGTCGCCCGGACTCCAGGTGACCTACGCCGGCAGTGCCGGCGGCGGCAGCATCGCGATCGCCGTCCGGGACGGGCACGCGGTGGCCTACCTCTGCGACGGACGTACGGCTGAGGCGTGGCTGCAGGGCACGGTCTCCGACGCCGGCGCCATCACGATGACCGGAGCCCGCAACGCCAGCCTCACCGGCACGATCGCCGGCGGCAAGGCCAGCGGCACGGTCACCGCCGTCGGTCGTCAGTGGACATTCACCGCCCCGACGGTCACCGCGCCGTCCGGGCTCTACCGCGCGGCCGCCCAGGTGCGTGGCGCCCAGGTGGTCGGCGGCTGGATCGTGCTGGCCAACGGGGAGCAGGTCGGCATGATCGACTTCGGCGACCACGAGGAGAGTGCGCCGCCGCTGCAGGGCACCGCGGCCAACCTCGGGGGAACTCCGGCCACCGCCGTCAGGCTCGACGGAACCGCACTCTGAGGAGAAGTGATGACGACCGTTGACACCGAAATCAAGCCCAGCAACCGGTCCGCGCTGACCCTGCTGGTACCGTTCGCGATCGGCGCCGCCGTCTCGGTCGCGCTCGGCGTGTACGGGCGGCTGCACACCGCGACCCTGATCGCGTTCACCCTGCCCGGCTTCACGAGCGCGCTGACCGTCAAGGTGTGGCTGGCCTCGGGCGCTTTCCTGTTCGCGCTGGTGCAGCTCGTCTCGGCGCTGGCCATGTGGGGCAAGCTGCCCGGCGTGAAGCGCACGCCGGGCTGGGTCTCCCCGCTGCACCGGTGGTCGGGGCGGATCGCCTTCCTGCTCGTGGTTCCGGTCGCGATGATGTGCCTGTACGCGTTGGGGTTCGAGCACTCCTCGCCGCGGGTGCTCATCCACTCGCTGCTCGGCTGCTTCTTCTTCGGCGCGTTCGTGGCGAAGATGCTGTTCCTGTCGCGCAAGGGCACGCCGGGCTGGGTGCTGCCGGTGGTGGGCGGTGCGGTCTTCACCGCACTGGTCGGACTGTGGCTCACCTCATCGTTGTGGTACTTCACGACGGTGGGCGTGAAGTTCTGACGCCCCGGTAGGGTGGGCATCGACGAAAGGACATGCCCATGGGACTCGGTACCACGCGACGGGTGATGCTGGTCGGAACCGGGGCGGCCGCGGCCGCCGTGCTGGCCGGCTGCGCCACCGGCGAGCAGCCGGCCGGGAGCGCCGGTACGCCGGCGACTGGCGCGAACCCCGACCCGACCGACGCGCCGCCGGAGACCCAGGGCCCGTTGGCCCACACCGGCGACGTGCCGGTCGGCGGCGGGATCGTGCTGGACCAGCGCAACATCGTCCTCACCCAGCCGACCAAGGGCACGTTCAAGGCGTTCACCGCGACCTGCACCCACCAGGGCTGCCAGGTCGTCGAGGTCAAGGGCGGCACCATCCGCTGCCCCTGCCACGGCAGTCAATTTAAGATCGCTGATGGATCGGTGGCCCAGGGCCCGGCCGCGCGGGCGCTCCGCGAGATCGCGATCAACGTCGACGACACCGACATTCAAGAGGTATGAGGCATAGGGAAGGGGACGGGCAGCAGGCCCGTCCCCTTCAGACGATGGTTTACCAGGCGCTCAGCCTTCCTTCTTCTTCGACCCCGCCGTGGTGATGCCGACGATCCAGCCGACGAACAGGCCGTAGGCCGAACCGGCCGCGGCGGCGGTCATGGCGCCGATGAACGTCGGTGAGGAGAGGATGAACGCGGTCAGGAAGGCGGCCAACGCGGAGGCGAAGATGAGCGAGGCCCAACCGATGAGGAAACCGCCCGCGCCGCCGGAGACCGAGCTCGCCACCAGGGCGAGGATCGCGGCCACGAACGCGATGAGCAGCAATGCCCTCAGGTCGTCCGCAAGGACTGCCCGGCCGGCACCGGCCGAGTCATCCCGCGGCCCGAAGGCCCAGGCCGGCCACGTCAGCCAGCGCAGGAACCAACCCCAGATGGTGTTCCCATTCGTGTGTCTGGGCACCCACTCGGTGACGGCCTGGTTGCCGAAGAGCAGCACGAGGGCTGCGGTTGTGATGACGCCAGAGACGGTTCGGGTACGCGACATGGCCGACACGGTACGGACCTTGGACGCCGTCCAACATCACCCGAGTGTCCGATCCTCGTCCGGTGGCTCGAGCTCCAACAGCCGCCCCCGACGGATCGACGCGACAGACAGCGTCTTGTACCCCACACTGTTGAACAGGACCGTCATCTTGTCGGCCTCATAGCCCAGCACCGTTCCGGTACCCCAGGAACGGTGCCGCACTGTGGCGTGCAACGGATACGGAGTCTCGCCATCGACTGCCGTATGCGCATGTTCCGAATCCTTGGTGGGGACGATTTTCTGTACGGGAATCGACGGCTGTCGTACCGCTTTCTTCTTCACGGGTACGAGTTGTGGCGGTGCGACGCAGTTGTCGCAGTGTCCACAAGGGCCGGTCACGTGGTCGCCGAAGTAGGTGAGCAGGGTCTGCCCGCGGCAGGTCCGGCTCTCCGCGAAGGATCGCATCATGTCGATCCGGGTCCGCTGCACGGTCTGGTGCCGCTCGACCTCGTCCAACGCGAGCCGGGCCGCCTCGGTCGGCAACGGCGCGTCCGGCGGGCTGAGCAGGCGCCCGGTGGCGTCCGGCACCACCGCCCCGACCTCCTCGAGCAGCGTGATGAGCTGGGTGAGCTTGCGGCGGGAGAAGCCGCTCAGCGCGGCCAGTTCCTCCCGGTCGTGCGGGCGCTGCCGCAGCGTCGCGACGAGGTCGCGGATCTCGATGGCGGCCGGCGTGCCGCTGGCGAAGAACCGTTGCAGCGCAACGTCTTCGGCCCGGTAGAGCAGCACGGTCCGGGCCGGCGCGCCGTCACGGCCGGCGCGACCGATCTCCTGCAGGTAGCTGTCGGGGGAGTCGGGCAGGGCCAGGTGCACGACCCAGCGGATGTCGGGCTTGTCGATGCCCATGCCGAACGCGGACGTCGCCACCATCACCGGGATCTCGCCGGCGAGGAACTCCTCGTGCCGGCGTGTGCGGACCGCCGTGGCCAGCCCGCCGTGGTAGTGCACGGCCCGGTGGCCGGCGTCGACCAGGCGCTGTGCCACGTCCTGCGCGGCGCGCCGGGTCGGCACGTACACGATGCCCGACCCGTCGACCGTCTCCAGCACGTCCAGCAGCCGTCGCCACCGGACCTGGTCGGTCGGGCAGTGCAGGGTCGCCAGGTTCAGGTTGGGCCGGTCCAGCCCGGCCACCACCACCTCGGGGTCACGCAGGCGCAGTCGGCGGGCGATGTCCTCGCGTACCGGTGGAGACGCGGTGGCGGTGAGCGCGACGATGGGAGGCCGCCGGCGTTTCTTGCTGGCGAGTCCGGCCAGCGCTCCGCCCAACGTCAGGTAGTCCGGCCGGAAGTCGTGGCCCCACGCCGACAGGCAGTGCGCCTCGTCGACCGCGACCAGACCCGGCCGCAGGTCCCGGATCTGGGCCAACCGGTCGGGCTGGGCCAGCTGCTCCGGGGTGATGAACAGATACCTGGCCCGACCGCACCGGATCGCGCTGAGCGCCTCGTCCTGCTGGCGCGGGGTCTCGGCCGAGCTGACCCGGACCGCGACCTCCTGACCGGCCCGGGAGTTGAGGCCGGCGATCTGGTCCTGCTGCAGCGCGAGCAGGGGAGAGATGACCAGCGTCGGACCTTTGTGGAGGGTCGTCGGCACCTGGTACACCGCCGACTTGCCGGCTCCCGTCGGAAGCACCACGAGGGCGTCCCGTCCGCGCAACACCGCCCGCATCGCCTGTACCTGCTCGGGGCGCAGTCGCCAGCCGAACGACCGGCGGGCGGCCCGGCGCAGCCGCCACGTACCAAGTAGATCTTTCATCGGTCGCGGACCTTACCCGAGGGCAATCGCCGGGAAACGGTCGAAACGCCGAGCACGCCCCAGAAGAACGTGATCGGGTTGAGGTGTCCCGAGCTCGTACGGACGGACGCGAGGAGTTGGCCATGAGCAAGCTCGTGTACAAGCCGGTCGGGTTGGTGCTGGGCGCGGCGGCCGGCGCGATGGCCGGGTTCGTGTTCAAGCGGGTGTGGCACGCGCTCGCCGACCAGGACGACGTGCCGGCGGCGTTGGACGAGCGCAGCACCTGGGTCGAGGTCCTCGCCGCGGCCGCGCTGCAGGGCCTCATCTTCGCGGTGGTGAAGGCGGCGGTGGACCGCGGCGGCGCGACCGGGTTCCGCCGGCTGACCGGGAACTGGCCCGGCTGACCGCTGCTGAGAACGGCGCTCACTAGACTGGTCGGGATGGATGACCTTCTGGAGGAGTACCAGCGGGCCATTGTCTTTTTTGAGGCCGGGGACCCGCTAGGGGCGGCCCGGATCCTCGAGCCGGTCCTGGCCGCCGAGCCGGGCAACGCTGGGGTTCGCTTGCTGCTGGCCCGGGCGTACTTCCACTCCGCCCAGCTGTCCCGGGCGGAAGAACACCTGCGCGTCCTGATCGAGCGCGACCCGACCGACCACTATGCGCTGTTCGTGCTCGGGCGGACGCTGGAGCGCCAGAGCCGCCCGGCCGAGGCGCTGCCGCACCTGCGGATGGCCTCGGTCATGCATCCCACCGAGGAGTACGACGAGACGGTGCGCCGGGTCGCGGCGAAGGTCCGGTGACGCCCCGCGAGATCGCCGACGAGGTGCTGTTTCCGGCGGCCGCCGGGGTCGAGGCCGCCGGCATCGTCCCGATCGGGCACCTTGACCTGCTCGCGTCCGAGGGCCTGTACGGGCTGGCCGCAGAGCCGGCCGAGGACCGGGCCGCCAACTTTCGCGTCGTGGAGACTCTCGCCTCCGGCTGCCTCGCCACCACCTTCGTGTGGATGCAGCACCACGGTGTGCTGCGCGCGGTCGGTGACTCTCCGCTGCGGGAGGGCTTCTTCGAGGGCCTGCGGTCGGGCCGGGTGCGCGCCGGGACCGCTCAGGGCGGGCTTCGGCCCGGGCCGCCGCTGCTGCGGGTCACGCGTTTTTCGGGTGGCTTCGTGCTCGACGGTGAGGCGCCGTGGGTGACCGGCTGGGGCCTGGTCGACGTGCTGCTGGTCGCGGCCCGCTCCGAAGACGACCTCTGTCACTGGTTCCTGGTCGACGCCGTCCCGTCCGCCGGGCTCTCGGTGGAGCCGCTGGACCTGGTCGCCGTCACGGCCAGCCGGACCGTCCACATGCGATTCACCGGGTACGCGGTGCCGGCCGACCTACTGGTCGCGACCCTGCCGTTCGACCAGTGGCCCGAGCGGGACGCGGCCGGCCTGCGCGGCAACGGGTCGCTGGCGCTCGGGGTCGCGACGCGGTGCGTGCGGCTGCTCGCTCCGGCCGACGAGGGCTTGGCCGCGGAGCTGGCCTCCACTGTGGAGACCGTACGGTCCGAGCTCGACCGGGCCACCCCGGTCGAGCTCCCGGCGGCCCGGGCTTCGGCGTCGGCGTTGGCGCTGCGGTGCGCGACCGCGCTGCTGGTGGCGGCCGGGGCCCGGTCGGTGCTGGCCGGACAGGACGCCGGTCGGCTGCTGCGGGAGGCGGCGTTCCTGCAGGTGTTCGGCTCCAGGCCGGCGATCCGGGCCGAGCTGCTCCACCGCCTCGCCTGACCGCCAGCGC
>Ga0068864_100003204_pt1 | contig 13509 bp, 12 predicted proteins | sample KBSSwiS72_FD_66586 | JGI IMG/M metagenome (GOLD analysis project Ga0068864, IMG submission 66586) | Switchgrass rhizosphere microbial communities from Kellogg Biological Station, Michigan, USA - KBS Switchgrass S7-2 | ecosystem: Host-associated > Plants > Roots > Rhizosphere > Soil ...
TCTCCCCGGACACCCCACGTGAGGAGATCGGCCTGTTGATGGCGGGAGTTCACGAGGCCCAGGGCAGGCGCCGTACGGATGGAGCAGGGCAATGACAGAGTCCGAGCCCGAGCCCGTGCCGGCCGCCGGCGCCACCACCGCGGCGGACGCCCCGATCGCGCCCCGGAAGAAGTCCGACGACCGGCCGACCCTCGGCCCCGAGTTCCTCCGTCAACTGTGGACGGCGAACACGGTCACCGTGACGGTGCTGGCGATCCTCGTCGCGCTGGTGATCGGCGGCATCATGATCATCATCTCGACGCCCACCGTGACCGCGAAGTTCGGGTACTTCTTCGCCCGCCCGCAGGACGCGCTGTCGGCCAGTTGGTACACGGTCCGTGACGCCTACCTGCAGCTGTTCTACGGCTCGGTCTTCGACTTCAGCTCGATCGGCCAGCCCGGGGTCACCTGGTGGCAGTGGTTCCAGCCGATCTCCGAGACGCTGAGCTACGCCACCCCGCTCGTCTTCACCGGCCTGTCGGTGGCGGTCGCCTTCCGCGGCGGCCTGTTCAACATCGGCGGCCAGGGCCAGGCCATCATGGGTCTCACCGTGGCGGCGACGCTCGGCTTCGTGCTGCACCTGCCGATCGTGATTCACCTCATCGTGGCACTGCTCGGCGGCCTCATCGGCGGCGCGATCTGGGGCTTCATCCCCGGCTTCCTCAAGGCCCGCACCGGGGCCCATGAGGTCATCACCACGATCATGCTGAACTACATCGCCCAGCTGTTCCTCAACTGGTTCATCCTGCAGGGCGGCGTCCACAACCCGAACCGCCTCGACGCGATCAGCAAGGACGTGCTCGGCTCGGCCAAGCTGCCGCGGCTGCTCAACGAGAACCTGCGCGTCGACGGCGGAATCATCCTCGCCCTGCTGTTCACCGCCCTGGTGGCCTGGTTGCTCAACCGGTCGACGACCGGCTTCGAGCTGCGCGCGGTCGGCTCCAACCCGGACGCCGCGCGAACCGCAGGCATGAGCGTGCCCCGCACCATCATCATCACGATGGTGATCGCCGGCGCGCTGGCCGGCCTCGGTGGCAGCACGGTCGTGCTCGGCGCCCAAGCGAACAGCCTCACCGGCCCGGTCGCCGGCAACATCGGCTTCAACGGCCTCCTGGTCGCGCTGCTGGGTCGGGTCAGGCCGTGGGGCGTCGTCCTGGGCGCACTGCTCTTCGGTGCGCTGCAGGCCGGCGGCAACCGGATGCAGAGCTACGCCGGCATCTCGCTCGAGCTGGTCTCCGTGCTGCAGTCGCTCATCGTGCTGCTGGTCGCGGCGCCGGCCCTGGTGAAGGCGATCTTCCGGCTGCGCGAGGCGCGGGCGGCCCGGCTCGGCACCGTCATGGCGAAGGGGTGGTGAGCGGTGACCTCGGCAACTGTCGATGAGTTGATCGTCGCCGAACCGGTTCGGTTCTGGACCCGCTCGCGCAAGGTCGGCGTCGGCCTGGTCGTGGTAGGGGTCGTGGCCGCGCTGGTCTTCGGTCAGCTGGCCTCGAGCACCAAGGCCCGGTTCACGCTGACCGACGACCCGGCAGGCGCGGCGCTGTCCATCAACGGCACCGTCGGCGCCTACCTGTTCGCGATCATCGCGGCCGCGGCCGGGTTGACGATGGTCGTGATGTCGCGTGAGCAGTGGTTCAGCTGGCTGCTCGGCATCGGGATCGTCTCGGTCGTCATCTCGTTCCTGTGCTGGCAGATCTCGGTCGCGCCGACCGGCAACAACTTCATGCCGGTCGTCGACGTCATGCGCGGCACGTTCATCTTCGCCATACCTCTCATCTTCGGCGCCCTCGCCGGTCTGCTCGGCGAGCGGGCCGGTGTGATCAACGTGGCCATCGAAGGGCAGCTGACCGCGGGGGCGTTCGGCGGCGCGTTGGTCGGGACGATCGCCGGCAGCGCCTGGGCCGGGCTGCTCGGCGGGATCATCGGCGGCGTGGTGATCGGTGTGCTGCTGGCCTGGTTCGCCATCAGGTTCACCGTCGACCAGGTCGTGCTCGGCGTCGTGCTCAACCTGTTCGCGCTCGGCCTGACCGGCTTCCTGTACGAGCAGATCATGCGACCGAACTCCAAGGCGTACAACCAGCCGCCCTCGTTCGGAACCTGGAAGATCCCGCTGCTGGACAAGATTCCGGTCTTCGGCGAGGCCGTCTTCACCGGAACCATCTTCCTGTTCCTGAGCCTGATCCTGGTGGTCGTCGTCCACATCGGACTGTTCCACACCCGGTGGGGCCTGCGCACCCGGGCGGTCGGCGAACACCCGACCGCGGCCGACACCGTCGGTATCCGGGTCCTCGGCCGCCGGTACGCCAATGTGATCATCGCGGGCGGCGTGGCCGGCATCGGCGGCGCGTTCTTCACCCTCGGCCTGGTCGGCCAGTTCACCAAGGGGATGGTCAGCGGCAAGGGGTTCATCGCCCTGGCCGCGCTCGTCTTCGGCCGGTGGACCCCGACCGGCGCGCTGCTGGCCGCGCTCTTCTTCGGGTTCTCGGACAAGCTGGCCCAGTACCTGGCCGGCATCCGCAGCCCGATCCCGAGCGACTTCCTCAACATGCTGCCGTACCTGGCGACGATCCTGGCCGTGGCCGGACTGGTCGGACGGGTTCGGGCACCGGCGGCGGACGGCAAGCCGTACCTGAAGGGCTGATGGAGAACGTGTCGATTGACTGGCCGGCGCTGCGCCACGCGGCGACGGAGGTGATGCGGCGCGCCTACGCCCCGTACTCGAACTTCCCGGTCGGCGCGGCGGCGCTGGTCGACGACGGCCGGGTCGTGGTCGGCTGCAACGTGGAGAACGCGTCGTACGGCGTGACGCTGTGCGCCGAGTGCGGCCTCGTCTCGGCGCTACAGGCCAGCGGCGGCGGGCGGCTGGTCGCACTGTCGTGTGTGGACGCTTCCGGGGCGCCGCTGATGCCGTGCGGCCGATGCCGGCAACTGCTGTGGGAGCACGGCGGACCGAGCTGCCTGATCGAGGTCGAGGGCGGGGCGCTGCCGCTGGCCCAACTGCTGCCGTACGCGTTCGGCCCGTCCGACCTGGACCGGGTCGGCCCGCCGCCCATCCCGCCGCGGCTGCGTGACTATGTGGGCCGGGGGACGGTCTTCGTCCACCCGGACCGGCACGGCGGGCAGCAGGTGTGGACCGCCTACTGGGAGCGGTCGAGCGGCGCCGAGTCCACCGACGAGCGGGGGATCCTCGAGGAGGGACCGACCTGGCCGGACACCGAGTCGGCGGTCTCCTGGGGGCGGGCCCGCACGCCGCGGGTGGTCGTGGTCGACGCGAACGGGGCGCTGTCGTGGGCCGGGCTGGGCGACCCGCCGGCCGAGATACCGGCGCGCTGGTAGCGGGCCCTAAGGAGGCGGGATGGAGACGTTCGCCGCGGTGGACGTGATCGCCACCAAGCGAGACGGCGGCACGTTGTCGGACGCCCAGATCGACTGGGTGGTCGACGCCTACACCCGGTCCGCGGTCGCGGACGAGCAGATGTCGGCACTCCTGATGGCGATCCTGCTGCGCGGCATGAGCTCGGCCGAGATCGCCCGGTGGACCGCGGCGATGATCGCCTCCGGCGAACGGCTCGACCTCTCCTCGGTGTCACGGCCCACAGTGGACAAACACTCCACCGGTGGAGTCGGCGACAAGATAACTCTGCCGTTGACCCCGCTGGTCGCGGCGTGCGGCGCGGCGGTGCCCCAGCTGTCCGGCCGCGGGCTCGGCCACACCGGCGGCACGCTGGACAAGCTGGAGACCATCCCCGGGTTCCGGGTCGGACTGTCCAATGAGGAGTTCACCGCTCAGCTGCGCGACATCGGCGCGGTGGTCTGCGCGGCGGGCGACGCGCTCGCACCGGCGGACCGCAAGCTCTACGCGCTGCGCGACGTGACCGCGACGGTGGAGTCGATCCCGCTGATCGCGAGCTCCATCATGAGCAAGAAGATCGCCGAGGGTACGAGTGCGCTGGTCCTCGACGTCAAGGTAGGCACCGGCGCGTTCATGAAGGACGAGGCGTCCGCCCGCGATCTCGCCGAGACCATGGTCGCGTTGGGCAAGGCGCACGGGGTCGCCACGGTCGCCCTGCTGACCCGGATGTCGACCCCGCTGGGCCGGGCGATCGGCAACGCGGTCGAGGTGGAGGAGTCCGTCGAGGTGCTGGCCGGCGGCGGACCGTCCGATGTGGTGGAACTGACCCTGGCACTGGCCCGCGAGATGCTGGACTGCGCCGGACTGTCCGATGTGGACCCCGCCGAGGCGCTGCGGGACGGTCGCGCGATGGACTCGTGGCGCGCGATGGTCCGGGCTCAGGGCGGCGATCCGTCGGCGAAGCTGTACCAGGCCCCGGTACGGGACCTGGTCACGGCCGACGCGGACGGGTTCGTGACCGGCGTGGACGCGTACAAGATGGGTGTCGCGGCGTGGCGGCTGGGTGCCGGGCGGGCACGCAAGGAGGACCCGGTCAGCCCGGGCGCCGGGGTGATCCTGCACAAGACTGTCGGGGACGCGGTCCGGGCCGGCGAGGTGCTCTACGAGTTGCGGGCCGACGACGAGGGCCGGTTGGCGATGGCCCGGGGCAGCGCGGACGCGGCGGTCACGATCGGCCTCGAACCGCCCCAGCGCCAGTCGCTCGTGCTGGACCGGGTTTCCTGATCTGAGGGGGTAGTTCGTGGCAGAGCTGATCGAGCAGCCGACCCGCATCCCGGTGCCGGGCGGCAAGGTGATCGACGAGTACGTCGGGCGGGTCACCTCGGGCGAGGCGGCCGTTTCGGTGGCGCACATGGTGGCGCCGGGCGGCTGGGTGGAGCCGTTCCAGCAGCCCGAGTTCGACGAGTACACGGTGGTACTGCGCGGCTGCGTGCGGGTCGAGCACCCGGACGGGGCGTTCGACGTGCGGGGCGGGCAGGCCGTGGTCACCCGGGCCGGCGAGAGGGTGCGCTACAGCACTCCCGAGCCGGAAGGGGCGGAGTATGTCGCCATTTGTCTGCCGGCTTTCTCGCCCGACGCGGCGGGCAGGGACCCCGAACAGTGACAGTGGTCGTTCTGGCTGGACTGGGCGCGCTAGAGTTCGCCAGACTGGAACCGCCGACAGACGTCGCAGGTCAGGAAGTCGAGGACAGGTTAGTGGTGGGCTGAACCGTGGCGACACCAGCGCCCGACCCGCATCGGGTCCGCGCCGCGAGCGTCGACCAGCTGCGGCGCCTCGATCTGCCGTCCCCGCCGCCCAACTACCCGTTGATCTGGGAGCCAGGGGACACGGTCGAGCTGCGGCCACCCTCGCAGGTCGAGGGCCGGACCGCGATCCTCAACGTCGTGCTCGCCCGCTGCTTCGGCATGCCGGGCGAGGCCGCCATGGCCTGGCTGCTCGACGCGCATCTGCTCGACGACCTGACCAAGCCGGAGTGGAGCTTCGTCGCCACCGGTGAAGGCGACCAGCGCTCGTTCGCATTGCACCTGGAGGCGCTGTACGCGCTGGCCTGGCTGCTCGGCCTGGTGCCCCACCTCGACCCCACCGAGCCGGCTCCGGACGGCCTGGTCGCGCAGCTGCCGCACCTGCCGTCGAAGGAGACGTTCTCCGGCTGGAGCACGCGGACGATCCCGACCATGCGCTCGGCGGTCGAGGCGGCCATCGTGCTCGACCTGTTCTACTGCCTGGACTGGTCGTACCTGGAGGCTGAGCGGCGGCGCATCCGCCTCCCCGGCCTAATCGACTCGAACGCGATCGGCCAGCGCCGGTGGGCCCTGGAGTGGGCGGTGATCCTGCGCGGGCCGTACCAGGCACCGCCCAGCGACTGGGAAGAGGTCGACCTCTCCACCTGACCCCGATCGCCGCGATCATGAAGTTAACGCCATGATCGACGGCTTTCGGCGCGGCTAACGTCATGGTCAACACGTCGGGTTGGCCAAGATCGCCTGTTTCGGGGCGTTGTGCCGCGGATTTCGCAACATCCGTGACGGAAAAGGCGATCAACGTTGCACTGGCGCCGTGGAGACGTCCGGCGTCGTCGCGTAACGACGTCCGGGGGTTGAGAAAGGTGAGGGCGCACGGCAGCCAGGTCGCCGGGAGGGACGGCCCCCGACCACAACGCAAGCACGCCATGAGAAAGAAGTCGATCATGAGGTTGGACGCCCATGATCGCGGCGATCATGACGATAGCCTCACGATCGGGCCGACAGGGGCCAGCTACAGCGGGGCGTAATGGGACAGGGTCACCGAGATGGTGGGGGTCAGCGGATCGGGGAGGCGGGCCAGCCGCTGCGCCAGCGCATCGGGCGGTTCGTGACGCGCGCTCGGCCCCATCGCCACCAGCCGGTGCGCGTCCGCGCGGGACAGCGTCACCTCGTACTCAAGCCCGGTCGAGCGGGCAAGGCGGAACCACGCACCGAGGGTGGCGTCGAGACGCTCGGCCTTGGTGGGGTCGACCGCGACCGGCGGTTCGAGCCCGGCCAGGTGGTCCGGGCGGGGGGTGACCACCAGCAGCCCGCCGGACGGCCGCAGCACCCGGTGGAACTCGGTCCCGTTGCGCGGCGCGAAGACGTTGAGCACCAGGTCGGCAGAGCGGTCGGCCAGCGGCAGGCCGTGCCAGGTGTCGGCGGCGACCGCGTCCGCCCGCGGATGGGCCCGGGCGGCCCGCCGGACCGCCGGGGTGGAGACGTCCAGGGCCAGCCCGACGTGGCCGGGCAGCCGGTCCAGGACCGCCGCCAGGTAGTAACCGGTGCCTGCCCCGACATCCACGACGAGGCCATCCGGCGGCGCGAGGTCGACTGCCGCGGCGGCGAGCGCATCCGCGACCGGCCGGAAGTGGCCGGCCGCCAGAACCGAAGACCGGGCCGAGACCATGTCGGCCGTGTCGGGGCTGGCCGGGACCCGGCCGGCCAGCAGGTTCACGTATCCCTGACGGGCCAGGTCGAAGCGGTGCCCGGCGGGGCAGCCCAGCCCGCCCGGGAACTCCGACAGGGCGTCCCGGCAGACCGGGCATCGCAGCCGGGCCACGATCTCGGCGAGCATCGGCGAGCCGCTCACCTCCGGCGTCTAGTGTCTGGTCATGGTTGTACCAAAACCTACGTACGACGAGATCCGCCTCGCCCCCAAGGCCCTGCTGCACGACCACCTCGACGGCGGCCTCCGGCCGGCGAGCATCGTCGAGCTGGCCGATGAGATCGGGCACCGGCTGCCGGCCCACGACGCCGAAGGCCTCGCCCGATGGTTCACCGCCGCGGCCGACTCCGGCTCGCTGGAGCGGTACCTGGAGACGTTCGCGCACACCGTGGCGGTCATGCAGACCTCCGACGCGCTCTACCGGGTCGCGAGTGAGTGCGCGCTCGACCTGGCCAGCGACGGCGTGGTCTACGCCGAGGTGCGCTTCGCCCCCGAGCAGCACCTGGAGCGTGGCCTGCAACTGCCCGAGGTGGTCGAGGCGGTGCTGGCCGGGTTCGAGGCCGGGTCGGTGCTCGCCCGCTCGGCCGGCACCCCGGTCCGGATCGGGACGCTGCTGACCGCGATGCGTCACGCCGCCCGGTCCCAGGAGATCGCCGAGCTGTCGGTGCGCTTCCGCGACGTCGGCGTGGTCGGGTTCGACATCGCCGGCGCCGAGGCCGGGTACCCGCCCACCCGCCACCTGGACGCGTTCGAATACCTGCAGCGCGAGAACTTCCACTTCACCATCCACGCCGGCGAGGGGTTCGGGCTGCCCTCGATCTGGCAGGCGATCCAGTGGTGCGGGGCCGACCGCCTCGGCCACGGGGTGCGGATCGTGGACGACATCGAGGTCCCGGGGCTGGACCGCGAGCCTCGGCTCGGCCGGCTCTCGGCCTACGTGCGGGACAAGCGGATCCCGCTCGAGCTCTGCCCCTCCTCCAACGTGCAGACCGGCGCGGCGCCGTCGATCGCCGAGCACCCGATCGGGCTGCTGCGCGACCTCCGGTTCCGGGTCACCGTCAACACCGACAACCGGCTCATGAGCGGCACCAGCATGTCGCGCGAGATGGCCCTGTTGGTGGAGGCGTTCGGATATGGATGGTCAGACCTTCAGTGGTTCACCATCAACGCGATGAAGAGCTCATTCATCCCGTTCGACGAGCGACTCGTCCTTATCAACGAGGTCATCAAGCCGGCGTACGCGAAGCTCATGGCGGGCTGAGCGTCCGCGGTCCCGCGTCGCCCACCCATCGACAGGGTGTTACCACGCAATCACTCAATGGTTGCGTGACCTCGTGGGCTTTCTCTTTGCCACGCGCCGTGATGGAATCTCGGGGCCGCCCCATTCTCCCGAAGGGTGCGGCGAGTGACTGGTGCGCTTCCGGCCGCGCGACGCGGCCCCGGTGGCACTGGTTCGAAGGGTGGTGAGGTGAGCACACAGACAGGCGCGCCGGACCTGGTCCAGTCGCGTTTCACGAGGCCGGCCAGCTGGGTCCGCGACCTGCCGATCTGGACCAAGCTTGGTCTCATCATGATCGTCCCCACCCTGGCCACGATCGTCGTGGGCACGGCCGCGCTACTCGGCCAGGTCCAGCAGGCGAGCCTGGTGGAGCGGGCGCGATCGCTGACCGTGCTCTCCGGCGACGCGAGCGCCGTGGTCCAGCAACTGCAAAACGAGCGTGCGCTCGGCGTCCAGGTGCTGCAGGCTCCACCATCCGCGCTGGCGGCGCTCACCGCCGGGTACAAGAAGCAGAGCGCCGGCACCGACGCGGCGATCCTCAAGTACCACACCGACCGCATCACCATCGCCGAAGTGCCGGACAACGTGAAGGTCGTGCTCGACGGCATCGAGGTGAAGCTCGCCGACCTGCAGACCGTGCGGACCCAGGTGGGCACGAACAAGGTCGCGCTGACCGTGGCCGAGAGCCGCTACCAGGTCCTCATCTCCGACCTACTGAGCATCCGCGACCTGTCGGCCCAGCTCACCGGTGACCCGACCCTGACCGACCGCATGCGCGCCACCTCCGAGATCGCCCGTACCAAGGAGTTCCTGTCGCAGGAACGGATCGTGGTGCTGGAAGCGTTGGCGCATGGGAACTTCACCACCTCCGCCCAGCGCGAGTACGTCGGCGCGCTCACGGGCCAGGAGCAGGCGCTCTCCACGTTCCAGACGGTCGCCACCCCGGGCCAGAAGCAGCTGTTCGACGCGACCGTCGCCACTACGGAGCAGAAGGACGCGGCGCAGCTCGAGGGCAAGCTGGACACCCTCCCGCCCAACGCCGACCCGAACAAGGACGTCAACGCGGCCGCCTGGGACAAGGCGATGATGGCCCGCGGCGAGCAGATGAACCAGGTCGAGGTCATGCTCAACACCCAGTCCCAGCAGGCCGCGGTCGACCTCGGTACCCGGGTGCAGCGCCAGGTGCTCGTCGAGACCGGCCTGCTGCTGGTGACCCTGCTCCTCGGTGTTCTGTTCGCCTGGTTGGTCGCCCGGTCGATGGCGCGAGCCCTGCGTGACCTGCGTCAGGGCGCGCTCGCGGTGGCCCAGTACGGCCTGCCACAGGCGGTCGCCCGGCTCCGTGACCCGGCACTGTCGACCCACGTGTCGCCGGCCGGTGTCGCGATGCAGATCGCCGAGCCGCTGCCGGTGCGAAGCCGGGACGAGTTCGGCCAGGTGACCGAGGCGTTCAACGCGGTCCACCTGGAGGCGGTCCGCACCGCCGCCGAGCAGGCCGCGCTGCGCTCCTCCGTCGCGACGATGTTCGTGAACCTGGCCCGCCGAAGCCAGATCCTGGTCGACCGGCTCATCGGTCACCTGGACCGGCTGGAGCGCGGCGAGCAGGACCCGGACCGGCTGGGCGAGCTGTTCCAGCTCGACCACCTGGCCACCCGGATGCGCCGCAACGACGAAAACCTGCTGGTTCTCGCCGGCGCCGACTCGACCCGCATCCAGCGCGAACCGGCCGCCCTGATGGACGTGCTCCGGGCCGCTCAGTCCGAGGTCGAGCACTACACCCGGATCGAGTTCTCCGGCATCGACCACGACATCGAGATCGCCGCCCACGCGGTCAACGACCTCGTGCACCTGGTCGCGGAGCTCTTCGACAACGCGACCGCGTTCTCCCCGCCGGACACCTCGGTGCTCGTTCAGGCGCACCGCCAGAACGACCGGGCGATCCTGCAGGTCGCCGACCGCGGCATCGGCATGTCGCCCGACCAGTACGGCGAGCTCAACGAGCGGTTGGCCACGCCACCGATGGTCGACGTGGCCGTGTCCCGCATGATGGGCCTGGTCGTGGTCGCCCGGCTGGCTGCCCGGCACGGCGTCCGGGTCGAACTGCAGCCCGCCCACGGTCGCGGTACGGTCGCCACAGTGTTCCTTCCCAGCGGTGTACTGGTGCCGCGGGCCCTCGCTGGTCGCACCCACGCTCCGGCGGGCTTCCCCGCCGCGCGGGGCACCGAGAGCGCGACCCCGATCGCCCCGCCGCGGCCGGGCCCGGGTGCGTTCCCGCCTCCCCTCGCGCTGGAGAGCGGCCCGACCGGCGGCGGCTGGAACAACGACCCGCGCGGACCAGGCTACGCACCTCCACCGGCTCCGTATGGCGCCCCGGTTCCGGCCGGTTACGCCGGCGGACCCACCGGATTCGCCGGCGGTCCGCCCGGTTACGCCGGCGGTCCGCCCGGTTATGCCGGTGGCCCTCCCGGTTATGCCGGTGGTCCTCCCGGTTACGCCGGTGGTCCTCCCGGTTACGCCGGAGGCCCTCCCCCCGGTGGCCCCGGTCCCGGAGACGGCTTCGGGGGGGCGGGCGGTGGTCTCGGCGCGGCCCTGGCCAGCGGTGGCTACGGCGCCCAGCAGAACCCGTACGGGAACGGCAACGGTCGACCCGCTCCAGCCTGGTTCGACTTCACCGGCGCCAGCCAGCAGGGCGGGCCGCCCGCGGGCTTCGCGCCCAACCGCGGTGCTCCGCCCCCTCCGGAGGGCCCGCTGCCGACGCGGCGGCCCGGGCAGTGGGGCGAGCCGGAGGACGGCCCGAACATTCCACGCCAGCCGCAGCCCAACCAGGACACGTTCGGCGGAGCGCCGGGGGGCCCGGGTGGCTGGCCCGGTCAGGGTGGTCCGAGCGTCTCCAACTTCCCGCCACCCCAGTCGTACGCGGGGCCGGCCCAGACCCGGCCACCCGCGTGGCCACCGGTCGCGGACGGCGGCGAGGAAGGCCTGCGCGGCATCTCCGCATCACTGGACATGACCTCGGAGCTGCCACGCACTCGTGGGGGAGCGGCCGATCCCCGACCTGGGGCCGACGGCCGGTTTCGGACCCCCGCTGCCGAATCGGTAACCTCGCCGAACCGGTACGCCGATGACATGACGATGGAACTGCCGATCTTCCGCGAGTTGGAATCGGCATGGTTCAACCCCACGCCCCATCCGGTGGAGGCCTACCCGGGCGGGTCCGCGCCGTCGTCCGGTGCGGGCTGGTCCGACGCCAGCGCCTCGTCCAGCGTCGGCTCGTCCAGCGTCGGTTCGTCCAGCGTCGGTTCGTCCAGCGTCGGTTCGTCCAGCGTCGGCTCGTCCAGCGCAGGCTGGGACTCCGCGATGGCCGGCTCGGCCCGGTCGGCGCCCGTCGGCGCCTACCGGTCGGAACGGACTACCGGATCCGATGGTGCCAGCGGTGCCGGACAAGGGGTATCGTGGCGCTCCGTTGCTGACGACGGCTGGACGGCCGCGAACGCCGCTATGGACCCACAGGACGGAGGCACCACTGACATGGGCCTTCCCCGCCGGGTCCCGATGGCACAGCTCGTGCCCGGAAGCGTTGAACACGCCGGGCAACCCGTCCAGCAACGCGACATTCCCGCAGGGCCGGACCGCCGTACGCCTGACTCGGTACGCGGCCTGCTCTCGGCGTACCACCGGGGCGTGCAACGGGGGCGCGGCGCTTTGGGCACCGACGACGACAGTGACACGCCGCAGACCAGGGGCAAGGAGCAGGAGGCATGACAAGTACGCAGGATCTCGGTTGGCTTTTGGCCAACTTCGCTGACCGCGTTCCCGGCGTCGCGCACGCCATCGCGGTGTCGGCCGACGGGTTGCTGCTAGCAGCCTCCCGCGACCTGCCGCGCGACCGTGCCGACCAACTCTCCGCGATCTCCTCGGGTCTGGTGAGCCTGACCCAGGGCGCCGCCCGGTGCTTCGAGGGTGGGGCCGTGCTGCAGACCGTGGTGGAGATGGACAACGGGTTCCTTTTCCTGATGTCGATCTCCGACGGCTCGTCGTTCGCGGTGCTGGCCGCCCGCAGTTGCGATGTCGGTCAGGTGGGCTACGAGATGGCCCTCCTGGTGGACCGCGTCGGCGAGGCGCTCACGCCGCAGCCACGCTCGACGGCCGCGGTGTTCGGCTGACGGGCGTACGCCCCACGATGGCGCAACGAGGGCCCGCGTGGGCGGCCTGGTACGAGTGGAGGAGGTGACCTGCGATGGACGGTCCCAGCGAAGAGCCAACCGGCGCTCTGGTGAGGCCATACGCGGTCACCGGCGGCCGTACTCGTCCCAAGGTCGAGATCGCTATAGAGGCACTCGTCGAAACGACCCAGAAGGGTCGCAGCACGGGGACTCGCGACGGAGTTTCAACACAAGGTCGCGAGCAGCAGTACATCGTTACGCTATGTGACGGGCGACTCCAGTCGCTCGCTGAAATATCGGCCCGTATGTCTCTCCCTCTGGGGGTGGCGCGGGTACTCGTTGCGGACATGGCCTCCGACGGCATGGTCGCGGTATACGAGCCGACCTCGATCGACGGAAACGACGCGGTGGGCACAGAACTGCTTGAGAGGGTGCTGAGTGGACTACGGAAGCTCTGACATGACGCACCGTCCGTCGTCCGGTCGCGTGACGTCGGCGAAGATCGTCATTGCCGGTGGGTTCGGCGTTGGTAAGACGACGCTGGTCGGATCGGTCTCGGAGATCACACCGCTGACCACGGAAGCGATCATGACCTCAGCCGGAGTCGGCGTCGACGACACCCGCCAGGTTCCCGGGAAGACCACGACCACGGTCGCGATGGACTTCGGCCGCATCTCGATCGACCACGACCTGATCCTGTACCTGTTCGGCACGCCCGGACAGACGCGGTTCTGGTTCATGTGGGACGAGCTGGTGCGCGGTGCTATCGGCGCGGTGGTGCTGGTCGACACGCGGCGGTTGGCGGACTGCTTCGCCGCGATCGACTTCTTCGAGCACCGGCGACTGCCGTACCTGGTGGCGATCAACTGCTTCGACGGCGTGCAGTACCACGACGCGAACGACGTCCGGGAGGCGCTGGCGATCTCGCCCGACGTCCCGGTGCTCAGCTGCGACGCGCGTACCCGCGACTCGACGAAGAACGTGCTGATCGCCCTGGTCGAGCACGTGCTGTCGCTGCGCCGCCCGCGCGCCTCGGCTCCGGCCTGACGATCGCTGCCACGATCCGCGCGACCTCTCCCGGTCGCGCGGATCGTCTCCGGCTCCGGGTTCCCGCTGCGCGCTCCTCGAGCTCGCAGCCGCCTTCCGGGCCGTCCTGGATGGCCGACCGAGA
>Ga0068864_100003205_pt1 | contig 13504 bp, 8 predicted proteins | sample KBSSwiS72_FD_66586 | JGI IMG/M metagenome (GOLD analysis project Ga0068864, IMG submission 66586) | Switchgrass rhizosphere microbial communities from Kellogg Biological Station, Michigan, USA - KBS Switchgrass S7-2 | ecosystem: Host-associated > Plants > Roots > Rhizosphere > Soil ...
CGACCATCAGCTGGTCCTGCGTCCAGCCGAGCAAGGGTGAGACCAGCAGTGAGGCGAGCGACAGATCATCGTCGGGCTGCAGCACGAAGCGGATCGCGGCGAGCAGATCCTGCACGCTGAGCGGCGCGTTGAGCCGCAGCCGGTCGACACCGGCCACCGGCACGCCCTCGGCATAAAGGCGCGCGACGATCAGCGAGGCAAGCTCGCCGCGGCGTTTGACCAGGATCATGATGTCCTCGGGGCGCAGCGCCCGCCCCTTGCTCTCCAGCATCAACCCCTGGTCGAGCCACGCCTTGATCGACCGCGCGATCTTCGTCGCCAGCGCGCGCGTCGCGTCGGGCACCCAGCTTTCCGCATCCTCCTCGCTACCGCCCTCGACCACGAGCGGCCACAAGGTAACGGTGCCGGGGCCCTTGACCTCGCTGGCATGCTGCTCGCGCAGCGCCATCAGGCCGAGACCGGGCTCGGGCAGCAGGTCGAGCGCGGCATCGACGAACTCCAGCACCGGCAACGTCGAGCGGAATGAATGGGTCAGCGAAAGGCGGCTGAACGGCGGCCCTTCCTCCAGCGCGCGCGCCAGCCCGCCGAAATGCGCCTCGGCGGCGGCGAAGAATTCCGGTGCGGTGCCCTGGAAGCCGAAAATCGCCTGCTTGAAATCGCCGACCGTGAACAGCGTCCGCGGCCGCTCGTCATGCGTGCCCAGCCCGGCGAAGAATTCGTCGGCGAGCGAGCGGATGATCGCCCATTGCCGCGGGTTGGTGTCCTGTGCCTCGTCGATCAGGATGTGCTCGGTGCTCTGGTCGAGCTTGTAGCGCACCCATTCGCCCATGCCGGGCTGGCCGAGCAGATCGAGCGTCGCGCGGATCAGGTCGTCGAAATCGACCGCCCCGAGCCGGCGCTTGGCGCGTTCGTAACTCGCCGCATAATCGCGCCCGACGTCGAGCGCGGCGGCCAGCAGGTCGGCGTAGGCGGCGCGGGTACGCAGCGCGAGCAGATCGGCGCAATAGTCGTACAGGCCGGTGGCGAGCCCGGCATAGTCATCGTCCTGCGGCGCCTGCCCCTTGCCGAACGAGCGCATCTCGCCATCGGCCCGCGCCCATATCCTGTGCAGCTCGTCGAGCGCCGCGGCACGCGCGGCCGGATCGCGGTCGAGCCAGGCCGAAGCGATCGCCGATCGTTCCAGGCCGTTCTTCGTCCCCCAGCTGGCGTTCATGCCACCCAGCGCATCGAGCGCTTCATGATCGAAGGCAGCGTCGCTACAGGCGGCAACGATCGCCTCCTCGACATCGCCGCTGGGCAGGTCGAGCGCACGGCGGACGAAAGGCTGGACCCCGTCCCCGATCGGCAATGCCGCCATCGCCTCCGGCGCGCGGGCGCAGGCGAGCAGGAAATTCTCGGCGCCCTGTTCGCCCAGGCGCACGCTCAGCGCGCCAATCGCCTCTACCGGACGCACGCGGCCCTCGCGGTCCGCATCGAGCAACAGGTCGGCGAGCGCCTCGCGTGCCATCACCGCTTCCTCACGCGCCTCGATCGGCCGGAAGCCGGGGACCAGTCCGGCCTCGACCGGAAAGGCCGAGAGCAGGCTCTGGCAGAAACCATGGATGGTCTGGATGCGGATGCCGCCACCGGGCGCGTCGAGGACCTTCGCGAACAGGGTCCGCGCCCGGGCTACGAGCTGGTCATCGGGCTTCTCGTCCAGCGCGTCGAGATCGGCGAAAAGCTCGGTCTCGGGCATGCGTACCCAGGCGGCGAGGCGCTGGCTGATCCGCGCCGACATCTCGGCAGCGCCGGCCTTGGTGAAAGTGAGGCAGAGGATCGCCGCCGGATCGACATTGCCGAGCAACAGGCGGAACACCCGCGCCGCCAGCACCTGCGTCTTGCCGGTGCCGGCCGAGGCCGACAGCCAGACATGGCCGTGCGGCGCGCTGGCCAGGCCCTGCTGTCCGGTCAGCCGGGGTAGCGCGCCGCTATTTGCGCTCACGGCCATACCATTCGTCGCGCCGCATCAGCTGGTCGTACTCGGCATAGGGCGCGAAATCGGGATGGAGCTTGGCCGTGAAGGCTTCGTCGCCGGTCAGCCAGCGATCGATCGCGTCCTTGAGGTGGCGCGCAGCGGTGGCGATAAACTCGTCGGGCAGGTCCTTGCCGCCCTTTCCCGCCGGGTCGACCGGCGACGTGACATAGCCGAAGCTGTCGGCGCGCTTGCCCAGCGACCAATATTCGAAGGCGCGCACGGCGCCGGTTATGCCGTCATAGCCACCACGCTCGGCGATCAACCCGAGCAGCCCCAGTTGCAGGCTGAAGCCGGCGCGCACCGCGGCCGGGCTCGGCGGCATGCCGGTCTTGTAGTCGATCACCGCCAGTGTCCCGTCGGGCATGCGGTCGATGCGGTCGAACTTCCCGCTCAGTTTGATCCCCGCTATTTCTACATGCCCTTCGCGCTCGACCGCCAGCACGGTGCGCCCGATCGCGGCCTGCGCGGCGATGCGCGCCGCGATCCAGTCGATCGCCTCGATCAGGCGCGGTCGCCACAGCGCGCGCATCATCGGGTGCGTGCCTTCCTCGTCGAGCATGGCGAGCGCGCGGGCGTGCAGCGCCTCGGGTACGCAACCATCGACCTTGGCCCATTGCTCGAGGATCGCGTGCACCGCCGTGCCGCGCCATGCCGCGCTGGCATCGGCATCGACCGGGTCAAGCGGCATCAGCCTGAGGATGCGCCGCGCGTAGAATGCATAGGGGTCGGCCTTGAGGCGGTCGACATCGGTGACCGCAATCCGCTTCGGCCGCAATTCGGCTGGCGGCAGCGGCGCGGGCCGCTCCACGGGATCGGGGGGGCCGGGATCGTCGAGCACGCGCGCCCAATGCTCCAGCGCCGAGGCCCGCTCGAAGCGCTCGCCGGCCAATGCCTGGAGCCGCAGCCAAAAACGCGAGGCGATCGCCGGCTGGGTCGCGTCACGGCGCGCACGGGTGATCAGCGCGCGCGGCGCGCCAAGCGCGCCGGCCAGGTCATGCGCCGAGACGCCGACGCGGCGATCGAGCCCGGGCAGGCCAAGTTCGCTGCGGATACGCGGCGCGAGCCACGGGTCGGGCGCCGGCTGACCCGGCCACACGCCTTCGTTGAGGCCGCCAAGGATCATCAGGTCGGCGGTCTGCAGCCGCGCCTCGATCAAGCCATAGATCGCCAGGCGCGGATGGCCGCCTTGGGGCGGGCGCACCGCCTGCTCGTCCATCAGCGTGCGCAGCAGCCCCGACAGGCTGGCCGGATCGATCGTCGCCGGGCCGCTGGCGGCATCCGCCTCCAGCCCAGACAGCAGGCTCGCCGCCGCCCGGCCGGCGGGCCCGGCCCAGAGCTGATCGCCGCACAGCGCCTGTGCCGTCTCGCGCAGCACCGCGATCAATGTCGCGAGCGGCTGATCGCCGGCATCGAACACCGCTTCGATCGGCGCCAGCAGGTCACGCGCCTCGCCCCACCAGGATGCTGCGCGGGCACGGATATCGCGCTCTCGCTCGGGTGGATGGGCGAGGTGCGCGTCGATCCCGGCAAGGCCGGCCGCAGGGCGCGGTCCGCGCAACGCCCGGTCGAGTGCCCTGACACCGTCGAGCCACGGCAGGCGCGGGGCGCCGAAGCGCACCAGCGGGTGCTTGAGCAGGGTCAGCAGCGCGAGCGGCGCGAAGCGCTGGGTCGCCGCCTCGGCCAGCGCGGTGAGCAAGGTGCCGGAGGGCAGCAGCGACAGCGGCCGACCGGCCGAATCGTCGATCTCGATCTCCCAGCGCGCGCAATGCACGGCGACACGTCGTGCCAGCGCGCGGTCTGGCGTGACCAGGGCAGCGGTGCGCCCCTCGGTCTCCAGCGTCTCGCGCAAGGCCAGCGCGATCGCCTGGGCTTCCTCTGCCGGCGTGGCCAGTTCGGCGGCGGCGATGCCACTCAGACGCCGCTGGTCGGCATCCAGCGTGGTCCATTTGCCGGTGAACTCCGCAGGTGCGAAGGCGTTGGCGATCGCCCGACCGCGCGCGATCGTCGCGTCGTGGCCGCCACCCTCGCGCCATAGCTGAAATTCGCCGCGATTGACCCCCATCCGGTCGAGCAGCAGTTTCACATGAAATTGCGGGTGCGTCTCGATCGATGGGCGCCGCCGGTCGGTTGCCGCGTCGGGTGTGTGCGGCCCGAGCGCCTGCCATTCGCGCTCCTCCATTTCGGTGGCGAGGCCAGCGAGCACGACCATGCCGTCAGGCAGTTCCGACACACAGCGCATCAGCCTCGCTACCGCCGGTGCGGAGTCAGTGATGCCGGCGGCGCAGACGAAGCCGGCGGGCGAGCGCGACTGCCAGCGCTTCGCCGCGCGATCGAGCAGCAGCCCGCGCCGCGCCGCGGCATCGACCATGCCGAGCCGCGCCAACTCCGCGGGCCAGCGATCGAGCACCGCGCTGAACAGTTCGAGCGAGCGCCGCCAGTGCGTTGACAATTCCTCAGCCAGCTCGATCGCGGCGAGGCGCTTATGGTCGACATCCTCGACCAGCAGCTGGTCCAGCGTCCGCGCCAGCTCCCCCGCGAGCCGCATCGCCTCCGCCGCGTCGACCGGCTGGCCGGTCCGCGAGCGCTCTTCGCTGACCAGGCGCGCCAGGATCAACCGGCGGCGCAGCGGATCGATCGCTGGCGCGACGGGCTCGGCGTCGTCGGCCGGGTCGAGCATCGCGCCGGCCGCCTCGTCGAAGGTTGGATCGCCGATCGCCACCAGCCGCGGCAACAACAACCCGCCACCGCTCGCCCGGACGAATGCATCGGTTACCGCGCGTTTGGCACGATTGTTCGGCAGCAGCACCAGCCCGCGCGCCAGCCCGAGCGGGTGGCTCCCGAAACGCTTGATCAGCCCCGCTGCGAGGGCATCGGCAAAGGCCCGATGAACCGGGATGGTGTAGAGCGCGGGCCGGGACCGGCCGTGACCGCGCTCATCCATCGGCGATCAGCGCCTCGGTTGCGGCAATGGCTTGTGGAGTGCCGACGTCGAACCACAGCCCTTGGTGGACCAGCCCATAAGCCCGGCCGGCGGCGATCGCGCGTTCCCAGAACAGCATGGTCGAGAAAGGGCCTTCGGGCCAGTCGGCGATCACGCGTGGCGAGAGGATCTGCACCCCGGTATAAACGAAGGGCGCGACCCGCCCCGGCTTGCGCCGCGCGGTGATGCGGCCATCGGGCGACAGCGTGAAATCGCCCTGCCCGCCATGGTTATGCGCGCGCGCCAGCGGCACCATCAGCAACAGCGCGTCCATCATCGCATCGTCCCAATGTGCGGCAAGCATGCGGATCGCGTCGGTCGGCCCGTCGAGCCACAGATTGTCGCTGTTGACGACGAGGAACGGCTTGTCACCGATCAGCTCGCGCGCCTGGACGATCCCGCCGCCGGTCTCCATCAGCCGTCCGCGTTCGTCGGAAATAGCGATTTCAATGCCTTTTACGCGATTTTTAAGATGAGCTTCGAGCGCGTCCGCGAGGTAGTGGACGTTGATCACCGCCCGTTTCACCCCCGCCGAGCGCAGGCGATCGAGCACATGATCGAGCAGCGTCCGACCCGCCACCTCGATCAGCGGCTTGGGCCGCGTCGCGGTGAGCGGGCGCATGCGCTTGCCCAGCCCGGCCGCCATCACCATCGCCGTTTCGGGCACGACACCGCCCGGATCGGGGCGGATCGATAGCGTTCGCTTGGCGCTCATGCCGCGGCGATGACCATCGGGTCGCCGCGCTTGTCGGCCGGAATCGTCGCATCGAACCATGAAGCGACCGGCGCCAGCGCCGGATGCGCGAGATCGCGATCGAGATAACGCCACACCCGCGGGCACAGGGTCGGGTAGCGGGGTTTGCCGTCGCGCTGCCACAGCCGTGTGAAGATGCCGATGATCTTGGCGTTCCGCTGCGCGCCGAGCACATGATAGGCGTTGTCGAAGCCCGGATCATTGCCGACATGCGACAGGTAATAAGCGAGCATCGTCGCTTCGAGTTCCGGTGACACGTCGCGCCGCGCGTCCTGCAACAGCGAGACGAGATCATAGGCGGCGTGGCCAGCAAGCGCGTCCTGGAAATCGAGCAGACCGAGGCCCGCCCCGGTCAGCATCAGATTCTCGGCATGATAATCGCGCAGCACCGTGACCGGCCGCTTTGCCAGCGCCTCATCGAACACCTGATCCCAGGCGGCATGATAGCTTTCGACATCGGCGTCGATTCCGATGGCCGGGCAATACCATTCGACCAGCAGATCGGCCTCGCGATGCAATACCGCGCGATCATAGGGCGCGGCGGGTACCGCATCCTCGGCGTGCAGCGCGATCAGGATGTCGATCGCCGCGCCGTACAGCGCATGCTCGCGTGACGGATCGGCATCGGCCGCCTCGCGCATGCGGTCGTCGCCGAAATCCTCGAGGAGGACGAGCCCCTGGTCGAGATCGATGCCATGGATCTTCGGCGCGGCGAACCCCCGCGCGCCGAGCCATTGCGCGATCTCGATGAACGGGCGGGGATCCTCATGCGGCGGCGGCGCATCCATCAGTACGGCGCGTCGCGCACCATCCACGATGCGAAAATAACGCCGGAACGAGGCGTCGCCGGCGAGTGGCAGGATCGTCGCCCCGCCCCAGCCCTGGCCTTCGAGAAAATCGACCGCCCCGGCCGGTGGAATCATATCTGGCGCCATCGCGCTTCCCAAGCCGGGGGCACCTCCGCTGTCAAGGCGCGCGCGCCATCCGGCAGCGGCGCCAGGGTCAATGCCAGCGCGTCGGGCCAGCGGCCGGGGGCATGTTCGGGCCATTCGATCACCGTCACCGACTCGCTCCGCGCCTCGTCGAGGCCGAGTTCGTCCAGTTCGCGCGGGTCGTCGATGCGGTAAAGATCGACATGCAGAACCGGCAAGCTGACCTCGGGCGGGGCATAAGGCTGGACGATCGCGAAGCTCGGGCTCGGCGCCTCACCGGCGAGGCCAAGCGCGGCGAGCAGGCCGCGCGCGATGCTGGTCTTTCCCGCGCCAAGCGGGCCCGACAAAGTGATGACATCGCCCGGCCCGACGCATCCGGCCAGCGCCGCGCCAAACGCCTCACTGGCGGCAGGGTCGACCAGCCGGCGCATCAGTAGCCGGTCAACAGAATGTCGAGGGCGTTCATGATAGCCGCCTGTTCGTCAGCCAGATGCGCAATGCGTTCCCCCAAATGCTGGCGACGGATCGCCGAGGCGTATTGCGTCATCATGACATAGTGAGCGCCGTCGATCGCGAAAATCGGGTTCAGCCTGCCGATCAGCGGCAACGGCGCGTTGGCATAAGGAAAAAGCGGGACCGAGAGACAGGTTTCCAGATGACGCAGAACATGGGCTTGGCAATCGAGCAGATGATCGCTGCTACCCCGTTGCCTGTAGACGTCGAAACGCGCCATCAGAAGAGGCGATAACGCTCTAGCGGCAGGCCGTGCTCGGCGACATAGGCATTGGACGCTTCGAACGCCGCCTTATTCTCCTCGATCCAACGCGCCCCTCTCTCGGTGCGAATATGCTCGCGCAGCGCATCCTCACATACTCGCGAGACATTGATGTCGAGCGCCTTGGCCTCGTCGATCAGGGCGGAATCGATCGATAGATTGATCGGCCGCCGAAACGGCGTACCGGTCTCGCGAACGCTGGAGCGGGACATGAGCAACCTCCTATGCGCACAAAGTATGCGCATAATGATGTCGGCACAAGTCAGCGCCGGGGAAGCTCGATCGTGACGAAAGTGCCCTCGCCCGGCTCCGACACGAGCGTGATTGTGCCACCATGCGCCTCAACGAACTGCTTCGCCAGCGGCAGACCGAGGCCCAGCGCACGCTCGCCGTCGCGCGTGATACCCGGTTCCGCGAAGCGATCGAAGGCGCGCGCCACGGCATCGGCGCTCATTCCCGCGCCGTCGTCCGACACGACGATCCGCGCCGAGGCCGCCGTGCCATCGCCATGCAGCAATACGCGCCCGCCCTCGTGCGCGCCGCGGATCGCATGGCGCAGCAGATGTTCGATGACCTGGCGCAACCGTCTGGCATCGCCACGCACCGTGCCGACCGATGGCGAGAGCTCGATCGCGAAATCGAGCTTCTTGCGTTTCGCGCTTGCGGCCAGCGTGTCGGCGGCGGCCCGCGCCACGCTTTCCAGATCGACATCGAGCTTCTCGAGCTCCGGCGTGCGCCCGTCATGCTGGGTCAGGTCGAGCACCTCGTCGACCAGGATGCCGAGCCGTTCGACCGAATCGAGGATTGCGGTGACATAGGTCTCGCCATCCTTGCTGAGCTTGCCGGCATAACCCTCGCTCAGCATCTCCGCGAAGCCGCTGATCGAGGTCAGCGGCGTGCGCAGTTCATAGCTCATATTGGCGACGAACGCGGTCTTGACCTGGTCCGCCGCCACCAGCGCCTCGTTGCGGTCGCGCAACGCGTGCTCGATCTTGCGGCTGTCGGACACGTCGAGCATCGTGAACAGCCCGTTGCCATCGGGCAGCGGCACGGCTGCCAGGTCGAAATGCCGCCCGTCGGCGAAGGCCGCGCTACCGCCGCGCGCCTGACGCTCGACCGTCGCCGCACGCACCAGATCGGCGATCAGGCTTGCCCGCCCCGGCTTGACCAGCCGTGAGCCGACCGCCGCAACCAGCGAATCGACGCGGGGATGGCCGACGAGGAATTCCTCATCCAGCCCCCACACGGTGCGGAACTTGTTGTTCCACAATTGCAGCCGGCCATCGGCGGCGAACACGCCGATCGCTTCCGCCAGATTTTCCAGCGTGGCCGTGCGCACCCGCAACAGCGTGTCGCGCGCGCTGGCCAATTGAACCTGCTCGGTACGGTCCTCGAAGATCAGCAACAGCCCGCCATCGGGCAAAGGCTGCGCCACGACGCGCAGATGCACGCCGCCCGGCAGATGCCAGTTCTCCTCGATCGCCCCGCCCGCTGCGAGGAACCAGTCGCGCCGCTCGGCTTTCCAGCCGGGGAAATCGCGCACCTCGGGCAGGCGGTTGGTCTCGCGCATGCGCTCGAGCACGCGGTCGAATTCCGGCCGGTCGGCGATCCATTCGCTCTTCATCGCGAACAGCCGGCGGAACGGCTGGTTGCAGAAGATCAATGCGCGATCGGGCGCGAACTGCACCACGCCGGCCGAGAGCCGATCGAGCATCGCGCGCTGCGCATCGCCGAAGCGCTTGATCCACGCCCGCGCCTGTTCGAGATCCTCGATATCGACCGCGAAGCCCGCCACGCCGCCGGTCGGCATCGGCACGTCGAACACGCGCAGCATGCGCCGCTCGCCCTTGATCGTCGCCGGCATCGCCTGCATCTGCAGCGTGCCGGTGTCGCGCGCCACCACGGCGCTCGCCAGCGGCCCGCCGATCCCCGACCCCTCGACCAGTTCGAGCCCGCGCCGGATGACGTCTTCGGCATCCGCCCCATCGACCGCATCGACATAGCGGCTGTTGACCATGGCGAGGCGCATGTCGTCGCCGCGATACCACATCGGCAGCGGCGTCGCCTCGATCAGCCCGCTCAGCACGTCGAAGGCATGGTGCGCTTCGCTCACCTCGCCCTTCAACCGTGCGATCTCCGCCTCGCTCTCGCTGGCGTCGAACCACCACAAAACGACACCGCCCGGTGCCTGCACGTCGCGCGGCGCGCGCTGCCCCTTGATCATCAGCGCGCGCGCCGAGCCCTGGACGCGCACCGCACGGGAGAAGGCGCGGCCGGACTTTTGAGCGGCGGTAACATCCTCCGAAAGCCCGGCCAGATCAGCTTTGGTCAGGCCGGTGGTCTCACCGGCGAGATCATCGAAATAACGCGGCGCCGGGCTCTGCCCGAGCCAGTCACCGAGTCGATCCGGCACCTCGATCCGCCCATCGGCGCGCACCACCATCGCCAGCGCCGGCGCGCCGGAGAGAAGGGCTTCGAGCCGCGCATTGGCGACGGTGGTCGCGACCGCCAAACGCCGCGCGCGCAGCCCGACGAACAATATCCAGCAAGCGCCCGCCAGAAGCAGGGCGAGAGCGGCCCCGACGACAACGATGCCAGGCACGGAAAGCTGGATCAACAACGCACCCTGCAACGGTTCTCAACCCGCGGCCCTGATCGTCCGCCATTCGGTCCTAGGGCAACGCTGCGGGAATATCAAAACGGGGAAATTGCGCTGCGCTCCAATTGGCCGAACTTAGACAGGCCACCCCGCATCGCGATCATGAGAGGCCGTGGCGCACGCACACGACCGCGCCGCCACAAATAAGAGATGGCAGTTATGGCTAGCCGGCAACATTTACCGGCACGGCGGGATACTCGTCGAGGACCGGGCCGAGCGCCGCCTTCAATGGCGCCAACCAAGGCTCGTATTTATTCCATTTGTCCATGCCATCGCGGTTGATTGGACGACGGACCTGTTCCGAACTCGGGGTATGAACGGCGCGGCGATTCTCGAAAAATCGTAAACAGGCTGGGTCAAACGGCAGATCCAGATAGAACATGAGCCGACGCACTTCGCGCTCGGTATCGGCAACGAGATCTTCATAGAAAATACGGTGAATGCGTCCCGGCATGACAGCGTCAAAATGCTGCATGAGGCGGACATATTGACGATAATATCGTCCTATATTCGTCAGATCATAAGCAAAATTGATGCCCCAGTTAAAATGTTGTGCGAAGTTGGCGAAGCCGCAACCAAGCGGGTGCCGCCGCACGTCGACGATCTTCGCGCTTGGCAAAATGGAATGGATCAATGCGATATAAATCCAGTTCCCCGGCATCTTGTCGGTAAAATAGGGACGGTCGGTGTGTCTAACCCGCCGCGTCGCCGCGAGATAATGCTCACCGAGCGACCGAAGTTTCGCAGGGTCGAGATCGACCAGCCGATCGAGATACGCGCCGGACGGCTGACCGGGCACGAGTTGCAGCGCAATACGCTCGATATCGAACAACTCCTCCGTGCCTTCGATCTGCGGATGGCTGGCGAGTATCTGCTCGACCAGCGTTGATCCGGAGCGCGGCAAGCCCACGATGAAAATTGGATCCCCGGCCTTGCAGCCCATCTTCTCGTGATCGGCCACGAAGTCTTGCGTGAAGACCCGCTCAATCTGCCGGACAGTCGCACTCACCCGATCCGGATCGTGCGGCGCTTTCTCCAGTCGCAGGCGATTACCCTGCTCATAATGCGCAAACGATGCCTGATAGTCGCCATGATCGCCCAGCGCCTTGCCAAGCGCGAAATGGAGGTGGATGCGGTCATCGTCATCCACATCATGCCCTTCCAAGCCCTTACGCATCGACGCGATATCGTCCGGCAGGAATATGAAGGTTTTGAGATTGGCCATCCCCCACCAAGCGATGCCGCGCCCGGGCTCAAGCTTGACCGCGCGACGATAGCCCGCGACCGCCTCGTCGAAATGCCCCATCGTCTTGAGGAGATGTGCGTAATTAATCCAACTGCGCCCGTCCGATTTATGCAGTTGCACCAAATGATGATAGATCAGTTTTGCTTCTTCCAATTTGCGTGCTTGAACAAAGATTCCCGCTTTCAGCGATAGCGCTCCAAAATGCCCTGAGTCATGCGCGAGAATTCCTTCGAGTATCAACAGCGCGTCATCACGGCGACCACTTCCTTGGAGCAGTTTTGCCAACATTATCCGCGCCTCAAGATAGGCGGGTGCAAGCAGAATGGCACGACAATAAAGATTTTCAGCCTCCTTGGCCGCGTCGCATCGTTCAGCGATGGTACCGAGGATCAGTGCGGCGCCAACGTCTTCCGGGTTCTCCCGCAGATAGGGACGGATCAAGCGCTCGGCATCTTCGAGCTTGCCATTGGCAAGCGCCATTTTAGCCGCTGCGACAGCCGGTTGACGAAGTCCGAGTTCGATCGCCTTCAACTCGGCGTGCTCGGCCTCTGTTGTATCTCCCAGCCTCCGCAAGGTCAACGCAAGCAGCCGGTGCGCGGCGGGCAGATCAGGATAATCACGAACCATGACGCGCGCGCCGCGGCAAGCTCTGCCAGCATCCACGTCAAGCAACGACACGATATCACCCAATCGCACAGCAGGATCTGGAAAGGTGCGCGTTCGCGAGGATGCCACGTCTTATCTCCACTCTCACATCGCTGCGCGGAACGCATAGCTCACGCCGCAAGACATAGCGCGCTATACGGTCAAAAAGAACCGGGCGGAACTCACGCTCCGCCCGGGATCTTGCAATACAGGCGAGGTCCGAGCGGCCTCGCGCCCCTTAAAATGAGCGCGTCACGTTCAGGAACATCGAACGCCCCAGCAAGTCATAGTTGCTCGAGTTGAAGTAGTTTCCGACACGCGTAAACTGCCCGTCCGATGTCGGGAATGAACTGAGCGTTGGCGGCAGCGTATTGAACAGGTTGTTTACACCGAAAGTGATCTGCCCGACATCCTTCCAGCGGACCTGAACCGAGATGCCATGCTCATAATAGGGCTCGGCCCTGAGATCGGCCTTGATCGCGCCGACGAACGGAGCAACGTATTCGCTGGGATCAAGCAAGGTCGATCCATCCTGCGGCCCGACATATTTCAGCCCATAGCGCACCGTGACCCGATCGCCGGGGAAGGCATATCTGACGTCCAGGCTTCCCACCCATTTCGGCCCCGCGCCAGCGCCCTGAACACCAAGCGTTCCATTGTAATCAACCGGTGTGTCGGTCGTGAATAACTGGAAGATCTGGTGTATCGTGCGAGTGGCCTGTGCCTCGACCACGAGCTTTCCGTTGAACAATCCCGTCCCATAGCGAAGGTCGAAATCGATCCCCGAGACTCGCTGTTCCGCAACGTTGAGATAGGGGTTAAGAAACGAAGACAAATTGCCCCTTTGCGAAGAGCTGGCCGGTAACCGCGGTGCTATCAGGGCGCAATAGGGATTGCCCGGCCCGAAATCGGTCGCTTCATAGCAGCGGTTGAGGATCAAGTTGCCGAGCGTCGTGACCTCGTCATTCACCTTGATGTTGTAGTAATCGACCGAGAAGGAAAGGTCAGCGACGGTGCGTGGCAGCGTGAGCACCGCGCCAAAACCATAGGATGTCGAATGTTCGGCCTTCAATATACCGGCGCCACCACGGGTAGTGACCTTTGGCCCGGCGGTACCAATGAAGCTCGCTGCCCCGGCCGCACCGAGGATCGGCGTGAGCGCCGCAAGGCAGTTGGTCTTCACCGTACCGGCTGCAAGGGTGGCGACGTTGGCGCAGGGATCAACCGCGGCGCCGTAGAACCCGGTCTGATCCGCGACGAACTGTTCGTACAGGTTCGGCGCGCGGAAGTTGGTTCCGTAATTGCCGCGGAACCGGAGCTCGCGCACCGGCGCCCATTGCGCGTTGGCGTGGTACGTAAAATCCGAACCGTAAGACTTGTAGTGTGTGTAGCGGCCCGACGCGTCGATCTCGAGCGTCTGAAAGAAGGGACGATCCTTGAAGATTGGGATGTTGAGCTCGCCGAATGCCTCATTGACCGTATCCGAGCCCTCGGTGATC
>Ga0068864_100003210_pt1 | contig 13497 bp, 11 predicted proteins | sample KBSSwiS72_FD_66586 | JGI IMG/M metagenome (GOLD analysis project Ga0068864, IMG submission 66586) | Switchgrass rhizosphere microbial communities from Kellogg Biological Station, Michigan, USA - KBS Switchgrass S7-2 | ecosystem: Host-associated > Plants > Roots > Rhizosphere > Soil ...
TATCGACAATCCAACGCTTGGCTTCGTCCGTCAACTTGATCTCGAAGCCGTGCCGGTTCATCGTCTTATTGATCTGGTCGAGCTGCAACTGAACGACTTCGAGCAACTCGTGGTCGAGCAACTGATCAAAAATGATGATCTCGTCGAGACGATTGATGAACTCGGGATTGAACGTCTGCCGCACTGACGACATCACCATCTCTTCCACTTTTTCGCGCGTAGCATCGGTGTTCGCCTGGAACCCGAGCGTGCCCTTCTTCTGAATGAAGCGGGCGCCGATGTTGGAAGTCATGATGATGATCGCGTTCTTGAAATCGACCGTGTTGCCGAGGGCGTCAGTCAGGATGCCGTCTTCAAACACCTGGAGCAGGATATTGAAAATGTCCGGATGCGCTTTTTCGATTTCATCAAACAACAACACCGAGTAAGGCGAACGCTTGATCCGCTCGGTCAGTTGTCCACCTTCTTCGTGGCCGACGTATCCCGGCGGCGAGCCGATCAGTTTGGAGACGGAATGCTTCTCCATGAACTCCGACATGTCGAAGCGAATCAACGCGCGTTCGCTGCTGAATAAGAACTGCGCCAGCGAGCGGGCGACTTCAGTTTTGCCGACACCGGTCGGGCCAAGGAACAAAAACGAGCCAACCGGACGCAGCGGATTCTTGAGACCGGCACGCGAACGGCGAATCGCGCGAGCGAGCGCGGAGATTGCCGGACGTTGAGAGATGACGCGCTTGTGAAGCTCGGCTTCGATGCGAAGCAGCTTCTGCGTCTCTTCTTCTTTCAAAGAGTTGACCGGGATTCCGGTCCAGCGTGCGATCACGTCTTCAACGTCGTCACGCGTCACTTCAGCAGAGACGAGTGTGTCTTCCTGTTGAACGCGCAGGCTCGACGTGTCACCGTAAGATCGCGACCATTCGTTTAGCTCGTTCCAGTCAGCCAGATTGCCTTGTTCGCGTCGCACGCGGAGCTTCACGCGCGCGCCTGCTTCGTCAATGACGTCGATGGCTTTGTCAGGCAGGAAGCGATCGGGAATGTAACGATGCGACTGGTAAACAGCGGCGTGCAGCGCTTCGTCGGTGTAACGAACCTGGTGAAAACTTTCGTAACGTTCGCGCACGCCGTCGAGAATGCTGACGGCTTCAGCTTCTGATGGAGGCGGAACTTTCACGGCCTGGAAGCGACGTTCGAGCGAGCGATCCTTTTCAATCGACTTGCGAAACTCGGCGGGCGTCGTGGCGCCGATGCACTGAATCTCGCCGCGTGATAAGGCGGGTTTCAAAATGTTGGCTGCGTCCAGTGAGCCCTCGGCTGAACCGGCGCCGACGAGGGTGTGCAGCTCGTCGATGAAAACGATGTACTGCGGGTTCTCGACCAGCTCGCGCATGATCTGTTTCAAGCGCTCTTCAAACTGGCCGCGATACTTTGTGCCCGCGACGATCAACGACAGATCTAAAGAAAGGATGCGTTTGTGTTCGAGGAACGAAGGGACATCGCCGCGCACGATTCGCTGTGCGAGACCTTCGACGATTGCAGTCTTGCCAACACCAGGCTCGCCAATCAGTACCGGATTGTTCTTGGTGCGCCGGCAGAGTATCTGCACGACTCGTTCGATCTCGGCTTCGCGACCAATTAATGGATCGAGTTTGTCGTTGGCAGCGTCGTCGGTGAGATCGCGTGAGAACTCAACCAGGTGCGGCGTGTCTTTCTTTTGCGACGTGCGCGAGTCAGCGCCGGATTGGCGCGCGATCTCGTCGCGTACTGCGTTCAGTCGTAAACCGCGTTCGTAAAGAATCTCCGCGGCCATCGAACGCTCTTCGCGGAGCAGGCCAAGCAGCAGATGTTCGGTGCCGATGTGTCGATGCTGGAGACGATCGCTTTCTTCGTGTGCATAAGCCAGCACGTGCTTGGTTTCGGGCGCGAGGGGCAGTTCGACTGAAGTCGAGATCTTCTCGCGCAGGAGTGTGCGGCCTTCGATCTCTTTGCGAATTGACTCGATGGAAACCTGTGCGCGTGGGAAGAAGCGTCCCGTGAGGGTCTTATCTTCACGCATCAGACCCAATAGAAGGTGCTCCGGCTCGATGGCTGGAGCTCCGAATTGCGACGCTTCGTAGCGCGCGAAGAAGATTACACGTCGCGCTTTTTCAGTATAGCGTTCGAACATCTTGTTTTCGGTAGAACGTCCTTATAAGAAATAACCGCCGGCATTATAACCTATGACAACTCTCACGGGAATTTATTGTGCGCTGGCAGTGGCCACGGAGTGCCACCCCTACAATAAATTCCCAACAGCACACTTATTTCAGACGGCCAGCTTCAAGGATGAGTGAACGATCGCACAGGTTTGCCAAAGTTGCATTGTGAGTTGTTATAACGGCGATTGCTGAGTTTTTGCGTGCATAATCGACCAACGTTTGGCCGATTTGATCGCTGATGGCAGCGTCGAGATTTCCGGTTGGTTCATCCGCTAACAACAATTTTGGACCGGTAACCAGGGCGCGGGCGACCGCGACGCGTTGCTGTTCGCCACCGGAAAGATGCGAGATGGGATGCTGCGCGCGGTCACCCAGCCCGGTTTCTTCCAGGAAGTTTTGCGCGCGTTCGTAGGCGCGATCGCGTTTCCAGCGCGCGATTAGCAATGGCAGCGCCACGTTTTCCAACGCAGAGAGGTCGGGCAAAAGATAGTGAAACTGGAAAACAAATCCGATCTCGTGCCGGTGGCCATTGCTTTCAGCAAGTGTGACGCTGCCGTGATCGGATGTTTCCAGGCCTCCCAGCAAATGAAGCAAAGTCGATTTTCCTGAACCTGACGCGCCGGTGATCGCGATGCTCTCGCCGGCCTCCGCGGAAAACGTCACGCCACGCAGGACCTCGATGCGCTCGCCATTCGGCGCGATAAAACTCTTTCGCAAATCGACAACACTGATCATGAGTCGCGCAACGCCTCGACCGGTCGCAAACGCGATGCAGCATGCGCGGGATAGATCGTCGCCAACACACTCAGCACGAACGCAACCAGCGCCGCCAGAAACATTTCACTCGCGCGCGGCGTCAGCGGTACGTTGCTGATCGAGTAAACGTCCGCGGGCAAGCTCACCAGCTTGTAGTGGTTTCCGATCATGCAAACGATGAAACCGAGCACGACTCCCGTGATGGCCCCGATCGCACCAACGACAGCGCCTTCGATCACGAAGACCAGCATCACGCCAGATCGAGTGGCGCCGAGCGCATTCAGTATCGCGATGTCGCGGCGTCGTTCGACAACCACCAGGACCAGCATCGTCGTGATGTTGAGTGTGGCTATCGCAATGATTAGACCAATGATGAACAGGCCCATCCGGCGTTCGAGCGCGAGTGCGGAGAAGAGCGGCTGGTTTGCTTGTTGCCAATCGACAATGGTGTAACCAGTGCCGAGAACTTTTGAAACATCCGCGCTTACCTGCTTCACGTTATCGACATCGCTCACCTGCAGGCTCATCACTGACGCAGCGTGACTGTTGCCCGCAAAAGCACTCGCTGTTTCGAGTGCGACGTAGATCCACGTTGAGTCGTATTCAAACAACCCCGAACGAAAAATGCCTGCCACGCGCAACCGCCGCGACGACTCGCCCGCAGACACCTGCAGAACATCGCCGACAGCAACTCCGAGTCGCGACGCGAGCTCCGCGCCAACAACAGCGCTCGGTAGTTCGCCTGACGCGTCGAACAGTGGTCCAAACGAACCTTCGCTCAACCATTGTCTCGCCTGCGCGAACTGACCGCCTTCATTCTCAATCCCTCTGATCACCGCATAACCCGAGTCTTTGCTTCCGCGCGCCAACACTCCGTCGTACGTCGTCGCCGAAGCACTAATAACGCCGTCAACTTTTTGCAGACGACTCGCGAGCTCCGCATGGTTCTCAATCGGGCGGCTGTCGGCGCGCAGCACACTGAGATGAGCAGTGCCCTGCAGGATCTTCTCCTTCATCTCATCGCGAAAACCATTCGACAAAGCGAATGCTACGATCAGCGCCGCCACACCCATGCATATTCCGAGAATTGCGGCTATCGAAGTCGCGCGTGCAAGTCGTCGCTTATGCCGCGAGCGAAGATAACGGAAGGCAAGAAAAACCTCGTAAGGCATAAAAGATCCGTGTTCATCCGTGTAATCCGTGGCCTAATCGCGCAAGGGTGGACACTTCGCAACATCCTCCGGCCTGTTCTCCGGCAACAGCCGGCTCAGGTTCGGATTGTCACGCGCTGCCGGATCGCCAGGCCAACTGATCTCGTAAATCGTGTCGTTCACATGCCGGAAACTGAAGTGCTTCTCCAACTCCACGATCGTCGGTATCTCATCGCGCTGCCAGCCACACGGTAACCACCAGCGCGGATCCGCATCGATGAACACGCGACGTCGATGATCGAGATGGTTCTGAACGATTGAGAACAACTTATCACCGGGCCACCCGCCGCCGGTGCCAATAGTCTTCCATCGTCCCGATCCGATCGACGCCCAGTAAGTCACCGCGATCGTTTGCGCGCCCGAAATCATGATCGCATCCGGCGGCACTTGTTCGAGCCGGTGCTTATACTCCTTGCTCATTGCACGTCGCTTAACAAACTCATGACTGACCGGTCGCACGAGGATAAAAAAGATCGTCGCAAACACCAGGATCACCACGGTGCAAGCAACGAAAGCACGGTGCTCAGTTCGCAGCCGTTTCTTAGCAACGAGCAACAGCCAGCAGGCGCCAAGCGGCACAAGTCCCGGCAACCCGGTCAAAAAATATCGCCAGTTAATAGTCGTGCTGTAGTTGAAAAACAGCAGCAAGTTGGCGCCGAACGCAACCAGCCACAGCAGCAGCATCGGCGAAAGCTTGTGCTTGCGCCACTCGACAACCGGAGCAAACGGAAGAGTCAAAAACAGGATCGGCGCGCTGATGCAGTAGTACAAAAGATACGGACGCAGATTGCCGATGACGACGGGATGTCGCGCCGATTCCTCACGCATTGACTCACGCCAGCCGTACCAAACCCAGCGGTAACTCGGATCGGTAATGAACCAGTAAGCAAACCACCCCAACGCAAGCAACACAAAAACCGCGCACGACGCAGCCACATACAAAACTTCCCTGCGACTAAACTTCCAGCCAAAAACAAACGGCGCCAGCACGAGCCACGGCGCATAAAGTCCGATCGTCTCACGGAGATTGACGCCCAAACCCAGCAACCCTGCGCCCAACAATACGAGCCAAAAGTTCTTCTGCTGCACACCACGGATGTGAATGATCAGCGCAGTCGCGAGTACGAGAACGGAAGGCACGTCAGTCATCACCTGACCGCCGTAAAGGACAAACACCGGAGAGAACGCAATCAACAGGGCAGTGATGGTGGCAGTGTAGAGTGAGCCACTGACGTCGCGCGCGAGAATCCAGCACGCAATCACGGCGATCGGCGCCTGGGCCACCACCGCGTATTTAAAGATCAAATACGCGTTCTCAGGTGCGACGTTAAAGAGCGTGCGCGCGACTACAAAAAGATAGTGATTGCCGAAGATGAAGAGGTTTCGGCCGAGCGCCATCGACGACGGGTATCCAGCCAGCGAGAGCATGGTGTAGTCCATGCCGTCCCAGTCGCCTATGAATGGATCGACAAAATAGAGAACGAGCAACAGCGCGATGATCGGCGGCGGCAACCACCATCGCCACGCACGCCAAAACGGCGCAGCACCAGCCGGGGCACTGGATTGAAGGAGTGGAAAAGTTTCAGACGTGTTTGTCGTCAGACGTATCAACGAGTTGAGCTTCGACCGGCACTTCCGGTCGCTTAACCATCTTCACGCGATTACCCTGCGCATTGTACTCAACTTCGTCCATGATGTTGTAGATGAGGAGCACTCCGCGGCCGGAGGTTCGGAAGAGATTGGCGGGGTCGCAGGGATCCGGAATCTCGCGAATGTCGAAGCCTTCGCCTTCGTCTTCAACTGTAAAACTCGCTTCTTTGGACGACAGTTCCGCGGTGATTTTCAGTAGCTTGTTAGGATCGTTCTTGTTTCCGTGTTTGACGGCGTTTACAAACGCTTCATCGAGAGCGACGAAGAGATTGGAGCGTTCCGGCCGGATCAGGCCGAGTTTTGAGACGCGTTCCTGCAAATACTCAAGCACGCCATTCATCAAAGCCAAGTCGCTGGGAAGCTCAAACTCGATCTTCTCGTGCACGTGGGATAGAAGGCTTGGATCGTCGACGTAGCGCAGTTTGTGAGACAGGGTTTGTTCGACTATTTCGCGCAGCTCGTCGCGATTGTAGGGGAGCCGGAGGTAGTTGGCCGCGCCCACTTTAAAGGCCCTGACTTCATCTTCCGAAAGGTCGCTGATTATCAGGTCGAAGCTGCTGAGGTCGTCGCGGCGGAGCGCTTTCTCGCGTTCGACGGCCACCACAATTTCGTGGCCGAGCCGTCCTAGGGCTTGTTCGAGAACACGCAACTCATCGTTATTATCAACGATGAGTATCCGGCGTTTGTCCATTAAGCTCCAATCTATGCGACTGTTTGAGGAGAGATACTTCGACTCGCTGTACGAAAATCTATCGCCCGCCGTTCGAAATATATCACGTACCCGTTTATCCTGATAATCTTGGGAATCCATGGTGACTCTCGTTGATCCAGCGACGGTCTGTAAAATCAAAACTCCTTAATGGCTAAACACGGGAAGCTAAGAACCTTTCTAGAATATGGAGCGGCCAGGTCTGCCCTTTCGACTCTCGGTCGTCTGCCGGCGCCGGCGGCCTATGGTGTCGGGCGCGCGATGGGTAAAATCGCTTATCTACTAGCGCGTAATTTACGGCGCACAGGGACCACTAATCTTCGTCTTGCATTCCCCGAAAAGTCTGAAGAAGAGCGCGATCAGCTCCTGCGCGAGTGTTTCGACAGTCTCGGCCGGCAACTCGGGCTATTCAGCCAGATGTCCTCCAGATCCGGCGACGAGCTCAAGCAACTCATCGAAGTACGCGGGTGGGAAAACCTTGAAGCCGCCGTGGCCGAGCATGGTCAAAAGCTGGTGCTAATCACCGGCCATCTCGGCGCCTGGGAGCTGACCAGTTTTGGTTTTTCGCTTCTAGGTCACGGGGTCACGTTCCTCGTCCGCAGAATCGACAATCCGAGCATCGAGGAAATGGTCGATAATGTCCGTACAAAATTCGGGAACACCACGATCGACAAACTTTCCGCCGCGCGATCGATGCTCAAAATTTTGCGCTCGGGCGAAAGCTTGCTGGGTCTTTTGACCGACTTGAACACACTCGACGACGAAGCGATTTTTGTCGATTTCTTCGGCGTTCCGGCAGCCACGACTTTCATCGTGGCCAAGCTCGCTTTGCGAACTCAGACACCGATAGTTCCCGTCTTTTCGCCCTGGGACGCTGAAACAGGAAAGTATCTCCTCATTGTGGAACCGCTGATTCCGGTTGAGACTACCGGCGATGAAGAAGCAGACGTCAGGCGAGTGACGATGGAGATCACGCGACTACTCGAGAACCAGATCCGGCAGTATCCCGGCCAGTGGCTCTGGATCCACAAACGATGGAAAACACGACCGCCAGGTGAGCCTCAGATCTACTAAGCAAGAACAAGTCAGGAAGAGGGGCTTGCCCCCGCTGTGACAAACCGCGATCGGCGGGGGCAAGCCCCTCTTCCTGACTTGTTCTATCCTCTGACTGGTTCTGACAACTTCCTGACTTGTTCTTCCAACGTTATACTTTCGGGCACTTCATGCAGGCTTCAGTGGAACAAAGTTTCTCCCACGCGCGCGTTAACCGCGCTTACGAATTTGCCGACCTGTCTGAGTATTCCTTTAAAGATCGTTTCCTGATTCGCGTCGCCGATCTGGTGTTCTATGTGCTGATCAATCTCATCGGTCTGACGGCGCGTTTCGAAGTGATTGGTTGGGAAAATCACGAAGAAGCTGAAAAGAACGGCGGGCTCCCTATCTACGTCTTCTGGCACGACCGCATCTTCCTGACCACTTACTGGTGGCGCAAACGTCGCATTGTAGTCATGACTTCGCGCAGCTTCGATGGCGAGTACATAGCGCGCTTCATTCAGCGCTTTGGTTACGGTGCGGTGCGCGGGTCGAGCACGCGCGGAGGTGTCGGCGCGATTGTTGAGATGGCGCGTCTGATGCGCGCGGGCTGCACGACGGCGTTTACGATCGATGGTCCGAAGGGTCCGCGCTACGTGGCGAAGATGGGTGCGGTATTGCTGGCGAAAAAGTCCGGTCACCCGATCTTGCCTGTCACGATGGCGTTGAAACGCTATTGGACAACGCCGAGTTGGGACTTTTTTCAGATTCCAAAACCATTTACGCGTGCTCGCGTCTACGTCGCGCCGCCGATTTACGTTCCGCCAGATGCCGACGAGAAGACACTGGCCGCCAAACGCGACGAACTTCAGCACGCCCTCGAACATCTAAACAGCCTCTCCACGGATTACACCAATAAAGAGGATTAACTATGAAATCATTTCTTGCTTTAGTGCTTTGTCTTATTTGCCTTGGAGTCGCAAATGCTCAAGTCAAAGCACCGGCGGAGTCCGCCATGGACCGCTTTCTTCGTTATGTGAAGATCGACACGCAGTCGCAGGAAGATCAGACGACGGTGCCCAGCACTCGGAAACAACTCAATCTCGCAAACCTTCTCGCAAAGGAACTGACCGCGCTCGGAGCGGAAAACGTGCGCGTTAGCGAGTTTGGAATTGTTTACGCGACCGTGCCCGGTAATCTCGCAGACAACTCAAAAGTTCCCGTCGTCGGTTTTATTGCACACATGGACACGTCGCCGGCAGTCTCCGGCGAGAACGTCAATGCGATCATTCACAAGAATTATCAGGGCGGCGATATCGTGTTGCCCAAAGATACGAGTCAGGTGATCACGGCTGCGAAGAACCCTGTGCTGAAAGAGTTGATCGGCGACGACATCATCACCGCCGACGGCACCACGCTGCTCGGTTCGGACGACAAATCGGGCATCGCTGAGGTCATGACGATGATCGACATCCTGCGTCAGAATCCGCAGATCAAACACGGCACCCTCGCGATCGCGTTCACGCCTGACGAAGAGGTAGGCGGAGGCATCGAGAAATTTGATATCAAAGGCTTCGGCGCGAAGGTCGCTTACACGGTCGATGGAGAGGAGCTGGGCGAGATCAGCGATGAGACGTGGAGCGCTCGCACGGCGACAGTCAAGTTTCAGGGCAAGAGCACGCACCCCGGAAGCGCCAAGGGAATCATGGTCAATGCGATGTACGCGATCGGGGATTATCTCGGGCGGTTTCCAAAAGACATGCTGCCGGAAACGACTGAAGGTCGCGTCGGTTTTGTTCATCCTTATGCGGGCGTGATCGACGTCGAGACCTCGAGCGTGAAGATCTTGTTGCGCGACTTTGATGTCAGCGGGCTTGATGCGAAGGAGAAGATGCTGCGCGACATGGTGGCGCAGACCGCGGCGAAGTTTCCGGAAGTGAAGATAGGAATTACCGTCGAAGAGAATTACAAGAACATGAAGGAAGTGCTCAAGAATTATCCTGAGCTGACGAACAACGCGATGGAAGCCGCGCGCCGGGCAGGACTAAAGCCGTTTATGAAACCGATTCGCGGTGGCACAGATGGAGCGCGGTTGACGTTTCAGGGATTACCGACGCCTAACTTGTTTACCGGTGGCTCGAACTTTCACGGCAAGTTGGAATTCAACTCGCGCCGCGGTTTGGAGAAGTCTACCGAAACGCTGGTCCACCTGGTGCAAATCTTTGCGGAAAAGAGTTAGCCACGGATTACACGGATGAATAGCGGATATGTCGCCCTGATTGGACGCCCGAATGCCGGCAAGTCGACGTTACTCAATCGACTAGTGGGCCAGAAGATCGCTGCCGTCTCTGATAAGCCACAAACCACGAGGTTCAGGATTCAGGGGATAATTACCAGGCCCGAGGGCCAGGTGGTGTTTGTTGATACGCCGGGCGTCCACCAGCCCGGCTACGAGCTCAATCGTCGCATGATGGCGGCGGTGCAGGATGCGCTGATGGGCGTCGATCTCGTCTGCCTGATTCGCGACGCTTCCGTTTCAACCGGCAACGGCGATCGTTTTGTGCTCGATCTCGTGAAACGCTCCGAGAAACCCGCGCTGCTGTTGCTGAATAAGATCGACAAGCTTGACGACAAGTCAGCGTTGTTGCCGCTGATCGACTGGTACCGCAATGAGTACGAATGGAGCGAGATCATTCCGATTTCAGCGCTCAAAGATGAGATGACGGACGTGCTGGTTGAGAGCTCTTTGCGACACCTGCCGGAAGGTGAGCCGATCTTTTCAGAAGACGAGCTGACGGACCAGTCGCTGCGCGTGCTCGTTGCGGAGATCGTGCGCGAGAAGCTTTTGCACGTGACCGGCGATGAGATTCCTTACGTCACGGCAGTGGTAACAGAAAAGTACGAAGAGGTTCGTGAAGACTTTGCGCGGATCTTCTGCGTCATCGTCGTCGAGCGCGGTTCACAAAAGAAGATCATCATCGGCAAGGGCGCGAGTCGTTTGAAGGACATTGGAATTCGCGCGCGAAAAGAGATCGAGAATTTGTTGGGCCATCGCGTGCACCTCGAGCTGTTTGTGAAAGTCGAAGAAGACTGGCGCAACCGTGAACACCTGTTAGACGAATACGGGTTGAGTGGAAATTGAGCACGGCAAAGGAAAAGCCAAACGCATGGTACGCGCTCGACGTCGAGCTGGAGCCGGCGGCGCGCGAGGCGGTCGAATACGCGTTGATGGAAGCCGGAGCGCTAGGTACTGAGACCACCGACAACACGGTTACGGGTTACTTCGCGGAGATTCCCGGTCGCGAGCGAGTTCGCTCGGAACTGTTTGAAGCACTGCGCATCTATGAACTGCCGTCGTCGTCAGTGCGCGACATGAGCGTGCGCGAGGTCGAGGAGCGCGATTGGCTGGAAGAGTGGAAACAGAGCTGGCAGCCAGTCGAGATTGGACGCTTCATCATCGCGCCGCCATGGTCCGATATCAGCGATCGCCACGATCGATTGATCATTCGCATTGAGCCGGGAATGGCTTTCGGCACCGGTACTCACGAAACTACACGCCTCTGCCTCGATGCGATTCAGAAACACTTTTCCGGTGGCAGCTTTCTTGACGTCGGCACCGGCACCGGAATTCTCGCCATCGCTGCCGCCAAACTCGTTCCCGAAGCGCGTGTCGAGGCTTGCGATACGGATGAAGCGGCAGTCGCGATTGCGCGCGAGAACGCCGAGGCGAATGGGGTTGCGGAGCAGATAAATTTCCGCGTCGGGTCTGTCGACGATTCGACCCCTTCGGCCGATCTTGTTTGCGCAAATCTCACCGCGGATGTGATCAATCAGATGTTGCCAACGCTCGTGAGTTTGAGCTGCGGGAAGCTGATTCTTTCGGGAATACTGGAAACACAAATCGAACTGGTCCAATCCGGCCTGCATGCGTGCGGTATTGACGACTTTGAAATCGCTCAGGATGGCGAATGGGTGGCCCTGATCATTCAATGACGCGTCGAAGATTTCATGCCCCGCCAGGTGCGTTCAACGATCAAACTGTGACGCTTGGGACAGACGAAGCACGTCACCTGCGCGATGTGTTGCGTTTGAAAGCCGGCGACGAGGTTTACGTATTTGACGGGCGTGGACGCGAGTTTCGCTGCAGGTTAGTTAAGACGACGCGGGACGCGGCGGAGCTAAGCATCGAGGCGGAAGTTGAGCCTGCAAAACCTGAATCACAGTTGCAGCTAAATTTGTGCGTCGCGCTGTTGAAGGGCGAGAAATTTGATCTCGTAGTGCAGAAGGCGACTGAACTCGGCGTCAGGAAAGTGACGCCATTGATCACGCGCTATGCCGATATTCACTTGCGGGACGAATCGGATGCCGCGAAGCGTGTCAGCCGTTGGCAACGCATCGCGCTGGAAGCGGCAAAGCAATCGGGAAGAGCGTTTGTGCCGGAGATCAGCACGCCCGTGGCGTTTGATTCGGTGACCGCCGAGGGTTTAGGAGTGATGTTTTCCGAACGTGGCGGCGAGGCATTGGAGAGCCTCATCGTGCATGCCCCGACCCACGTAACGGCCCTGGTCGGTTCCGAAGGTGGCTGGTCTGACGAGGAGATCGACAGTGCTCGGGCACGAAATTTCCATGTAATCACGCTCGGCGGACGCATCCTGCGCGCGGAAACCGCCGCAATCACGGTGGCTGTGCTGTTGCAACACCTGTTTGGCGATCTCAATTGAAGGAAATTTCCCGCAAAGGCGCCAAGGCGCAAAGTGAGTCTTGAACTTCCCATTTTCCTTTGCGTCTTTGCGCCTTTGCGGGAGATAATCTCAGGAACAAAGAATCCATTGAGGTCGTTTGAAGTCGTAATGGCAATCAATAAAGACGCAGCAGTCGAAAACGCTCGAAAAGATCTCGCGCAGCGGCTGAAGATCGACGCCGCCGACGTCAAAGAGAGTTCAGTAGAAGACGCTGATTTCCCCGACATGGCGCTCGGCGCGCCGGAAGACGACGAAATGAGCGGCATGATGATCACACGCGGCTGGCGCATCAAGCTCGAGGCCCAGGGAAAGACCTACGAATACCGCGCTGACAAGAACCAGGTAAGGCTTCACAATTTCAAAGGCAAGAATTATAGGATCTAAACAGGTCCTACGAGGTACCACCATGAACCGCAATAACGTTTTCATACATCTCGCGCTGGCTCTCGTTCTCATTCTTGTGGCCGCCTTTGCAGGCCAACTGAGCAGGTGGCGGCAACAGTGGAAGAACCACGTGCGGATCGTGCCCGCCGCTGAGAAAAAGCAGCCGGCCTCCGCCGAAGAGGTTGCGCTCAGTGAAACTCGCAGCTTCGGCAGTCCCGAAGTCCTGGTGAAGTTCAAAAGCGGCGTGAGTAATGAAGCTATCGATGCGCTGACTGCGCGTTTCCACGATCGCGTCGAAGATCGCATCGAGAACGCCGAGGGCTGGGAAGCGATCGACGATCTCGACAACGCCGACGCCGCGAGCATCGTCGCCCAGTACAGTCAACTGCCGGAAGTTGAATACGCCGAGCCCAATTACGAAATCAACCTCGAGGAAGCCAACGAAGGACCACTCGTGCCGGTGCTGCCGCACGATCCGCAGTTCAACGATCAGTGGGCGCTCGCCAATTCAGGACAACGAGGCGGCAAGCAGGGCGCCGACATCAGCGCGACGCTTGCCTGGGCCACCACCACCGGCACCGATAAAGTCGTGGTTGCCGTGCTCGATACCGGCGTTGATTACACACACGAGGACCTCGTGGAAAACATGTGGGTGCGTCCGGCAACGATGGCGCCATATCACGACGACGAGCTCGGCACGATTGACGACCTGAACGGTTTCAACGCAGTCGATACCGCAGCCGACCCGATGGACGACAACGGCCACGGCACTCATTGCGCGGGCATCATCGGCGCCGAGGGTGAAAACAACGTAGGCA
>Ga0068864_100003217_pt1 | contig 13489 bp, 9 predicted proteins | sample KBSSwiS72_FD_66586 | JGI IMG/M metagenome (GOLD analysis project Ga0068864, IMG submission 66586) | Switchgrass rhizosphere microbial communities from Kellogg Biological Station, Michigan, USA - KBS Switchgrass S7-2 | ecosystem: Host-associated > Plants > Roots > Rhizosphere > Soil ...
TGCCCGACATTCCTTTGTTGCTCGACTGCAACAGGCAATTTCGGACTCTTGCTCATTGCAGGGCCGCATTGACGCCGCGGGATGGTTTCGCTAGTCTCCACCTAGGATAACCGCGACGCGAAATGTGGGTACGCGTCGTCCGGTTTCCGGCGCGCGCCGTTCGGTCGGTCCGCGAGAAACGCTGAAAAGTTGAGCAGTTCTGCACAGAAATCGAGATGATTGGGGTTTTTTGGTTGGGTTGCGCTGGGTATCGCCGAATCAAGTGGGCCGGAATCGTCACCCTGGTTGCAGCCGTGATGGGCGCGGGATGCACGACGCCTGCGGTCAACCTCGCCAAGGATTCGCCGCGGGCAGCGAAGGAGGCGGCGGTCACCGAGCGGGCGAACGCGCGATGGCAGGCTCTGATCAAGAGGGATTACAGCGGGGCTTATGCGTATTTCAGTCCGACTTCGCGCGAAACGACCAGTCTGCCGAATTTCAAGGCACGCATCGAAGCCATCGAATACCGCTCCGTGACCATCGACAAGGTCGAGTGCGAAGCCGAAGTCTGCACGGTCAAGATTACATTGACGTACGACTACCCGCCGGGAAGGATCAAGGGAGTGGTCACCGCCCTAAACGAAAGCTGGATCATCGACCAGGGGCAAGCTTGGTTCGTGTTCCGCGGATGAGCAGTTTGTTGCAGGAATCCCACAAGTGAGCAGTGAGTGGACCGAATTGTTTGCCATGGTGAAGAAGGCTGTAATAACATCGCTGTGTTGTTCGTCTTGAATCGATCACTTTCAACTGCGTCAGAGAGGAGTTACCAAAAATCATGAACACGTTCAACAAGAAGTCGCTGTGCGTCGCGCTCGCCGCGGCGGGCACGCTAGGCGCCGCGGGCGTCGCGCAGGCAGTGAACGTCAGCGCGGACGGACTCGGACAGGTGCTGATCTATCCGTACTACACCGTCAGGAACGACAGCAACGGTAACGCCTACAACACGCTGATGTCGGTGGTCAATACGACGAGCAGCACGAAAGCGGTCAAGGTTCGCTTCCGCGAAGGCAAGAACAGCTTGGAAGTGTTGGACTTCAACGTGTTCCTGTCGCCGTTCGACGTGTGGACCGGTTCGATTACGCCGACGTCCGCTGGCGGCGCTCAGATCACGACCGCCGACAAGTCCTGCACGATCCCGTCGTTCTACTCGAACGGCGTCGCGCAACAAGTTGCCTTCCGCACGCTGACGCTGGAATCGACTGACAACGGTGCGGCGCGCACGTCCGAAGGCTATTTCGAAATCTTCGAAATGGCGACGTATGATCCGGCGAGCGTCGTTGCCATCAATTCCAAGCACACCTCCGCTGGCGTTCCGGCAGACTGCTCCCAAGTTACCGACACGACCGCTCTGCTTGGCGTAGCGCCGCCGTCGGGTGGCCTGTTCGGCAGCGAAATCATCCTCAGCCCGGCAGGTGGTGGCGCGTTCGCGCAAGCGGCGACGGCATTGGACAATTTCACCACCGTGGGGGCGTACTTCAACACCGGTTCGACGAACCCGACGTATGCGAACGCCTTCCCCGCGATCAGCAACACGATCTCCGGCACGCGCCTGTATCAGACCACGTGGGGCGCAGGCGCTAACCCGACGGCGCTCGCCAGGACCAACGCGGTCAGCGCCGTCTTGATGGCGAACACGATCACCAATGAATACGTGCTCGACGCCGGCTCGAAGTCGCAGACGAGCTGGATCGCCACGTTCCCGACGAAGTTCAGCTACGTCAATCCTGGTGTCAACGCGCCGTTCACCTCGACGTACATCACCAAGGTTGGCGCGTGCGAGAATTTCTACGGTGTCGTGTTCAACCGCGAAGAGGGTTCTCCGCAGGTCATCACCAGCACCGACTTCTCGCCGCAGCCTGGCCCGACGGCCGGTCCCGCGCTGTGCTGGGAAGCTCAAAGCATCGGCTTCGGCTCCAGCAATGTGTTCGGCTCGGCTAACCACGCCAGCATTGACACAAAGACCTTCACAAACGGATGGGCGACGCTGGGCTTCAACGGTGTCGTGGTTCCGAACGAGCATGCGATTACGGCTCCGGCCGGTGCAACCGTCATCGTCGATCTGACGGGTGTCGCAGCGCCGCTGGCAGGCCAGACCGCGACGTACTTCGGTCTGCCGGTCATCGGATTTGCGGCCGAGACGTTCAACAACGACGCTCTGACGATCAACGGCAAGACGTTCCTCTCGACGTTTGGTGCAGCGTTCCCGCACCACGCGACGAAGCGGATCACGCCTCCGTAATCGAGTCGTAAGCACGGTTGTCGCCTTGGACAGGGCGGGACGCAGGCACTGGGTCCCGCCCTTTTCCATGCCGTGGTCGAGAGTTCCGCTTGACCATGGGACGTCCTAGGTGCGTGTGGGGAGGTTTATTTTGGTGCAGCGATTGACTAGAAAAATGCGGCGCGCTACACTCTTAATGTGAATTACGCAGTTAATAGCGTAACGTATTGTACTAGCTGGTTTTTTCGCTCCACCGAACCCTCTTCGCAGGAGTTTGAATGAATCTTATCCGTTTCGCGCGCTCGCTTGCGGGCGCGGCAGTTTTTGCGGTCGCAGCGGCCTCATCGCTCGCGCCCGCACCGGCGCTGGCCGCGTCGGTTGTCATGACAGGCGTCACCTGTTCCTGGAGCGACGCTACCCAGACCCTCACTTGTACAGGGGCCGGCGGAGGAGGCGCTCCTCCCGTGTGCTCGGTTTTCGGTGCGCAGAGCGGGCAGGTGAATGGCGCTGTCGTCCTTACCGCCAGCTGCCCAGGTGCCACCGGCGGGTATCAATGGGGTGGTGCGCCCTGCACGCCTTCGGGCGCGGGTGATCAATGCACCGCGTCGTCTTCGACGCCGGGCCTGAAGAGCTACGTCGTCAAGGCGGGCAACGCCGCCGGCACCGGCGACTGGTCCCTGGCGCTCTCCATTGTCTGGTCCAGCTCAACTGTATTGTCTTGCGCGCTCGGCCCCGCTGGACCGACTACACCGGGCGTGGCGCTTGCGTTGGGCATGTCCTGTTCCGGCGGCACGCCCGCCGGCGCAAGCTGGACCGCGACCGGTCCAGGGACGGCCACATTCGGAAGCACGCAGACCGGCGCCGGCGTGTACTCCAACACCGTTGCGTTTTCAGCAGCGGGGCTCTACACCATCACGGCGACGCCCTTCGGCGGGGGCGCGGCGACCCAATCCGTTCAGGTGAATGCAGTGACGGTCGCCCCCTCCGGCGGAAACATCTGCGCCGCCAACGGCTTCTCGAAGACCATCAGGTCGACGTGGGACTGGGCGTCCAACTCCGCCCATAGCATCGATACCTACGTGGCCTCGGATACGGACGGCGGTGTAGGACTCGGACCCAATGGCATCGTGGTCATCGATTTCGTTCCCACTGGACCCGTTGACGTCAATCCAAACCTCGCGGTGATCAGCGCGACGGGCTACCCCGCACCGAACATGACCAACGTGCTTACAGCCTCAATCTCCACCTCGCCGTGCACGCTGTACGCGAGCGCCCCCGGCGCCGCGTCGGATACGAGCCCGACCTTAGTGTACGGCGTCGGGGCTGTCCCCGTTTATTGGGCAACAGGCGAGGCCACAGCGGTCTCGCTCACACCGGGAGTCCGATACTACATCAACGTGGCGGGCCGAACGGACGTGTCCGCCAATTCGCCGTTTGGAACGCAAACATGCGTGCCAGGGCGGCAGTTGTACCCGTATTGCGACTTCCGAGTGGAGTTCTCCAAGCCTTCCGGCCACTGACGTTTCGACACGGCTTAATTGGGCCCCCGCTTTGGCTGGGGCCCAATTGTTTTGGGCCACGGGATTTCAACCCCTGCCACCGTGTTGCAGGGATATCTAACGATGGTCGACGAATATGACTAACCGACAAGGATTTTCCCGTGCGTGCGTTATCGCCGGAGCCGCTTTCCTCGCGCTCCCATCGCCCGCAATGACCAGCTCCGCGGACGACGTTCTGGTGACTGGCCCTGAGGCCGTGCTGATCCGGTCCGATTGGACCGCTGAATTGACACGCGTCCCGGCCGACCAGCGTCTGGCGTTCGCGACGAGTCCACAGCGCATCGAAACCATGCTCAACAGCTTGTTGGTCAACCGGACACTGGCGCAGCGCGCGCGTGAGCGCGGCATGGAAAAGGATCCGATCGTGCAGCGGCGCCTGATGATCGAAATGGAGCGCGGACTGGCTGCAATGATGGTCGAGCGCATCGAGACTGATGCCGGAGCCGAATTCGACCGTGCCACGGAAAAGAACCTCGCCCGGGCACGCGAGCTCTACCTCATCAATCGCACGAAGTACGTCGTCCCCGAGGAGATCGACGTCTCGCACATCCTGTTCGACGTGACGAAGCGCGGCAAGGATGCAGCGCTGGCCGCCGCCAACGACGCGAGAGCGAAGCTGCTCGCCGGCGCGGACATCACGGAGCTTGCCCCGAAACTTTCCGACGACACGTCCGTCACTCGCAACAAGGGACGGCTCGATTCCGGCCCGCGCGGCAGGTTCGATCCGACGTTCGAAGCAGCGGCATTCGCGCTCAAGAATCCGGGCGATGTCAGCGAGCCCGTGCTCACGCGGTTCGGCTATCACGTGATCAAGCTCGAAGGTCGTCAACCTTCGCGCCAGATGTCGTTCGATGAGGTTCAATCCAAGATCCTTGCCGAGATGCGCCTCAAATACATCGAGGATGCCCGGGAATCGGTCGTCGCGGCCATACGGCGGGATCCGCGCGTCACGGTGAACCAGGCAGTCGTCGAGGGGCTCATCGCCAAAGTCGATATCGGGGCGCCACCCGTCAACGCCGCACCGCCTGCTCCGGGTTCGTCGCCGAAGTAGCGCGCGTCGTCCCGACGTGGCGCTGGCGGACAAACGTTTCGCCGGTGTCACGATGTCTCCCCGCCCGACACCGGGCCGGCTCTTGCTATGCTGCCGCCATGACGGGCGCATCCCGAAGCATTCCTACGCATCGGTCGAACAAAACCAGCGGATCGCGCCTCGTCGCCGGCGCCCGCGACCGCGCGCTGCTCGCCAACTTCTTTCACCGCGAGCTCAAGACGCGCTATCTCGGCAGCGCCACGGGGCTCGCGTGGGCGCTCCTGCATCCGTTGGCGCTGCTCGCGGTCTACCATTTCGTCTTCACGACCGTGTTTCGCACCGGCGGGTCCGATGGCAGGAGCTTCCTCCTGTTCGTCGCGGTCGCGCTGTGGCCGTGGCTTGCGGCGCAGGAGGCCCTCGTGCGCGCGACGGTCAGTCTCGGCGGCTACTCGGCACTGATCCGCAAGGTCGCGTTTCCGCACGAGATCGTCGTCTACGCGTCGGTCGGAGCAACGCTCGCGCTGCAGTTCGCGGGCTACCTCGGGGTGCTGGCTGCGCTTGCCGCGTTCGGAGAGCCAGTGCATTTCGAGGGGCTGCTTCTTGCGGTCCCGCTGTGGCTCGTCCTCGCCGTTGCGGTTACCGGGCTCGCCCTGATGCTTGCTGCGCTCCAGGTCTTCGTCCGGGACGTCGAGCACGTGCTGGTGCCGGTGCTCATGATCACGATGTACCTGACGCCGATCCTGTACCCGCTGTCGCTCGTGCCGGAGGGCGTGCGGCGTTGGGTTGCGGCGAATCCGTTCAGCTGGCTGGTTGCGCGCCTCCGCGATGCGCTGCTCGACGGCAATATCGCGCCGCACGCCGGGGATGCGGTGGCGCTGGCGGTCGCGCTCGCCGTCTTCTTCGGCGGTCGCTGGGTATTCCGTCGGCTCTCGCCGCACTTCGAGGATTTTCTGTAACGTCGGGCGATATGGCCGCCTCGCTCCTCAAGCTCGAAAGCGTCGGCAAGGACTACGCGAAGGTGGACGCTCGCGGCGGCCGCCTTCGTCTCGTATGGGACCTCCTCGCAGGCCGCAGTGCCGCGCGCGTGTTCCGCGCGCTCGACGGCGTGAGCCTCGAGTTGAAGCGCGGCGAATCGCTCGGCATCATCGGCGAGAACGGCGCGGGTAAATCGACGCTGTTGAAGATCATCGCGGGCGTCATCGAGCCCACGCGCGGAACGCTGGCGGTGGACGGCCGCGTCGGCGCGCTGCTGGAGCTCGGCTCCGGGTTCCACCCCGACTACACCGGCCTCGCAAACATCGACCTTGCCGCGGCGCTGCTGGGACTTTCGCCCCGAGAGGTTGCCGCGAAGCGCGACGAGATCATCGCCTTCGCGGACATCGGCGAGCACATCCACGACCCGATCAAGCACTATTCGTCCGGGATGATCGTGCGCCTCGGTTTCGCGGTGGCGACGGCGCTCGCGCCCGACGTGCTCATCACCGACGAGGTGCTCGCCGTCGGGGACGAGTCGTTCCAGAAGAAATGCATTGCGTGGCTCGAGCGGTACCTCGGGGACGGCGGGACGCTCCTGCTGTGCTCGCACGGCATGTATCACGTGCAGAAACTCTGCCGCGATGCGTTGTGGCTGAAGCACGGCCGGGTCGAGCGCTACGGAGCAGCCGCAGAAGTCACGCAGGCGTACCTCGCCTTTCACGAGGAGAAAACCGCGCAGTCGAAGCGGCCCATCGGCGAGACGACTGCCCGCGCTGCGGGGATGTACGCCATCCAGTCGCTCGAGCTCGAGCCGGGCGACTCGATTGCGCAGGGCGACGTCCTTCGAATCTCCGGTGAGGTCTTCTCGCCGGACGGCCGGGCGCCGAACGTGCTGATTGGAATCGTGCGCGCCGACGGCACGCCGATATATGGCGTGGCGACGGACATGGATGGAGCTCCGCCCTCTCGCATCGGCGAGCATCGCTTCGGCTTCGTCATGACGTTGCCGGGCGTCGATCTCCTGCCGGGCAAGTACCTGGTGCGGGCGCACGCGCTCGACCCCGAAGGCGTGCGCCTGTTCGATTGCGTCGAGCGCACCTTCGTGGTCATCGGCTCGACGCGCGAGATGGGGTTCGTGCGGTTGCCCCACCGCTGGGGCAGTGGTTGAAGCACGCGATGCAGACGACAACCGCACGGCATCGCGATGCGTCTTCGGCGGGGCTTCTCGCGGTTGCGGGCCCGCTGCACGGCGTACTGCACGTGATACACGGTCACGGCGGAGGCACGGAGCACCACGCCCGTTTTTTGATCGACTCCACGCGCACACGGTATCGCCACTATCTGGCGTTCGCGCTCGGCGATGCGTGGCGGGTCGAGGAGCACCGCGCCGATGGCCTGGTGCGTACGTTCGATCGAGTGCGTGCGGACGGTGAGTCCTGGCCGCGATTCGTCGCCAGCATCTGCGAGCACTTCGCCATCGATCTCATCCATCTCCACAATATTTCCGGCTGTCGGGACGGCATCGTGTCCGCGTTGGCGACGCTGGGCGTGCCCTATGGCTATACGGTGCACGACTTGAGCTTTGCGTGCCCTACGATCCTGTTTCTGGGCGTCGACGGCAAATACTGTCATCAGCAAACCGATCCGGACGTCTGCCAAGCGTGTCTTGGCGCGCAACCTGTCTTTGCGCACATCAACATTTCGGATTGGCGCGGGCAACATCGCGCGCTGCTTGCGCGCTCGGCCTTTCTGATTGCGCCGTCGCGTTTCGCCGCTTCTGCGCTCGGCCGCTACTATCCGCAGCATGCAATCGCGGTGGTGAGCCATGCGAAGGCGAGCGCGCCGTCGGCGCAGTCGACCGAGGGCGCAGCGAGTGAAACACGGCCGCTTCGCTCGTTGTCGCTTGCCCTTCCGGATGACGGTGTGCCGACGGTCGCGGTGCTGGGCGCCGTGGGGCCGGACAAGGGCGCGCGCAGGCTCGAACGCCTCGTCGAGCTCGTTCGCGCCGGCGGTGCGCGCTTGCGTTTCGTGCTCATCGGTTACATGGATGTCGAGCACGGTCCATGGCAAAGCGATGACGCGGTGCTGACGATTCACGGGCGTTACGAGCCCCGCGATCTGCCGGCCCTGCTCGCGCACTACCGCGCGCGGATCGTCGCCTTTCCGTCGGCAGGTCCGGAAACTTTCAGTTTCACGCTGTCCGAGGCATGGGAAGCCGGCTTGCCGGTTGTGGTGCCGCCGTTCGGCGCGCTGGGCGAGCGCGTCGCCGATGCGGGCGCCGGCTGGCTGTGGACGGACGAGGAGTGGAGCGACGAAGCGAAGATGCTTGCTCGCGTCGCGGAGATCCTCGCTCCCGCAAATGCGGCGTCGGTTGCGCAGATGGCGAATCGTGCGCGAGGAGTGGCGCTGGCGGCGCCGGAGACGATGGTCGAATCCACGCTGCGGATCTATGGAGACGCAATCGCTGCTTCGCGGCAAGCGATGCGCACGACGGTTCCCGCGAAAGCTCCGAATCCTGCGGACGGGAGGACCGCGTGGTCGCCCATGCGGACCAACGTGCGACGGGTGCTCGATCGATTGACACCCGCGCGCCTGCGCAAGTTGTTGAAGACGAGAGCTCGCTGATGGTTGACTCGAAGCCGACCGGCAATTTCGCGCAGGACGCGACGCGGGTTTTCGCGCCGTCCGAGCACGAGTCGCTGCGCGTCATCGCCCATGCCGCGGCCAACGCGGGAGCCGCGGAGGCCGCTGCCTTGGTGCGGTCGTACGCTGAACTGTGCAAAAGCACCTTCGTCTCACCGTTCCCGCTGCTGTGGCCGCGACGCACCGCCGGCCTTTCGCTGCGCGTCGTCGCGCTCCTTCCGGGCGGGACGAACGAGCAAGCGCGAGGTGTCATTCGCGCGTTGCTTGCTTTGCCCCAGGAAGCGTTCGACCTCTTGCTCGCGACCATCGGTCCCAAGTCACCGGATGTCATGGCCGCACTGGGCAATGCCGCAGTGAAGGTCGCGGCATTGCCGGCTTGGCCGGACATGGCCGTGGCAAAGGCAGTGGCGGCGCGCGATCCGGACGTGCTGATCGACATGAACGGTCTCGCCGCTGCGGCGGGGCCTTTCCTCGCGGTGCGGCCTGCGCGGGCGATTTGGGCGCTCGACCATCCGGCAGCGCACGTGCCGCCTCTTGTCGATCGGCGGGTTGCCGATGCGGAGGACCTTGTCTCGGCGCTGCGCACGGCCACCGCTAGCGCCCACAGCGCGCCGGTATGCCCAATTTCTGCGGCAGATCTCGCGAAGAATTGGGAAGAGGGGGTGCGGCAGCAGCAGCAGGGCGAGCATCTCCGCGCGCGGAATGCGTATGCACGGGTCCTTGCGCTGCAGCCGGAGTTCGCTCCCGCGCATTATCTGTCGGGCATCGTCGCGCGCGACGCAGGCGACGGAAGCAGCGCGAGTCGCGCCTTCGCCGCGGCAGTTTCGGCCGCGCCGGACTACGTCGACGCGCGAGTTGCGGCGGCCCGCCTCGCGACGCAGCAGGGCGACGCGGACACGGCGGTCGCGTTGTGCGAAGACGGGCTCGCCCGGGCACCGCACAACGTCACGATGATGCGCGCTCTCGGTCTTGCCCATCTCGCTCGAGGTGACGGGGCTGCGGCGGCAACGGCGTTCGAGCGCGCGCTTTCGGTGGATCCAAACGACGCGGATACCCTGTACAACCTGGGCGTCGCCATGCAGAAGCGGCGGTCGTTGTCCCATGCCGTGCACGCGTATCGGCAGGCTCTCGCGATCAAGCCGGATCTCATTGCCGCGCAATTCAACCTCGGCGTCGCGAACCAGGAGAACGGCTCCGACGACGCGGCGATAGCGGCCTATGAAGAAGTGCTCCGCAGAGATGCGCGGCATGTTCCCGCGTATGCCAACCTCGGGGCCGTGCTGTTCGCCTCGGGCAGATTCGAAGCCTGGCGCGAGAACTTCCGTCGTTTCGAGACGGCCTGTCCCCGCGCGCTTCCGCTTGCGGTGCAGGCTCTCGAGGTAGCCCAGTATCACGGTGATTTTCGCAAGGTCGACCGATATCTCGAGGGATTGGCCGGCAATCAATTCGTCGCGATCGACGACGTCGAGCTGGTGGATTGCCTCGAGCAGCTCAACTACCTGCTGCTCTTCTTCGACGTCCAGCCGCAAACGGTGTTGAATTTCGCGCGCGCGTACGATGCGGCGGCGAAGCGCGTGTACGGCGAGCCGCTGCCTCGCACCGGGACGCGAAGGCCGGGAAGGGTTCGTGTCGGGTACCTGTCGGCGGACTTGCGCGATCACGTCATGGGAAAGATGATGTGGCAGGCGGTGCAGCATCACGACCGTTCCCGCTTCGACATCCGCTTTTATTCGCTGGTGCACGACGCGGATGAATGGACCGAGCGCTTCCGCGGCGCAGGCGATCGCTTCGAGGTGATCGCCGATCTGTCCGAGCGGGTTGCCGCACTGCGCATCGCCGAGGACGATCTCGATATCCTCGTCGATCTTTCGACGCATACGAAGGGGGCGCGACCGGGCATTCTCGCGTTCAAGCCCGCTCGCGTGCAGATCACGCACGTGGCCTGCGCCGGCAGCGTCGGACTGTCGGCGGTCGACTTCAAGCTCACCGACCGCTACGCCGACGTCGCCGCGAATCAATCGTTCCACCTCGACACCCTGCTGCCGATGGAAGGGTGCGTCTATCCCTATCGGCATGTCGCGCCTGCCTCCAGCTATCCATTCACCCGCACGGCGCTTGGCATCTCGCCGGCCACCATCGTCATCGGCGCGTTCGTCACCGCGCTCAAATTGTCGCAGCGCTGTCTCGCGCTGTGGCGTGCCGTCCTCGACCGCATCCCGCAAGCGAAGCTCGCGTTCTCCCCTTTCAATCCGGCGATGCAAAGATCCTATCTGCAAATCGCCGGTGCCGCCGGTATCGCCGCGGACCGCATCCTGTTCGTTCCGCAGGGGCGCAGCGAAGCGGAGAACCAGTCACGCTACGAGCTCGTGGACTTCGTGCTCGATCCCATGCCCTACGGCGGCGTCAACGGCACGCTCGAAGCGCTCGCCATGAGCGTTCCGGTCGTAACGCTCGTAGGGCAGCGACATGCCGAGCGCACGGGCTACAGCATGCTCGTCAACCTCGGCGTCACCGACACGATCGCAAACAGCGAATCCGAGTATGTGAGCGTGGCAGCAAGGCTTGCCACGGATCCCGCCTTCATGGCCAGGGTGCGGACCGCGATCCGCGGCGGCCTTGTGAACTCGGCGTTGACGGACATGCCGCGACACACGCGCGCGCTCGAAGCGGCGTACGAAACGGCGATCAGCTTGCGAAGCTCGCCTGCGCCGACCGAGTCTCGCGCCAGCGCGCCGCAAATGCCCGGAATGCAAGCACCATGAATACCGCCAGCAGCGGCGCGAGATGAAGCGTGGCGCGGTTCACGGTCGTCTGGTCGGTCACCCATGCGCGCGCATCGCTGAACCCGAACACGACGAAGAGAAATAGGAGGCCGCAGGCGACGACCGTCGTGAGCGCGGCGAGCGGCGGCGCAAGGAGTCGTTGCCCCGCCAGAATCGCGGCCATCAGCGCCCCGTACCAGAGAAGATTCCAGTTTCCATACAGGAAGTAGCTTTCCGCGAGCGCTCGCCACGCCAGATCGAAGTCCAGGTGAAGGCGGTAATTGAAGATGATCGGTTGCGTCTGCATGAGCACGCCGAGCAGTAACACGATGGCGGCGAAGCCGATTGCGATGATCTTGGGACTATGTCTGGGGCTGAGCGCGACGACGGCCCCGGGGAGAAGTGTCAGCGCCCATGCCACCCCGGGATTCTTGATCTGCGTGCACGCCAGCGCCATGAGGAGCGCCAGTCCGGCGTCGCGCGCGTCGCGCGTCACGGACCAGCGAAGCAACGCGAGCGCGGCGCAGGTGTAGTACGCGGCCATCGGCAGGTCGGCGTAGCCGGCCAGCGCGACGTGAACGTTGGCCAAGGGCAGCGACGCGACAATGAGGGCGCCGGCGAGCGCCGACATTGCATCGAGCTCGAGCTGGCGCAGTGCGCCATAGACGAGCAGCGTCAAGGCGACGCCGATCTGCCACCACGGCCAGTTCATGAGCGTGTCGTCCCAGCGTCCGAGCAGCAGGCAGGACCACACCTGGAGCAGCGGCATCGTCGGCGGATATTCGGGCGACGCGTCGAAGTACAGCGAGCCGTTGGCGGCGAACCACTGCTCCACGCGCGCGAAAGGGACGATCCGCCCCATTTCATACCACACGCGGGCTTTGGTGGCCCACTGAATCCAGGCGTCCCATGGATAAAGGGGACGCGACCCGACCTCGAGCGCGAGGAGAGCGAAGCGCAGCGAAATCCACGCGATCGCTATCCACCACAGGACGCGCCATGCGCCAGTGAGCCCTGGCGACGCAACGAGCGCCCGCGTCGCAGCCGCTGGGGCCGCGGTCAGTTCGGATTTGAACCGTCGCCACGCGATGCAAGCGAAACCGGCCGAGAGGACGAGAAGTGGCAGCGCGATCGGCAACACTCCAAAACGTACACCGGCGAGCGAAAGCGCCCGCATCCACAGCGTCAGCAGAATGGCGCCCGCCAGGTAACCCGCGCCGGCCAGCCAGACGATTTCGCCAGGCGCGGCGAGCGGACGCCGGTCGCTGCGCAAGACGAGCAGCGCGGATACGCCCAGGAGCCATGGAAGCAGCAGGCCCGCGAAGAGCCGGACGAGATCCACTCAGCGAATCCGGAATAACGCAGCGCCGGCGTCGGCGAGCAGCAAGTCGGCCGTGATCGGCGCGCTGCCGTCCCAGCGAAGTCGCTGCTGCGCAGGATCGTACTGGACCCCGCGGCGCTGGTAGACGACCACGTAATCGCCCTGTCGCAGGCGCGCCGTCGGGACGGTCGTGTTGACGGAGGGGTCGAAGTACACGTTGTACGGATAGAGGTGGTACGCCGCGCGGTCACGCAAGTAGTGCGAGTCGGCAAAGATGAAGATGCGCGCGGGAGGCGGAGGAAGCGTCGCGCGCACCTTTTCGATGAACGCGAACAGCGGACCGTCATCCGACGCAATGTGCTTTTCGCGCCAGCTCTTGCCGGCGTACTGCTCGAGGGTCGCGCGCACTTGCCGGGCAAGATTCAACTGCCACCGCGCATCCAGCACGAACCACGCTGCCAGGAACGTCACTGCGAGTGCAGCAGGCAGGCGCATTGCGAACCACGCCGGTCGCCAACGCACAAGCAACAGGGTTATGGCGGCGGTGAGTGCTGCCGCGAGGCCGAGCAGCGCCGGTAGCGGCAATTCCGGCAGGTCCGCGCTCCCCACGACCGTGTTGATCGAACTGGCGGACCATGGTTCGAGGGACAGCCATTGGCGCACCTGCGCGGTCAGCACGGCACCGGCCGAGAGCGTTTCAGCCGTCACGCCCTGGAGGCGAACCTGCGCGGGCGAGGGAAGCTTGACCGACAGCGCAAGCCCCGTGATTTTTCCGAACCAGTTGGCGTCGTGGACCACGACGACGGGCTGGAGCCGACCGTCTTCGATGGGCATTTCGAGAGCGAATAGGCGACCGGGTGCGATGTCGTTGCGCCACAGAAGTCGCGCTTGCGCACCCGCAGGCAGTGGTGACGCTTGCCACGCCACGCCGGGATAGTCGGT
>Ga0068864_100003218_pt1 | contig 13489 bp, 11 predicted proteins | sample KBSSwiS72_FD_66586 | JGI IMG/M metagenome (GOLD analysis project Ga0068864, IMG submission 66586) | Switchgrass rhizosphere microbial communities from Kellogg Biological Station, Michigan, USA - KBS Switchgrass S7-2 | ecosystem: Host-associated > Plants > Roots > Rhizosphere > Soil ...
GCACGATCTTCCCGAGCGCCTTGGCGTCTTTCTGCGCGTCTGCGACGCCGTGGCGTTCGCGCACGCACATGGCGTCATCCACCGCGACCTGAAGCCGGAGAACGTGATGGTCGGCGAGTTCGGCGAGGTGCTGGTGCTGGACTGGGGCGTTGCCCGGCAAATGCAAATTGCAGAATGCAAATTGCAGATTGTCGGGACAGCCGAGTTCATGGCGCCGGAGCAGGCGCGCGGCGATGCGACCGTCGACCACCGCGCCGACGTGTACGCGCTCGGCGCCATGCTCGAGTCGTTTGGCGAGGTCATACCGGTGCTGGCGATCGCGCGCAAGGCGCGGTCGGCGGATCCCGGCGCGCGCTACCAGAGCGTGCAGGCGCTGGCGGCCGATGTCAGCCGCTATCTCGCGGGCCGCGCGGTCGAAGCGCACCGCGAGACGGTCGTCGATCGACTGGCGCGGTTCGAGCGGCGCTACCGGCTGCCGATTCTGCTCGTGCTCACCTACCTCGCGGTCCGCGCTCTGATGCTCTGGTTTGTCCGCGTGTAGGGTGCCGTTTAACCGCCGCGTTCAATACTCGCCACCTGAACGGGTAATAGAAACGCTGGAGGCATTCGCGTGAAAAAAGTGATGTTTGCCACGCTGCTCGGCGGCTTTCTCGGTGTGTTCGACGGCCTGACGGCCCTGTTCACGCCCGAGGTGCGCGATCAGATCGTCGGTATCGTGATTGGCTCGACCGTCAAGGGGCTCGTGACCGGCGTCATCGTCGGCTTCTTCGCCACGAAAGTGCACTCGCTGGTGCTGGGCACGCTGTTCGGCCTCGCCGTCGGCGCTTTCTTTGCCTACTTGATTCTGCTCGGCAATCCCGGCCACACGCTGAACATCATGCTCCCCGGGAGCCTCGTCGGACTGATTGTCGGTTACACGGCTCAGACTCACCAGACTTAAAGTTAGAAGTGAGAAGGAAGAAGTTAGCTTCTAACTTTTAGTCCGCGCGTAGTGCGGCCATGGGATCCACTTTGGCCGCGCGCCGCGCCGGGACGTAGCTCGCCAGCAGCGCGACGATCCCCAACGTGCCGGCGACGGCGGCGAACGTGATCGGGTCGGTCGTTGTCACCCCGAAGAGCAGCGTCGACAGCGCGCGGGTGACGGCGACGGCACCGGCGAGGCCGGCGGCGACGCCGATCAGCGTCAGACCCGCGCCTTCGCGCACGAAGAGGCGGACGACGTCGGCCGGCGTGGCGCCGATGGCGAGCCGCACGCCGATCTCCTGCGTCCGCTGGCTGACGAGGTAGGCGAGCACGCCGTAGACACCGATCGCGGCGAGCAGGACCGCCACGGATGCGAACGACGCCAGCAGCAGCATGGTGAAGCGTCGCTCCGCAATCGATCGCCCGATCACCTCGTCCATCGTCCTGACGCCGGCAAGCGGGAGATCGCGATCGAGCGATGCGAGATCGGCACGGGCCACCGGCACGAACGCCATTGGATCGCCCGCCGTGCGGACCGCGATCGTCAGTGAGTCAACCTGGTGCTGCGCGTAGGGCACGTACACCTCCGGCGTCGCGGTCGCGTCCAGGCTGCGCCCCCTCACGTCGCCGACGACGGCGACGATGGTTTTCAGTCCGCTGCGCGCCTCGGCCAGGCGGACGCCGAGGTGCAGCTGCTGGCCCAGCGGGTCGACGCCCGGCCAGTAGCGCCGCGCCGCTTCTTCGTTGATGGCGACGACCTCCGGACTGCTCTCGTCGTCGCGCGCGTCGAAGGCGCGTCCGCGCTTCAGCGGAATCTTCATCGTGCTGAAGTACTCCGGCGTGACGACGCGCATGGCGGCGTTCGGCGAGTCGGCTGAATCGGCTTCGCCGGCGCGTGTGAAGCTCGAGCTCGCGCTGAACGTGAAGTCGAGCGGAAGTCCGAATACGCCGGCGGCGTCGACCACGCCGGGATGGCCGCCGACGCGCGCCACGAGATCGCGCATGAACCGTCCCGCCTCGGCGCTGGTCTTGTACTTCTGCTCGGGCAGCGCGACGGTGAACGTGAGCACGTGATCGGGCGAGAAACCCGGATTCAGCTCGCTGATGCGCTGGTAGCTGCGGATCAGGAGGCCGGCGCCGATCAAGAGCACGACGGCCAACGCCATCTCGCAGGCGACGAGCGTCTTGCGCAGGCGCGTGCCGCCAGCGCCGACCGTGCCGCGTCCCGCGGTCGAGACGTAGCGCGCCACCGTATGACCGGTGGCCGCCAGCGCCGGCACGAGACCGAACGCCACGCTGGTGAGCACGGCGATCGCGATCGTGAACGTCAGCACGCGCCAATCGACGCCGACTTCGCCGAGACGTGGGATGCTCGCCGGCCCGAGCGCGACCAGCGCGCGGGTGGACCAGTACGCGACCACGAGGCCGGCGCTGCCGCCGGTCAGGCCGAGGACCACGCTCTCCGCGAGAAACTGCCGCACGAGCCGGCCCCGGCCGGCGCCGAGTGCGGCGCGCACCGCGACCTCGCGCGCGCGTCCGTTCGCCCGCGCGAGCAGGAGGCTCGCGACGTTGACGCAGGCCACGAGCAGCACGAGCGTGACGGCGCCGAGCAGGATCAGCAGTGCCGGCCTGATGCCGCGCACGATGCGATCCTGCAATCCAATCGCGCTCAACACGCGATCCTTGTTGGTACGCGGGTAGTCGCGCGAGAGGCGCTCGGCGACCACCGCCATCGCGCCGGTCGCCTGGCCGAGCGTGACCCCGGGTTTCAGCCGCGCGATGCCGCCGATCCATTGCGCGCCGCGCGCGTCGGCGGCGATGTCGCGCGGCTTGAACACCAGCGGACGCCAGTACTCGGCGCCTGCGGGCACGTTCAGATCCGCCGGTGCGACGCCGATAATCGTGAACGGCTTGCCGTCCATTCTCAGCGTCGAGCCAACCACGTCCGGTCTCGCGCCGAACTGCCGGCGCCAGAGGCCGTTGCCGAGCACGACCACGTCGGAGCCGGCCCCATCGCCGTCGGCATCCACCAGCCCTCGGCCGACGTACGGTACGACGCCGAGGACGTTGAAGAACGACGCGGTGACGTTCGCGCCGTCGATGAGCTGCGGATCCCCGATGCCTGTGACGTTCGCTGACGAGGATGTGATCGCCGTGGCACCGGAGAAAACGCCGCTCTGGGTCGTGACGTCAAGAAAATTCGGCGGTGAGTACGTCATCGACAGACGTCCGTTGCGGGTGTGTGTCAGCTGAACGAGCTGGTCCGGGTCTCGATACGGCAGCTGCCGCAGCAGCACGCCGTTGACGACGGTGAAGACCGCGGTGTTCGCGCCGATGCCGAGCGCGAGGGTCAGCGTGGCGACGACGGTGAAGCCGGGCTGGCGACGAAGCATGCGCGCGGCGTATCTGATGTCCTGCAAAAGCGAACTCATCGGACGACTCCTTCGCGAGAAGGGCTGCGGGCTTCGCAAGAAGGGCTGAGGGCTAAGGGCTGAGGGCTGAACGCGGCGGCGGGCGGCGACCGACGCGGCCGCGAGATCGGCGAGCTCTCGCGCGAGAAGCAGGAGAACCGCCGCATCGCCGTGCAGCGCGGCGTCGCGGCAACGTGCCGCGAACGTCTCGCGCATCTCGTCGCCGTAGCGGGCGCGCAGGGGGCGCGGATAGCACACGAGCGCGGCGGCATAGACGCACACCGCACCGGCAACCGATCGTGGATCGCCGGTCATTTTGCGCGTGACCACTCGGGTTTGACCGTCGGCTTTACGCCTTTGCGGCGCGCGTGCCGCACCAGCGTCTCCAGGCGCGCGGTTTCCGCCTGCAGGACCGCCTTGCCGGTCTCCGTCAGCCGGTAGTACCGCCGCCGCTCGTCGTCTTCCGCCGCCGCCGCGCGCCGGCTGGACTCTTCGACGAGCGCGAGCGTTTCGAGCCGGGCGAGCGCGGTGTAGAGCGTGCCCGTGCCGAGGCGGACCGTCCCGCCGGTGCGCTCGGAGACGTCGCGGATGATGGCGTAGCCGTGCAGATGGCCGTCGGTCAGCGCCAGCAGGATGTGGAACTGCTGCGGCGTCAGCGGGAGAAAGCGGCGCGGGTCGTCCATAGATGCATCATATCAAGATGCATCGAGCTTAGACGTAGTGCGCCGGCGAATGGTTGGCCGCCGGCCTGTCACACTCAGGCAGTCGCGACCACGGCCGCGACCGATGGCGCCGTCGATCCGGCACGCACCCGTGCCTGAATCGTGGCGGTGATCCGCTCCGCGTCCCGCGCGACACCGTGGATCATCGTGGAGGAGAACGAGTACAGGAAGTGGAGGCCGACGAAATACAACCCGGGCTCGGCCGGGACGATCCCGCGGTCGTGCACCGGCTCGCCGTCGGCGCCGCAGACCGGCTTCGGCAGGTCGATCCAATTCAGACCCGGGTGGAACCCCGTGCACCAAATCACGTTCGTGACGTCGAGCACCCGGCCGTCGGCGAGGAGCGGCTTGCCGTCACGGACGTCGGTGACGCGCGGTGTTCGTTCAACGCCCGCGGCGACGAGGTCCGCGGGTTTCACGCGAATGAGCGGGCCGCCTTTCGAAATGATGGCCGGGCGCGCTTTGCGCCCCACCGGCGTGTCGACCGTCAGGATCCGGTGAAAGATGACGCGAAAGAGGACCGGAAGAACGGCGCGGGCGATGCGGCTTTCGATGCGGAAGGGCACGTGGCCAGGATGCCGCCCGGATAAACAGACGTGGTGCGACCGCGCGACGTCGAGGGCGATGTCCGCTCCGGAATTTCCCGCTCCGACGATGAGCACATGGCCCGGCCGGAGTTGGCCCGGATTCCGGTACTCGCTCGAATGCAACTGCACGATGCCGGGATCGAGCGCCTGCGCGAAAGCCGGCACCCGGCCTGCCTGGTACGTGGCCATGGCGACCACGACATGATCGGCCTCGAAGCGCCGGTTGCCGGCATCGACGATGTAGCGGGCGCCGTCGCGCGACACGCGATCGACCCTGACGTTCGTCCGCACGGGCAGGTCGAACCGCTTCGCGTACGCCTCGAGGTAATCGGCCATCTGGTCCTTCGTCGGAAAGCTGAACGGCGGTGCGGGGAACGGCATACCGATCAGTCCGTCGTACTTGGCGGGCGTGAACAGGCGCAGCGAGTCCCATCGTTTGCGCCAGGCATCGCCGATGCGGGCGCCGGCTTCGAGGATCACGAAAGACAGTCCGCGCCGCGCCAGGCAGTAGCCCACCGACAGGCCCGCCTGTCCGCCGCCGATCACCACGACCTGCACACGCTCGGAAGTCACGCTATCCATGGCTCTACCTCGTTGAAGACCAGTCGATCCTGTTCACGCATGCCGATGGTAGCGAGTGTCGAGGCAGGACCGCATCGACTGAAGTGTGCACGGCGCACGGATGCGTCGTATGGGTAGTTCTATGTAGGCGTCACATCCTGACGCAGAAGGCGATGTGTGAAGGCGTAGGCAGTCGCGGCGGCCCTCGTCGAAAGATCCAGCTTGACGAAGATATTGCTGACGTGGCGAGCCACGGTCTTGTCGCTGATACCGAGCTCCTTCGCGATGGCGCGGTTCGTCTTGCCGCGTGCGACCAGTCGAAGTACCTCCATTTCCCGCGCCGTGAGTCCGCCGCCTGCCGGCCGCGTGGTCGCGGCTGGCGACTGCAACAGCGCTTCGACGTCCGCGAGGGCCGGCGCGGCGCCGAACTGGCGAAAGATGCCTGCCGCGGCCTCCCACTCCATCCGTGCGCCATCAGCGTCACCGAGCGCGCGGCACGCGCGGCCGACCAGCACCGCAACCCGTGCCGCCTCGTACGGCACGTCGAGATCCCGCCAAATCGCCAGCGCCGCGCGCAGCGGCGCCAGCGCCTGATGCGCCTGGCCGTCCGCGAGGTGCACGGCGCCGGCCGCCACGGCGGCCATCGCGCGCAATGCCTCGGAGTGGAGCGCCCCGGCGATCACGTTCAGTTCCTCCGCGGCGCGCCCGGCGGCAGCCACGTCGCCCGACGCCAGGAACACTTCCGTGGCGGCCACGAGCAGGTCGGCGCGCTGCCGGCCGCGCGCGGGCTCGGCCATCAGGCGATCGATCGCCGCGCGCGCGGCTTCCGGCTGCCCCTGCGCGAGACGCAGCAGCGCCAGACCCGGATGCGTCGCTCGTCCATGCGCGCTCGCCAGGCGATAGGCATCTTCGGCCGCGGTCATCTCGCCCTGCAGGCGGTGCAGTTCGGCGAGCGCGTACACGGCCGCGCCCTCGCCCGGCGCCTTTGTGCCCATGAGCGCGTCGTAGGCGCGCCTCGCCTCCTCGCGCGCCTCAGGCCATCGGCCACGGAGGCGGAAGATTTCGGCGCGATGCGCGAGGCAGTCGCCCCGGTACGGCACGAGACCCGGCTGAGCCTCGCACCAGTCGCTGAGCGCCGCGGTCCACTCCTGTGCGCGCCGGATGTCGAGCATCTCGAAGCACGCGCCGATCACGCTGCAGTACACGGTTCCGGCGACGATCGGCGTCACCTCGCCCGCGGTCACCGCGACCATCACCTCGTCGAACAGGGCGACGCCTTCCGCCACGCGGCCGAGCCCGACGAGCACGCGGCCGCGGCCCTGGCGCGCGAGGCTCGTGAGATCGGCGTCGGCGAAGCGCTCGCCGATACGTTCGGCTGCCGCGAAGACCGCCTCCGCGCCGGCGAGATCGCCGCAACTGACGTGCTCGAGCGCCTGCGGCAGCATCAGGAGTCCGCACTCGACGCAGTCCACGTGTTCCGGCTCGAGCAGACGCCGGCCGCGCGCGCCCCACCCAGCCGCGCGGGCGAGCTCGCGCCCGCCAATCAGCGCGAACGCAATCCAGAATGCGGCGCGCGCGGCCTGCCGCGTCTCGCCTCGTTCCAGCGCCGCGGTGTGCGCGCGCGTCAGGATGTCGATGCTGACGGGCTCGCGGCCAGCGAGATACGCCGTGATGCCCAACTGTTCGAGGTCCGCGGGATCGAGAGGTGTTTTCCGATCGCGCGCCGACTGCGCGGCGTATTCCGCGTTCCAGTCACGGCGCGCGGAAGACCTCGGTGTGCGATCGCGGGGAGTTGCAGCCATCGTGCGGTTCGGATCGAGTCTACGTGATAACCGTCCGCCCGCCGCGCGTCGAGCGCGTGCCGGCGCGCGAAGCTGACGCAAGGTCATCGATCCCCATTGCCGTCGGTCCGGTGACGTCGTATAACACGTCGATGATCAACATGAGGACCTTTGCGTTCGCGCTCGCCCTAATGATGGCCACCTCAGCCGCGGCGCAGGATCACGAACATGGCGCCTCGACCAGCGAACAGCTGGGGACGGTGTCGTTCGCGACGTCCTGCAACTCGGCCGCGCAGCCCCGGTTCAATCGCGCCGTGGCGCTGCTGCACTCCTTCGAGTTCGGCCGCGCCACCGCGGCGTTCACGTCGACGCTCGAGGCCGATCCGTCCTGCGCCGTCGCGGAATGGGGCATCGCTTTGAGCGCCTGGGGCAATCCGTTCGGCGTCGGCATTCGTCCGGCGGCGCCGCTGACGCAGGGCCGCGACGCCGTCGAGCGTGCGCGACGCCTGGCTCCGAAGACCGAGCGCGAGCGCGCCTACGTCGACGCCGTCGCCCAGCTCTACGAGCACGTCGACACGATCGAGCAGCGCGCGCGCCTTGTCGCCTACCGGGACGCAATGGCGAAGATCGCCTCGACCAATCCCGCGGACTCGGAGGCGGCGATCTTCCACGCGCTGGCGATTTCGGCCGTCGCCGCGGCGTCGCCGTTGGACCCTTCCTATGCGGAGCCGCTCAAAGCGGGCGCTATCCTCGAAAAGCTGATCGCGACCCGGCCGGATCATCCCGGGCTCGCGCACTACATCATTCACAGCTACGACTACCCGGCGCTGGCCGACCGCGCGCTCGAAGCGGCGCGGCGCTACGCGAAGATCGCCCCCGATTCGCCGCACGCGCGGCACATGCCGTCGCACACCTTCACGCGCGTTGGCTACTGGCAGGAATCGATCGCCGCCAACGTCGCGTCCGGCGCCGTCGCCAGACGCGACGGCGTCGTCGGCGAGGAGCTTCACTCGATGGACTACCGCACCTACGCGTACCTGCAGACGGCCCAGGACGCGAAGGCCCGCGCGATGGTCGACGCGCTGCCGGAGGTCGCCGGACGATTCAATCCAAACGGCCCGGCGTCGGCGGCGCCGAACTCCGCCGCCTTCTTCGCAATCGCGGCGATCCCGGCGCGCTATGCGCTCGAGCGCGGCGCATGGGCGGAAGCCGTCGCGCTCGAGCCGCGCCCCACCAGCTATCCCTACACCGAAGCGCTCACGTATACAGCGCGCGCGCTCGGCGCGGCGCACACGGGCAATCCGGCCGTGATCAAGGCATCAATCGACGCGCTGCAGCGCATCTCGGAAACGTTGACGGCGCAGAAGGAAGGGTACTGGGCGGAGCAGACGGACATTCAACGGCGCGAGGCGACTGCCTGGCTCGCCATGGCGGAAGGGCGCACGGCCGAAGCGGTTGCCGCCATGCGCGCGGTGGCCGCCCTGGAAGATCGCACCGAGAAGTCGGCTGTGACGCCGGGTCCGCTCGCGCCGGCCCGCGAGCTTCTCGGCGAGATGCTGCTGCAGCTCAATCAGCCGGCCGATGCCTTGAAGGAATTCGAGGCGACGCTGAAGAAAGAACCGAACCGCTTTCGCGCCGTGTCTGGCGCCGCCAGGGCGGCGGCGGCCGCCGGCGACCGCGCGAAGGCACGGACCTACTACGGACAGCTGCTGAAGATCTGCGAACGCGCCGACACGCCTGGACGGCCGGAGCTGATCGAGGCGCGCACGGCCGTCGCCCGCCGGTAGACCGTTTATCGCTGGCGGGATCTGCAATATCATCCCGCCACCCCCATGGACGCCATCGACGTTGCTGTCATCCCGGTCGCCGGTCTCGGCACGCGGCTCCTCCCCGCCACGAAATCGCAACCGAAGGAGATGCTGCCGGTCGGCCGCAAGCCGGTCGTGCAGTACGTCGTCGAGGAGCTGACACGCGTCGGCATCACGCGTGTGCTTTTCGTCACCGGACCCGGGAAAGCGTCGATCGAGAACCATTTCGATCGCAACGCCGAGCTCGTTCAGATGCTGCGCGAAACCGGCAAGGAGGAGTTGCTGGCGGCGCTCGAGTTCGACCGCTCGACCGTGCGGTATTTCTACACGCGGCAGCGGGAACTGCTCGGGCTCGGCCACGCGGTGTCGTGCGCCCGATCGTTTGCCGCCAACCAGCCGTTCGTGGTGGCGCTCGGCGACTCGATCATCGGCATGCACGCCGAAAGCGACGTCGTGCAGCGGATGACGCGCTGCTATCACGAGCGCGAAGCCGCTGCCGTGATCGCGTTCGAGGAGGTGCCGAACGACGAAGTGAGCCAGTACGGCATCGCCAAGCCGAAAACAGACGACGAACTGTTCGAGATCGAGGACCTCGTCGAGAAGCCGTCTCCGCGCGACGCGCCCAGCAACCTGGCGATCGCCGCGCGCTATGTGCTGTCGCCGGCCATTTTCGACGCCCTGGCGCAGACCAGGCGCGGCAAGGGCGGCGAGATCCAGCTGACCGACGCCATCCGCGCCGTGATCCGGAACGGCGGCCGGGCCTACGGCGTCCGGCTGCGCGCGGACGAGCGGCGCTACGACATCGGTAACTTCGAGGCCTACTTCGAGGCGTTCGTCGAATTCGCCCTGGCCGACCCGACGCACGGGCCCGCGGTCAGGCGGCATCTGCTGAAGGCGCTCGATGTTTCTCACTCGTAAGCGCGCCTACGCCCGCGCCGGCCTGCTCGGCAACCCGTCCGACGGCTATCACGGCAAGACGCTGTCGTTCAGCGTTCGCAACTACTGGGCGGAGGTCGCACTCTACGAATGGGACACGGTCGACATCGTGCTGGCCGACGATGACCGCGCGCGATTCGATTCGATCTTCGACCTCGCGCGCGACGTGCGTCTGCACGGGTACTACGGCGGCATCCGGCTGATCAAGGCGACGATCAAGCGATTCGTGGAGCACTGCCAGGCGAGAGGGCTGGCGCTGCATGACCGGAAGTTCTCCGTCCGCTACCAGACGACGATTCCGCGGCAGGTCGGCCTCGCCGGGTCGAGCGCGATCATCGTCGCCACGTTGCGCTGCCTGATGGAGTTCTACGACGTACGTCTGCCCCTCGAGACACAGCCGATGTTCGTGCTGCTCGTCGAGCAGGAGGAGCTCGGCATCACCGTCGGCCTGCAGGATCGGGTCATCCAGGTCTACGAAGGGCTCGTCTACATGGACTTCGATCCGAGCTGCGAGCATGTCGTCGACGGCCTGCGGTGCTACCGCTACGAGCCGATGGATCCAGCGCTGCTGCCGCCGCTCTACGTTGCGCACCACGAAACACTTGGCGAGCCGACCGAGGTGTTTCACAACAACATCCGCGAGCGCTTCAATCGCGGCGACGAGGCGGTGGTCGGGGCCATGAAACGCTTTGCCGCATTGGCCGAAAGCGGTCGAGCGGCTCTGGTCGCGCGGGACACCGAGCGACTGGCGTGCCTCATCGATACGAACTTCGACACGCGGCGCGGCATTTACCGGCTGCCGCAATGGCAAATCGACATGGTCGAAACCGCGCGCCGGTGCGGAGCCAGCGCCAAGTTCGCCGGTTCGGGTGGCGCGATCCTGGGGACATATAGCGGCGAAGAAATGTTCGCGACCGTGCGCGACAGCCTCGCTGCAATAGGGTCTCGTACGATCAAACCCCAGGTCAGCTGAGAGATTGGCTCGCCGGCTTCATCGCCGCGTCAGGACCAGATGATGGTTCTTCGATACGCACTGCGCGCGTGAGTCGGGCAGCGCCGGCATGCAGTTGTAGATCGTGGCCATTTCCGAACCGGACACGCAGTACTCGATGCCGCCGTCCAAAGGCGCTGAGATTGTCGATGTCGACCCGTCGACCACACCACCGGCCGAACCGTAAAACGCGAGGAACGTCTTCGGGGCGATCCGCTCCACCAGACCGAAATCCTCGCCGTTGTAAATACTGAACGCAACGTAGTTGCCGGCAACGCCGATCTGGAAGCCGCGATAACCGTCCAGGAATGGCGACCCGAGGGCGAGCAGGGTAAACGCCGTGCCGGGCCGAACGAGAGGAACCGATCGCGGCTCAATCGTGACGGCATAAGTTCGCGTGCGCAGCTCGCTCGGAATGCCGGCGCATGTGTTGTCCGCCGTCAACGTCAGCGTATAGTCGCCGCCGATGTTGACCGGCAGGGCCACCGCCTCGAGCTGAATGTAGACCCACGGATTGCCGCCAGGCGCGCTCGTCCTCGTCGCGGCCTCGCCGGTAATGTAACCCTCCTTTGACGCGCGGAACGTGACCGCGCTCGTCACGACGTAGGAATAGGTGAAGCGACCCTCGGCGTTCGTGGTCATCGACATGCCGGCCTGAGGTCCGTCGACGACCGTGACCGTGGCGCCGCCGACGGCCCGGTAAGCGGTATCGATGACATAGCCGACGAGATTCGGATTCGGCGCGGGAGTCGACCCGGCCGGGGGCGTCGGCGTCAACGGCGATGAGGGATGGGAGCTATTGCAGCCGCAAAGACCCGCTGCGAGGAGCAACAAGACGGTTACTCGTGACATACGCATCGCGGTTCACCTCTCGGGGTAACATAGCGGCCGGCTCCGCCGGGAGTCTCAGGAGAGTCCCAGGGACTTCGCAGGTTTCTTCCAAGAAGGCTGGCTGTGAGGATTCGCTTCGGCCCGTTCGCGCTCGATCTCGACACGCGACAACTGACGCGGGACGGCCGCGAGATTCATCTCTCACCCAAGGCGTTCGAGCTACTCTCGGCGCTCGTCCTCGAGCGGCCGAAGGTCCTGTCCAAGGCCGTACTGCAACAACGGCTCTGGCCGGAGGTGTTCGTCGCCGAGGCCAACCTCTCGAACCTCGTCGCCGAGATTCGTGACGCGCTGGACGACTCGGCCAGAGCGCCCGCGTACGTGCGGACCGCGCACGGGTTCGGCTATGCGTTTTGCGGGGACGCCACCACGCTACAAGGAGCCGGCGGGACGGCACCGGACCGGCCATTGTGCTGGCTCGAGTGGAACGGCCAGCGCTTTCCCTTGTCGGTGGGAGAACACGTGATCGGCCGCGATCCCGATGTGTCCGTCAGGCTCGACGCGTCGACCGTCTCCCGCCGTCACGCGCGAATTGTGGTGGCGGCCGACGCGGTCGTGCTCGACGACTTCGGCAGCAAGAACGGCACCTTTCGCGGCGACGAACGCGTGACCACACCGGTGCCGCTCGCGGATGGCGATGCGATCCACATCGGTTCGCTGCTCGTGACCTTCCACGTCCGCGCGCGGCTGATGTCAACGGACACGCAGTCGCGTCCCACGGCATAGCGGGCCCTCATCGCCGCGTGAAGATCAGTTGATGGTTCGTCGACTGGCACTGCAAGTGCCCGGCTGCGGCACCGGTGTAGCAGTCCTCGTAGCGGCCCGATGCGGTTTTCGTGGTGCAATAGTCGATCATGCCGTCGAATCGAAGAGTGATCGCGGACCCGCCTGACGTCCCGATGGACGCGGCCGCCAATCCGCCGAACGACAGGAACGTGTTCGCTGCAATCTGCTCAACCAGCGTTTCGAGCCAGACCGCAACATAATCACCGGACACGCCCATGCCCTGGATGTCCCAGCCCTTCACCGCGCCGCGGACCGTGATGCCGAAGGACGCATTGGCCGGACTGGCATTGGCCGCCGCAGGAATGGTCGTCGTATACGCGCGCGTGCGGAACTCACCCGGCAAGGCGACGCACGACCCGTCGGCGACGAATGTCATGGTGTAGTCTCCCGCGATGTCGATGGGTGGTGCGACCACTCCGAGCTCGAACGTGACCCAGCTATAGGGTGACCGCGTGCGGGTGGCGCTGACGTAGCCATCCTTGGTCGCGCGGAATCGGGTCGTATCGTCGAAGGTCCCCGCTAAAGAGAACTCCCCTCTGCCGTCGGCGGTTGTCGACAGGCCGGCCTGGGGGCCGTCAACGACCTCCACTCGCGCGCCGGCGAGCGCTCTGTACGCGGTGTCGTACACCGACCCTCTCACCTGAACGGCACCAACGACTGGCAGGCCGACGATGGCGCTGGGCGCAGTCGTCGCCGCGGATCCACGACTCCCGCATGAGGCTGCGGCGATTCCCTGAGCCAACACCAGAACGGCGACCGATGGCGACATTCTCATAGCGCCTCCAGACCAGACGCCTGACCGAAGCGTCAAGGTCGTTGGAGTAAGATACGGACCTCGCAATCGAGAGTCTCAGGGAACGTCCAGGGACTTTGCAGGTTTTTCCCACCGCATGAGCATCGCGATTGGTACGAAGATCGGCCCGTACGAGATCGTGGGCTGGCTGGGCGCCGGTGGCATGGGCGAGGTCTATCGCGCCCGCGATCCACGGCTCGGACGCGATGTCGCGATCAAGCTGATCGGCGAGGCGCTGTCGTCAGATCCCGGTCGAGTCAGC
>Ga0068864_100003219_pt1 | contig 13488 bp, 13 predicted proteins | sample KBSSwiS72_FD_66586 | JGI IMG/M metagenome (GOLD analysis project Ga0068864, IMG submission 66586) | Switchgrass rhizosphere microbial communities from Kellogg Biological Station, Michigan, USA - KBS Switchgrass S7-2 | ecosystem: Host-associated > Plants > Roots > Rhizosphere > Soil ...
TTCGATTTCTATTGTAAAAACAAATCTGGTTTAGACCGTTTTTTTGTGCCCCAGGCTTTATTTTGCCAACGCACATGAACAGTCATTATACTGTGTAAGCACATTTTTTATCGAACTGATAGTTTGAAGAATTTGCGTCGTGCTATTAGAGATCTCCAGTGGCGATGTCTTTTTCGTTTGCATTCATTAAAGGCCTTATTGTTTTCAGCCGACAAAAAAGAAGGCGCTAGAGCACTTCGAATACAATTACGTAAAGAAAAATCCCGATTATCGTCGATGTCGATGATAAGAATTGTTTGGTTCAGTTAATAGTAGCGCTGAGGTTTAATCACGGCGTCCGGCAATGGCCGTACATCATTGCCGGTGCCTTTTTCTTTGTTTCTTTTCCCGCCCTTGGCGGGACAAAAGAAAGAAAATACAATTATTTCGAATAGATCAAGCCCGGCCCGAAGCTCCGGCCGGGCAGGCCAACGCACATGAGCATTCATTATATTTTGTAATTACATTCTCTTATCGAGTTGATAGAACGTAGTTCTTGCTTCGTGATTGTTCGTGTATCCGATAGGTAGAATTGATAAAATAAAGAAATCTCGAATATCGTCGATGCAGATGATAAGAATTGTTTGGTCAGTTAACAGTAGCACTGAATTTTAATCAATCCCGATAGCCATCGGGACGGCAATGGCCGTACATCATTGCCGGTGTGCTTTTCCCTGCCTGCCGGCAGGCAGGTTTCATGCTTCTGGCGCCTGTCCCTATGACTATCGGGACACAAGCAAAAGAAAGAACATATATCAGTTAATCAAGGCAAATTATTGCTACAAGGATCGATGGAGTTTGGAGTGGAAGTCAGTGTCAAATCAAAAATCAAAAATCTTTTTGAGGATCTGAAAGAACATAAGGCAAGAGTTATTCAGTAATATGCAATAACGAACCGGAGTTTCAGCTTCGGAGAAACTGACAAAGCAATCTTGTAATAAATAGTACTCAGGTTTTCTTTTTTTATACTCAAAAAACTTTACCTTAGGATAGAGTAGTACCATGTCCCATCTGGGCCCTATTAATTTCCTCTGATTAGTTAGTCCGTTGAATAAATTAAGCTTCATTAAAATACTATGTCCTGGTTCGTTACATTATCAATGAAAATTTCCTTCATATAAAAAAAGTTCAAATGCGAGAGAAATCAACAAAAGAAAACACGCTTGATAAACAAGTCGTTTTATCTGTTCAACAACTGCTCACTTATGGGGCTTTTCTTGTCACAATCGGAGCTTCCATTTATACTTTTTTCAAGGCTATTCCTAAGATAGACAAACTTGACGAAACTGTAAATGAATTGCAGGTAAGCAACACCCGTGTTGAAGAAAGAATTGTAGCCTTAAAAGAAATTCTTGCTCAAACGAAGGCAGAATCACGGAACAGTAATAATCAATAAAATTAAACACCTGACAAAATATAAAGTTTCATTATTCATCCAGGGACTAACCTCCATTGTTTTCCTGTACGCGTTTTATCAGCTTAACAAAACAACTGCAGTTCTCGATGCTGAACTTAATCACCAAATCACTACTTCCCAAAAATTACAACGCATTGTTGATAGCATTGAACAGCAAATAGTTTTTTTTAGTTTTGAAAATTCATTGAAAAAAAGTATCAGCATTCAGCCTCTTGACACTGGACGAAAACGTAATCTTTCTCCTCAAAAGAATTCAGTAACCCCCCAAAGTTCCTTAAAGCCTGGTGAAAAAATAAAAGCACCGTCAAATGTGCCGGTAATAGTAGTTACTGAAGAAACAAAAACGTACGAGTATGAATTCAGCGAAGAGCTGAGGCTCAGTAATTGGGAAACGATAACTGAAATAAAAGGTACGCTGAACATAAAGTATGATGTGCAAAAGCAACCTAAGAATTACAATGCCCAAATTGAAATGAAACAAACGAATGAAAAGTATAATGGAGCGGTTCAAAAGCTAACATTCCGGTGTTTTGGTTGCGAAGTGAAGCCCGATAATAACTTTCTTTGCATTTTCGAAGAAAACCCGCTACCGGCAGCCAATGAATTAGATGCTCAAAATCCACGCAAACTCGCGATTACTATAACAGGTTCACTTGACAATTTGGGAATGAATGGATTATTGGAATGGAAGGAAGTTTCAGGGCGACCAATGACTTTAAGAATAAAAATGGTTCTTAAGAAAACAAATTAGCCTCCGCCTGGTTCGTGCCTGCTGCGTCAACGGTTAAATGAAAAAACAAAAGCCGTTTTCGGGGACGTAAACGACATCAGAAAAAGCACTGGGCACAGTGCCCGATGCTTTTGAGTATTTGTTATTAAACAAGTATTGTCTCAGCACAATTATCGCCGGTGATAATTATACGCTGCATCGCGGATCGCTTTATCTCTTTCTGATTTCAAATCATGTACTTCTTTTTTTCTTTCAGAACGTGAAAGAGATTTGTCATGTTTTGCCGACCATATTTTATTATTGTAATCTGCTTTTATATCCGCAATTTCATTTTCCAGCCTCGTCGGTCTTCTGTAAATAGGTCCACCATAATAGGGATAATAATAAGGCGAATAAAAAGGGTCATAGCCAATACCTATACCGATACGAGTTTGAACCCGGGGGTGGTAATAGTCACGGCCCCTATACTTCTGCGCTGCAGCTCCGGTTGTAACAGCAAGAGCAATGCATATAATTAATATCGTTTTCATAGTTCATCTTTTTTATTTATCAAACTTTATTATATGACGACAAATAAAGCAAATAGATTACTGTAACCTGAGACATAACTTCTCAATAACAATCGTTAAGATAATTATAGTAGAAGTAAATTTCTGTGACAGTTGTAACCCGATGCAGGTGCAAGATCCTCACCGCCTTTCCCGGCAAAAACAACAGCTCATGTTTCCGCGACCCAGTTTCTCCGGTCGCAGATTCCGACCGTAGCGTCGGAATTTCCACGAGTGTATAGCTATTTTAGGACTAGAGAGGTATAATATACTATCATTATAGCTACGTTTTACTATCTTTCAATTGAATTTTCATAGGATAAGGTTTAATGGTTAAAGCCCACCAGTTTCCACCGGAGGGCTTTCTTTATCATTTCAATTCACACCAACTTACTTTGGGATCAATAAAACCATGCAGCATAGATCTTGGCAAATGCTTGCCAGGCTCCACTATCTCTTACCTGCCATAATAACGAACCAATCAAAAAGACTATAAACACTACCAGGAATGGCTTGTAGTTTTTCTTTTTGTAAATATCATAACCCAACAAGAATCCAACTATTGCAAGGTCTATTGCATCAGTTATTGTCAGAGCGTTTCCGAACTCAACACCAAAACTGCTTATGAGCCCACGACCTACTCCGGGCCCAATTGCTATTATGCCCGTGGCGATCATATACCGCATGTGCGATGAAGAATCTTTTCTGTATAACATAGCTAACGCCCAAAAGATGGCGAACGATATATAACCTCTTATATCAAGCACCATTACGCCAAGCATCTCCTTTTCAGGAAAGACTCCGATATGCCGATTATATGATCCTCTGCCAACCAGGAACATCGATATGATAATAAGCGGCCCCAGCACATAAGATACTTTGCCAATGGACCTGTGAAGTTTTGCCCTTCCGGTACTGATAAGTAAGGGTTGTACGATCAGTAAAACCATCCACATCATTAATAAGATGCCGTGGACATGAATGGTAACAGTTTTGTCTATGAAATTCGGGAATTGACTGGTGTAAGTCTGATAAAATCCCCATTGTATACCAAACATGATAAGAACGATGAAGATGGCGGTGTTGCGGTAGACTTTCTGCATGGCTTGTTAATTTGTGGTTTGTTGAAGATAAGAAAAAGTAACAAGTACAAACACAGCAATCGCTATTGTAGTCATTCAGTCGGTTACAACTTACAGATACCTTCGTTGTCTGTAATATTCTTCCTTTTTTCAAACAAATAAAGGATATATAGAACTGTTGTGCGGAATCGAATTACCAAACGTACATGAGTCCGCCTGAGGCCGAACAAAAGTTTAATAGCAGTCCCGCCAACGGCGGGACTGCTTAGTACAAAAAAAATCTCAATCCCGATAGTTATTGGAATCAAATCTCCTCAGCACCCTCTCCATCATTTTTTTCAGCGCTGCTGAACGTTGCAGGCCATAGATATATTCTTCTTCTGAACCACTTGCTTTTAGTTCAAATAGTTTTTTTAGGGTCTTTTTTAACCCGCTGTTGCTGAGTAACTCTTTTTTATCGGCAAGCAAAAGAATGCTCCAGTTTTTTAAAACATACTGAAGATCGGCTTCCGGCCATTTTTTTATTTTTAAAATTGCTGCCAGTTTTTTTGCTGCGAGTTCTTCTACCGGTTTACGTTGATTTCTGTACTTATCTTTCAATATCGCTGCATAAGCCCGGCTGAGATCAGTAACATCAAACTGCACTGCTTTTTTATCAAGGTTTAATTCAAGTCTTGAGTCAGCCAGTTTTTTTAAAACAGGTGCCGGTGTATGGTATCCTTTTACCGATCTTATTTTCTTTGCTTCCGCTTCTGCGATATCTTTCTGCGGGTTGCGGATAGGACGAAACCCTGCACGGTAATATATCCAGAATGCACCGGAATGAATGCCATCGCTGTTATCCTTCCCGACCTGGTAGGGATCGGTACTGAACCGGTTTAACCTGTAAATACCCCGGTGAATTTTTAATACCTGTTCAAAAATATATTGTGATTCGCCACCACGGTAGGCTGGAAAAATATTAAGACCAATACGGGCACTATCAAATAATACCCATGATGCTGCATAAGCAACCGGCCAACCATTTTTAAATACGGTGTATCCCATATAACTGTCGATGGGATGTCTTCTTGCCGGCACCATACCCGTCAACGCTATTGAAAGTCCGCGGGCTAAGTGGTAATAACTGATCAATTCTGCTGATGTAAATGTGATCGGGTCTATTTCACGCAGGTGCCTCACAAGTATCATCCTGCTGCATTCCATGATCTTTTCTGATCGTTCTTTATCAAGAGCAACTTTCGGAGGATTTTTTCCTTTTACCGGCGGGCTGTTTTTCTTTTTTATTAACGAAGAGTGGTAATAGGGAATGAATAATGGAGCAGGCAGATTACCCTGTGTTGTAAAATCTATTTCAATATTTATCCCGATAGCATTCCAAAGTTCATCTTTTACTTCAGGACGAATATCGGTTTCATCAAAAACGGCAATTAAGCGGTCAAGCAGATCTTCTTCTTTTTTCATTGATCGTTTCAGCCATGATCTCCACTCTGCATTACCATCCTGCATAATTTCTGATTCCACTTTCGGCATTACCACCGAAAGTATGGCCTGTATCTGTGCCTCACTTGCTTCAAATGATTGGACGCGGATATTTTTTTTATACGTTGCTCGCATCCATTTTACCATTTCAAAACTATAGGCAGCACAAAGCTGTGTATTGGTGATGCCACTATTGTACAAACCATCTCTTAGCCTTTTATGCGATCGGATATATACATGCAGTTGCTGCAATAAAATTGATGACTGTGTGTAAACAGCTTTGTTATCGGGATATGCAATGAAAAAAAGTAAGAGAGAATGGAAAACCTCTACATCTTTTTTGCCTGTCAGCTTTTCGTTGCTTATTGCCTTCAGCAAATAAAGTTTTTGAGATGAGAATTTTTTTCCATAGCTGTTACGGATAGAAAAAAGTTGAGATATGAGCTTACCGGCCTTACTCATTTTCTTTTTATTTTTTTAAACATAGAACTTATAATTTATTTATTATAGAGTTGGGATGAAATATTTTTCGGATTTCCCCGATTGATTGTAGTGTACAAGCAAAAGAAAGAACATAAAAACATTTTCGATTGTATAAGTTCTTTCTGTTCTTTTTGCCTTGATGCAAAAAGAACCAAAAAAATCAATCCCGATAGCTATCGGGACCGAAGCTCCGCCAACCGAGCGGACCAACGCATGATAACTGTTGTTTTTGGCTGGCGTATTTTTGTCAAGAAATTACATCATTACGTGTAATTGCAGATGCCTGCCATCATCAGCTCAGTAACTTAGATAAATTTATTTTTATGGTACCGATCAACTCTTTTTGTATTTCAGTTTTGTTGGCGTTAGGGTTTGCGAACTTTTGTTCACAACAATTTTCAAAACCTGTCAATGACGAGGTAGGGCCATTATCTGCTTTGAATGTATTTAAAGCCAGTGATACACTAAGCCTGACTAAAATAAAGAGCTTATTCACATTGTCGGCTGCAGAAAAAATATTGGGTGAGCCGGCTCATCTGGCTGACAGTGGGTCGACAGTTCCGGGAATAGCATCGAAAACGAGTGTCAATGACAGTGTGTTACCGATTAAAAAAATGGCTTGGTCATACAGGTGTGCATATGAGGCAAATGTTGAAGATAATAAAACAGGAAGAACAGGTAAGGTGTATTTTTTAGTTGAACAATATCCCCAGGTTTCATCGGCCGCAACAGTCTATTCCTATTATAAAAGATCCAATCAAAATCATCCTGGTTTCAAAGAGCGTCATGACGTTGGAGACGAAGCCTGGTATGGAGATAGCCCTTACTCTATTTATGTGCGAAAAGGCAACAAAATAGTTGGCATAAAAGTGAATAAACCGACCAGTAAGACTTCTTTGGATGGATTTAACCAGCTGGTGAAAAACATTGCTACGGTTTTTTAGGCTCTGGCTAAGAGGACAAAAAAGAAAAAAAGAAATTTCTCCTTCGGCTTTTTTCCCGTCGTTGTCTATAAATAGTGTTCTTTTCCTACTCAAGCCAATAAAGAATATAAAAAGCATAGGATTGTTATACTCAATAGAATTGCAGAATCTTGAACGGAGCGGTGATCATTACGGCTCTTTGCTATTATGATTGATCAGGAAGGCAAGCCTCATTTGGTCTGTATTTATTTTAAGCTCATCTAACGGAAATTTATAGCTCAAAAAATAGATATCTGATCTCTTTTTGTGTCTAAGATGAGCCGTATTTTTATTAGATTATGAATTTGCTGTGAAAACTTATTTCTAGTCTTGCTGTTGTTTTCTTTTTTTTGCTTGTTTAATAATTAAAAGCTGTGAAATTTTTTATTATTATCTGCTCAATGTTATCATGGTTACTTGCTAATGCGCAATCATCAAAAACTATTTCTTTGAGCAAACAACAACTAAGCGATAAGATCAAAGGCGGTTGGGCAGGTCAAACCATAGGTGTGACCTTTGGCGGTCCGTATGAATTCCGGTTCAACGGAACATTTATCGGCGATTATCAACCATTGAAATGGTATGATGGCTACCTGACCAATACGATGACCAATAACCCCGGCTTGTATGATGACCTGTATATGGACCTCACTTTTGTTGACGTATTTGAGAAATACGGCCTTGATGCACCGGTTGATTCTTTTGCAAATGCATATGCGAATGCTGGCTATATGCTTTGGCATGCTAACCAGGCGGGGCGCTATAATATCTTACATGGCATCAAACCCCCAATGAGCGGACATTGGAAAAATAATCCGCATGCAGATTGTATAGACTACCAGATAGAAAGTGATTTTGCCGGGCTGATGAGTCCCGGAATGCCCAACACGGCTTCTTCGATCAGTGATAAAATTGGTCATATCATGAACTATGGTGATGGCTGGTACGGAGGTGTTTTTGTTGGAGCAATGTATTCACTTGCTTTTGTTTCTGGTGATATTAATTATATAACCAATGAAGCATTAAAAACGATTCCAAAACAAAGTGAGTTTTACCAGTCCATTAATGATGTGCTGAGGTGGCATAAGCAATATCCATCCGACTGGAAACAAACCTGGCTTGAGGTGCAAAAAAAATGGGCCAACGATATAGGTTGCCCCGAAGGAGTTTTTGCTCCTTTTAATATTGATGCAAAAGTGAATGCTGCTTACGTCGTGATAGGTTTGTTATACGGGCAAAAAGATTTTACAAAAACGCTGGAAATAACAACACGTTGCGGACAGGATGCTGACTGCAACCCTTCTACAGCAGCCGGGATATTAGGAACGTTACTTGGTTATGATAAGATACCTGCCTATTGGAAAATGGGTTTGAAGGAAGCTGAAAACATCGATTTTAAATACACCACGATGAGCCTCGCTAATGTTTATGAAATTGGGGTTAAACATGCATTACAAAACGTCGGGAGGAACGGAGGCAGGATCAACGGCGATCATATTATCATTCAATTGCAACAACCGGTTTCAGTAAAATTTGAAAAAAGTTTTACCGGGATCTATCCTGTTACAAAAATTCCTGTTAAATGGTCACCCGGTAAAGATGAGATCAGTTTTGAATTTGAAGGAACTGGTTTTGTACTAAGAGGAGAAACCGCGGGCGCAAGCGAATCAAACTATGTTTTCAATACAGAGCTGTATGTAGATGATCAACTGGTTGAGTCACCAAAATTGCCTTGCAGTTATATCACCCGCCGGCATGAATTATGCTGGAAATATGACCTGCCAAAAAATAAACATGTGGCGCGGTTAAAAATTTTAAATCCTTCAAACAAGGAGGAGGTGAATTCCTGGGAAGCGATCATTTATTCTGATAAGATGATAGACGGAACGAAGGCAAATGAAGAAGCGGCTAAAAAAATTTCTGATCACTGATAAAAAATCACCATGCTTATTGCCAGTGACTATTCGTTTGCTGTCATCTTCAGTCCGCGCGGGGTCTTGCCATTTGGCAACTGCAACGCATACATTCAGGACAAGACCCCGGAGGGACATGAAAGAATAGAGTTTTTAAAATGCTTTTTTTTCAGTTACTAATTTTATAATGGCATCAAGACATTCATCCCTGTTTTCATTGTAAGCCTTAAATGTTGGTGGTATATAAATAGATGGTGCGATCCATATACGATGATCGCCCGGCCATGAACTTTGCCAGAACAGATCGGACACATTCATGGCAAGCTGGCTGTAGGGTAATGTTATAAAATCTTCTTCACCCACAAAATTCGGATTGGAACCGGTCGGCTCACCGACGAAGATCGAGTTCGTACGCTGCTCCAGGTAAGTGGAAAGATTTTGTGCTGCAGAAAAGGTTCTTCGTCCTGTGATCACAAAAAGATTACCCCGTTTGTTGATCTTATCACTCCTGATGATCGAATTGATAAAATAGGGAAGCAGCATGGTATTGCCGCCGTTGTTCCATCGCAGATCGATAACGAGTTTTTCAATTTCGTTATCATTAATATATTTGAACAGCCTGTCGGTGAATTGCCTCAGGGATTCAGCTTTATCATTTACAACTGCATTCCACTGCAGGTAAAGCACTTTATTTGGTAGCTGTTCAAACCAATAATAGGTCTTTGTGTTTTTCAGGTAAAGTGGTATTGGTTTTCCATTTACCTGGTTAAGCGTGACCCAGTTGACAGGTACTGATTTTTGATCTACCCTTGCTGTCGTCATATCAGGTTCAATGCTGGCTGTGAATTTTTTTCCATTACCATCCATTAATTGTAGTTCCAATGCATTTGCGTTGCTGATAAGACCTGCACCCTGCAGGGCCAGCGGGTAACGTACCAAACCGGCAAGGTGGTAGAGTACCCCCATTTCATTATCCCTGGCAAGGATCGGCGACAATGCCTTGTTGACCTCGTCAACTGTTTTCTTCTCAAAGCCCAACACCTTCGCTCCTAAAAGGTGCTTATGCTTTTCATCCGCAGCAACGATATATAAACCTTCTTTGAAATGATAGAATTGTAAGGGCACTGCCAGTTGAAATTCTTTCCGGCTTGGAGCAAAGATGGCAGAATGACCATCATTTACTGTTGCCATTAATTTCATAAAGGCCATGATGAGTTGCACATCTGTTTTTTTATCAATGCTGTTATAGATCTCCTTGTATTGTTTATTAAACTCATCAAATGAAAGTTCGCGACGTAAATAGGCTTTACGCATCACTTCCCGTTTCAGGATCTCAAGGTCATATCTCCATCCTTCGGTGCGGTTCATTTTAGAAATATCTTCCAGCGCTACGATCTTTTTAAATCGCGGATCGCTGCTGATATTATTGAAATCAGCATCCTTTTGAGCTACTGTATAAGACCGGAAACCCATATCAAAAGATTTCTGCAACCATTGCAGGGCATTTTCTTTTTCACCGGCAAGTGAGTAACAGCAGGCAATATTGTAAGCTGCGATATATAGATTTCCATAACCCAATTCAATTTGCTTTTTATATGCATCGATCGATTTTGCATACTGCGCTATGTAGTAGTAGGCTTCGCCAAGCCTGGCTATGTATTCACCATTCACCGGATTTCTTTCTACTACCTGCTCCCATGCATCAACAGCTTCTTTCCATTTTTGGGTGGTTGTAAACTGCCGGGCTGAATTTAAAACTGTAAAGAATTCTCCCGGATCACTTTGCTGCGCACAAGCGGCAATAGAAAAATGAATGAATAAAATACCGGGAATAAGAACGGAGGGTATGTTTCTCAATGGCATAACAAAATATTTGGTACAAGTTCAGTGGACTCTCACAAAATAACAAGCAGTTTTTAACAGGGCGATGAATTTTCACGATGAACCGATGCCCCGTCCCTTCTGATACACGGAGAAACATTTGATATTTGCAGGATGACAGGCAACTTGAAAAAGAGTTATTATGCGATGGGCGTATGGTTCATACCCATACTGCTTATAATTGTGGAAGCGGCTATCTTTTTAGGCAAGTCCAACTGGCGCTCTGATTTTACGATCTACTTTGTAACATTTTGGATATTGAGGGTTCTGCTTTCACCATTGATCGTTTTATATACGTTGAAATGCTGGGTCGATCATAAGAAATGGTTTCGTTTTTTTTTGGTGCATATAATCGGATTCACGCTGTTTTCGTTGCTGTTTTGGTCACTTGCTTATTTGAGCTTACATGATCTTCTTCACCGCAGTGAATTTTTTGGTGTCGAAAGAACGGCTACCAATATCCGCATATTTGGAATGCTGGTAGATAATTCGATCTCTACAAACACTATTGTTTATGTTTCCACCACAGCGTTCTGCTATATATGGGAGTTTTTTCACCAGAATGTTTTGATCAGTAAAAAAGCGATCGAACTGGAAAGATCGTTGAATATTTCCCGCCTTGAATTATTAAAAGGACAATTGAATACCCATTTTTTATTCAACACACTGCATACGATCAGTTCATTGATGGTGCGTGGTCAAAATGAAGAAGCCAATAAGACCCTGGTGCGACTGGGTGAATTGCTTCGTTTCTCGTTACAGGAAAATAAAGAGCAATTGATCTCACTGGCAAGAGAGATCGAACTGTTGCAACTCTATCTTGACATCCAGCAAACACGTTTCAATGACAGGCTGCAGGTATCCTTAAAAGTCCCAGGGGGTGCAGACAGTATTTCATTTCCTTCCATGTTATTACAGCCACTGGTAGAAAATGCAGTAAAATATGCAATAGAGCCTTATAATGATAAAGGCGTTATCGATATTGATATTCATGTTAAGAATGGAACTCTGTTCATTTCGATAAAAGATAATGGAAGAAAAGAATTTGACGGGATCAATTTTAGTTCGGGTGTTGGTTTAAGTAACACGCAGGAACGATTGCGCAACCTGTTCCCGGGACAACACAAATTTTCGATACATCCTAATCGCGAAAAAGGAGTTATCGTTAACATCGAAATTCCAAACCGGCCAGCCGAAAAACATGCATCGATTGAAAATACTTATAGCGGATGATGAAAAAGAAGCAAGAGAATTATTGCTTTATTATTTAAAGGATTGGGACAACGCTGAAATAAAGCAATGTGCCGACGGAAAGAACACGTTACAGCTGTTAGCGGATTTCCAGCCCGATATTCTTTTCCTGGATATTAAAATGCCTGAATTGACAGGTATTCAGGTGATGCAGCAAAAACAAACTTCATTTGATCCTGCAATTATTCTCACGACGGCTTACGATGAATATGCGCTGCCTGCTTTTGAGTATGAAGTATTGGATTATCTTTTAAAACCCTTTGCCAGCGAAAGATTTAATAAAGCAATGAAACGGGCTGTTGATTATGTTGAATTCATGAAAAATAAAAAGAGCACTGCTTATCTTTCTCAACTACCTATTAAAACGGGCAATAAAACAGAATTGGTAGCTATTGATGATATAATTTTTTTCCAGGCAGAAGGATCTTATGTCCAACTGATCACAAACAATAAAACTTCTCTGATCACAACTCCTGTCTATGAACTTGAATCACTACTTGACCCCTCACGATTCTCAAGAGTACATCGTTCTGTTATTGTACAGATAAACGCCGTTAAATCGGTTCAATCTTTGTCAAATGGAGATTACACACTTTTACTTAAGAATGGCACAGCGATAAGAGGCAGCAGAACCTATCGTAATAAGATCAAAAAATTGATGGGAATAGGATGAAGTCGTTTGTTGCCGGTAGCGACTAAATCAGCAACCATAAAAATTGCATACTTTCAGAATCAGAAAATACAATCTTGAGATCATTTATTACATTGATGTTTATTGCTTTTGGCATAAGGTCCTATGCACAGCAAAAAGATCTGTTTTCAAAAGATATTGAAAAGAATATATTCAGAACAACAATTAGTTTTATTGCTCCTGATGATGAAGGATTGCCGATTTTGTTTTCTTACGAAAGAGAAATCCGGAAACCATTTACTATTGTTCTGTCCATTGGCCCTTCGTTTCGCGGCTTACTTGAAGATGGATCACAGAAGATAGCAATCCATGCTTTTGCTTCGGCAGAACTTCGTTACTATTTCAATCTCCTGCACCGGATAAAAAAAGAAAAGACGGTAAGAAATTTTTCAGCCACTTATTTATCTTTGCAGGAAAGCTTGCTCAGCGGCCCCATTGCATTGATAAATACATCAGGCGAAAATGCATCCAATAGAAAGGCTGGAGCTTTTTTGAACCTGGGTCTTCAGAAACAATACAAACAAGGATACCTTAATCTTTTTCTTGGCCCCGGACTTCATTTTAATGATCTTGATAAAGGTGAATGGGTAATGATCGACGATTTTCACGTAGGCATCAGTTTTGGATTTGTACTGTTTGAATGAGTTTTGATCGATTGTTATCGATCTATAGCTCTGTTCGCACCGAATTTTGTCCTGTGGCAACTACAAAGTGAATGAATGCCGAGAGCTAATCGCCGGGGAAGCAACGAAACAAAAAAAGTTTCAAGATTTGATGCTTCTTTCCTTCACTTCTTCCGATGTGAGGCCGAACATGGGAGGTGTTTTTATTTTCAAAAGATTCAGATATATGTAGAGTTCGCCCCGATGGTGAATTTCGTGTTCTACCATTGCACGAAGCCATTTCCATATAGCCATTTCTGTATTTCCGGGCGTAACGCATTTTCGTTTCAGATCTTCATTGCTAAGATTACTAAAGATCTCAAGTGATTCACGATGCAGTTCGTTAA
>Ga0068864_100003222_pt1 | contig 13487 bp, 14 predicted proteins | sample KBSSwiS72_FD_66586 | JGI IMG/M metagenome (GOLD analysis project Ga0068864, IMG submission 66586) | Switchgrass rhizosphere microbial communities from Kellogg Biological Station, Michigan, USA - KBS Switchgrass S7-2 | ecosystem: Host-associated > Plants > Roots > Rhizosphere > Soil ...
GCGAGCGGCGGACAGCGTCTCCGGCGAGTCTGACTCCGCGTCGATGCGCAGGCTGACGTGTGCGGCCCGCCACACCCGTTCCCGGCCGTCACCCCGGCTCGGCGCCTCCTCGACCAGGCCGACCTTGGCCAGCGCCCGCAGGTGGTAGCTGGTCGCGCTGGGCGAGAGTCCGCAGACCTCGGCGCACTCGGTGGCGGTCGCGCCTGCGCCGTCACTCAGGAACTCCATGATCGCCAGGCGGGCGGGGTGGGCCATCGCCCGCATGACCTGCGGGTCGCGGATGGTCGCCCGGTGTCGGGTCCGGTCCTCGCTCTGCGTCACACCGCGAACCCTAACTCGGTAGCCGCCCGGCTGGCCGCGGCGTACCGTTTACAGGCCCTCGGGCACCTTGGCACCTGACACAGACACCTTGGCACCTGGCACAGCCGGCGCCGGCGACCGACGAAACCTAGGTCGGCCGACGGAGCGCCGGGCGGCCCCGACTCTGTCCACCATCAATGTGGGGAGCGCCGCATGTCCTTACCCGTGTCCACATCGGAGAGTGATCTCGACGCCGAACGCTCGCACCTCGCAGAGTCCCGAGCCGCGCTGGGACGGATGCGAGCCCGGGCCCAGCACCTGTTCCACACCGGCGACACCGTAGCCGGCGACGCCTACAGCGCGGAGACGCTCGGCAAGACACTGCGCCGGCGGGTGGCCGAGCTGGCCGACGACCCGAACACCCCGCTCTTCTTCGGCCGGCTGACCTTTCTCGACACCCAGGACTTCCACATCGGACGGCGCCACGTCACCGACGACGCCGGCGAACCGATGGTGCTGGACTGGCGGGCCCCGCTGTCGCGCACCTTCTACCAGGCCAGCGCGCGGGACCCGCAGGGCGTGACCGTCCGCCGGCGCTTCGGCTTCCAGGCTGGCTCGCTGACCGGGTTCGAGGACGAGCACCTCAGCCAGGGCGAGGAGCTCGGCACCGCGTCGCGGATCCTGACCGACGAGATCGAACGCCCCCGGGTGGGGCCGATGCGCGACATCGTCGCCACCATCCAGCCGGAACAGGACGAGTTGGTACGCGCGGATCTGGACGAGACGATCTGCGTGCAGGGCGCGCCGGGTACCGGCAAGACGGCGGTCGGCCTGCACAGGGCGGCGTACCTGCTCTATCAGCACCGTGAGCGACTGCGCCGGTCGGGTGTTCTCGTGGTCGGTCCCAACCGGGCCTTCCTGCACTACATCTCGGCCGTGCTGCCGGCCCTCGGCGAGGTCGAGGTAGAACAGTCCGCAGTGGACGATCTGTTCACGACCGTCGCCGTGCGCGGGGCCGACCGACCGGCCGTCGCGGCCCTCAAGCACGACCCTCGCCTGGCCACCGTGCTGGCGGGTGCCCTCGCCGCCCGCATCGGCAAGCCGGTCGACGGCATCACCGTCGCCGACGGGTCGTGGCGGTGGCGCATCTCGGCCGAGGCGCTGCGCCGCATTGTCGACGATGTACGCCGCGAGCACCCGCCCTACGCCGTGGGGCGCGAACGGGTTCAGGCCCGCACGGTGGCGATGCTGTTGCGCCAGGCCGAGGCGCGCCGTGGCGACTCGCCGCCCGAGTCGTGGTCGCGCAAGATGGCCCGCACCGCGGAGGTGCGCGGCTTCCTGGACCAGGTGTGGCCCGCGGTCACGCCGGAGGAGCTGGTCTTCTCGCTGCTCTCCTCGCCGGAGGCCCTGGCCGCCGCGGCCGAGGACGTGCTGACCGACGAGGAGCAGGCGCTGCTGGTGTGGGACCGTCCACCTCGGACAGTCAAGGCGACGAAGTGGTCCGCCGCCGACGCGGTGCTCATCGACGAGGCGGCCGGCCTGATCGACCGGCTCCCCTCGTTCGGCCACGTGGTGGTCGATGAGGCGCAGGACTTATCCCCGATGCACTGCCGCGCGATCGCCCGCCGGGTCGAGCACGGCTCGATCACCCTGCTCGGCGACCTCGCCCAGGGCACCGCCCCGTGGGCCGCCCGGGACTGGACCGCCACGCTGTCGCACCTGGGCCGCGACTCGGCCCGCGTGGTGCCGCTCACCACCGGCTTCCGGGTGCCGGAGGTCATCGTCGAGCTGGCCAACCGTCTGCTGCCGTCCCTCGAGGTCGCCGTACCGGCCGGGGTTTCCCTGCGCCACGACGGCGCCCTGGTGGTACGGGCGGTGTCGTCGCTGACCGATGGCGTGGTCGAGGAGGTCCGCGCCGCGCTCGAGCACGAGGGGTCGGTGGCCGTGATCGCGGCCGATCCCGCAGTCGCCACGCTCGCCGGCGCGATCGCCGCGGCCGGCATCGACGTACTGTCCACATCGGACTCTGCCGACTCGCCCGATGCGCGGGTCAGCGTGGTGCCGGCCAACCTGGCCAAGGGTCTGGAGTACGACCACGTCATCGTCGTCGAGCCGGCCGACATCGTCGCGGCCGAGGATCGAGGCCTTAACCGGCTGTACGTGGTGCTCACCCGGGCCGTGTCGCGCCTGTCGGTCCTGCACGCGAAGCCGCTCCCGGCCGCGCTCCTCGCCTGAGCCCCCGGTTCAAGATCCCCGCTCAAAATCCACGCAACTGTCCAACAGTTGTGGGGTCTCACGGCTTGGCACCCCACAACATGCGGACAGTTGTGGTGATCTCGGTCGCCCTTGACGGCTAGTGGCAAACTAGTTTGTGTTGTAAAGTAGTCTGCGACGCTGAGGAGACGGGACACATGGGCGACGAGGACGAGACACCATTCAGTGCGGCCGACTCGCTGCGGCTCATCGAGGAGCAGCGGTCGACCACCCAGCGAAGTCTGACCCCCGATCCACGGTTGCTCTACTGGCCGTGGGGCATCGCCTGGCTGGTCGGGTTCGGCTTGCTATTTCTGCGGTTCGGACCGAACGGCCGGGTCTTCGTCGACATGCCGGTCTGGCTTCCACTGTCCACTCTGTACTTTCTGATGATCGTCGCGTTCGTGGTCTCCGGCGTGGCCGGCGCCCGGGCCTCCCGGCACATGAGCGGCGTGTCGTCGCTGACCGGCGCGCTCTACGGGTGGAGCTGGTTTCTGGGGTTCGCCGGGTTCATCGCGCTGGCGGTGCGACTCAGCCCGCACCTGAGCGACGAGTGGAACGGGCTGCTCTGGGCGGCCGGCTCGATCGGTGTGGTCGGCCTGATGTACCTCAACGGCGGCGCGATATGGCGCAGTCGGGACCTGTTCGTGCTCGGTTTGTGGATCACCGCGGTGAACATCCTCGGTGTCATCGTCGGCCCGGGCTGGCACTCGCTGATCATCTCGCTCGGCGCCGGCGCCGCGATGATCATTAGTGGCACGTTTGCACATCTCAAGCCCGGCCGCTGGTTCTGACGTGGACGAGCTCGACCCCGTCATCCACGCCCAGGCCAGGCTCCGGGTGGTGGCGGCGCTGTCCACCCTGCGCGAGGGCGACCAGATCGCCTTCCCCCGCCTGCAGGAGATCCTCGGCATGACCGCCGGCAACCTGTCAGTGCACCTGCGCAAGCTCGAGGACGCCGGATACGTCAGCGTCCTGAAGACCCACTCCGGACGGACCCCGACCACGCTGGTCTGCCTGAGCCGGCGCGGGCGGTTCGCGTTCGAGGAGTACACCGCGGCCGTCCGGGCTCTGCTCGACGGTCCACAGTAGAGGAGATCAGATGATCCTCGCTCAGACGTTCTCGGTCGGCCGCACGTACCGGTCGGTGAACGCCCTGCACGACGTGTCACTCTCGGTCGCCGCCGGCGAGCTGGTCGGCCTGCTCGGCCCCAACGGCGCGGGCAAGACCACGTTGCTGAACCTGCTCACGGGGGTACGACGGCCGACGTCCGGCCGGGTGGAGCTGTTCGGTGGCGACCCGACCCGGGCCGAGAACCGCCGCCGCATCGGGGTCACCCCGCAGGAGACCGGGCTGCCGGCGACGCTGCGGGTCGGCGAGTGCGTCGACCTGGTGGCGGCCCACTTCCCCGACCCGCTGCCGCGTGGCGAGCTGCTGGAGCGGTTCGGCCTGGCCGACCTGGCCCGCCGCCAGACCGGCGGGCTCTCCGGCGGTCAGCGCCGCCGGCTGGCGGTGGCGCTGGCGTTCGTCGGCCGGCCGAGGCTGGTCTTCCTCGACGAGCCCACCACCGGCCTGGACGTGTCGGCCCGGCACGCGCTGTGGGAGGGAATCCGGGCGTTCCACGGCGACGGCGGCACGGTCCTGCTCACCAGCCACTACCTGGAGGAGATCGAGGCGTTGGCGCAACGGGTCGTCGTCCTCGGCGAAGGCCGGGTCCTCGCCGACGACACGGTCGACGCGATCCGGTCCCGGGTCGGGGTCCGGCGGGTGAGCCTGCGGGCCACCGACCTTCCAGCACTTGCCGGCGTCCTGCATGAGTCGCATGTGGACGGTCGCACCGACCTGCTCACCACCGACGCCGACCAACTCGTGCGGGACCTGGTCGCCAAGGGCGTCGCGTTCAACGACCTGGAAGTCCGGCCGACCTCGCTCGAGGAAGCCTTCCTGACCCTCACCGCCACCGCCGCTTAGGAGCCGTCCGTGTCGCTCGCCCTCACCAACGCCCGCTACCACCTGGTGGAGACGGTCCGGATCCCGATCGCGCTGATCGGTACCGTGTTCTTCCCGGCCGCGTCGATGCTGTTCTTCGTCGTACCGTTCGCCGGGCACGACCCGGTCGGCGCCACCTACGCCACCGCCTCGATGGTCTGCTTCGCGGTCATGACCAGCAGCCTGTTCACGTACGGGGTCGGCGTCTCCGAGGACCGCGGTCAGCCCTGGGACCCTTACCTGCGTACGCTGCCGGCCGGTCCCGGACCGCGGTTCGCCGGCCGGATCCTGGCCGGCCTGGCGATGACGTTCTTCTCGTTGCTGCCGGTGGTGCTCATCGCGGCGCTGCTCACCGAGGCGACCGCGACGCCGCTGGAGTTGGCGCTCGCCGTGGTGGCGGTGATCCTGGTCGCGCTGCCATTCACGTTGATGGGCCTGGCCATCGGGTACGCGCTGCCGATGAAGGCCGCGCTCGCGGTGGCGCAGGTGCTGTTCTTCCCGCTCGCCTTCCTCGGCGGCCTGCTGTCGGCGCCCGGCCACGCCCCGGGCTGGGTCGAGGCGGTCTCCCCGTACGTGCCGACCCGCGGCGCGGTCGAGCTGATCTGGACGAGCGTCGGGGACTTCACCCCGTCGCGTACGGCGTTGGGGATGCTCGCGGTGTGGACCGTGGTCGCCGGGGCCCTGGCCGTGTGGGCGTACCGGCGGGACGAGGGTCGCCGCTTCTCCTGACGCGCGGGGCGGTCAGAGGAGGGTCGCGATCACGGCGGCGGCGCGGTCGAGGGTTCGGCGGTCGCGGTCGCTCAGGCCGGCGATCATCCCCGCGATCACCCGTACCCGCGCCGCCCGGCCACGCTCCAGCAGCGCGCGACCGGCGGGTGTCGCGCGCACCAGCACCACCCGCCGGTCCTCGTCCGACCGGACCCGCTCGGCCAGACCGTCGGCTTCGAGCGCGGCCACGGTCTTGGTGATGGCCGGCGGCGAGACCTGCTCCGCCGCGGCGAGCCGGCCGATCGGCAGCGGTCCGCCGAAGACGAGCACCGACAGGGCGGAAGCTCGCGGGCCGTCGAGGTCCATGCCGACGTCCGCGGTGCGGGCCCGCCGCAGCAGTCGCAGGGCGGCCGAGTGCACCGCGTTAGCCGTGGCGTGGGCAGCGTCGGCCGGAACCCCACGGGGCAGGCCCGGGAGTTGCCCAATTTTCTTCACCATGGTTAACCTTTCACCAGAGCGAAGCATATACCCGGAGGTGGTCGCGATGGCGTTGGGAGCTTTGGGTCAGGTCCACATCAGTGTCACCGACGTCGAGGCGTCGGTGGCGTTCTACCGGGACGTCCTGGGCATGACGCACCTGTTCACCGTGCCGGGCCAGCCGATGGCGTTCTTCCAGTCCGGCGAGGTCCGGCTCTACCTCGGGGTGCCGACGAGCCCGGAGTACACGAGCCGGTGCGTCCTCTACTTCAATGTGGACGACCTCGACGCCGAGGTGGCCCGGATCGAGGGGCTCGGCGTGACGATGCGGGACCGACCGCACGTGGTGCACCGCGACGCCAGCGGTGAGCTGTGGATGAGCGGCCTGACCGACCCGGACGGCCACCACGTCATCCTCATGCAGACCAAGGCAGGGTGACTGAGCTCGCTGGGTTCCGCTCCGCGAGCGTCGCGAAACGCAGTCGCGACCATGGTCCGGCGAGCCCTATCGTTGGGCATCATGATCGATGCTGATGTGAGAGTGGTCTTCCGCAAGTACGACGGATCCCTGCACTGGCACAACACGATGAAGCGGCTCGGCGAGGATCGGCACGGAGTATGGCTCGGTGCACCCGCCGGAACGATCGCACGCAAGGGTGAGCACGGCCCACCGGTGACCTCCGAACACGCCCAGGTAGGGCTGATACAGCCGGACGCCTGGTGGACGGCCGGGTTCAACGCCGCTCCACGCTCGACCGAGATCTACGTGGACGTGACCACCCCGCCGGTCTGGACCAGCCCGAACGAGGTGACGATGGTCGACCTGGACCTCGACGTGCTGCGGTTCCGGGAGGACCGATCGGTGCTCATCGTCGACCAGGACGAGTTCGCCGAGCACCAGATCCGCTACGCCTATCCGCCCGACATCGTCGCCGCCGCCGAGAAGGCGGCCGCCTGGCTGCACGGGGTCCTGGGCGACGGTACGGAGCCGTTCGCGACCGAGTACCGGACGTGGCTCGCGATGGTCAGCTGACCGCCCGCACCGGAACGATCAGTGGACCCTGCTCGCCGTCGATGACCCGGACCCGGGCGCCGTAGTGCTCCCGCAGCAACGGTTCGGTCAGCACCTGGCGGGGCGGGCCGGCCGCCACCACCCGGCCGGCGGCGAGCAGGACCATCCGGTCGGCGTACTCGCCGGCCAGCGACAGGTCGTGCATGCACGCGAGCACCGTCAGGCCGTGGTCGGCCCGGAGCTGGTCGACCAGGTCGAGCACCTCCTGCTGGTGTCCGATGTCCAGGGCGGAGGTCGGTTCGTCAAGCAGCAGCAGCGTGGCGCCCTGGGCAAGCGCGCGGGCCAGGAAGACGCGCTGCCGCTCCCCGCCGGAGAGCGTGTCCAGGTACCGCCCGGCGAAGCGGGTCAGGTCCAGCCGGTCCAGTACGTCGTCCACCGCGGCAAGGTCCACTGTGGACTCCCGGCCGAGCGGCCGGATGTACGGGGTCCGCCCGAGCAGCACGTAGTCGAGGACCGACATTCCCGGGGGTACGGCCGGGCTCTGTGGCACGGTCGCGATCAATCGGGCCCGCTGCCGCCGGGGCATGCGCGCGTGCGCCGCGCCGAGCAGGCTGACCGTACCGGTGAAGGGAAGCAACCCACCGACGGCCTTGAGCAGGGTGGACTTCCCGGCGCCGTTGGGACCGATGACGGTGACCCACTCGCCGGAGGCGACCTCGATGTCCACCCCGTGCAGGATCGGCGTGCCGCCCAGCGATACGCGCAATCCGCGTACGTCGATCGCGGCGGCGCTCACAGCGACACCCGGCCGGCCGAGCGGAGCACGATGATGAAGAACGGCGCGCCGAGGAACGCGGTCACCACGCCGAGGGGGATCTCGCTGGGAACGGCCAGGGTCCGCGCGCCGAGGTCGCACAGCACGACGAACGCACCCCCGAACAACAGCGACAGGGGGAGGATCACCCGGTAGCTCGTGCCCGCCATCAGCCGGATCGTGTGCGGCACGATGATGCCGACGAACCCGACCAGCCCGGCCACCGAGACCGCCGCGGCGGTGCCCAGGGACGCTGCGACGACCAGCGCGTACCGGGAACGCTGTGGGTGCAGGCCAAGGCTGGCCGCCTCGTCGTCGCCGACCGACAGCACGTCCAGCTCGCGCCGGTGCAGCAGCACGATCAGCGCGGACACCACCGCGTACGGCAGGATCAGCCGGACCGATCCCCAGCCGCTCGTGGCCAGGCTGCCGAGGATGAACGTGTACACCTCGCGGATCGTGTCCGCGTGCTGCTGCAACAGGTACGTCTGGATCGCGGTGAGGAAGGCGACCACCGCGACCCCGGCGAGGATCAGGGTGACCGGGGTGCGCTGCCGTCCGCCGGAGACCCCGAGGCCGTACGTGAGCCCGACCGCGACCATCGCGCCGACGAACGCCAGCGGTGGCACGAGCCCGGACTGGCGGCCGGACGTACCGGCGGCGACGGCGATCACGACCGCCGCGGTCGCGCCGAGTCCGGCGCCCGCGGCCACGCCGAGCAGGTACGGGTCGGCGAGCGGGTTGCGGAACACGCCCTGGTAGCAACCGCCGGCCAGGGCCAGCATCGCACCGACGAGCAGCCCGAGCACGACCCGGGGCAGCCGCAGCTCGGTGATGATGGCGGCCTCCTGGGCCGACAGTCCACTGTGGAGACTAACGCCTGGGATGAGGTTCAACAGCTCGGCCGCGGCCCCGATCGGGTTGATGCCGACCGGGCCGATCGCGACGCCGGCCACCGAGGCGATCACGACCGCGACGACGCCGGTCGCGAACCAGCCCGGCCGCAGCCGCGCCGGACCTACGGCCCGCCCGGAACCGCCCGATCGGCCGGAGCCGCGGAAACGGCCGGCCCGGACGAGCCGTGTCGCGCTCGTCCGAGCCGGCGCGGTCATGGTCAGTTGGCCTTCGCCATGGCGGTGGTGATGGCGCGCAGGAGGTCCACCACGCGCGGGCCCCAGCGGGAGGCGATGTCATCGTCCAGCGCGATCACCTGGCCGCTCTTCACCGCGTTCAGGTTGCTCCAGCCGGCCCGCTTACCCACCGTGGCCAGCGACTGGCCGCAGCACTTGGTGTCGGCGAGGAAGATCAGGTCGGGGTTCGCCTTGACGATGTTCTCGGCCGACAGCTGCGGGTAAGGGTTGCTCGCGGTGCCCGACCCGTCGGCGATGTTGACCAGGCCGACGCTGGCGAAGAGCGACCCGATGAAGGTCTTCGACGTCACGGAGTAGTACGTGTCGTCGAGCTCGTAGTAGAACGTCGCCGGCGTCTCGCGCCTCGGTGCGTCCTTGACCAGCTTGCCGATGTCACCGCGCATCTGGTTGGCGAGCGCGGTCGCCTCCTGCGGGTGCCCGGTCAGCTTGCCCAGGTCGGCGATCTGCGCGTACGAGTCGTCGAGGGTCTTCGCCGCCGGCGCGACGTACACCGGGATCTTCAGGGTCTTGAGCTGGTCGACGATGTGGTCGAGGTCGTCGGAGAGGACGACCAGGTCGGGCTGCTTGGCCGCGATCGCCTCGGCGTTGGGCTTGAAGCTGGACAGGTTCGTCTTCGGCGCGTTCGCCGGGTAGTTCGACGTCTCGTCGACCGCGGTCACCTGCGATCCGGCGTCGATGGCGAAGAGCATCTCGGTCGCGGTCGCCGAGAGCGACACGATGTGGGTCGGCTTTTGGCTGAGCGTGACGTTGCCGACGGTCACCGGGAACACCGCGCTCGGCGCCGGCGGTGCCTGATTCGCGGTCTTGGTGCAGGCGGTGAGGGTCAGCGCGAGCGCCGCGACCACCGCGACGACGGTGCTGGGGATGCGTCTCATTCGGTCCTCCTGTCGGTCGAGGGATCTCGCTTCGCCGACAGGGGCCGGGGCCTCGGTCTGCGAGGCACTCTTCCTCGAGAGCGCTGTTCGCGACCAACCACACAGGCGACCTGGCTTGTCCCCAGAGGGGCATCACAGTTGCGGGACAGCGCCGGAGTCTCACCGGCTTCGCTGCGGGGCAGTCAACGCAGAAGGTACCACCGTCACTGCGTCACACCGCGGCCCGCGGGTTGTGGCGCTCGATCATCGCGGTCGACCATGACGAAAACCGCACGAAACCGGGTCGATCATGACGTTAACTTCATGATCGACGCGGATGAGGAGCGTGAGCTACTCGGCGTCCTCGTCGTCGCCGGCGAGCGCGGCGCGCAGGCGCTGCTTCTCCTCGGCCCGGCGTTCCCGGCCGGTCACGATCTGCTCGGCCATCTGATCCCGCCAGGTCCGCAGGAGGAAGTACGACAGCGGCAGCGACACCACCAGGGCGACGAGCAGCTTCAGGAAGTCGTTCAGGTCACGCGGCAGCAGCCCGAACGCCAGGAACGCGCACACGAGGAACAGCACCAGCCGCCCCAGCGTGAACTTGACCGCGGGATTCATCGCGACCCCATCTCTAGGTGGCCGGTCAGCCACCGGATACCGAAGAACCAGATCAGCGCGTACACCGCGACGGCGATGGCCGCCCCGATCGCGCCGGACAGGACCGGCGGCAGGAAATGCACCAACCCCGCACCGACCAGTCCGAGGCCGATCCCGACCGCCGCGGCGACCAGACCGACCAGAAACCGGATGCCGTACCCGCGCCAGCCGCGGATGTCGTCGAAGAACAGTAGCGCCGGCAGGATCGAGGCCAGCCACCCGGATGCGTGGCCGAAGGTACCGGCGCCGATCAGGGACAGCAGGCCGTCGATCGCGACCAGGCCGATCAGGCCCACCACCAGCCCGCCGAGCGCCGCCACGAGCAGCTCGGACAGGCTGACCACCCGGCCGTGCTCGTCGCGGTGCGGGAAGGTCGGACGGTCGGTGGATGTCATCCCGCCCGAGGCTACGCGGGCGCCTAGGCCCACACCTGCTGGGGCTCCGAACGGCGCTGCGCCAGCGGTACCGGCGGGTCGTACTCGCGCACGATGTCGTAGCGGGTGTTGCGCTCCACCGGAGTGAAGCCGGCGTCCCAGATCAGGTTCAGCAGGTCCTCGCGATGCATCGTGTTCGGCGTGCCATACGAGTCGGCGTCGTGGGTGATCTTGTACTCGACGACCGAGCCGTCCAGGTCGTCGGCGCCGAAGTTCAGCGACAGTTGGGCCAACGAGAGCCCGTGCATGACCCAGAAGCACTTCACGTGCGGCACGTTGTCCCACATCAGCCGGGACACGGCGAACGTACGCAGCGAGTCGGCCGGCGACGCCATCGTCGTCTGCGCCTGCAGCCGGTTGCGGATCACGCCGTCGGCCGAGTCCACGAAGTCGTGCTGATAGCGCAGCGGGATGAACACCGCGAACCCGCCGGTCTCGTCCTGCAGGTCGCGCAGGCGCAGCACGTGGTCCACCCGGTGCCGGGGCTCCTCGATGTGTCCGTACAGCATGGTCGCCGGCGTGCGCAGGCCCTTGCTGTGGGCCAGCCGGTGGATGCGCGACCAGTCCTCCCAGTGGGTGGCGTGGTCGACGATGTGCTGCCGGACCTCCCAGTCGAAGATCTCGGCCCCGCCGCCGGTGAGCGAGTCCAGCCCGGCGTCGATCAACTCGTCCAGGATGTCGCTCGCGGACAGCCCGGAGATCTTCTCGAACCAGTGGATCTCGGTGGCGGTGAAGCACTTCAGCGAGACGCCGGGCAGGGCCGCGCGCAGCTCCTTGAGCACGCGCGGGTAGTACTTCCACGGCAGGGTGGGGTGCAGGCCGTTGACGATGTGCAACTCGGTGAGCTGCTCACCCTCCATCTCCTTGGCCTTGGCCACGGCCTCCTCGACCCGCATCGTGTACGCCGCCTTCTCGCCCGGCTTGCGCTGGAACGAGCAGTACGCGCAGGAGGCGCTGCAGACGTTGGTGAGGTTGAGGTGCCGGTTGACGTTGAACATCACCCGATCGCCGTTGAGCTCGGTGCGCCGGTGGTGGGCCAGCCGGCCCAGCCAGGCGAGGTCGTCGCACGCGTACAAGGCCTCGCCGTCGGCCCGGCTCAGCCGGGCCCCCTCGTACACCTTTGCCTCGATCTCCCGCTGCCAGCCCTGATCCGCCATCCCGCGCCCTTTCGCTGAACTGACGCGGACTCCGCTGGGAAGAGCGCGTCGTCCGGTAACCGTTCGAGCGTACGTCGCTGGGTTTTGTCGATATCCCCAGGCCCGTTTCTCCATTGTTGTCCCGTTAGGGGTCGACACCAGCAACAGACATCGGGTAGGACCTAAGGTGTCGAGCCACCATGGGTCCCACGGTGGCCGCGCCGGGGAGGAAACGGACAGTGAGCATGCGCATTCAGCCGTGGCGTTGGGTGCGCCGCGCCATCGTCGCAGTGTCGACCCCACTCGCCGCGATCGCCTTCATGGCCGGCGCCGCCCAGGCCGCGCCGGGCTCCGCGGTGCCCTCCGGAGGGTCCGCGCCCACCCTGTCCGACCTGCTCATCCTGCCGGCCGCCCCGGCGGCGACGCCCGCGCCGGCCACCAACGCCATCAGCCCGCTCGCCGGCGAGATCATCAACGCGCAGAACAACGCGGAACGCCTCGGTGAGCAGCTCAAGGCCATCGGCGACGACGTGGCCACCGCGCATTCGGTGACCACTCCCGCCCTGGCCCGGTGGGAGCAGGCTCACGCCGCCGTCGGCTCCGTGCAGGACCTGATCGCCGCCCGCAAGGCCGCGGCCTCCCCGCCGGCCTCCCCGTCGCCGTCGGCCTCCCCGGCCGCGACTCCAGATCCGTCCCCGTCTCCGACGCCCACCCCGGTCGCGGGTACGGATCCGAACGGCGCGGTGCCGGCGACCAACGTGCCCGTGGACGACCAGGCGCTCGCGGCGCAGCTCGCCGCAGCCCAGCGGGCGGAGTCCGACGCGAAGTCCGCGCTGGACGCGGCGGTCTTGGTGGAGAGCGAAGTCTCCGGCCGGTACTCCGTGCTCAACGAGCAGTTCCAGCGGGCCCAGTCCGCGCTGTCGGTCCTCCAGGCGCGCAACGCCGACCAGATCGCCGCGCTCGACTCCGCCCGCGACTCGTTCGAGAGCGCCCAGGCCGCCGCGCGCACCGTCAGCACCGCGGTCAACGGAATGGTCGCCGGCGCGGCGGCGCAGAAGGCGGTCGCCTTCGCCGTCAGCCAGCTCGGCAAGCCGTACGCGTGGGCGGAGGAGGGCCCGGACTCGTACGACTGCTCGGGGCTGACCTTCGCCTCGTACCTGTCGGTCGGGATCCGGCTGCCCCGGGTGGCGGTCGACCAGTACCTGCACGGACCCGGGACGTACGTGCCGGTAACCCAGCTCCTCCCGGGTGACCTGCTGTTCTTCAGCACCGACCACAACGACGCGAACAAGATCCACCACGTGGCGATGTACCTCGGCGGCGGCCGGATGGTGCACGCGCCGAACTTCGGCGAGCACGTCAAGGAGGCGCCGGTCTGGTGGACCGAGTACTACGGCGCGCTACGGATCGTGCCGGCCGTGGCGGCGCCGGGGGCGACCCCGACCGCGCCCGCCCCGACCGCTACGCAGCCCGCTCCGGCTCCCCCGACCACCGAGCCGTCCCCGACCAGCCCCGCGCCGACCACCCCGGCCCCGCCGGCGGATCCGGCGCCGACCGCGACGCCAACCGCCAGCCCGACGGCGGCGCCGACGGCCAACCCGAGCCCGACCAGCGCTCCCGCCCCGCCGGCGGCGAGCCCCTCGCCGAGCCCGACCCAGACCACCACGCCGCCGGCACCGACCTCGGCCCCCGCCAGCCCGT
>Ga0068864_100003228_pt1 | contig 13474 bp, 11 predicted proteins | sample KBSSwiS72_FD_66586 | JGI IMG/M metagenome (GOLD analysis project Ga0068864, IMG submission 66586) | Switchgrass rhizosphere microbial communities from Kellogg Biological Station, Michigan, USA - KBS Switchgrass S7-2 | ecosystem: Host-associated > Plants > Roots > Rhizosphere > Soil ...
ATCGTCTGCAACCCGAATAATCCGACCGGAAAAGTTTTTACTCGCGAAGAACTGGAGTTTATCGCCGGGCTCTGCCAGGAGTTCGACGCGCTTTGTTTCACGGACGAGATTTACGAACACATTCTCTACCCGCGCGAAGGCGCCGAGATCAAACACATCTCGATGGCCCAACTCGACGGCATGAGGGACCGCACAGTCGTTGTTAACTCGATGTCGAAAACTTACTCGGTGACTGGCTGGCGCGTGGGTTACTGCATCGCGTCACCGGAGATCACGAGCGCAGTTCGCAAAGTACACGACTTTTTAACCGTGGGCGCAGCGGCGCCGTTGCAGGCGGCGGGCGCGTACGCGTTGGGATTGCCGCAGGAGTACTACGACGCGTTGCAGCGCGAATATCAGGCGCGCCGGGATGTGTTGTTGCCGGTGCTCGAGCAATCGGGATTCGGGACGTTCGTACCCGACGGCGCTTATTACATCATGACTGACATCTCGGCGTTCGGCTTCCCGAATGATGTCGAGTTTACGCGGCACCTGATCAGGGAAGTCGGTGTTGCCTGCGTGCCGGCATCGAGCTTCTACAGCCATCCGGCACTGGGCGCGCAGCAGGTACGATTCTGTTTCTGCAAAAAGGACGAGACGCTGAATCGCGCCGCTGAACGACTATCGAAATTAAGATCGCGGGTTTAGTCTTTAAGAACATCTCCCGCAAAGGCGCAAAGGCGCGAAGAAAAAACTTGGCGCCTTTGCGCCTTTGCGGGAGAAATTTTGATCAAACAAATGAAACTCTTAGCTATCACGTGCGCCCTCGTTTTGTCGTTGGCGTCAGTTGCATTAGCGCAGCAGGCGCCTGATCCGGAGTTCAACACTTCCGTCGAAAATCCGGCCTACAAGAGAGAAGGCCCACGCGTGATGTTCGACGAAGCGCATCACAACTTCCACACCACCGAGGGTCGTTACAAGCCATTCGTCGATCTCATGTTGAACGACGGCTATCGCGTGATTCGCAATCGCCAGCCTTTCAGCAAAACCATTCTCGGCAGTTTCAAGGTACTCGTCATCGCCAACGCTCTCGGCGCCGAAGAAGATGACGACGAAGGCGCGGACAAATCAGCATTCACCGACGAAGAGATTCAGGCCGTTCAGGATTGGGTGAAGAGCGGCGGCGCGTTACTGCTCATCGCCGATCATGCGCCTTTCGGTGGCGCGGCCTCGGCGCTCGCGAGCCGTTTCGGCGTTGACATGAGCAAGGGCTACACGCTCGATCCGCAAAACTCGGTTGCCGGCAGCCCTTCACACCTCATCTTCTCTCGCGAGAACAAACTTCTCGCCAGCCACCCGATCACCGAAGGTCGTGGTGAAAACGAGCGGATCAACCTGTTGCGCAGTTTCACGGGACAATCGTTGAAAGGACCAGAAGGCAGCGTCGCCATACTCAGCCTCGCCGATACCGCGACGGATTCTCCGGGTTACGGATCAAAAACGTCCGTCTCGGCAGCCGGTCGCGCGCAGGCCGTGGCGCTGAAGTTTGGCAAAGGCCGCGTGTTGGTCCAGGGCGAGGCGGCGATGCTTTCGGCTCAGGTTTCGGGTTCCGAGAATCGAAAGATGGGAATGAATGTGCCCGGCAACGACAATCGCCAATACGCGTTGAACCTGATGCACTGGCTGTCTGGAATTTTAAAGTAGTGTGGGATAAAAAGCGTCAGTGGATCTGGATAATCGGCGGTTTCCTGATGGGAACTTACGTCGCTTATTTCAACGCGATTGATGACGACGGAGAGTTTGTGTTCAGCTTCTTCGTCTTTATGGAGACGTTGATAGTGCTGATTATGGCGGGTCTCTTTTACCTGTATTCGCGTCGCGGATAACGCTGATTAGTTTGGTTGCTGCATCGACTTCGCACGCACCGTAATTCCCTCATTCCCAACTACCAACAAACTACGCGCCTGCCCATAGGGCGCACTCGACGGCACGTATGAGAGCACGTAACGGTTTTGGCGTAGCTCGTCGCAGATGGCCTTCGCTGCAAGCTGTGGTTCATCGATTGAAAAAATCTGTCCGCCGGTTCCTTCAGCCAGCTTATCAATGACTACTTTCGGCTTGGGCACGTCACGCCGGATCGCGCCGCGCGTGCGATCCACTGCCTGCACCGCATAGACCATGATGTTTTCCAACTGCAACTCCGCCAACGTCTGTTCGAACGTCGCCTTGCTGCCGCGATCCAGGCCGTCGCTAATCACGACGATGACGCGTTTCTGTCCCTGCACCGGTCGCATGGCTTCTTCAACCACCGCGCGAATCGCGTCGAACAGGTGCGGCTGGCCTTTCTTTCTAAACAGCTTCAGCGATGCTTCGATCCCTTTGGCATCGTCGGTCCAATCAGAAACGATCTCCGCCTGCTCGTCGTAACCGACAATCAGCAGTTTATCGCCCTCGAAAATCTCGTAGGCAAACTCGCGCGCAGATTGTTCAAGCTTTTCCACGTCGGCGCGGATCGTTAAAGAGTTGTCAACCAGCAAGACGATGCGCGCGGGCGACGGATCGGGAGTGAAGTTGCGAATTGATTGTTCGACGCCGTTGTCGTAGACGGCAACCTCTTTGCTCGTGACTGGGATGGTCTTGTTGCTCTCGCGTCGCGCTACGACGCCGACCATCACGCCGCCGGAAGCGTTTGCATTTGGTTTATAACCCGATTGGCCCAGCATCGAGACAGACAGCGCCCCGATGGCGAGCAGGATGAGCGGGATTCTTGGCGAACGCATGTTTCGAAACCGGAACGGCTAATCGCCGGTCGATGCCTTAGAGGATGAAGGCTTATCGGGAGTCTTCTTCGCTGGGGAGCTCTCTTTTGTCTTCTTCTCGGTCTTCTCGGGCTTGTCGGCTTTTGCTTCCGGTGCTGTTGACTCGGATTCGGACTTCTCGCCTTTAGTTGTCTTGGCGTAATCGGTTACGTACCAGCCGGAGCCTTTGAACTGGATCGCCGGGGCCGAGATTTTCTTTTCCAACTTGCCACCGCACTTGCGGCACTTGGTCAACGGCTTATCGCTGATCTTCTGAAAAGCTTCTACGTGCGCCTTGCACTTTCTACATTCGTACTCGTAAATCGGCATATGGGGATTATAAGAGGCACTCTTGCGGCGTGGCAATCAACTTTGCAACTTGCCGCAGGCATCGTCTATCCTTCGTCCGACAGATGTCGACCCAATCTCTTTCTTCAGAACGCAAGATCAAAATGCAGGAGGCGCGGGAGGGGATTATCAATCGCCTCGCGATGACTCTGCCTCACACTATCAATCTCGACCGCTTCCTCAACGCCATCGTCTCCGAACTTGGCCGCATGATGAACGTCGATCGCTGCGACGTGATCCAGTTGAATTCACCCAGCGAGCTGCGCATCAGCCACGAGTGGCGCGCGTCCAGCGACGTGCCGTCGAGTCTTGGGACTGTTATTCCGCTTAACGTGAAGCAGCTCTCGGAACATGTCGACCTCAGTAATCCGATCCGGTTGGACGACATTTCAGCTGTCGGTCTCGATCAGAAGGTTAGATTTCTTGCCGCGAGTCTTGGCACTCGTTCGTTGCTCGTCGTTCCGGTGATGCTTGGTAGCGACGTGCTCGGCCTGGTTGGCCTGCACACGACACGCGAGCCGCGCGAGTGGCTCGACGACGAAGTCTCGTTTCTGCAATCGATCGCCGGGCAGATCGCGATCGGATATCAATACACGCGACTCTACACCGATAAGGAACGTGAAGCCGAGACGAAGCGGGCGCTGTTATCGATCGCGAATGCGTTGAACGCGCGGTCGGATTTTCGTGAGGTGTCGTCGCTCGTGCTGGAGCGTGCGGTGGCGCTGGTCGGCGCTGACTATTCGGCACTTGGCGTACTCGATCCGGCGGGCAGTCGCATCAGTCTCGCCGCATTCAAAGCCGCGCCGGAAGCGGCGGCTATCGAGTCTGTGCAGGGACTGTTGGACGCACATGGAAAGTCGCTGGATGTGACCGCGTTTCCCGCGATGGTGGAAGTGCTCGCGCAAGGCAAGACGCTGCGCCTGCTCGAAACAGATCTGCCGCTTCCGATCAGGCTTTTGTTCAACTCAATACTCGGTGGTCGCGCAGCGCTCGTGGCGCCGGTCAGAGTTGGTGGGCATACGTTTGGTCTTCTCGGACTGGTTTGGAGCCAGGCGCGCGAAGGATTTGAGGACCACGAAGTTGCGCTCGTTGAAGGCATCGCGGACCAGATCGGCACGGCGCTGGAGCGCGATCAGTTGTCGGCGGAAATTATGCACCTGCGTAGCGCGCTGCACGAACGTTACGGCGAGGAACGCATCATCGGTCAAACGCCCGCGATACGTCGCGCCATCGAGCTTGCATTGAGCGTCGCCGACACGCAAACCACAGTCTTGATCGAGGGCGAGTCAGGAACAGGTAAAGAGCTGTTGGCTAACCTGATCCATTTCAACTCTGGTCGCGAAGATCAGCCGTACGTGAAACTAAACTGCGGCGCGATTCCGGAAACGCTGCTGGAGTCGGAGCTTTTTGGTCACGAGAAAGGCGCGTTTACTGACGCGCGTGCGCTGCGACGCGGGCGCTTCGAAGAAGCTGACGGCGGAACGTTATTTCTCGACGAAGTGGGCGAGATGAGTCCGTCGGCGCAGGTGAAACTGTTGCGCGTGTTGCAGGATGGCGAACTCACGCGCGTCGGCGGTAGTGAAGTGATCAAGACTGACGTTCGCGTGCTGGCGGCGTCAAATGTCGATCTGAAGCGTGCCGTCGAACTGGGCAGCTTCCGGCAGGATCTTTTCTACCGGCTTTCGGTCTTCCCGATTAAGTTGCCGTCGCTGCGTGAGCGTCCCGAAGATATTCATCCTCTGGTGATTCACTTCCTGGAGCACTACAAACAGAAGACTAACCGCTTCGTCTCGGGGATCTCGAAAGACGCGCTACAGGCCTTTATCACCTACGATTGGCCCGGCAACGTCCGTGAGCTCGAGAATGCAATCGAGCGTGCGGTGATCATCGCCTCGGGGCGTGCAATCGAGCTCGAAGACCTGCCGGAAGCGATCAGCAAGATCGCGCTTCAGGAACGCGACCGGATCAAGGTAGAACGGGCAAAGGCCGCGAGCGAAGGCCGCACGACAACCTTCGAGATCACCGTCCCCTCGTCAATGGAAGAGATCGAGCGCCAGGCCATCGAAGCCACCCTCGACTACACCGGCGGCGACAAATCTCACGCCGCCAAGGCCCTCGGCATCGGCCGCAAGACGCTCTACCGGAAGCTGGAACAATATAACGGGCAATCTTAAAAATATCGGTCCAATAGGTCGTATAAGTCCTATAAGACCTATACCTTCATTGCTACAACTCTCGCGCATTTGCTATAGTCCAACGCCGTAATATTCCCTCGTAATTTTTAATTAAACCAGCGAAGTAATAGGGCTTCGCTTTCAAAGAAAGGACCCAGAAAATGGGACACGACGATTATCGGAGAGATAGCGGAGACAATATCTCAACCAGATTAACTTACCTGCTCATCGGCGGCGGCATCGGGGCCATTCTCGCCCTGCTGTTTGCCCCCAAGTCAGGCCACGAATTGCGCGGTGACATCGCTGATGCCACCAGAAAGGGCATCGATCGTTCGCGCGAGGCAGCGCAGCAGTTGGGCGACCGGGCCGGCGAGTATTACGAAGCTACGCGTGGTCGCGCATCTGAGCTTTATTCCCAGGCTGCTGAGAGAGTCGGTGAGGTTGCCCAAACCGCTCGCGACACGGCTTCACGCCAGGCCGGCACGCTGACCGCAGCAATCGACGCTGGTAAGAAGGCTTACCAGGACGAAAAACGGAAAACCGAAATGTCGGGCCGCATCGATGCCGCTCCGAACTACGGTGGTAACGAATCGACCAACTAGTTGAAAATGATCCTCCCAGCACTGCTACAAATGAGCACTCGCGATCCGATGTTCTGGATCATGGTGATTATTGCCGCCTCGTTCATCCTGATTGCGATCGCGATGATCGCGATCGCGGTCTTCGTGAGCCGGGCGGTGAAGACAGTGAACCGGATGGAAGAAAAGATGGAGCCGCTCCTCGAACGTGTTACCGCGATGAGCGAACAAGGCAAACAGATGGCTGTGCAGGGAAAACTGATCGCGGAGCAGTTCACCGCGATCTCGGGACACCTGTCCACCGCTACCATGCACTTCTCCGAGTCGCTGGCGATGATCAAGAGTGAAGTCGGCGAAATACGTGCGCTGGTTAGTGATACCGCCGTCGAAGCTCGCGACAAAGTCGAATTGGTGAGCCGTACGATCGATCGGACGCAAAAACAGGTGGCTTTAACTACCGACTTCATCCAGTCGCGGGTGATAGAGCCGGCGCGCGAACTGGCCGCGATTATGGCGGGCTTCCGCCGCGGCCTCGAGGTTCTCGTAGCGCCAATGCCGAAGCCCATTAATCAAACCTACGGAGAGGATGAGATGTTCATCGGTTAAACGAAGCCGTAGCGGCTCCACCGAACCCGAACCATCGCATCCATGATGGTTCGGGTTTTTGGTTTATAGGTCCTATATGACCTATAGGTCATATTTGTTAGTATTTACCACTTACGCTTATGTCTACCGAAACTCCTTTAGATCTAAAGAAGACCGTCAATCTGCCGAAGACCAACTTTTCGCAGAAAGCGAACCTGGCGCAGAACGAGCCCGCTCGCCTCGAAAAGTGGGGCAAGCTCGACCTTTACCGCCTCATCCAGCGGACGAGGCAAGGCCGCCCGAAGTTCATTCTCCACGACGGCCCGCCTTACGCGAATGCCGACATCCACCTCGGCACTGCGATGAACAAGGTACTCAAGGATTTCATCGTCAAATCACGCTCGATGATGGGATATGACGCGCCGTACGTCCCCGGCTACGACTGTCACGGTCTGCCGATCGAAATACACGTCGAGCGCGCGCTCGAGAAAAAGGGCAAGAAGAAGAACGACTTGAGTGTCGAAACTTTTCGTCGTATCTGTCGCGAGCACGCTGAGAACGCCTTGAAGAGCCAGACGCGTGATTTCAAACGACTCGGAATTCTCGGCGAATGGGACAATCCTTACCTCACGATGTCGAACCACTACGAGGCTGAGACGGTGCGCATGTTCGCGCGCTTTATCGAACGTGGTTGGGTTTACAAAGGCGCGCGCCCGGTTTACTGGTGTATCAAGGACCAGACGGCGCTCGCGGAAGCTGAGGTTGAATATCACCAGCACACGAGCCCGTCGGTATACGTGAAGTTTCCGCTGCAAAGCGATCCGGCGCTGATCGATTCGGCACTCGCGGGTCGCAACGTGTTTGTTGTGATTTGGACCACAACGCCGTGGACGCTGCCCGCGAACCTCGGTATCGCAGTGCATCCTGATTATGAGTACTCCGCGTTTGAGCACGGCGACGAGGTTTATATCGTTGCGAGTGATCTGGTGGAGGCGGTCGCCGCGAAGTGCAATGTAGGTGAGACGCCGCCGAAGGTGCTGGCACGCTTTCCGGGCGCAAAACTGGATCGACTCGAAGCCCGGCACGCGTGGCTCGATCGCAGGTCGCTGCTGATGGTAGGCGAGCACGTCACGCTTGGCGGTGAAGCAGATGCGGAGACCGAGCTCGACGTCAGTGAGTCAGAGAAGAAGGCAGACAGCAAAGCGGGAACTGGCTGTGTACACACGGCGCCTGGTCATGGTCACGACGACTTCGTGATCGGCAAGCGCTACGGTTTGGAGATCTATTGTCCGGTGGACAACGGCGGACGCTTCACGCCTGAAGTCGAGCACTTCGCGGGTCAGCGCGTGTTCGATGCGAATGACGCGATTGTCGAGTTTATGCGCGAGCGCGGCGTGCTGCTGTTCAGTGAGAAGTACGAGCACCGTTATCCGCATTGCTGGCGTTGCAAGAACCCGGTGATCTTTCGCGCGACGCCGCAGTGGTTCATCGCCATGGACCATGCACATCGCGATCTGGTCGAAAAAGATGAAGACGGTCGCGATCGAAGCAACTTCACCGACAACTTGCCTGAAACTCCAGCCGCATCGCTGCGGGCCTCGGCGCTCGCGGAGATTGAGCGCGTGAAATGGATTCCGGGTTGGGGCGTGGACCGCATGCGCAACATGCTGAAAGGGCGACCGGATTGGTGTGTCTCGCGTCAGCGTGTTTGGGGTGTAAACATTCCGGTTTTTTATTGCGCGAGCTGCCCCGAAGCGGTCGCGGATCCGGCCGTGATCGATCACGTCGCCGATATTTTCGAACGTGAATCGGGTGATGCGTGGTACACGCACGATGCTAAAGACCTGTTGCCGCCGGATTACACGTGCAAGGGGTGTGGCGCGCAGGAGTGGACCAAAGAGACTGACATTCTCGACGTTTGGTTCGACAGTGGCACGTCGTCCGTAGCGGTGTTGGAAAACCGCGAAGAGCTGCGCTGGCCTGCGGATGTTTACATCGAGGGCGGCGATCAGTTTCGCGGCTGGTTCAATTCGTCGTTGATGATCGGTATCGCCGATCACGATCGGGCACCTTACAACACGGTAATTACGCACGGCTGGACGCTCGATGCGCAGGGCCGCGCGATGCACAAATCTGCCGGCAATGCGGTCGAGCCTGACAAGGTGATCAAGCAGTCCGGCGCGGAGATCATTCGTCTCTGGTGCGCATCGTCAAACTATTTCGACGACATGCGCGCGTCCGACGAGATCCTGCAGCGCGTCACGGATGGCTATCGCAAGTTGCGGAATACCGCGCGCTTCGCGCTCGGAAATCTCGACGGGTTCGATCCGGCGCGCGACAGTGTGCCGGTCGAGGAGATGGAGGATATTGACCGCTGGGCCCTGGCGGAGCTCAACCGTGTCACGCGAGAAGTATTGGCGGCATATGAAGCTTACGAGTTTCACAATGTCTATCGCGCTTTGTATAACTTCGCGACCGTGACGCTCTCGGCGCGCTACTTCGACATCATCAAGGATCGGCTTTACACCTTTGCTCCGCGTAATAAAGCAAGGCGCTCTGCTCAAACTGCGCTGTTGCGGATTGTAGACGCGCTCGCGCGAATGCTGGCGCCGATACTGGTTTTTACCGCGGATGAGATCTGGGAAAACCTTCCGAACCGGCAGGAACCCGCTATTCATCTCGCACTACTCCCAATGGCCACCGAGGGAGGTGATGACGCGCTTCAAGCGGAATGGGAGCGACTGTTTGCAATTCGGGACGACGTGCTGCGGGCGCTGGAAGAAGCGCGTGTGGCGAAAAAGATCGGGAGCTCGCTCGAAGCAAAAGTCAGGTTGGAAGCATCGGGAAGCGCACTGGAGTTGTTGCAGCGACATCGAAATGATTTGCGCTATTTGTTTATCGTCTCCCAGGTTGAGCTTGGCAACGCGACAGGAGCCCAGGGCACGGTGATAGTGATAGACAGCACTGATGGCGAGAAGTGCGAGCGGTGCTGGAATTATTCAACGCACGTCGGTGAATCTGAGAGATATCCGACGGTGTGCGAGCGCTGCGTGGCGGCGCTTAATGAAATCGAGCAGGAATAGGTTTTTGGACACAAGCATCAATAAGCCTGCCTCGGATCTTCGCATGCGCTTCGCGTGGCGCGCGGGATATCTATTGGCTGCCCTTGGCATCTACCTCGCCGATCAGGCTTCGAAGGCGTGGGCGGTGAGGGCGCTGCGCTTCGGCGACGAGCGCGTCGTCGTTCCCGGCTTCTTTCAGTTCATCTACACCGAGAACCCCGGCATCGCGTTTGGACAGTTGCAGGAAGGCGGCTCGTTTGGTCGCTGGTTCTTCGTGGTGCTCGCGATGGCTGCTGCGATCGCCGTTTTATACTACTTCCTGCGCACGCCGCGAAACGACGATCGCGTTCTCGGCGCGTGTGCGCTGTTGCTCGCGGGCATTCTCGGCAACCTGACCGACCGCTTTCGCCTCGGCTACGTGATCGATTTCATCGTCCTGCACGCAGGCAGCTATCATTGGCCCACATTCAACGTAGCCGACGCGAGCATCACTGTCGGAGCTTTGTTGCTGGCCTACGATCTGATCTTTAGCCACAGATCTGCACGGATGAACACAGATAAAGCCTAACTCTGATCCGTGTTTATCTGTGTAATCTGTGGCTGATTTAAAAGTATGTATCCTGAGATTTTTCGTATCGGCAGTTTCCCCATCAACACGTATGGCGTCTTTCTCGCCGTCTCATTTCTCTGCGCCATCCTGATCAGCGTCAAGCTCGCGGCGCGTGATGGGTTGCCGCGCGAGAAAATTTACGACCTGAGCTTGTGGATGTTGCTGGCCGGACTGGTTGGCTCGAAGATCCTGATGCTGTTTACGGAGCCGGAGTATCGCGCGGATCCGTGGCAACTCGTGTCACTGGACTTCCTGCGTTCAGGCGGCGTCTGGTACGGCGGACTACTCGGCGCCGTGCTCGTGAGCGCCTGGTTGATGAGACGCTATCAACTGCCCTGGTGGAAAACCGCCGACGCATTCGCTCCTGGTCTTGCCATCGGCAACTTTTTCGGACGCCAGGGATGCTTTGCAGCGGGTTGTTGCTGGGGCAAGCCGACTTCGCTTCCGTGGGGCGTGAAGTTTACGGAGTTGGGCCACGAAATCACCGGCGTTCCGACTGACACCTATCTCCATCCAACCCAGCTTTACGAATCATTCGCAATGTTGCTCGTCTTTCTATTTTTACTCTGGCTACACAAGCGCAAACGTTTCAGCGGTCAGGTCATTCTTGCTTACGCCTTGCTCTACTCAACCATTCGCTTTGCTATAGAATTCGTGCGCGACGATCCACGCGGCGACGTTTTCGGATTGACGACGTTGACCGGTCTCTCCACTTCTCAGATGATCAGCCTGGTTATTGGCATCACGGCGCTGATCATGCTGATCGTCCGGCGTCGACGCGCACAGCAAATTGCAAAGACAGACGAACTCGTAGCCAACGGCGCCCGCGCTTAAACACTTATGAAAATCTTCGTTTCACTACTCATTCTGGCGTTACTGTTTGCTCCATCGCTGGCAGTGTCGGAGTCACAGGATTCGCTCCTGCTGCCGGACGAAAAACACCTGCGCAATCTGAAGCAGTTGACGTTCGGCGGCGAGAACGCCGAAGCGTACTTCTCCTCGGACGGCAAACAGCTCATCTTCCAATCGACGCGCGAAGGCCACGGCTGCGATCAGATCTACACGATGAATGTCGACGGCTCGAACGTGAAGATGATTTCAAATGGCGAAGGGCGGACTACCTGTTCGTACTTCTATCCGAACGGAAAACGGATTCTCTACTCGTCAACACACCTCGGCGATAAACAGTGTCCACCAAGTCCTGACCGTTCCAAAGGCTACGTTTGGGCCGTCTATCCGACTTTCGACATCTTCACAGCGAAACCCGATGGCTCGGATCCCAAGCAACTGACAAACACGCCCGGCTACGACGCGGAAACAACCATCACGTTGGACGGCAAGAAACTCGTCTTCACGTCGATGCGCGACGGCGATCTCGACATCTACTCGATGGACGCCGACGGCAAAAACGTGCGCCGCCTGACTAACGAGCTCGGTTACGATGGTGGGCCATTCTGGTCTTACGACGGCAAGCAGATCGTCTACCGCGCGCATCATCCGAAAACGGACCAGCAGAAAACTGACTACACCGACCTGCTGAAGCAGAACCTGATTCGTCCGACGATACTCGAAATCTGGGTCATGAACGCCGATGGTTCGAACAAGCGCCAGGTGACGAGCAACGGCAAAGCGAACTTTGGCCCATACTTCTTTCCTGACGGCAAGCGGATAATCTTCGCTTCAAACATGGATGATCCGCGCGGCAGGAATTTCGATCTCTACAAGATCAATGTCGACGGCAGGGGTCTGGAGCGCATCACGTTCAACGAAACGTTTGATGGGTTTCCGATGTTCTCGCCTGACGGAAAGAAACTCGTGTTTGCGTCGAACCGCAACGCGAAGACGCAGGGCGATACAAACGTGTTCATCGCCGACTGGGTTGAGTAAAGAAGTTTCCCGCAAAGGCGCAAAGGCGCAAAGTAGAGGTTTTAGAAAAAGGTTTTAACTTTGCGCCTTTGCGCCTTTGCGGAAAAGAAAAGTGAAAGCTATGCGAACTAAAAAAATCGTCATTGTTGTCGCGGCCCTGCTGCTTAGCAGCCTCGCCGCACTAGCGCAACAACAAGCGCTCGAACCAAGTGCGTCGAAGCTCCAGCAACACGTCAGCTATCTCGCGTCGGATGCATTGGACGGGCGACGCACCGGAACTCCCGGCGCAAACGACGCCGCGCGTTATATTGCAGGTGAGTTTTCGCGCGCCGGATTAACGCCAGCGAACGGGAAAGTTGAGCGCAAGCCGAGGGCTATTATTGCGAGTTACCTGCAAACGTTCCCCTACGTCGGTCGCGTGGAGCTGGGCAAGAACAACGTGCTCTCAACTAGTGGCGAAACTTTCCGCGCCGGCGAAGACTGGATGCCGCTCGGCATTTCAGCCAATCAGACGCTCGATCTAACAGGAATCGTAAACGCCGGCTACGGTATCACCGCGAACGAGCTCAATCACAATGACTACAAAGGCACTTATTCAAAAACCCAGGTGGCAGTGATTCGTTCGGGCACGCCGGACGGCGACAACCCACACGGCAGATTCACGACCGCCGGCCAGCTTCGCTTTAAAGTCGCGGCCGCTCAGAGCGCCGGCGTGGGTGCGCTTCTAATCATCTCGAGCGAAGACGATCTCAAAAACGAACCGCTCGCGCGCTTGCGTTATGACAATGCCGGCCTGGCAGGTATCCCGGTCGCAGTCATCTCCAAACAAACCGCGGAGAAGCTGGCGAACGCCAAAGAGTTAAAGCTCACCACTGACGTCGTACGCGCCGAAGTTCCTGCGTACAACGTCGTCGGCGTGCTCGAAGGCTCCGATCCGGTTCTCAAAAACGAAACCATCATTCTTGGCGCGCACTACGATCACCTCGGTCGTGGTGGTGAAGGAAGCCTCGCCCCGCGCTCCGGCGAGATTCATCACGGCGCCGACGACAATGCCTCCGGAACCGCCGGACTGATCGAGTTAGCGCGTGTCTTTGGCGCACAGCGACCGAAGCTGAAGCGCACCCTCGTCTTCATCGCGTTCGGTGGTGAAGAAGAAGGACTGCTCGGATCAAACTACTACGTCAATCACCCGCTTGTGCCGCTCGACAAAACCACTGCGATGATCAACATGGACATGATCGGTCGCATGAAAGACAGCAAGCTGATGATCGGCGGCGTCGGCACGGCGACGGAATGGCGCCCGCTCCTCGCGAAAACGGATTTTTCGCTCACTCTCAGTGACGATGGTTTTGGTCCGAGCGATCACTCGTCGTTTTACAGCAAACAGATCCCGGTGCTCTTCTTCTTCACCGGAACGCACAACGACTATCACAAACCTTCCGACACGTTCGACAAGATCAACTACAACGACGAG
>Ga0068864_100003229_pt1 | contig 13468 bp, 12 predicted proteins | sample KBSSwiS72_FD_66586 | JGI IMG/M metagenome (GOLD analysis project Ga0068864, IMG submission 66586) | Switchgrass rhizosphere microbial communities from Kellogg Biological Station, Michigan, USA - KBS Switchgrass S7-2 | ecosystem: Host-associated > Plants > Roots > Rhizosphere > Soil ...
GCGCCGCCCGCCAAACGAGTGCCGTGTCGCCCACGGGGTCGGCTGCCGCCACGAGCAACAAGCGTCGCGCGTCACCCGGAAGACCGGCCAGCCTCCGCGTGAAGCTCTCCTCGATGCTGGCGGACAGGGGCACCGCCGCGGGCAGGCCAAACCCGCCCGCGAGCTGGGTTGGGCTCAGCCCCCGCGGCAGCTCGAGCAGGGCGAGCGGGTTCCCGCGCGTCTCGGCAACGATCCGCTCGAGCACGCGCTCGTCGAGCGGAGCGGGCAAGACCGATTCGAGCAGCGCCCGCGCATCACGACGACCCAAGGGCTCGACGTGGAGCTCGGGCAAACCGCCGAGCGCGTCGCCCAGCTCTCGTGTCGCGAACACGAGCGCGATCTTCTCCGCCAGGAGACGGCGCCCCACGAAGGCCAGGGCCCGAGCGGAGGCACTGTCGAGCCACTGCGCGTCATCGACGACACATGCGAGTGGCTGCTCCTCGGCGGCCTCGGCCAGCAGGCCGAGGACCGCCAGTCCGACCAGGAAGGGATTCGGCGTGGGCCCGGTGCTCAGCCCGAAGGCAACGCCGAGCGCGTCGCGCTGGGGCTGCGGGAGGCGCTCCACGAGCTCGAAGAACGGGGAACACAGCTGCTGCACCGCCGCGAACGGGAGCTCCATCTCCGCCTCGACCCCGAACGTCCGGGAGAACCGAAACCCGTGCCCAGCCTCGGCCAGGTACCCGAGCAGGGCGGTCTTGCCGACGCCCGCTTCGCCCTGCACCACCAACACGGCCCCATGCCCGCCACGCACCCCGTCCAGCAGCCGGTCGAGCACCTCGCGCTCGCGTTCCCGACCGAGCAGCTGCCCTCCGGACGAGAGAACCGGTCGCGACATCCCGCCTAAGCATGACTAAGACCATGCTCGGTGGCGCGGACTAAGGGTTCAAGGATTCGAACGCGCGGCAGCGGCGCCACGATGCATGCTGGAGAGCACAAACCAGGAGCGCTCGATGAGCGCCGCGGACACGACCAGTGAGGCGTTTGGCCGCGTTGAGCAGAACCCCCGGATCGCGAGAGGAGGCAGGGGGATGACCACAGCCCAGGAGTCTCCAGACAAGCGCTGGACCGCATTGATCCTGCTCTGCGCCGCGCAGTTCATCGTGGTTCTCGATGCGTCCATCGTCAACGTCGCCCTGCCGAGCATCGGCAAGGGCCTCGGCTTCTCGGAGGCCAACCTTCCGTGGGTCGTGAACGCCTACGTGATCGCGTTCGGCGGCTTCCTGCTGCTCGGCGGACGGGCTGCCGACCTGCTCGGCAGGCGGCGAGTCTTCATGGCCGGCCTGATCGTGGTCGGGGTCGCGTCGCTCGCCGCGGGCTTCGCGGCCACCCAGGGAGAGCTGATCGCGGCCCGCGCCGCTCAGGGCCTGGGCGCGGCGATCGTCTCTCCGTCAGCGCTGTCCATCGTCACCTCGATGTTCAAGGACGGCGCCGAGCGCAACAAGGCCCTCGGGGCCTGGGGCGCCGTCGCCGGCTCGGCCGGCGCCGCCGGCGTCCTGCTCGGCGGGATCCTGACCGACGGCCTGGGCTGGGAGTGGGTCCTGTGGGTGAACGTCCCGGTGGCGGCGATCGCGCTGGCGCTCACGCCGGGTCTGATCCCGGAGAGCCGCTCTGAGTCGGCCACCCGCCACTTCGACGCGGCCGGAGCCGTCAGCATCACGGCCGGTCTCTCCCTACTGGCGTACGCGCTCCTGGATGCGAGCAGCTCCGGCTGGGGCTCCACCAAGATCATCAGCCTGCTGGCTGGAGCGGCGGCCCTGATCGGAATCTTCATCGTCATCGAGCTCCGCTCGAAGGCACCGCTGGTTCCCTTCAAGATCTTCCGCCGGAGGACGCTGACCGGGGCAAACGTCTCAGGTCTGCTGCTTGGCGCGTCGCTGTTCTCGATGTTCTATTTCCTCTCGTTGTACATGCAGCAGGTGCTCGGCTACAGCGCGATTCACGCCGGCCTGTCGTACCTGCCGCTGGCGCTGACGATCATCATCGCGGCGGCCCTCGGTGGCCAGCTCGTCACCCGGTTCGGCTTCAAGCCGATCCTGGCGAGCGGCCTCGCCTTCGTCTCCCTCGGCCTGCTCTGGTTCAGCCAGGTGTCCGTCGGTGGCGGATTCCTCAGCGACATTCTTGGCCCGTCGATCCTCGGGGCCATCGGGCTCGGATTCGGGTTCGTGACCTCGACCATCGCGGCAGTCTCCGGGGTGGAGGACCGCCAGCAAGGTCTGGCGAGCGGCCTGATCAACACCTCGAACCAGATCGGCGCGGCGCTCGGGCTGGCGGTGCTGTCCACGATCGCGACCACGCGCACGGACAACGTGCTGGCGACCGGACACTCGACGCTCCCCAACGCGCTCACGGAGGGATTCCGGAGCGCCTTCCTGGGCGGGGCAGTGATCGCGGCCGTCGGCGTGGTCGCCACTCTGGTCCTGATCCGGACCCGGGACAGCAAGGCGCACGTGGAGATGTCGAACGCCCAGGCCACGCAGGCCGAGTCAGCGCCGGTAAAGGCTTAGCGGCAACGCGATGAGCGCGGCGGACGACATCCCTGAGGCGGCGGCCAACACGAGCCCGAGCAACGCTGAGGACCTGCCCGGTTACGCGCCGGTCCCTCGGGCGGCGCTCGGACCGGCGCTCAACGAGCAGGGGTACTACGTCGGCCGCGTTGAGCAGAACCTCTACTGGGTCACCGACGGCACCTACCAATCGGCGTTCCTGACCACCTCGGACGGCGTCGTTCTGCTCGACGCGCCTCCCACCATCGGTCACAACATCCAGCGGGCCGTGGACGAGATCGCCGTCTCCAACGGCGTCAGCAACGAGGTGACGCATCTCATCTATTCCCATCACCACGCCGATCACGCCGGCGCGTCCTCGCTGTTCGGCCGGAACGTCACGCGCATCGGGCACGAGGAGACGCAGAAGCTGCTGCTCCGCGACGACGACCCCGCGAGGCCCGCGCCCGACGAGACCTTTCAAGACCGCTGGACGCTCGACATCGGGGGCGAGCGCATCGAACTGGCCTGGCACGGCTCCAATCACTCGCCGGACAACATCTTCATCCATCTCCCCGACCACGACGCGCTCATGCTCGTCGACGTCGTCAACCCGGGCTGGGCGCCGGTCTGCCAGAGCAACCTCACCGAGAACGTGCCCGGCTACATCGAGGCCGCCGATACCGCGCTCACCTATCCGTGGAAGCACTTCATCGGCGGCCACATGGGCCGGCTCGGGACGCGCGCCGATGTCGCGACGCATCGGCAGTACATGGCTGACATCGCGGAGAGCGCACGGAAGGCGCTGGACACCGTCGATCCGACGCCGTATTTCGTCAAGTACGGCGAGAACACCTGGGTCGCGGTCAGGAGCTATCTGGACGCGATTACGGCTGCCGCCGCGGCCCCGGTCATCGAGAAGTACACCGGCGTTCTCGCGGCCGCCGACGTCTTCACGGCCAGCACCACGTTCTACGTCATGCAATCGATCCGCCTCGACCTGGGCTACGGGTCGCAGGTTCACCCGTGAACTCCGAAATCGAGAAAGGAACCTCATGAACGACGTTGGAATCATCGGCGCCGGCCGCATCGGGCAGGCGATGGCACGGACTGCGCTGCGGGCCGGCCGCTCGGTCACGATCGCCAACAGCCGCGGCCCTGAATCCCTGGCCTCGGTGGTCTCGGCGCTCGGCGATGGTGTGTCGGCAGTGACGGTGCAGGAGGCAGCGACAGCCGGCATCGTCGTCATCGGCGTGCCCTGGCCCCGCGTTCAGCAGGCCCTCGAGGGCCTCGAATGGAGCGGCCAGATCGTCATCGACGCGACCAACGACTTCGCGCCGAACGATCTCAACGGGAAGACCTCGAGCGAGGTTGTCGCCGGCCTCGTTCGCGGTGCCCGCGTCGTGAAGGCCGCCAATACGCTCGGCGCTGCGGTCCTCGGCTCAGATCCGCACGAGGGCGGGGGACAACGAGTGATCTTCCTTTCGGGCGACGACGGGGACGCGAAGGCCGAGGTGATCTCGCTGTTCGAGGACGCTGGCTTCTTCGCGATCGACCTCGGGGCGCTGGTCACGGGCGGCGCGATGCAACAGCTCGGCGCCCCGCTCTCCGGGGTGAACCTGATCCGACTCGCGTAAGCCAACTACCGCCCTGTCGGCCTTTCCCTCGATGGTGTCTGCGTGCTCGGTCTGATCGAGGCTCGGTCCGACCGGCCGGTCACCGCAGGCGCGACTTGATCCAGGCGGCCGCGTCGGCCTTCGCCGCCGTCACGATGCCGCCATGATCGACGCCGGGGTATGTCTTCTCGTCGATCGGAGCGCCGTTGGCGTGCAGCATCGAGACCGTGCTCTGCGTGAACGTCGGGAACACGGTCGTGTCGGCCTCGCCCTGCTCGACGTGGACCGGCGTCTTGATCGTGAGGTGGGCGGGGTCGTTGCGATCGAGGTCGGCGAGCACAGGGGTGAGGTCGGCGCCCGGTCGCACCAGCTCGGACGGGGCGACCGAGCCGAACGAGTCGGGCTTGTCCAGGTCCGACAGGCACTCGGTGTCCGTCTCGGGGTACAGCGGGAGGGCCTTCTCGGACAGCACGGCGTTGACGTCGAGGCCGGGGTCCTGGACCTGGACGCCGCGCAGGATCATCGCCACCAGGCCGCTGAAGCCGCCCGGCTGCGTGAGCGCGCTGAGCAGCGGCGTCTGCTGCTCGAGCTGCGACGCCGGCGCGTAGGCCACGGTGCCGCGCACGTCGAGGTCGCGCGTGTAGGACGGCGCCAGCGCTGCGGCCCACAGCGCGGCGTGGCCGCCCTGCGAGTGCCCGGCGATGATCACCTTGTCCGAGATGTTCTTGTCGAGCGCGCGCGCGGCGCGGGCGGCGTCGAGCACCGAGTGCGCCGCCGACGTCCCGATGAGGTATGGGTGCACGCCCGGCGTGCCGAGACCCTCGTAGTCCGTGCGCGCGATCGCGTAGCCGGCCTTCAGCCAGCCCTCCATGACGCTCGCGACGTACGTGGTGTTGCTGTGCAGCGGCTGGCTGCCGTCGTCGGTCGAGGGCGCGCACTGGTCGGCGATGCCGGTCGTGCCGTGCGCCCAGGTCACGATCGGCCATCCGCCCTTCGGCGGCGTGCCCTTCGGCACGGTCACCGTGCCCGAGACGGCGACCGGCTTGCCGTCGATGCCGACGGAGCGATAGAGGACCAGCGTGTTGCGCCCGCCGGCGATCGCGGCGGGACTCGACAGCGGCTTGGAGCGGATGATGCCACCGTGGCCCGAGCCGGGCAGGTGACTCGGCGGCGTGTAGAAGCTCGAAGGCGTCGCGGCGCCCGCCGCTGCGGGCAGCACGGCGAGGAGGGCGAGGGCGATGAGAAGGGCGAGGGAGCGCACGGGTCCGTCCGGCGCGCGCAGGATAGGGCCTCGGGGAAAAAGAATGTAAGGACGGGATCGCTCAGGACAGCGGCTCGCCGAAGTTCGGGTCGAACGGACCACGGTCGGAGGGGCAGACGGTCCCCCTGGCAGGGGGCGCGAGCCGCACGAGATACCGGCGATAGGCCGCCGTGACGCAACGGCTGGGATCGACGAAGCTGATGTGCCCGTAGCCCAGGTGGGTCAGCAGGACGGCGTTGCCGAGGCGTTTCGCGGTGACGCGGGCGTTGGCGTAGGCCGTGTTCGGGTCGTCCTTGGTCCCGATCACCAAGACCGGGTGCTTGGTGGTTGCGTTCCAGGGCCCGGTGTAGCGCTCGGCGCTCCTGGTCGGCCACGCAGCGCACGGCGCCCATAGCCACCAGCCGAGCACCGGTCCAGCGATCGGGCTCGTGGCGGAGAGGCGGCCGATCACGCTCGGCCAGTCGTGGAGCGGCCGGGTGGCAGGGCTGTCGGCACAGCCGATCGACACTGGTGCCGGGGCACCGCCGGCGGCGGGAGGATTGGCGTTGGCGACGTTCGCGAGGGCTGACCCGTCGCCGCGCGCGGCCGCGTCGAGGTCCTTGGCCCAGGCCGGCCAGCCGCCCGGGTTCCTGAGCAGCGGGAAGATCGAGGTCAGCAGCTTGCCGTAGGTGAGGGGGCCCGGGGAGTCCGCGGTCGGGGCCGGGATCGGGTGGCGACGGGTCCTCCGCAACAGCTGATCGACGCGCTCCTTGACCGGACCCGCGCCGGCCAGCGCGCACCCCGCAGGCTTGCCGTCAGCGTCGACGCGCTCCGGGCCCGCGGCTTGGCACAGCTCGAGGAACTTCTCGAAGACCGGTCCGGCAGGCGTGACGACGTTGTCGACCGAGCTCTCTCGGCTCTTGACGTAGAGCTTGGCGTCGACGACGCCGTCGAGCACCATGGCCCGAACCCGGTTCGGATGGACGTTCGCGTAGGTCTGGCCCAGGAACGTTCCGTAGGACCAGCCCACGTAGTTCAGCTTCGGTTCGCCGACGAGCATCCTCAGGTGGTCGAGGTCGCGAACCGTGTCGGCCGTGGAGATGTGGCGCAGGAGTACGCCGCTGACCTCTCCGCAGCGACGCGCGTAGGCGGCGGCCTTGCGCTGGTAGCGGCGGGAGGTAGCGGTCGTCGTCGGGATCGTCAGATCTCCCCAGAACCGCGCCTCGTCCCGCTTGCTGCGAAAGCAGCGGACGCGGGTGCTGGCGCCGACGCCGCGCGGGTCCCAGCTGAGGACGTCGAAGCGCCCGTCGCCGGCTGCGTCGAGCAGCCCGGCACTGGACGGGTCCTTGAGGACCTCGAGACCGGAGCTCCCGGGCCCGCCGGGGTTGAAGAAGAAGGTGCCGATGTGCTTGTCCGGCCGGCTGGCCGGGTGGCGGATCACGGCGAGCTGGATCGTGCGTCCGGCGGGGCGATGCCAATCCAGCGGCACGCGGACGCGAGCGCACTGCAACCGCTCGCCACACGGCTTCCAGGCGATGCGGTCGTGGGCCGGCGCGCCGCTCGCGCCGAGGGCACTGCCCACGGGCACGAGCAGGGCGCAGATGGTCAACGCCAGTCCGGCTCGCAGGCTGACCGCCAATGAATGAGAGCTAAGTCGCATGTTGAGACAATAATCGCATAACACTATTGACCTCTCATTACGCGATACAATTCTTCCCATGGCCGAGCGCCAGGATGCACGTCAGAACCAGAGGGAGCGAACCCGCCGCGCCATCGTCGAGGCGGCCGCCCGACTCATCGAGGAGGGAACGCTGCCCTCGACCAGCGAGGTGGCGGAGGCGGCGCTGGTCTCGCCGGCCACGGCCTACCGGTACTTCCCCGACAACCAGAGCCTGCTCAGCGCGGCGCTCCAGGACGCCTCGGTCGGTCTCGCCGCGCGTTTCGCGCCCGACGTCGGCGACGAGGCCGATCCCCTGGCCCGCGTCGAGGATGCCACGGTTTCGTTCCTGGACCGCATCGCGGACCGAGAGCGGCTGATCCGGGGCGTCATGGCGCTCTCCCTCATGCGCTCGATCGATGGGACCAGCTCGCCGCGGGACGCCGCCGCCGTGCGGCCGGGCTTCCGGCAGGCGTGGATCGACGAGGCCGTCGCCCCGCTCGAGAAGCAGGTGCCCGCGCCACGGCTGCACCGGCTGAAGCTGGCCCTCGGCGTGGTCATGGGCCCCGAGGCCCTGGTCGCCCTCAAGGACGTCATGGGCACCGACCCCGACGAGGCAGTGGAGGTCTGCCGCTGGATGGCCCGCGCGCTCACCGCCGCGACCCTCGACCCTTCCGAGCCCCGATCAGAGGAGACAGCTCATGACCCCCAGCGTGAAGCAGCCGATCGCCGTCGGTGAGCTCACCGTCCGCTTCCTCGTCGAAGCGGCGGATTCGAATGGCACCGTGACCGTCTTTACGTGCTTCATCCCGGCCGCCTCCAAGATGCCGGCGCCCCACAGCCACGACGCCTTCGAGGAGACGGTCTACGGCCGCGACGACCTGGACCGTGGACGACCAGACGCTCGAGGTCGGGGTGGGTGAGGCTCTCTGCGTGCCTCGAGGAGCGGTGCACGGCTTCGAGAATCGCGGGACGGACGACGCCACCTATCTGGCGATGGCCACCCCCGGGGTCTTCGGGCCCGACTATTTCTTCGAGATCGGTGCGGTTCTTGCGGCTTCCCGCGGTGGCCCACCCGACCGTTCCGCTCTCGCCGCGGTGATGCGGCGGCATGGTCTGACGCCGGCGTAATCGACGCTCAGCGGGCTGCGTTCACTTGCCTAAAAGCAGCCTGAGGACAATCCGGGCCTCGACGGCCACCCGTCGCGCAACTCCGGCGAGCCGGGCTACAAGGCCTCGGCCGACTACGTCGCGCAGAAGATGCAGGAAGCCGGTTACAACGTGACGCTGCAGAAGTACCAGTTCCCGTACTCGGCGTTCGTGGGGACGCCAACGTTCACCGAGAGCGGGGCGGCGTCAAGGGACTTCAAGCTCGTCGACGAGTGGAATCCCGGGGCAAACGACGGCACCATCAACGGCGACCTCCAACCGGCCGGCGGCATCGTGATCCCGCCGACGGCGCTTTCAAGCTCGACCAGCGGCTGTACGGCGGCCGACTTCAACGGCTTCTCTGCCGGCAACGTCGCGCTGATCCAGCGCGGCGGCTGCAACTTCGGCGTGAAGGTGCAGAACGCGAGCGATGCCGGCGCCACCGGCGTCGTCATCTTCAACGAGGGCAACCCGGGTCGCACAGGCGTGACCAACGGCAGCCTGGTGGACGCGAACGGCGACCCGATCACCACCAAGATCCCGGTGGCGTTCACGTCGTTCGACATCGGCAGCGAGCTGTTGACGCAGTACAACGACGCGAAGCAGAACGGGACGTCCGTCCCGCACATCGCCATCAGCGTCCAGACGATCACCGACCCTGCCCGCGACGACTGGAACGTGATCGCGGAGTCCAAGGGCGGCGACCCGAACAAGGTGCTCGTGGTCGACGCGCACCTGGACGCGATCTTCGGCGCGGGCATGCTCGACAACGGGTCGGGGTCGGCGACGATCCTCGACATCGCCGAGCAGATGAAGAACGTCACCCCGCGGAACAAGCTGCGGTTCATCTGGTTCGGCGGTGAGGAGCTGGGCCTGCTGGGCTCGCAGTTCTACGTGGACAACCTGTCGAAGCCGGAGCTGAACCACATCGGCTACGACCTCGACGCGGACGTGACGGCGACGCCGAATTACCTGATCGGCGTCCTGGATCCGGCCGGGCCGGACCTGTTCGGGCGGACGGTGACCTCGACGTTCCCGAACAGGGTGTACAAGCCGTCGACGGTCGCGCGCGACCAGGCGGTGGCCTACCTGAACTCGATCGGGAAGAACCACGAGTTCCTGTCACCGGTCGGAACCGACGCGATCAGCTTCAACAACGTCGGTATCCCGGCCAGCGGCGTGCTGACCGGGCAGGACTGCTGCAAGACCCAGGAAGAGGTCGACCTGTTCGGCGGCGTCACCGGCAACTTCGAGGGCAATGTCCCGTCCTTTGACGGGGGCTGTGTCGACAACCCGTTCCGGTGGTGCGACAACCTCGATAACAACGATTTCGGGGTCATGACCTTCATGTCGCGGACGTTCGCGAACATGGTGGCCAACATGGCCTTCGACAAGCAGATCATGTCGGCGAGCGGGAACTACAAGGCAGGCGGGGCGAAGGGACCGCACGGAGGCAGTCGAGCCCGACCAGCGGCGTGAGCCCCGGGCACCACCTGTCCGGCATCTGAGCAACGAGCGGAGGCCGCCCAACCGGGCGGCCTCCGTCGTCAGGACGCCGCGGCCGTGGCGACGTCGCGCGCATACGTGGAGCGCGCGCGCAGCAGGATCACGCCGCCGGCGGCGAGGGTGGTCAGGAGCACCAGGAAGGTGATCTGCAGCCCGCGGGCGGACCCCGGCGAGATCACCGGGTGGGTGCCGATCGGGGCCTGCTCGGGCGCGATGCCGGCGATCAGGTCGGCGAGGCCGCCGAAGAGGAGTGGCGCGATCGCCTGGGCCAGCGAGCGCAGGACCGTCCGCGTGCTCTCCGCCCGTCCCCACAGGCCCGAGGGCATGATGTCGAGCCGGGCGGCGTCGAGCGGCGGGTTGGCGGCGGCGATCAGCGCCGTACCGGCGACGTCGAACCACAGCCCCGGCGTGAGGTGGCTGGAGAGGAGCCCGGGGATCAGCAGCACAGCGGCGCCGAGGTAGCACAGCGCCGGGATCCAGATCCGCGCCTCCAGCATCCCGCGGCGCACGAGCGCGTCGCTGACCCGCCCGCTGACCAGGGTCCCGACCATGGCGCCGGCCACGAGCAGCCCCAGGACGAGCTCGGCCGTCGCCTGGCTGGCGTGGTAGTGGCCGCGCACGAAGAGCAGCGCGAACGTCGACAGCCCGGAGAAGAAGAAGTAGCCGAGCGCGGAGCTGATGATCATGAGCACGTTGGTCGGCACCGAGAGGATGTACCGGACCGAGCGCACCAGCCCGAGCGAGCGGCCGTCCTCGCGCAGCACCCGCTTCGGGTCGGGCTCGACGCCGCGGCGTCGGATCGTCTCGAACGCGACATCGTCGGGTTCCTCGGCCTCGTCGTCCCCCGCCGGCGGCGCGGGCCCGGTCCCGGCGGCCGCCTCCTGCAGGTCGACCACGCCGACCGCGAGCACGCTCTGGCCGCCGCGCTGCGGCTCGGGCACGGTGCGGTAGAGCTCGCGGGCGAGGAAGAACCCGGGGATGGCGAGCAGCACGAACGCGGCGCGCCAGTCGATCAGGCTGGCCACGCTGCCGCTGATGATGAAGCCGACCGCACTGCCGGCGATCTCGCCGCCGAGCACGTAGGCCCACACGCGCCCGCGCTCGCGCGCGGGGAAATAGTCGCCGATGAGCGACGCGATGGCCGGCCCCGCGGTGGCGGTCACCGCGCCGAGCGCCAGCCGGGTCAGCAGCAGGGTCGAATAGCTGCCGGCGAACGCGCTCAGGAGCGAGGCCACGCTCCACAGCACGATGCTCAGCGAGAGCATCGGCATCCGCGTGAAGCGGTCCACATAGAGCCCGATGGGGATCGTGAACACCGCGCCGACCAGCAGCGCGACCGCGCTCAGCAGCCCGATCTGGGTGTTGCCGATGTGCAGGCTGTTCTCGAGCTGCGGCGCGACCGCCCCCACCGTCGCCGTGTCGGCGCCGTTGAGCGCGAGCACGGCGCCGAACAGCGTGATCACCCGCGCGCGGGCAGGGCCGCCCACGCGCTTGACCACGTGCCCGCGGACCAGGCGCCAGGTCCACTGGGCGGCCTGCGCGGCCTTGCGGCTGCCCTCGGCGAAGGCGTTCCCGCTCATCACCTAGTGCGGCGGGGCGGAGTCGTCCGACGCGGCGGGGCGGGGCACCCCCCAGCGGCGGATCAGCCACGCGATGAGCGGGTAGGCGAGCCAGAACAGGTGCGCGGTCGCGGGCGTCGTCGCGTAGGCGATGGGGACCGAGGCCAGGAACACCGCCGCGGGCAGGAGGCCGCGGACGACGTCCGCGGTGAACGCCGTGCGGCTCGGCTCCGGGTCGATGAGCCCGCGCTTGGCCCCGAGCACGTAGACCAGGGTGTTGACTCCGGACGCGGCCGCCACGTTGATGGCCAGGACGGCGGTCGGGAGCGGGAGGTCGTCGATGTTGGGCGAGCCGACCGCCTCGGTCGCGAACGGCAGCACGACGATCGTGGCGATCAGCGCGAGGTTGGCGACGATCACCGGCGTGTCGATGGCGGTGAACGCCGCGATCATCCGGTGGTGCGCGAGCCAGTAGCTGCTGATCACCGCGAAGCTGATCAGGAAGGCGATGAGCTGTGGGTTGATCTCGGCGCCGAGCGCCTGCGTGCTGTCCCACACCCTGCGCACGTCGCCGATGTCGAGCGTGGTCGCGAGCAGGGTCAACGCGAACGCGAAGGTCGCGTCGACGAAGCCGATGGCGCGGTCGAACTCCGACTGGTCGCGGGTCCAGCGTGGGCCCGAGGTCACCGCGGAAACCTATCCGGCCGCGTGGGGCCGGCGCCGGTCAGCCGGCCTGGCAGCAGCCCGAGCGGTTGGGCCGGGTTGACCGTCGCGGCGTGCTAGTTCTCCGTGCATGACCGCCGACGACCCAGCGCTCCCCGACCGGGAGGCGTTGCTCGCGCTCGCCGTGCGCGAGATCACTGCCGCGTGGGCGTCGTTCGACCGGCCTCGCCCCAAGGAGGCGGTGCTCGACGAGGCGCTCGCGCAGCGGCTGCTCGACCCCTTGCCCGAGGCGCCCGGCGACCCCGCCGAGGCCATGCACGACGCCGCGCGGGTGCTGGACGCCAGCATCTCGCCCGCCCGGCCGCTGTACCTCGCCTACATCGGCTCGACCGGCCTGGCCACCGGCGCGATGGCCTCCGCGCTGGCCTCGACCTACGACGTCAACCTCGCCGCCGACGCGGCCGCGGGGGAATTTCTCGACGGGCAGGCGCTGCGCTGGACGGCGGACTTCGTCGGCTACCCGCACGTGGACGGCGCCTTCACCAGCGGCGGGCAGGTCTCGAACCTCACTGCGCTGGTGGCGGCGCGCGAGCAGGCCCTGCCGGGCGCGCGCGAGCGCGGGCTCGAGGGACGGCGCGGCGCCGTCTACTGCTCCCGCGAGGCGCACCACTCGGTCACCCGCGCGGTGGAGATCACCGGGCTCGGCACCGCGTCCGTGCGCGCGCTCGAGATCGACGGCGACCGCCGCGTGCGCCCTGAGCTCGTCGACGCCGCGATCGCCGCCGACCGCGCCGAGGGCATCACGCCGGTCGCGATCGTCGCCACCGCGGGCACGACGCTGACCGGGTCGGTCGACCCGCTCGCCGCCCTGGCCGACGTGGCCGAGCGCCACGGCGTCTGGCTCCACGTCGACGGCGCCTACGGGCTGCCTGCCGCGCGCACCGCCGCCGGGGCGCCGCTGTTCGCCGGGCTCGAGCGCGCCGACTCGGTGACGCTGGACGCGCACAAGTGGCTCGGCGTCCCCAAGTCGTGCAGCGTCTTGCTCGTGCGCGACGACAGCGCCCTGCAGGCGAGCTTCGGCCACCGTGAGACCTACATGCTGCATCGCGGCGACGCCCACAACCCGGTCGACCGCACGCTGGAGTACTCGCGGCCGTTCAACTCGCTGAAGCTGTGGATGGCGCTGCGCGTGCACGGCGGCGAGGCGCTGCGCGCATGGATCGAGCGCAGCATGCGCCACGCCCGCCGGCTCGCCGACGTGCTCGACGCCGACCCCGCCTTCGAAATCCTGCACCGGCCCCAGCTCTCCGCGCTCTGCTTCCGCCACCGTCCCGACGGTGTCCCTGGCCTCGACGAGCACAACCGCCGCCTCGCGCAGGCGATCCAGGCCGACGGCCGCGTCTACCTCGCGCCCGCCGCGGTGGACGGGCGCGTGTGCCTGCGCGTGTGCTTCGTGAACTTCCGGACCACCGACGAGCAGGTCGACGATGTCGTCGCCGTGATCCGCGAGCTGGGCGACCGGCTCACGATGTGACGATGCGCGCCCCGCGCGAGGG
>Ga0068864_100003230_pt1 | contig 13466 bp, 16 predicted proteins | sample KBSSwiS72_FD_66586 | JGI IMG/M metagenome (GOLD analysis project Ga0068864, IMG submission 66586) | Switchgrass rhizosphere microbial communities from Kellogg Biological Station, Michigan, USA - KBS Switchgrass S7-2 | ecosystem: Host-associated > Plants > Roots > Rhizosphere > Soil ...
GCCCATTGACAGACGGGGGGTGTAAACTTAATATCTACAGTCCATCAGTCAAGCGAGATCACCATGTCAATCGAAACCGATATCGCGCGTCTCGCCGACGTGCTCGAAAAAGGCTTTTCCGATTTGACGGCTGCCATAGCTCGTCAGTCAGAAATCGCTTCCCCCTCTCCTCCCGCCGCGACCCCGGAGCCGCCGAAGCGGGGCAGACCCCCTGCTGCTGTTGCAGCCGCCCCGGTGGCTGAACCGGCCCCTCCCCCACAGGCGGCTTCCCCCGCCGCCCCCAACGGCAAAGGCCCGACCTTTGACGAGGTCGTCGCGATAGCGCAGGAACTGGCCCGCCAGAAAACCCCGCCGGTCGCGATCAAGCTGATCAACCAGCACGGTGCGCAGAAATTGGCCGACATGGACCCGGCCAACTACCCGGCGTTCTACGCCGCTGCCCAGGTCGCGCTCGCCCAAGACACGCCATTGTGAGCGACGACCGGCTCTGGGAGGAGCCGGCGCAGGTCAAGTTCCGGCCCTCCTACAGCGCCACATCGCTGAATTGCCCCGGCTCGCTTCTCGCTTCGCTCGCCGCCCCGGACTCTTCCGGGTACGCGGCGGCGGAAGGCACCCTGTTTCATCGCGTCATCGCCGAGTGGCAACTCTCCGGTGAGCGGCCTATCTGGCTCGCGGGTCAGCCGTTTATCATTGACGGCCACACCGTAGAGGTGGACGAGGAAATGTTCGTCCACGCGGAAACCTGCTTGGATCGCTACGCCGGCATCCCAGGTCAGCCGCAAATAGAGGTCAAGGTGGATATTTCTTCGTTGACTCCGATACCGGGCCAGAGCGGCACGGCAGACCGGGTACACGTTTACTCCGGTGTGGCGGAACTGATCGACTGGAAATACGGCAAGGGCGTACAAGTTTTTGCCCGGTGGCTGGAGCAGTTGTTGTGCTATGCGGTCGCGGTTGTAGATAGGTGGGGCGATGAATACCTTATCGAAACGATCCGGCTGCACATAGCACAACCCCGGCTCGATCACTTCGATGTCTGGGAAATCTCCCGAGACGAACTCATGCTGTGGGCCGCGTGGGCCAGACAACAGTGGCAGACCGCCTGGGAACCGGACGCCCCGCGCATCCCATCGGGCAAAGCCTGCCAGTGGTGCCGCGTGCGCATCGACTGCCCGGCAAGGCAGGTCATGCTGGAGCGGATAGTCGAGGATACATTCGAGGAGGTGGTTACGTCGGACGAGCAACAGACAGCCCTCGCCGTCGTCCCCGCACCGGAACCGCCCCAAGCGGCAGCCCTGCCGACCGACCGCCTCGCGTGGATTTACCTCTACCGCAGAACCTTCGAGATTTGGTTTCGCGAGATCGGCGAGGAACTGATCCGGCGCGGCCAGGAGGGCCAGGATGTCTCGCCCTGGAAGGTGGTGGAGGGAAGGCGCGGCAACCGTGCCTGGGTCAACGAACCCGCCGCCGCCCGCGCCGTCGCGCACCTGGGGGTTAGCCCCTACCCGACCTATCTCGCCAGTCCGGCCGAGGTCGAGCGCCGGCTCGGCGCGGTCGGGATCAAGGGTCAAGCTGCCAAAGACTTCGTAGCACTTTATACCGACCGGGCACCCGGTAAGTTGACTTTGGTGCCCTCGCAAGACAACCGCCTCGCCAACAGCGCAGTGGTTGAAGAGACGTTTCAAACGGAGTAAAGCATGTCAGACGTAAAAGAACGCCGCACCAAGATACTTGAGCTTCCGAAGATCATTTTCTATTCGGACGAGAGTATTTACATCAAGGACGTTCGCGCGTCCTACCCGCACCTCGACAAGCCCTGGTCGATGGATGATACCGGGGACAAGAAATACTCGATCATGGGGCTGATCCCGAAGACCCCCGAGTACGCCGACAGCGTCCAGGCATTGTTCACCCACATGGCGGATTACCTGAAGGAGAGGAAGCTCCAGCCCTTGCCGCCGGCACGCCTGTGCCTGCGCGACGGCGATCTGACCGCCAAGGCCGAGATGGCCGGTCATTGGACGATCTCTGCCAGCGAGAAGGAGCCGCCGATCCTGCGCGGGCGCTACATCGACGCCCGCACCGGCCAACTGGAGGTGATCCCGCCCGAGGATGCCGCAAAAGTTTATTATGGAGGCTGCTGGGTCAACCTTTTGGTTCGTTTGTGGTTCCAAAACCATCCTACTGGTGGAAGAAGGATCAACGCCAACCTCCGCGCGGTGCAGTTCGTCCGCAACGACACCGCGTTCGGCGGGCGCGGCCGGATCACCGCCGATGACGTGGACGATACGTTCGAGCCGATCGCCGACGATGACGGCGGCTTCGATAAAGCCGGCAGCGAGGTCGCGAGTTACGACCTGTGATCTCGCTCGATTTTGAGACTTATTGCGATATCGACATTCGCAAGGTCGGGTTGGATGCGTACACTGCGCATCCAACCTTCGAGGTGATGATGATGGCCTATCGCCTGGACGATGGCCCTCTACAGCACTGGCAGGCTCATCAGGGACCGTTTCCCGAGGAGGCGCGCGAGCGCCTCCTCGATCCCGGCCAGGAGAAATGGGCTTACAACAGCGCGTTCGAGCGCCGCGCGCTGTTGTGCGGTCTGGGTATCGAGACGCCGGTCGAGGGCTGGCGTTGTTCGATGGCGCTCGCGTACATGCGCGGGTTCACCGGCTCCTTGGGAGCGGTGGGTGAGCAGATGCTGCTGCCCCAGGACCAGCAGAAGCAGAAAGTCGGTGCTCGCCTGATCCGCAAGTTCTGCATGCCGCAGAGGATCACCCGAAATCAACCTCATCGTCGTCGTGATTGGAACACTGATCCCGACGATTGGGAGTTGTTCGGGGAGTACAATAGGACTGACGTTTTTGCCGAGGAGGCTATCCGTGACCGGATCATTAACTATCCGATTCCCGAAGACGAATGGTTACTCTACGAATTAGACCAAAAAGTCAACGATCGCGGCATGCCGTTCGACCGGGTGTTCGCGACCAACGTCGCCCGCATGAGCGAAGCTCGCCGTGACGAACTTCTCGACAGGATGCGCGCCCTAACTGGCCTGGAAAATCCGAACTCGCAGGCCGAGCTACTGCGGTGGTTGAGAACCCAGGGTTATCCTTTCGAGGATATCCGCGAGAACACCGTCAAGCGCGCCCTGGCGCTTAACCTGCCCTGTGCCGAGGTGCTGCGGCTGCGCCAGTGGTCGGGCAAGACTGCTACCAAGAAAGCCGCTACAGCTTTGTTGAGTGCCGGCCAGGACGACCGCATCAGGCATATGTATAAGTTTGTCGGTGCATCGAGGACCGGCCGGTGGAGCGGCGCGCTCGTTCAGCCTCAGAATCTCGCGAGGACGCCCAAGTTTCTCGACCCGGAGAAGTCCAGCGAGCGGCTCGATACCGTCACCGACCTGATCCGGCAGGGGGACTACGAAATATTCCCGCTTCTCGTCGAGGAGCCGATGGCGGTGTTCGGCGGCACGATGCGGGGCATGTTCCGCGCCTCACCCGGCCACATGCTGCATATCTGCGATTACTCGTCTATCGAGGCAGTCGGCCTCGCATGGGCGTCGCGCTGCGAGCGGATGCTGGACGTATTCCGGTCGGGCCGCGACATCTACCGCGACTTTGGCGTCGGCCTCTACAAGAAAGCCTACGAGACGATCACCGGGGCCGAGCGGCAGATATGCAAACCCGTCGTCCTGGGGGCGGGGTACGGCCTCGGCCCCGGCAAGGTGCTGGAAGACGGCACGATGACCGGCCTCCTGGCCTATGCCGATGCGATGGGGGTAGCTCTGACCCCCGAGGAAGCGGTGGCTGCGATCCGCACCTACCGCGACACCTATCCCGAGGTTGTCTCGTTCTGGTGGGCCTGCGGCGACGCCGCCCAGGCTGTCTTGGAAGGGCAGAGGGTGGTTAAGGTAGGGGTGTTCCGGTTCGAGTACAAGAAGCCCTTCCTGTTGATCTGGCTCCCCTCGGGCAGAGCGATATTTTACTATAAACCAAGAATGGAGATGAGGGAAATCCACACCGGAAAACAACGCTGGGATGCCGAGAAAATGCGGATGGTCGATGAGGTCTACATGCGCAACGTGCTGACCGTGATGGGTAGGAACCAGCGCAGCACGCAGTGGGAACGCATCGCGGCGCGGCCCAGCCACCTCGTGGAGAACATCGTTCAGGCGTTGACCCGAGATATATTGAAGGTCGGTCTGCAACGGTTGGACCGGGAAGGTTTCCAGATCGTGGGCCACTCGCACGACGAGATTATCGTGGAGAGCCGGGAGGATGACACCGAGCGTACCTGGGAGAGGATGCGCTCGTGGATGATCCAGCCGATACCCTGGTTGCCGGGTTTTCCGATCAACGCAGCCGGCTGGGCCGGTCGGTACTACAGAAAATGATCGGTGTTCTCGGCGTTGCCTATGTCGTCGCGGGATATTGGTATTTCCGGCAGGTGCTCGACAGCGTGGGTGCGGCAGCGCCTGGGGAGGTTATCATCTGTTCGCTTTTCGGGTTGTTGTTCGGCCCGATCCTGCTTGTCGCCGCGCTGTGTCTGCGCGCCTTGCCGGAAGACGTATTTCACTGACGGCCTTTCAGTCGGCGGCGGTCGAGCATTCGTATGCCGCGCTGGATCAGTAGTATCTCTTTACGGTTGTCGGGGTGCAGATCGGCGAACTCGCCTTGCGTCATCGCTCGCAGCCGCAAGCTCTTGTCAAACCGCAGGGCCGAGGCGCAGGACAGGCATACCGAGATGTCGTCGGGATTGGGTATTGCGCCGCCCGGCGTGGATGCCGCGTCGAGTTTGTGGCCGCAAAAGGGGCAGTAATCTTCGGGGATGAGGGTGTCGATCCACGGTTTGTCGGGGTCGGTCCAGTCACTCATAGCCTTGTCCTTTGCAGGCCGGGCATTCGTACCCGCCGACATCGCCCCAACCACAGCACCTCCAGCAGTAATGCAGGGTGTGACCGCGAACGACGAACGGGTGGCGTTTCATCAGTGCGAGAAGACGCCAGTAGAGCCTCATAGATTGATCTTTTGGCCCGGCTCTGTGTAGAGGTCGGGCCGCAACAGCGAGCGGTGGACCCCGGTCGCCCGCTCGATGGCGATGATGTGGCGGGTCGGCGGTACGTCTCGCCACTTGTTGAGCGCCTGATGGCTGATCCCGAGGAGCCGCGCTAGCTTGACTTGGCTGCCGGCGATCTCGATGGCTTGCTGAAGACCTGTTTTCATGCGCTGGGATATAGGGCGTGCAATTTTATCTTGCAATCCTGCGTCTGCAACTTCATATTGATCGTGTGCCGCTAGGGCTATTTTGCCGATGGCACATGCGAGGGAAAACCTCATGACTGATTGGAAGCCAGCCGTTATGCTGGACCTTGACGATGTTTCCGGCAGGGCTTTTCAGGAAGCTCTCGCCGAATTTCGGGAGTGGGCAGATCAACAAGGACCGCCGGGTCCGCTGCCCAAGGCTTTGCACGAGGGGTGGTGCGATATCACTCCCGAGCTTGCCGAGAACCTGTTGCGCCGCAACAAGCTGAACCGCAAGGTTTCCCTGGAAGCCGTGCGTAAATACGCCCGCCGCATGAAGGCAGGCGAGTGGCGCAAGACCGGGCAGCCGGCTTTGATATGCAACGGCGAGCTTTACGATGCGCAGCACCGTTGCTGGGCCGGGTACTTCTCCGGGGTGACGTTTCCCTGTTACCTGATAACCTCGGTCCCTGAACAGGATGATCTGTTCGCCTTTATTGACGACATGAAGCCGCGCACGGCTGCCGATACGCTTCTTACCGGCGGCTCCAACGGTATCTCGACAACGATCTCGTCGGTAATCAAGATTGCGTTTCGCTACGAGCACGGCGCTTTGGGGATATTGACACAGCCGGCGATACGCCCGCTCGACAATATCGAGATTTTGGCTTACGCGCGCCAGCATCCCGATCTCGCCACGGCGTGCCACGATGCCCTGAGCAATTTCAGCCGTGCCGTCGCGACTATCGGCCACAAAGGCGTTGCCGGGTTTGTTGCCTGGAAGATCATGTCTCTTTACGACAGGCGAACCCTGGAGGATTTCTACCTGCCGCTCGGGTCGGGTGCAAATCTTGAAGAGGACGATGCGGTCTTGGCTTTGCGTAATCGTTTGATGCGTAATGCCGAAGGGTCCGGTGATGATCTGAAGGTGTTGCAGAAGCTCGCCCTGGTTATCAAGGGGTTCAATATGCACATCCGTAAAGCTCCGGTGAAAGGGAAGAACGGGCTGTTCGTTCGTGACAACGAGCGATACCCGTTGTTTGAGGATGCCCTTCCTAGGGCCGAAGCGGCCGAGTGAACTTTCAGCGGGGCTTCGGCCCCGCTTCTTCGTTGGAGACAGGGCATGAAAATATCCGATATCAAGATCGGCGAGCGGCACCGTAAGGATATGGGCGACCTCGCGGCGCTCGCCGAGAGCATCAAGACCGAGGGATTGTTGCAGCCGGTCGGCGTCACCGAGGACAACGAGTTGGTGTTCGGGCTGCGCCGCCTGACTGCCTGCCGTGACATTCTTGGTTGGTATGCGATTGATCACCACGTGGTCAATGTGACCAGCATCGTGAACGGCGAGTATGCCGAGAACGAAATGCGAAAAGAGTTCACGATGACAGAGCGGGTCGCAATATTAACAACGATTGAAACTCGCGGAGAAGGTAAGTGGAGGGGTAATCAGTATACGGTTGGCACTATTTCAAATGAAATAGTGCCAACTAAAGAAGGTGCTATTAGGCAGGCCGGATTTATCAATACTACAGAGGCGTGGCGAGCGCAAAGAATTACAGAAGATGCGCCTGATTTGGCTGAACAGGTGGATCAGGGTAAGATGAAATTAAATACGGCTTTTGCTCAGGCAGATCGTGAGGGTCGTATTAAACGTACACGAGCGCCGAAGGGTACGAAGAAGGAGGTCAAATCTAAGCGTATTAACCCACCTACCATATCTCTCGGGACGTTGCCGACCGGCGTCGATATCGGGCAGCCTGCCGAGGGCTTTGCTGATGTTGGGGAGCGGCTGGCGTGGCGCGAGAGCGTCGGTGCGAAGGTTGTATTGCACCCGATACGTCTCAAGCGGTTGATGCAAGACAGAGAGGTGGTTGAGCAGATCGGTACTGCGCTTGCTATTCTGGAACGTAGTTCTGAGTTTGATCAGTTTCAGGAGAGCTTGGATAGGATGCTGAAATACAAGCGTCCAGAAAATTCAAAAGAGCCTGGGGACAAAATAAATTTTGTCAAGCTGGCCCGCGAGGCCAGGGAGTCGATTGTCGAGAGGCTTGAGGGTGCGATCTCCAAATTGGAAGGATACCGTGTGCTTTTGAGTAAGAATGATGAACCGCAAGCAGACCGAGGCTGAGATCGAGAGCCGGCACCGCGACCGGGCGCGGCAGCAGGGGTGGGTGGTTGAGAAAATAGAGCGTACAGGTCGAGGTGGCTTCCCAGATCGCTTCTACGCAAAAAATGGCCGCGTGGTTTTATTAGAATGGAAGCGACCGGGTGGTCGTATTGGTAAGCAACAAGAATTACGACATCAAGAGCTTCGCGATGCCGGTGTAGAAGTACACGTTGTTTACAGCATCACTGCTGCTGAAGTCATATTGGGAATGCTATGATCGTAAAATTGCAACGTCCGCTTTCGTCTAGCGTAGCGCCGGTTTTGATCTACAATCGGGATCGGCGGCATCAGTGGTTTGTCCAACTGTCGAAGCAACAGTTGCAAGCGTTGCTGGGCGACGATGCCAAGGGCTATTTCGAGGCGACTGTCGGCGACGACGGTGAGCCGGTGCTGGGGCGGCGCGTGGGTGCGCAACCGTGGTGAACGAAATGTTTCGCAACGCCGTCCGCACGATGGATGACCTGACCTCGGATCAGGTCGAGGCCGTTGACTTCATGCACGCCAACCCGTTCTCGGCATTGTTTCTGGATGTCGGGTTTGGCAAGACGGTGATCACGCTGACCGTCCTGCGCCGGCTGATTGTGGACGAGCACTATTTCGGCAAGGTGCTGATCATCGCGCCAATCCGGGTGGCGACCCGCGTGTGGCCGCAGGAACCCTCGCTGTGGACCCACTTGTGCTGGATGCGCCCCACCGTGCTGCGGGTCGAGGATGACGACCCGCGCCTCCTGGCGCTCCCCCGCGCCGCGCGTACCGCTGAGAAGGCCCGGCTGCGCGCGGCCCTCGTGCAGTCGCCCGAGCAAATCCACGTCATAGATTATCATGCGGTCGATTGGCTCGTCGCCGAGTGCGCCAAGACAAAGAAGTGGCCTTATAGGGTGGTTGTGTTTGACGAGAGTTCCAGGCTTCGCGACCACAACAGCGTGGTCTTCAAGGCGCTGAAGAAGGTGCGGCCTTACGTTGTCAGGTTTCACGAACTGACCGCCACGCCGGCTAGCCAGACTTACATGCACCTGTTCTCCCAGGTCTGGTTGCTCGACAAGGGCGAGCGGTTCGGCAACGGCATAACCGCCTTCCGGGAGCGGTATTTTACTTTTAATCCCTACGTCAAAACCTGGAAAATCAGGGACGGGGCCAAGCAGGAGATCGAGCGCCTGATCGCCGATATCTGCCTCGTAAAGCGCCGCGAGCGCGATTTTCGCATCCTCACCCGCACGATCCGGCTGCCCGAGCCTCTGATGCGCGCCTACGAGGAGTTTGAAAACGAGTGCGTCCTTGAGTTTGGCGACCGCACGATCGACGGCGTCAACGCCGCTGTCCTGTGTTCCAAGCTCCTACAGTACGCTTCCGGCTTCGTTTACGACGAGAATAGCGCCCCTGTCCGCATCCACGACGAGAAGCTCCTTGAGCTTCGCTCGCTGTACGAGGAGACGATAGATCAGCCGATTTTGGTTGCGTATTGGTTCCGCCAGAGCCTAGAACGCATTCGGGAGGCGTTTCCCGACGCCGTTTCGATGGATCGCGAGGGTAAAATTGTCGATGCGTGGAACCGGGGGGAGCACAAAATGTTGCTGGTGCATCCTCAATCGGCCGGTCACGGACTCAATCTGCAAGAGGGCGGTCACCACATCATATGTTATGACCTTTTCTACAGTCTGGAGCTGTTCTTGCAGACCATCGGCCGGCTCGATAGGCCAGGGCAGACCGCACAGGTGATGGTGCATCTGCTCAGTGCGGAAGGGACGATAGATGAGCTTGTTGCTGCCAATCTTCAGAGACTCAGGGGTGCCGAGGACGCCATGTTCGAGCGTCTGCGGCGACGGGCAGAGGGTCTTCTTTCTGGTGCTGCCGGGGGTGGACGGGCGCGACAGCCCGTGCAAATACCACGGGCAGATACCTTACCGGGAGAAGGGGCGGATGCGCTTCGGTATCCGGCTTGACGACGACATGGCCGACCTGCCGCTCGACATCCTGTTCAGCTACTATCTGGTGGCTAAGGAGTTCGGTGCGTTGCCGGCCTCGAATATCGAGCCGTCCGACTTCTGGACTTACTGGATGTAGCTGATGCCTGCCGCCAAGAAAGCTCCCGATCCGATCAAGGTCACCGGCAATTTAGACCTCGAAAGTCGCGGTGCGATATATCAGGGCGTCTCGGTGCCGCAGCTTCGCGCGATCTTCAATTTGAAGGACGAGGACGTGATGCGCCGGCTCGGCGACCTCGCGCCGGTTGGCACCGGGCGGATGAACAACCCGATCTACAATCTCGCCCAGGCAGCCGCGCGCATCGTGCGCCCCCGGATCACCCCGGAGGCCATCGACGCCTACATGAGGACCGCAAACCCAGCCAACCTGCCGCCGATGGTGTCGAAGCACTACTGGGAGGGGCTGCGCCTTCGTGAACGCTACCGCGAGGAGGCGGGTGAGTTGTGGTACACCGAAGACGTGATGCGGCTCCTGTCGGAAACATTTCAGACAATTCGCGCGACGCTCGTGTTGCTGCCCGACACCATGCGTGGTAGGGAGGACATGACCGAGGCACAATTTCGATTTGTGCAACGGATCGTGGACGACATGATCGAGGACGTGCGTGCCAGACTCGTCGCCGAGCCTACCAAGCCCAGCCGAGCCGAGGGAAGAGCCGGAGCTTGGGAGGAAGCAGGGGCGCTTTAAGAGCGTCTCCGACCTCGCGGCCACGATCGCGCAGGACATCTTTCGCCGCCCGTCGCGGTACAGCGTCACCGACATCGCCGAACAGTTCGTCAAGATAAAGCGTACCGGCGGCGCGGCAATCGCCTGGAGCCGGGAAGCCGCGCCCTACATGATCGAGCCGCAGGACATGCTGGCGTCGCGCGAGCATTCCGGCCTCGTCTTTGTCGGCCCGTCGCAATCGGGCAAGACCGAGTCGCTGATCCTCAACTTCATCGCCTATTCGGTCCTGCAAGACCCGATGGACATCATCCTTTACAACCCGACGCAGCACGCCGCGCGGGATTTTTCATTGCGCCGCATCGACCGGATGAACCAGCACTCTCCGGCCCTGCGCTCCCGGCTCCTGCCGAGCCGCTCGACCGACATGAAGTACAACAAGATTTACCGCAGCGGCATGATCCTGACCTTGTCGTGGCCGAGCGTCGCCGAGATGGCCGGCAAGCCGATCGGGCGGGTGCTGCTGACCGATTTCGACCGGATGCCCGACGACCTCGACGGCGAGGGCAGCCCTTTCGATTTGGCCTACATGCGGACGACCTCGTTCGGGTCACTGCGCATGGCAGTGGCTGAGTCGTCCCCGTCCAGACCCATCGAAGACCCGCGCTGGATCGCGTCCTCACCGCACGAGGCGCCGCCGGCCCAGGGCATCCTCGGGCTTTACAACCGGGGCGACCGGCGGCGCTGGTACTGGCACTGCCTGCGCTGCGTGAACTACTTTGAAGGCCGGTTCGAGCACCTCAAATGGGACGAGAACGAGAACCCCGCCGCCGCTGCCGAGACGGTCAGGATGATCTGCCCCTCGTGCGGCCACGAAATCTACCCGGCCGACCGGCCGACCATGCAGCAATACGCGACGTGGCTGGCAGACGGGCAGTCTATAGACGCGAACGGGTACAAGACAGGACCGGAACCGCGCAGCGAGATCGCCTCGTACTGGCTGAACGGCGTCGCGGCGGGGTTTCAGACTTGGTCCGAGATCGTGGTTAAGTACCTCAACGCGGCGCGCGAGTATGAGCACACCGGCAGCGAAACCTCGCTGCAACAGTTCTACAACAACGTGCTCGGCGTTCCTTACAAACCCAAGGTCGAAGAATCGTTACGGCTACCGGAGATATTGCACGCCCGTGCCGAGCCGATTGGCGAGAAGATACCGGAGGGCGTGAGGTTCTTGGTGGCTTGTGTAGACGTGCAGAAGAACGCATTCGTCGTACAAGTCCACGGGGTCGGGCCGGGATCGCCCTACGATGTCACCGTCGTGGATCGGTTCAGCATATTCAAGTCCAACCGCAACGACGACGACGGCGACAAGATATGGGTCAAGCCCGCGACCTATCTTGAAGACTGGGATTTGCTCGTGGAACAGGTCATGCGCAAATCCTACCCGGTGGATGACGCCTCGGGCCGCGAGATGGCGGTAAAGCTCACCGTGTGCGACAGCGGCGGCTTCACCCGGCACCGGGGCGAGGGCGTCACCACGATGGCCTACGAGTTCTATCGCGCCTTGCGCAAGAGCGGGCTTTCTTCGAGGTTTCACCTCGTGCGGGGTGCTTCTTTCGTCAACGCCCCGCGCACCTGGGTCGATTACCCCGACCAACGCAAGAAGGACAAGCTCGCGGCGGCGCGCGGCGACGTGCCGGTGCTGTTCCTCAACGCCAACATGCTTAAGGACGATTTGTCGGCTCGGCTGGATAGCACCAATCCCGGCAGAGGGATGATACATTTCCCCGACTGGATGCCGACGTGGTTCTTCAAGGAGCTTTGCGTAGAACGCCGCACCGAGAAGGGGTGGATAAACAGTTCCGGGGGCCGTAACGAGGCCTGGGATCTGTTGTATTACGCGCTTGGAACTTGCGTCTCACCCCTGTTACAGGTCGAAAAGATAGACTGGGACAACCCGCCGAGCTGGGCCAATGTGTGGGACAAGAACCCTCTTGTCATCCGGCCGGAAGAGGACATATTGGAAGTTGCGCCGGTATCGTATGATTTCGCGTCGCTCGGGAAGGCGCTGGCATGACCACCTCGATGCTCTTGAACTGCGACGAACTCCGTGACCGGCTCTTGAAGATTTCCGACATGCTGACGGCGCTGGGCCAGCCGGGGGTGCGTTCGGTGCGCGACACGGACGGCTCCGAAATCCAGTATTCGCAGGCGTCCATCGACGCGCTGCGCGGCGAGCGGTCGCGGCTGGAGGCGATCTACAACACCTGTTGCGGCGGGCGCAGCAGGCCTTTCGGATTTGTCTTTTGATCGAAATCCAGACCCTCGGCGGCGCTCTGGAGGGCGCCGAGAACACCTCGCGCGAAACCATGCTGTGGAACGCCGACCGGCGCTCCCCCGACCAGATAATCAACCAAGTCAAGGAAGAAGCCGACCTGCGCGGCCGGGACATCGTCACCAACGACGGCTACGCGCAAGGGGTGGTTGAAATCCACCGCGACACGATTGTCGGCAACCAGTATCGTTTGAATGCGCAGCCCAACTGGCAGGTACTGTCGCACCTCTATTCGACCAAGTTCGATGAAGTCTGGGCCGAGGAATACCAGACGATCGCCGAGGAGATGTTTAACCTCATCGGAGAATCCAATGCGGCGTGGCTCGACGCTCAGCGCAGGCTCACGTTTTCCGGGCTGATACGTCTTGGTATCGCCGGGTTTACTTTTACCGGCGAGGTGCTGGCTACGGTAGAGTGGATACGCGAGGTCGGAAGACCCTTCAATACCGCGATCCAGTTCGTGTCGCCCTCTCGCTTGTCCAACCCTGCCGGGCGGGGTGACGACGCCAACCTGCGGCGCGGCGTCCAGCGTGACAGCCGGGGCAAGCCGGTCGGGTATTACATCCGGATCGGTTATCCGACCGAATGGTATTACGGCATGGACAACTACAACTGGAGGTTCGTGCCGGTCGAGAAGCCCTGGGGAAGGCGGCAAGTTATTCATATCGCCGATCAGATGCAGCCGGACCAGACGCGCGGCGTCAGCGCCCTGGTGGCTGTGCTCAAGGATATGCGGATGACCCGCAAGTTCCACGAGATCGTCTTGCAGAACGCGGTCATCAATGCGAGCTACGCAGCCACGATCGAGAGCGACCTGCCGCGCGAGGTAGTAGCTGCGGCAATCGGGGCCGGCACGGTCGGCGACGCGACAGGCTCGTTTCTGAATGTGATCGGCGGCTACCTCGACTCGATGAAGCAGTACGCCTCCCAGGCCGACGCGATTGCGGTGGATGGGGCGAAGATGCCCCACTTGTTCCCAGGTACAACCTTGAACCTGAAAACGCTTGGAACCCCCGGCGGGGTCGGCACGGATTTTGAAGTGTCGCTGCTGCGCCACATAGCGGCGGGC
>Ga0068864_100003242_pt1 | contig 13444 bp, 15 predicted proteins | sample KBSSwiS72_FD_66586 | JGI IMG/M metagenome (GOLD analysis project Ga0068864, IMG submission 66586) | Switchgrass rhizosphere microbial communities from Kellogg Biological Station, Michigan, USA - KBS Switchgrass S7-2 | ecosystem: Host-associated > Plants > Roots > Rhizosphere > Soil ...
CAGGCTCGGGGATTCGACCCTTGCAACCGCGCTCGTTGAACCGTGCCCGCGCACGGGGTGACGAGTCTCATCCTCGCCCGCGCCGCGGTCACCAACGATGGAGTGACCGATGAACGCTGCATCCGACACGAAGAACTTCGCCGACTTCCGGGTCGCCGACCTTTCGCTCGCCGACTGGGGCCGGAAGGAAATCGCGATCGCCGAAACGGAGATGCCCGGCCTCATGGCCATCCGCGAGGAGTTCGCGCCGCAACAGCCGCTGCGCGGCGCGCGCATCGCGGGCAGCCTGCACATGACGATCCAGACCGCGGTCCTGATCGAGACGCTGCAGGCGCTTGGCGCCGACGTCCGCTGGGCGTCGTGCAACATCTACTCGACGCAGGACCACGCGGCGGCTGCGATTGCCGCGCGCGGCACGCCCGTGTTCGCCTACAAGGGCGAGTCGCTCGACGAGTACTGGGAGTACACGCACCGCATCTTCGATTGGGCCGGCGGAGCGCCCAACATGATTCTGGACGACGGGGGCGACGCGACGCTGCTCGTGCATCTCGGCGCCGTCGCCGAAACCGACCCGTCGTGCATCGCCAAGCCGACGAGCGAAGAAGAAACCTCGCTCTTCGCCGCCATCCGCAAGCGTCTCGCCAAGGACCCGAAGTTCTATTCGCGCCTGAAGGCGTCGATCAAGGGCGTGACCGAGGAGACGACCACGGGCGTCAAGCGGCTCTACCAGATGCATGCGGAAGGCCGGCTCGGCTTTCCCGCGATCAACGTCAACGATTCGGTGACGAAGTCCAAGTTCGACAATCTGTACGGCTGCCGGGAGTCGCTGGTCGACGGCATCAAGCGCGCAACGGACGTCATGGTCGCGGGCAAAGTCGCGCTCGTGGCCGGTTACGGTGACGTGGGCAAAGGCAGCGCGCAGGCGCTGCGCGCGCTGTCGGCGCAGGTATGGGTCACGGAGATCGACCCGATCTGCGCGCTGCAGGCGGCGATGGAGGGCTATCGCGTGGTCACGATGGACTATGCGTGCGACAAGGCCGACATCTTCGTGACGGCGACGGGCAACATCGACGTCATTACGCACGACCACATGAAGCGGATGAAGAACAATGCGATCGTCTGCAACATCGGTCACTTCGACAACGAGATCGACGTCGCCGCGCTGAAGCAGCACAAGTGGGAGAACATCAAGCCGCAGGTCGACCACGTGATCTTCCCCGACGGCAAGCGGATCATCCTGCTGGCCGAAGGGCGGCTCGTGAACCTGGGCTGCGGAACGGGGCACCCCTCGTACGTGATGAGCTCGTCGTTCGCGAACCAGGTGATGGCTCAGATCGAGCTGTGGGGCGACGCGAAGAGCGGCGCCACCCGCTACCCCGTGGGTGTATACGTGCTGCCGAAGCACCTGGACGAAAAGGTGGCGCGGCTGCAGCTCTCGAAGCTGGGTGCGATGCTGACGCCGCTGTCCGCGAAGCAGGCGCGCTACATCAGCGTGCCGCAGGAAGGTCCCTACAAGCCGGAGACGTACCGCTATTGACGCTTCAGCCGTTTCTTGAAGGATCTGCAATGCGCATCGCGGTGATGGGTGCCGGTGGCGTCGGCGGCTTCTTCGGCGCGAAGCTCGCAAAGGCCGGGAACGACGTCGCGTTCGTCGCCCGCGGCCGGCATCTTGCGGCGATGCGCGAACGCGGGCTTGTCGTTCGGAGTTCGGCGGGCGACATCACGATCGATCGGCCGATGGTCACCGATGATCCCGCGAGCCTCGCGCCGGCCGACGTCGTCGTGTTCACGGTCAAGCTGTGGGACACCGAAAGCGCAGCGGCGGCCATCCGCCCGCTGCTAGCGAAAGGCGGTGTCGTCGTTCCCTTCCAGAACGGTGTCGAGAGCATCGAGCGCATCGGCGCGGTTGTCGGCGACGATCGCGTCATGGGCGGTGTCGCGTACATTGCCGCGACGATCGCTGAGCCGGGGGTCGTCGTGCACACCGGCACGATGGCGAGATTGCGTTTCGGGCCCGTCACGGCGAATCAGCAGCCGGTTGCCGAGGCGCTCTACGCCGCGTGCAAGGCAGCAGGCATCGATGCGGAGCTGCTGGCGGACATTCGCCGTGCACTCTGGGAAAAGTTCGCATTTCTTGCGTCGTTCGCCGGGGTCACGAGCGTTGCGCGGCAGCCGATGGGCGTTGTGAGGGCCGACCCGGATTTGCGTACGACGCTCGAAGCGGCGATCCGCGAGTCGTGGGCTGTCGCGCGGGCGAAAGGGATCGCGCTCGGCGACGATTTCGTCGCGCAGCAGATGAAGTTTGCCGACGGGCTGCCTGCCGAGATGAAGTCGTCCATGCTGAACGACCTGACGGCGGGCAATCGGCTCGAGGCGCCTTGGCTCGCGGGAGCGGTCGCGCGAATGGGCGCTGGTGCGGGCGTCGCCACTCCGGTCAACTCGACGCTCTACGCGGCGCTCAAGCCGTATTGCGACGGCGTAGCGCGCTGACGCATCTTTCGAATCGCGGAGGCTACATGCGGCTCATCCTCGTCTGGCTCATCAACACGCTCGCGCTGCTCGCGCTCCCGTACGTCATTCCCGGCGTCAAGGTCGACACCTTCACGGCGGCCGTGATCGCCGCGCTGGTGCTCGGGCTCATCAACACGCTGATCCGCCCGATTCTGATTCTGCTGACGCTGCCGGCTACGCTGTTGACGCTCGGCCTGTTCATCTTCGTCATCAACGGCCTCCTGTTCTGGTGGGTCGGCTCCTTCGTCGATGGTTTCCACGTGAGCGGCTTCGGGGCAGGGTTCTTCGGCGCGATCGTCTACAGCATTTTTTCCTGGCTCCTGTCGGCGCTGCTTCCGCGCAAGCAAGCGTGATTTGCATCGGCCGTCCCGCGTCATGACCACGGACACGCGCCTTTTCAGCCTCGAGTTCTTTCCGCCGCGCACGCCTGAGGGCATCGAGCGGCTGCGCGCGACGCGCCGGCAGCTGAAGCAGCTTAAGCCCGCGTTCTGCTCGGTCACGTTCGGCGCCGGCGGATCGACACGGGAAGGCACGCTCGCAACGGTGCTCGAGTTCCGCGACGAAGGCATGCAGTCCGCGCCGCACATTTCGTGCATGGGTGGATCGAAGCAGTCGATCCGGGACGTGCTGACGCGGTACCAGGCGCACGACATCCGCCACATCGTCGCGTTGCGCGGCGACCTGCCCTCCGGGGAGGGTGCGACGGGCGACTTTCGCTTCGCGAGCGAGCTCGTGGCTTTCATACGCGAGGAGACGGGCGACTGGTTTCACATCGACGTCGCGGCTTACCCGGAATGTCATCCGCAGGCGCGATCGCTGCAGGAAGACCTCGCGGCTTTCAAGCGCAAGATCGACGCGGGGGCCAACGCGGCGATCACCCAGTATTTCTACAATGCCGACGCGTACTGGCACTTCGTCGACGCGTGCCGGGCCGCGGGCGTCACGGTGCCGGTCGTGCCCGGGATCATGCCCATCGCGAGCTACACGAAGCTCGCGCGCTTCTCCGATGCCTGCGGCGCCGAGATCCCGCGCTGGATCCGCACCAAGCTGCAGGGCTTCGGCGACGACGCGGCATCGATACGCGCGTTCGGGCTCGACGTGGTGACGGATCTCGCAGACTCGCTGCTGGCGCGGGGTGCGCCGGGGCTTCACTTCTATACGCTGAACCAGGCGTCGCTCACGACGACGATCTGGCAGCGCCTCGGCATCTAGAACTCGTCTCGTGATGGGCTGCGCGGCCCGGCGGCTTTGTGGTGGTGGCTCGATGTCGGTTCGAGTCACGTCTTTCGACTGCGCGTCATGCGCCCGGCGTGAACGATAGGAGCTCGATGACCGTGTTCTGCGTCGGGATCCTTGCCGCGTTGTCGAAGTCGCCGCCCTTTTCCTGATACGAGGCGCGCTTCAGCTCCCGCACCACTCCGCGCACCGCCGGCGAGTACCAGATGGTGTAGTTGCAAAGCGTCGGGAAACGCCAGAACGTCTCGTCGTCGAGCCAGATGACGACGTGCAGGACGATCGCGTCGAACGTGCCGGCGGGCGTGCTGACCGTCTCCCAACCTTGCGCGCGAACGTAGTAGTTGATCTGCCCGCCGGTCCTGGTCGACTCGTCGACGTTGTTGACGAATTGACTCCACGAGGCCCCTGGGGCGAGCGGGAATCGATACCGGTCGAGAAGCGTGGCGAACAGCCGCGTCTCGTGCTCGTAAAGCGCGCCGATCTTCACCTTGCCCGGCGCGGGCCACAACTCGGACCGCGCGACGTCGAGCGTGGGTCCCTTGAGCGTCACCCGTTCCGTGATGCCGTCGGCATTCACGGCGCTGATCGTGTGCGTTTCATCCCAATTGGTGAACAGTCGGAACCAACCGTCCTGCGCGCGGTAAACCCAGCGGTCGCCGACGCGATACGCGGGCGGCTCGGCCGCACGCCCCGAGCCCGGGCTGTCGATTCCTGCGCACCCGGCCAGCGGCGCGAGGCCGGTGGCGCACAACACAACGATGATCAAACGACGAAGGCGGTTCATCCGAATCTCCTTGCGTGAACTGTGGCTAACAGCCGCTGCAAGGGGTCATTCCTGCTGCGATTCACACCTCGCGATCGGTGATCGCGCCCAAGCTCGCGGTCGAGACAAGGCGCCGGTATTTCGCCAGCAGGCCCCGCGTGTGACGCGGAGGCGGCGGTTTCCACGCGGCCCGGCGCTTTGACAGCACCGCATCGTCGACATTCAACTGGATCAGCAGCCGGTGGGCGTCGATCGTGATCGAATCGCCCTCCTCGACCAGCGCGATCGTGCCGCCGACATAGGCCTCGGGCGCGACGTGGCCGACGACCATGCCCCAGGTGCCGCCGGAGAACCGGCCGTCAGTGATGAGGCCGACCGATTCGCCCAGTCCCTGGCCGATCAGCGCCGAGGTCGGGGCCAGCATCTCCTGCATGCCGGGACCGCCCTTCGGTCCCTCGTAGCGAATCACGATCACGTCGCCCGGCTTGATCTTGCGGGCCATGATCGCGTCCATGACCTCGTTCTCGGAATCGAACACGCGCGCCGGCCCGGTGATCGACGGATTCTTGAGGCCGGTGATCTTGGCGACGCAGCCTTCGGTCGCGAGATTGCCGCGCAGGATCGCGAGGTGGCCCTGAGCGTACATCGGGTTCGACCACGGGCGGATCACGTCCTGATCGGCGCGCGGCTCGGACGGAATTCCTTCCAGCTCTTGGGCGATCGTGCGGCCGGTGATGGTCATGCAGTCGCCATGGATGAGATCGTGCGCGAGCAGCATCCTGAGCACCTGCGGAACGCCGCCCGCGCGGTGGAGATCGACGGCGACGTAATCGCCGGACGGCTTGAGGTTGCAGAGCACCGGGACGCGCTTTCGGATCCGCTCGAAGTCGTCGATTGTCCACGGCACTTCGGCCGCGGCGGCGATCGCGAGATAGTGCAGGACCGCGTTCGTGGACCCGCCCGTCGCCATCACGAGCGCGATCGCGTTTTCGATCGACTTCTTCGTGATGATGTCGCGCGGCTTCAGGTCTCGCTTCACCGCCTCCACGAGCACGCGCGCGGACTCGGCGGCGGAGTCGGCCTTTTCGCCGTCGGGCGAGGCCATCTGCGAGCTGCCGAGCAAGCTCAGCCCCAGCGCTTCGAAGGAAGACGACATCGTATTCGCCGTGTACATGCCGCCGCACGCGCCGACGCTGGGACAGGCGTTGCGCTCGATGCCGTCGTAGTCCTCCTTCGCCATCTTGCCCGCGGCGAAAGCGCCCACCGCCTCGAACGGCGAGACGATGGTGAGCGGCTGGCCCTTCCATTCGCCCGGCTTGATCGTGCCGGCATAGACGTAGATGCCCGGGACGTTGATGCGCGCAAGCGCGATGGCGCCGGCCGGCATGTTCTTGTCGCAGCCCCCGACGACCAGCACGCCGTCCATGCACTGGCCGTTGACCGACGTCTCGATCGCGTCGGCGATCACTTCGCGTGAGACGAGCGAGTACTTCATCCCCTCCGTGCCCATCCCGATGCCGTCGGTAACCGTCGGCACGCCGAACACCTGCGGCATCGCACCCGCGTCCTTGAGCGCGGCCATCGCGCGATCGACGAGCGGCTGGATGCCCGCGTTGCAGGGATTCATCGTGCTGTGGCCGTTGGCGACGCCGACGATCGGCTTGTCGAAGTCGCCGTCGCCGAAACCCACGGCGCGCAGCATCGCGCGATTGGGCGAGCGGGCGACTCCCTGCGTGATCAATTTCGAGCGGCGGTTATAGGACATGCGGGAGCTCCGGGCGATGACGCGGGTGTGCGGGTGATTGCGGCGTGTTCACGTCGAGGCGTCAAACCGGGGATGGCCGACGCCCTTCCGTATAATCGACGGTCACAATCTTAGCAGGCGGCCGTCCCGTGGCGGCGGCCGCTTCGCCGATGCTGACCCACCCGCAATTCGATCCCGTCGCGTTCCATGTTGGGCCCATTGCGGTCCGCTGGTACGGGCTCATGTATCTCGTCGGATTCGCGCTGTTCGTGATCCTCGGCAAGCGGCGAGCGCGGCAGAACATGCTGACCGGCTGGCGTGCGCAGGACGTCGACGACATGCTCCTCTACGGCGTGTTCGGCGTGATCCTCGGCGGACGCCTCGGTTACGTTCTCTTCTACAAGCCGCTGTACTATTTCGAGCACCCGCTCGAAATCTTTTCCGTGTGGCAGGGCGGCATGAGCTTCCACGGCGGGTTCCTGGGCGTTCTCGTCGCGCTCTTCTTCTTCGCGCGCTCGCGGCACAAGCGCTGGCTCGCCGTCACGGATTTCGTCGCGCCACTCGTGCCGCTCGGGCTGGCCGCGGGACGTCTCGGCAACTTCATCAACGGCGAGCTGTGGGGGCGCGTGACCGACGTGCCCTGGGGAATGGTGTTTCCGCAGGCGGGTCCGGAGCCGCGGCATCCGTCGCAGCTGTACCAGTTCGGCCTCGAGGGCGTTCTGCTGTTCATCGTGCTGTGGGTGTACACGCAGCGACGACGTCCGCTCGGGGCGGCGTCCGGATTGTTCCTGCTCGGTTACGGCATCTGCCGATTCATCGCGGAGTACGCGCGCGAGCCGGACAATTTCCTGGGCTACCTCGCGTTCGGTCTCACGATGGGCCAGTGGCTCTCGCTGCCCATGATCGCGATCGGCGCGTTGATGCTGCGGCATGCCTACCGGCGCGCGGACAAGGCCGAGCCGACCGTGCTCGACCGCATGAAGTAGAGCGTTGGCGGAGCCAGGAGCTCCGCGATCCAGTCGAGGCGGCGATATTCGCCGTCGAACGAAATTCAGTCGAGGCGGCGATACTCGCCGTCGATCGACTTGTGGCCTCGACGAAAATCTCCGGCGCCGGCGGCACGCGAAGCGTATTGCGGACCCAGATTGAAGCGCAGGGCGAGCAGCGCGAGCGCCATCACGTCGCTCAGGACTCCCGGCAGGATCAGCAGCACGGCGGCCAGCACTTTGCGCCCGCTGTCGAAGAGCCCGCGCAGCAGCAACTGCTCGCCGTGCATCGCGGCGACGGTGTTGGCACGAAACGCGATTCGCTCGTTGCGCAGGAGACAGAATCCCGCGGCGGCGGCGAGGCCGAGCCAGACGACGACCGGAACGCCGGTCCAGTGCGCGACACGCACGGTCGTGTACAGATCGATCAGAGGGAAACCCAGTACAATCACCAGCATTGCGAATCGCATGGAGGCTCCTTGGCCGGCGCGGCGATCCTGGTGTTCACGCAGATGCCCGACCGGGCCTCAGCGCTTGCCCTCGCGCGATCGCTCGTCGAATCGCACGTCGCCGCGTGCGTCAGCGTGGGCGCACCGGTGGAGTCACTCTATCACTGGCAAGACAAAATCGAAACTGCGGAAGAGACTCCGCTCGTCGTGAAGACTCGGCAATCCCGTTATCACGAAGTGGAAACGGCGATACGGGCGCAGCACCCGTACGAACTTCCCGAGATCGTCGCTGTCCCCGTGGTCGAGGGACTCGCGCCGTATCTTCAGTGGATCGTCGATGAAACCGCGGGCGGTTGAAGCGAGACCTACGCCCGTCGGCGCCGACGGCTGCGGCGTTCGCGTAGTGCCCTGCGCAGACCGCGTTGCGAACGGACTTCCGCGGGTTGTGCCAGATCCGGTGCGCGTTTGCGCATGCGCATTCGCCGCGCTCTTTTCCGCTGCGCCGACTTGGGCGCAACAGCCGAAGCTGCTCGAACCGGAGCGAGCGTTCGCTTTTAGCGTGCAGGCCATCGATGCGAGCACCGTCGAGGCGCGATTCACGATAGCGAATGGCTATTACCTCTACCGTGAGAAGCTCAAGTTCTCCGTCGACCCGGTCGCGCTCGCGGCCACGCCGGCGCTTCCAGCCGGCAAGCTGAAGCACGACGAGTTCTTCGGCGATGTCGAAACGTACCGCGGCGCGGTTGCGGTTCGCCTGCCGCTGCAAGGAGCGCAGCCCGGATCTTCCGTCACGGTGAAGGCGGAGTCTCAAGGCTGCGCGGATGCGGGCGTCTGCTATCCCCCGCAACTGCAGAAGGTGACCGTCGCACTGCCGGCCCCAGGTGCAGGTCCGGGTGCCCCCGTCAGTGCCAACCCTGTGAAGAAATCCTGGTTCAACTGATCGGCCCCTTGTCTGATCGCCTCTTTACGGCCGGCCATTCCAAGCTGTGTGAGCGTTTACTTCAAAGTGCATCGGCGATGTTCGGCCTGAATTCAAGATCCAGCTGGATCGCGCTGACGTTTGCAGGCTTGATGGCGCTGGCCGCCGGGTGGTATTTCGGCCGCGACGCTCGTCTCGATTCGGACGCTGCGGGGGGCAAGACGCTGCTCGGCGTCTCGCTCCCGGATACGAACGGCAAGGAACAGGCGCTCGGGCAATGGAAGGGCAAGGTGCTCGTCGTCAACTTCTGGGCCACGTGGTGCGTCCCGTGCCGCGAGGAGATGCCGGAGTTCGTCAAGCTGCAACGGGAGTTGGGCGATCGCGGGCTGCAGTTCGTCGGGATTGCGATCGACGACCCGGCGAAGGTCAGGCAGTTCGCCGCCGAGCTGGGGCTCAACTACCCGGCGCTCATCGGCGGCTATGGCGCCGTCGAGCTTTCCAAGTCGCTCGGCAACGGGGTGGGTGCGCTTCCGTACACGCTGATCGTCGACCGCTCGGGAAGCATCAGCCGCAAGCAGCTCGGGCCCATCAAAACAGCCGATCTCCGCGACATCGTCGGCCAACTGCTCGCAAAGAGCAGCTAGACGGAGTTTATCCTTTTAGGGTCTGCGCAGACCGGCCCCGCGCCGCGCCGTGCGGTCTCCGCGCCGCCGCGCGTGATTGGATGCCATTAATGCAGAGGCCGTCCGGGCCCCACCGCTCATAGCATTGAGGAAATCGGCACGCAGCTGCGCGAACTCGCGATGCGGATCCGATTTGGTCGCCGAAGCTGGGTGCTGCCCCGTGCTGCGATCTTTCATCATCGCTGGACAAAGTGGGCACATCTGCGGGAAACTCCCGGCTCCACAAAAAAGGAGGTCCTTCAGGGATGGACCTGCGCAAGCTAAAAACACTGATCGAATTGGTCGAGAGCTCCGGCATCGCCGAACTGGAGATTGAAGAGGGGGAAGAGCGCGTGCGCATCACTCGCGCGGTGTCGCCGAGCCCGGCGGCCTCGACGGTCGTGCTGCCCGCGAGCTTACCTCTGGCGGCGGCGCCAGTGGCTGCCGCCCCACCGCCCCCCGCGGCACCTCCCGAAGCGGAAGGGCACCAGGTGCGAAGCCCGATGGTGGGGACGTTCTACCGGGCGGCCTCGCCGGGCGCCAAGCCGTTCGTCGAGGTAGGGGATACCGTCGAGGTGGGCGACACGCTCTGCATCATCGAGGCGATGAAGCTCATGAACGAGATCGAGTCCGACAAGGCCGGGGTCGTGAAGCAGGTCCTGGCGGAGAACGGCCAGCCCGTTGAATTCGGCCAGCCGCTGGTCGTGATCGCCTGACCTCGAGCCGGTACGCTCGAGCCGGACTTTTCCAGCGCCGTCTGTCGCGCTCATCGTGGCCAAGCCCCCGAACCAGCTCTTCGGCAAAATCCTGATCGCCAATCGCGGCGAGATCGCCTTGCGGATTCAGCGGGCCTGTCGCGAGCTCGGCATCAAGACCGTGATGGTTCACTCCGAAGCCGATCGGGAGGCGAAGTATGTCCGCCTGGCCGACGAGTCGGTATGCATCGGGCCCGCGGCGTCCTCCGCCAGCTATCTCAACGTGCCGGCGATCATCGCGGCGGCGGAGGTCACGGACGCGCAGGCCATCCACCCGGGCTATGGCTTCCTGTCCGAAAACGCCGACTTCGCCGAAAAAGTCGAGCGTTCCGGTTTTGTCTTCATCGGCCCTCGCCCCGACACGATCCGCCTCATGGGCGACAAGGTCAGCGCGAAAGTCGCGATGCAAAAGGCCGGCGTGCCCTGCGTGCCGGGGCCGGAAGGCGCCTTGCCGGATGATCCGAAGGAAATCGTCCGCATTGCGCGCGGGATCGGTTATCCCGTGATCATCAAGGCGGCGGGCGGCGGCGGCGGACGGGGGATGCGGGTCGTGCACACCGAAGCAGCGCTCGTCTCCGCGGCAACGCTCACTCGCTCGGAAGCGCAGGCTGCGTTCGGGAATCCGCAAATCTACATGGAGAAGTTTCTCAGCAATCCACGGCACATCGAGATCCAGGTGATCGCGGACGAGTACAAGAACGCCGTCTACCTGTTCGAGCGCGACTGCTCCATGCAGCGCCGCCACCAGAAGATCATCGAGGAGGCGCCGGCGCCGGGCCTGGCCGCGCGGGCGCTCACGAGGATCGGCGAGCGCTGCGCCGACGCCTGCCGCAAGATCGGGTATCGCGGCGCCGGCACCTTCGAGTTCCTGTTCCAGGACGACGAGTTCTTCTTCATCGAGATGAACACGCGGATCCAGGTCGAGCATCCGGTCACGGAGCTCACGACCGGCATCGACCTCGTGCAGGAGCAGATCAAGGTGGCCGCGGGGCAAAAGCTTTCGTTCCGCCAGCGCGACATCGTGCGCCGGGGACATGCGATCGAGTGCCGCATCAACGCCGAGGATCCGTATACCTTCGTGCCGTCTCCCGGTCGCATCACGTCGTACCACGCACCCGGCGGACCAGGCATCCGCGTCGATTCGCACGCCTACCACAACTATTTCGTTCCGCCGTACTACGACTCGATGATCGGCAAGGTCATCGCATACGGCGACACGCGCGAGCAGGCGATCGCGCGGATGCGGATCGCGCTATCCGAGATGGTGGTCGAGGGAATCAAGACCAACATTCCGCTGCACCAGGAGCTTCTGCTGGACGAGAAGTTCGTTCGCGGCGGAACGTCGATCCACTACCTCGAAGAGAAGCTCGCGAAGCGCAAGCAGGTCGGGTAGCGGACCGGCGGCGCGCAGGACCCGATCCGTTGAGCACCAAGGCGCTGCGCTTCGATGCCGACGTCGACAGCGCCGACCGCTGGTCCGACGCGCTCCTCGAGGCGGGCGCGCAGTCGGTGGATGTGGCGGACGCGCGGATGGACACGCCGGACGAAACGCCGATCTACGACGAGCCAGGCGAGCCCGGCTTCGGTTGGCGGCTGTGCCGGCTGACGGCGCTTTTCGCCAATGCGGCCGAGCTGTCAGTCGCACGCGCACGGCTTGCGGCCGCGGGCCTGCGGTTGCCCCCGCACGAGACGTTCGATGTCCCCGACCACGACTGGGTGCGCGCGACGCAGGCGCAGTTCGCACCGCAGAAGATTGCGGGGAACCTCTGGATCGTTCCTTCGTGGCACGAGCCCGTCGACCCCCACGCGATCAATCTCGAGCTCGATCCGGGGCTCGCGTTCGGGACCGGGTCGCATCCCACCACTCGGCTCTGCCTCAAGTGGCTCGTTCGGGAGTTGGCCAAGGGCGAATCGGTTCTGGATTACGGCTGCGGATCGGGGATTCTCGCGATTGCCGCGTGCCGCCTCGGCGCGAGCCGCGTCGTCGGCACGGACATCGATCCGCAGGCCATAGCCGCGAGCCGCGCGAACGGCCAGCGCAATGGCGTCGATGCATCGTTCGTCACCGTCGAAAGCCTGAAGGAGCACAACCAGACGTTCGACGTCATCGTCGCCAATATCCTCGCGAATCCGCTGATTGCGCTCGCGCCGTCGCTCGCACGGCGATCGCGGCATGGGGGACGCATCGTCCTGTCGGGCGTTCTCGATGCGCAGGCCGACGCGGTCGTCGAGGCGTATGCGCGGTGGTTTAATATCCGCGTCGGCGAAAGCGAGGACGGGTGGGTCGCGCTTGCCGGGACGCGAGAAATGGGGTCAGGTTCACTTTCGCGAGAGAAAACGACCTGAGCCATAAGCCAGAAAGTTGACCCCGCGCATCAGCGGGTCGAACCCGATGCCCGCAGAAAAATACACCCGTTGCCCCGGTTGCTCGACCGTGTTCAGAGTCACGGCGGCACAGCTCGCGCTTCGCGGCGGCCAGGTCCGCTGCGGCCAGTGCAAGACGGTGTTCAACGGGATCGAGCAGGAAGTTGCGCTGGCGGTGCCGAATGGTGCGGCGGAGCCCCTTTCCGAAGCTGCGCTGGGACCGCCGACGCTGACGCTGCGCAACGCCGCCTCGCTCGAGACGCCGATCGCGACGCCGCATCCAGTCGCCTCGCCGCCCGCCGATGCTTCTGCGCTCGCATCGGGGACTGCATTACCGTCACCGCCGACCGCGCCGGAAGCGCCTTTCGTCGATCGCTTCGCTCCACCCCCCATCGCCTCGCGACGCGGGCGAATGATCGGATACGCGGTTGCCATCGTTCTCCTGCTGCTGCTCATGGCGGCGCAAGCCGCCTTTCACTTCCGCGACTCGATCGTCACCTTCTGGCCCGTCACCCGTCAGGCGTTCGAGCGCATCTGCGACGTCGCGGGCTGTGCGATCCGTCCGCTGCGCGACGCAGCCATGAGTTACCTGTCGATCGAATCGTCCGACCTGCAGGCGGATCCGGCGCATCGCGGCCTGCTGATTCTGACCGCCACGGTTCGCAATCGCGCGACTTGGCCGCTCGCCTATCCCTACCTCGAGCTGACGCTGACCGATGCGCAGGACCGGATCGTGGTGCGCCGTGTGCTGGCACCGGCCGACTACGCCGGCGGCACCGCGGATCTCGCCCGCGGCATTCCCGGAAATGGCGAGGTCGCGCTGAAGGTTTTCATCGACGCGAGCGCGACGACGCAGGCGGGGTATCGCCTCTATATGTTCTACCCCTAAGCAGGTTGGGGTGACGGTTCAAAAGCGATCCGGCGCCCCTCTATGCACCAAATGGGTGCGCCGACATATCTGGAACTAATCTTTAAAAGTCATGAGCTTGGCGGGAAGCGGCAAGCCCGCGCTCCCCGCAAGCTCGTGGTGAGTCAGCCCACAGGCGTCGCTTTGA
>Ga0068864_100003248_pt1 | contig 13433 bp, 10 predicted proteins | sample KBSSwiS72_FD_66586 | JGI IMG/M metagenome (GOLD analysis project Ga0068864, IMG submission 66586) | Switchgrass rhizosphere microbial communities from Kellogg Biological Station, Michigan, USA - KBS Switchgrass S7-2 | ecosystem: Host-associated > Plants > Roots > Rhizosphere > Soil ...
CAAGCCTGGTTCGGTTGTTGCTTTTCGCGCCACTCTAGAAAAACTGGCAGCGCGGGCGGCTCCAAAAGATTGTCAACGTCCTGGTCATACAGCACCGCACACTCCGCCAACCGTTTGTACATGCGTGCCGAGTTGGCTTCATCTTCCACCCATTGCTGCAGCTTATCCCAACCCAAGATCAGGCTCTCATGCGAGATGTCGATCAAAGTTTCCGGCAACAGTGGCGCGATCTGTTCGGGGCTCTCCGCTCTTCGCGGCGGCGGCATGAGAAATGAACGGCCTTCGCTGCGATATGCTTCAATCACAGCGCGTACATCAGAGTTGGGGCTGGCACTTGACTCCTCGACGGCTGCGATCGCGCAGAGTTCGCCGAAGGTACGCGGAGTTCGGACGCCTCGTCCATCAGGACCTTTTGCAGTCAGCGCTTTGAAAACTCTTTCGGCAACTAACTTCTGTGCTGAAGACAATTCATCAAAAACATCGTTCGCATGTTTCGAAAGTGAACCCGAGAGCGATCCAATCGCTTCGTAATTCGAAATACCCAGCGGCCCACCGTAAGCTCTGCCGTCGTTCTCCCAGTTTTCCCACGTTCGCATCAGAGCATGTTGCAGTAAGGGTAACTTGCTTGGATCATCGCCTGAGTCATTAAGCAGCCGGTTAACCAGCGGTTCGCTGATCTGACCTTTGCCAACCGCCACCGGTGCAGTGATAGCTTGCCGCCGTTCGTCGTCGTTCATGCGCGGGACCAGGTACTGGCCCTCATTGATTGCTTCCGGCAAGCCTCGGAACCTTGCACTTTCCCCCAGGTAATCCGACCGCATTGTCAGCACAAGATAAATTGGCACTTCACGCTGCTGCACGGTAGCTGCCAGTAACAATTTCACGAACGCCGTAGCTTCGTCGGCCGGATTCTCGCAAGTGAAGGTCTCCTCGAAGCGAAACAGTTCTTCAAACTGATCGACGACAATCAGTAAATTCTCTTCCGCTTTCATCTTTGACTGTCGCACTAATTCAACCAGGCCCAGCGAACTGCGACGCAAAGTGCTATCAATAAATGAAAGCTGCTTCTTGTCGGATGCTTTTGGATCCGCAAACACTTCTTCTGTCTTAAGCGCCTGCGTGAGATTTCCAATCGGATCGTTGATGGGTCGAAAAACTGCGATGCGCCAACGCGAACCAGCGGCGGCCATCAGGCCACGTTTCAACGCCGGTAGCAATCCGGCACGCACCAACGACGATTTGCCACTGCCGGAAGTGCCCACCACTGCGGTGAATCGTGACTGTCTTAACCTCGCTAGAAGCTGGTCAGTTTGGAACGAGCGCCCAAAGAACAGCTCATTCTCATCAACATCAAAAGGACGTAATCCAGGGAAGGGATTGGTTCGATCTTGTCTCATTGCAAAGCGCCTCCATTCGGGCCCTTTCTTTGAAGGCATTCAATGAATGGCATCAGTGAGGTCTCTAACGACTTTCCGTCATATTTCAATATCTCGGCGGAATAGGTTTGATAATCAACGTCTGATTTGGGAAGAAAAAGCGCTTTGCAAAGGAAATCACCGCCGCCTGCACGTCGGGTGGGCGCATCCCGTATGTCCATGATCATCAGGCTCACCCAGTCGTCATTGGGCTCACCGTAATAAATCAGAGTCGCGTCACATGTTGTTAGGCATCGATCGTGAAATGTTGCGGCGGGTCCATGGTCAGTCACACTTGGCGGCAAGAACACTTCAAAGCCATTACGGAAAATAAAGTCTTTGACTGCCGCTACGAACTGCTTGTCCCGTTGCTCACAAAGTAAATAGACGCTTTTCGTTGTGCGACAGTGCAGGGACAATCGCCGATCGCATTTCTTTAACTTCTCAATGACTCGATCTTTGACGGATTCAAACCCTTTGCGTGATAACTCCGCATTTAATTGAGCTTTCTGATCAGTCTCGAGATATCGCTGAAAGGCGATCTGCCGATCACCTTGCGGTTCGACGTCTGGTGGAATCCAGATAAGGCTCTCCAAACGACCCTGTCCGCGCAGTTCCTCTGCAATCTCGTTTTGTAGTCCAACTACTGACTTGTCGTTAGCTCCCACAATCGTTCTGCCGTACTTATTTCCAATCAGGTGAACAGAGAATTGGACACCTTCAAGGTAACGTCGGATCTCATTTTGATAGTGGGGCGATTCATCTGGAAGGTCGATATCCGGAGCAGGTAATATGGGATAACCATGTGCAGTGAGTTCAGCAGCAATTCCCTCCCGATACTCTTCCATCCGACGCTCATTGCTCGTCTCGGCCAGATAAACAGTGGGCTTTGTTGTGCGCAACGGGGCCTTACGCTTTTTGAGAATCTCGTTCACAGCATTCTCAATTCCCAGCGCAATATTCGTAAAAGCATCTTCGGGTCCCTGTGGCCACCGAATGACTGGCGTTCCATCTGTGGGCAATGCTTGCAGTCTACTGAAGGTGGCGTTTTTCCAGGGGCAAGGACGTAGGATTACTGGAATGACGACTGCTTCTCCGCGGTCATGTCTCTCCATGGCTCGGGCCAATTCGACGTCGTAAGAATATTCGGAGCTGAAAAAATCTGCGCTGATAAGAAGCAGGATTATGTCGGCGGAATTCAATTCGGCATCGATGCTAGCTTTCCACGCCGTCCCGGCTGTCATCCGCCGGTCGTGCCAGCTATCGATAATTCCGTTTTTCTTTAGAAGCGTCAGGTACTTGTCCAGTTCATCACGAAGCGCGCCATCCTCATGGGCGTACGAATAGAACAGCTTGACGCCGTCCTTGACACCATCGGACATTTCGACTACCTCCTTGCTAAGTGTCGCCAGCGATTTATGCCTGTCTCCAAAAGCGGTTGGATCCAATTGATAATGTCGAAATCGACAAAAAGATTTCGGTGTGAGTTTTGAAGGCTCTGGCAAAGCACGTTTTCGCAACTATTCCCGTGATTCTCAACAGGCTCAAAACCTTCATGCAGAGCGCGCTTTCGCCGCGTAATTACATGGAGTCGACGTTTGCACCGTTTTATTCGGAGAACCGTTGGGGCGATGCGGAGTCCAGGTCGGGACCGGGCTCGAATCTGACGAGGACAGCCAAACTCAGAAACGAGTTGCCGGTGCTGCTGCAAGAGATCGGAGCACAAACCCTACTCGACGCGCCGTGCGGCGATTTCAACTGGATGAAAGATACGAAGCTCGGCATCGACCTGTACTTCGGCGTCGACGTCATTCCCGATCTCATCGCTCGCAACAGGAAACTCTACGGTGACGAGCGGACGCAATTCGTGTTGCTGGATTTGACTCGAGACTGGCTGCCGCGCGCGGACGTGATTCTGTGTCGCGATTGCTTCATTCACTTCTCTTATCGCCACATCGCCTTAGCGATCAGGAACTTCAAGCGAACTCGATCGACTTATCTTCTGACAAACACGTATGCGGATTGGCGGGAGAATGAGAACATTCGTACCGGAGACTTTCGCTACCTCAACCTTCTATTGCCTCCCTTCAACTTCCCACCGCCGCTTCGGGAGATAGACGAGAAGTTTCCGGACGAGCAGGCGGAGTTCTTCGGCAAGAAGCTTGCGCTCTGGCGACTCGCCGACTTGAGATAGAGGCTTAACGCAATGGGCGCATTGACTTCGTACCCACCCGCTACCGCGAGGTGGTTCTGACCGTGTCCCAACAAAGACTTTAGTATCATGAGTCGTACTTGGATACAGTCAGAACCACCTCGCGGTAGCGGGTGGGTACGAAGTCCATGGCGAAACGGGTTAGTACTTGCGCGCGAGTGAGCGGAGTAGCGAGCCGGCGACGGGTAGGTTGAGGAGTCGCTCGCGTAGTCGAAACGTCTGTGAGTTCAACAGCGCGTCGCGTTGTCCTTCGAGATGTGTTGCGAGTTGTTGTAAATACGCCGCCTCCGCACGACCTTCAGCATCAAGATCCCGCTCGCACGTCTCAAACTCGCCGACTACCTCGTGATACAACGCGACGATCTGATCGATCGCCTTCTCGCGTCCGGCAGTTTCGCGTATGCGTCGCGACACCTCTGCCGCGTCCTCCGGATCGTACCGCGCGATTTCTCGCTCCAACACATCCGGATCCACATCTCCACGCAACGCACGGACGCCAAAGTTCATACGCCGAAGCTGGTCCACCTCGCCCACGGTCACCATTGGACCAACGCCGACCGTATCACACAGCACCACAGCCGAACCGACTGCCAGCGCTTCGAGCGCGCAGCGCGCTTTCGCAAACACGATGTCGTACTGGCCGAGAACATCCTGCGGTCGTAAGGCAACATTTCCCGAATCGGCGCCGATCACGTCGAGTGTTAGCTGACTTCGAAGACACGCCTCACGAACCGCGCCTATATGAGTGCCTCCATTGCTGAAGACGAGCGCTCGCGACGGCTTGGCCGGAAGCGGCGTGCGCGGCAGAAACTGTTCGGTTTCAACTGAGTTGAGTATCACTGAGACGCGTTGTTCGGGCGCAGCATGCTCCCACACAATCCGGTCGCGACAGGTGTCGTCAACTGCAACGTAATGAAGAATGCGCGGATGCTTTGGCGGTGTCTCTTCCCACGGCAACCAGCCATGACAAAAGAAAACAGCAGGCGTGTTTGGAAAACGAAGCAATGCCGCCATCGTCTCGACGTGATGCTGGCCATGGATCAAATCGGGCGGCGACGAAATCGCGTCGAGGTTATCGATCACGGGAACAGTCGCTTCGCGAAGTTCATGTGCTGTTGGTCCAAGTTGCGGGCTGTAGACGATTGGGGTGTGCCCGCGAGGAAGCAGGCTCGTCGCTAGCTCACAGACGTAAAGTTCCGAACCGGTTCGTCCGCGCAGAAAGTGGTTCGTGATTAAGACGCGTAGGGCGCGCAAAACTCTTCTCTTTCGGTTTCGGCTCGAATCGCACGGGCGAGTGGAAGCATATGCTCGTAGTAGCGAATTACTTTTTCATAACGACCAGCGGCAACCAGCTTCTCGCCGTAGAGTTCGTAAAACAGCGGCTCGTAATCGTGTTTTGAAGCATTGCCAACTGGCCGGAGACACTCAACACGAAACGCCTCCAACGGTACACCCTCGATCATGTCTGCGAATCGCGCTTTGAGATTACGGTGTGGTCCCAGTGCTTCAAGAACAGACGTGCTCACTTCGACGTCGACTTCACCCGCAAGCTGCGCCTCGGAAAACCGGCGGATACCTTGAAACGGCGCGCCGCCGAGTGCCGCGTTAACGTCTTGAGCAAGCTTCGGGGTGTAAGCAAGGGCGGCGTTGATTTTTCTTGTGAACGCGTCGTCGTCGAGATGAATTGTGATTGCGTCGTAGTTGTGAGACTCTTCGGGCCGTCCGACGACGAGGAAGTCGAAGTTCTCAACAGTGTGACCGTACCTGTATTCGGCGAGTTCGACAGCAGCGTCGATCATCGTGCGGCAGATGTCGTGGGCCACACTGTAACCTTCAGCAGCATCGCCGACGACATAGTCGATCTCCTCTGCGACGAACGCCTCGCACAACTCTTCGACGAGTCCCGCAAAGAGTTCAGAGTCGCCCCTTAATATTGCTGCGTAAACTTCGAGATCGGTGAGTCGACCATAAATCGCGCCCTGCGTTGCGCCCACGCGGTCGAGAACCTCGCTGGTCCTTGAAAGCCGCGGTTCGCCGGAGCGTCCGCCGCCGTCTGTGAGGATACAGACGTACGGCCGCGTTTGTTCCAACCATCGATGTATTCGCAATTCGTGACTTGGGTGCGCTACAACAAGAGCAGTTCGACCAGAGCGCGATGAAAGATGCATTTAGACTTGTTTCAACTGCAGAGATGTTGGAGCGCTCTTAGAATAATGGAAATGAGGTGATTCCGAAAAGAAATTTGACTAAAACGAAAAGGGGAGTTGTTCGGTATCCAATGATCGTTTTTGGGTGAGCTTCGCTGTTATTGTCTCTCTGAATTTTTCGGCTGTGGTTGGATTGGGCCAAGTTAATGCACCCTTATTCCGCAGAGATTCCAGAGCAATATCCTGTTGAGCGTTTGGGAGAGTATAAACAGGCACCAGATGTAACTTGTCCAGTTGCTCAATTGCACCCGCCCAAGTGCCCCCTTTTTCGTGGTCCGCCTGAACTACCAGGGCCGCATCTGCAAGAGCATAGATGAGCTTATTTCGCTGCATCGCATTCCCAATGTTGAAACCCGCCTGTGGATCGTACGGAGAAAGAAGGACCAGTCGGCGATCTCTCAGAACATTTCTGTTTTCTCTGTTAAGGGCTGCGCGCTCCAGGTTGTCAGCGAGAACTCCTACCGCAGTTCCTCCTGTGACGAGATCAGAAGGCTGACACTCCTTTTCATAAAGAAACCGTGCGAGCTTCTTGTACTCACTCGCCGTCAACAACTCGTTTGAGTTTTCATCACGTCCCAGAATCAGGGGCGCAGTGAGTAGCAGAATTGCCTGAGTATTTGGTGAGACTGGGGCACTGATTTCTAGTTCTGAGGTGCTCATTAACCGTTTCCTGTGATGGCGAGGGCTAGAGGCCAAACCTCACCACTGCCATTAATGCGCAACAACCAGGCAGCGGTCGTTAACGTCCAACGTGAATCCACCATATCATCCACCAATAATACGGGGCCAGCAAGTAATGGTTGATTAGTAACAGCGAGAGAGCCGTCGACGTTTCGGGCTTGCTGTGTGCTGTTCGCCATTGTCTTCTGTTCCGGGCGCGTTTGAGTTCTTACGATTGCATTCTGAAATGGCAGACCCAATTCTGACGATAACCTGCGAGCAAAATCCGGCACGAGGTGCGGATGCCTCATCGAGGTAATGCAGGTGACCCAGGTGGGTGCTGGTAGAGGGCTCCACTCTCTCACTAGTGCAGCACACGCTTTCACAAGTTCATCGCTAAACCGTCCATCAACATACTTTCCCTTTTGCACAAGCCTGCCCCAACCGGCGTCACCCCACATGCATAATGCCTTGCCCGGTTCGGCCAAATGCTCTGGGCGGATTTTTCCTTTGAGCCCATACGCCGGCATTCCGCCTGTCGGCCATAGCCTGCGTGGTTCGATGGGCAAGCGAGTACCGCGCAGAAATTCAATCGCTTCTTGAACAAGTTCTGCGTCCACTGTAGTTGGTAACAAAGGTAGCGCTGTAGTGTGCGCTTCGTTGGGCGTGTCTCGGGTTGCTCGGTTCCTTCACTCAATCGAAACCGCAGACCGTTATCATCGTCAGAAGTCTCCTGCTTCGACCTATGCGTGTTGGTCGCAGAGACACTGAGGCTCGGATGTGGTGCAACTGCGACCGCAAAACAATAGATCAGCAGTAACGAGACACACTTTCTCGGGAGAGTCATTGCAGCAATGCTCCTTATGTTTGGATATAACAGCTAAAGCAACCGGAATGAGGGAGACGAACTAAGACCACATCATGGATCGATGTTGGCGCTTAGACGCATGCAATGTCGATTGGGTTTGCCTCAAGACTCAAGATGCGTGCTTGGGCACAGTCAGAACCACCTCGCGGTAGCGGGTGGGTGCGTAGCCTTTGGGATCGCAGCCTACGGCGTACCCACCCGTTACCGCGGGCGGTACTGACTGTCCCCAAGCACAGCGCTATGTCTCAAGGGTCAGTGTTGGACCGTCAAAAGGACCGCACATAAAACAAATGCCACGGGACAAAGCCCGTGGCATCTGCTTGTTATTACTCGCCTGTATCCGTTAAGTGATATCAAGCGCGAAGGACGCAGTTTCGGGATAGTCGTAGGATGAGATGCGGCCTGCACCGTTGAAATGTTTGGCGTACACGTTGAGCGTGACGCTAAAAGTACATTTCCCCGTCCCACCCAACATGTCCGCGAACGTCGCACTGCCGGAACTCACCGGCAGGCCCGTCTCGCCAACATCGGTGTGGTTGTTGCCACCCGATGGTGCTGGTCCAAGCGAACCGGTACTACCATTCAAACCACGTTGCCACGAAATCGCGTAGTGCCACATGAACGAATTATCGTCGCCGTTTCCCGCATGTTCGACGCCGTTGACGTGGTAAGCACGGAATCCGATCGCGAACGTAGTGGTGCCCAAACCCGACATGAACTGGCATTCTGCGGTGTTGGGAACATCATCCTTGCGAAGGTCGACGATGTCGCCACCGACGGGTGTGTTGTCTACCCAGAACACGTGCGCTGCATCGGCGAACGGTACCGGATCGGTGTCGGACGCCGAGACCCAGCGACGGAATTGGAAAGCCTGGGCCGTGCCTGGTCCAGCGGCGCCGTTTGGCTTGATGCGATTGCCGGCGGCGTCGAAGACCTCGATGACCAGCATGTACTTGCCGTTAGGAGTTCGCGCCGGCGTGTTCCAGGTCTGATGGAATTGTCCACTCAGGTAACGGTGGTCCGGTGAACTCCAGTAAGGCACTCGGAACAGGTTGTTCTCTGTGCCAACTGGAACTGGACCCAACAATTCCGGTGCACGGACTATGTCTCCGGGAACATTGACAAGCTTGTCCCACGAAACTGCATCGTCAAGTACGATCGGTGCACCCACGGTTACCCCGGCATCATTAACCTGAAAGACTTTGAGCCGGTAAAACTTCACAATCGGCTCCAACTCCGGCGAAAACCACAAGCGTATTCCGAGTCCGGCTCCCCATGGGCAATCAGGAGCATACGAGGTGGTGTAAGTACCATCGTCAGCATCGAGTGCTGCAACTTGCGACACACCAGTCTGCGTGGGGAAGTTGAAGTGGAAAGTATTAAAGGCGCCGATGTGTTCCAACATCACAAAGGGAAGGCCTTCATTAGGTGGCGGATCGCCTGGGCCATCGGCGCAAACAAGCGCACGCGAATTGTACGTGCGAATATCCGCCGGTACGGCGCCACTGAAATATTCATGCGCCGCCACACCATCGTAGACTACCGTCAAGACACCATTGATCAACTGCTTGATCTTGTATGCATAGGTGATGGTGCAGTGGACCAGCCCGATAGCTGTTGGCACGCGCAGGTAGCAGAAATCGAACTGACCACCAGGTTGAATTGACGTCTCGCCAACCTTGCGTATCGAGCAATGACAGATGATGGGAAACAGGTAATCCCGCTCGAGCACATAGGCACGCGCGGCATCAGCCGACATTACACGGAGAGCGAGATAGTCCTCGTGAAGCTTCGCGGGTGGAACGGCAGAAAGATTGAGCGATGTCTTGCGCTGCTGGATCTTTCTTGCCTTCGCACGTAGTACTTGTGGGGTGAAGGGCGGCGGATCTGGTCCAGGAATCGGATCGGGGATGGGATCGGGAATTGGGATTGGTAGAACTTCGAGGATCTCACGCAGTCGATCGAGCAGGTCTGGGAAGTAAAAATTGCGGCAACAGCAAACGCGCTCGTAGATCTCGATGATTCCGTCACAAAGCGGCTGACACCGGATCGGAAACAGAACATGCGGTTGCAGGTCCGCGGTGATGGGCTTGATACGCGCGATCTGGGCGAGCTCGAAAGTTGGCTGGAAACGTATGTCTTCAAGCAGGTCCCAGAACCACGGACGGCACTTGCGCACAGTTCCAGTGACGCACACAAAATTGAAGCGAAAACGGTCCCAAATATCACGCGGCAAAACGATGCCCTGTCTGCGCCAGTCATCGAGTTTCTGGGCCACGCGATAACGGACCAGACTCTCCTTTGGCAGGTTTTTGAAATCGTCGACATCCGGACCGAGGGCGATTGACCCCACGGTGCTGACGTCAGCTTTGAAAGCTTTGCCGTCGAAGCCGCCAAGTTTCGCGGTCGGGCGTCCGGCGTTATCGAGTTGGTAGGCCGCGAAACGCGGCGCTTGCTCGCCGGCCTCGAGGCCGACGAAGTTTACGGTCAGGTCGAGTGACTTATCGTTAGGGTTTCTCGTGCTCATAATGATCTCCAAGAATTGAGGTCTGGACCAGATCCAGATGGAAGGTCGGTGCGAGGTTTCATACTAACGATGAGTGGGAGTGAGGTTTTATTTCTCAAGCATACAAAAAACACAATCCGGGTAAAGAGGCAGTGATTTGCCGGAGCGGCAGATTAATGGTTTGAGTAGCGCTTAACCACGCCCCATATCTCCGCCAGCTTGCCAGAGACTTACGCGCTGAATCGCAGGAGCTAAGGAAAAACAACGCTCTCGTCTATGAGACTGCCTGCGCCGTCGCGCGCCGTTTATATGACCTGCATGATCGGCTCCGCGGCACTACCCTCGTCTAATCTTTCCGCTAACCGAAGAAAAACTGATGTTAGAGATTATCTTTCAGGAATCGTGTGAGTCGAGATTCGATGGACGCGATATCGCCGGGTCCGTTCAAGTGAAGATAGATCGCGCCGCCCAGGTCAGCAGGCATTTTGGCGTTGCCCTCGCGAATGATCAAACATCGTTCAGGGCCTTTTGAATTCATGAAGTAACCCGCTTCGAATACTACGTTGTCGCGTGGCGCGGCTTCTCCCGGCTTTCCTTCCAGTGGATCATTCTCCGCGAACAAGAAGATGCCGGCGGAACAGCATGAGGCCGCCAACGCGATCTCATTCAAAATCGAAGTTCCCGAACGGAAATCCATCATGTAATTAAGGACGGTAGCCCCTTCCCTCGTCAGGCGGTTCTCAATGATCGCAGCCGTCCCAATATTCTGACTGCAATACCCAAGGAAAATGTCTTTGCGGGTATTGACGGCGCGCACCCACGCGTTGAAGCCTTTCTGAAAATCGGGTTCGTTCACCCAACTGGGTTGGGCAGTTTCGGGTATGAACGTGATGGGTTTGCCGCCCCCGGTCCAAACGACGCCGCGGTTCTCGACGCCATTCTCGGCGAGCAGGAAAGTGGGAAGACTGTAACTCATGGCTACAGCCCCTTCATAGTGGTTGTATTCACCAACGAGTCCGCCGGACGACATCGGTCCCGAAATCTGCCATCTGGGAAAGCCGATCACGATAGCGCCAACGCATCTCTTCATGACGACGTTGACGTTCTCAAAACTCCACGCCATGTTTTCTGCCATTCCAGATTCCCAGAACTCCTGCGGCTCAAAACCTGCGCCCGAAACCTTCTGGAGGATTGCGGCTTTCAGCGCCGCCCGCCGAGGATCAAGATTTCTGTTACTGCTCGCACTCACAAACACTCGTCTCGTTGGCATCATGTCACTCCTTACTTTCAATCTTAGATCCGGCGGCCGGCTCACGCAGGCTAGCCAGCCAGGTACGTACTTCCGATGGTGAGCGAAGCCTTACTACCTGCAAATGAGCGTACCTCTCATTCTTCGTCAACTCCTCGTACCTGCGGCGGCGTGGACCGTGAGACCGGATCGCCCAAATCAGAATAGATTTACTACCGAACACTCGCCGGAACTGCTCACGATTGCTGTTGAACTCTTCATGAGTCAAGAGCCTACGGAATGTGCGCCGCAAGAGTCGCCACAGAACGAGAGGTAATGCGAAGTCAATCCACACGAGCAGTTGTGCTCGAACCCAAATTAGGTCTTGCACGTCTGCGTAGTTGCCATCAATAACCCACTTGTCCGTTCCAACGTAATCCACCACTTTGCGCCGAAATGTGTCGTCGGCCTCCTGGACCCAGTCCGGCTGATATCTGAGCCCGTCGAGATCTATATGTGGCGCATCGATTCTGCGAGCGATCTCTCTTGCAAGCGTTGACTTTCCGGAGCCCACCGCACCAACTACGGCAACTCGCCGGAAAGAGACGTTTCTCTCAGCTCCCAACATAATCCCAGATAATGTTCTGGATTTCGACGAAGGGCAAACCGATGAATAAGGACTTCAGTTGCTCGTGGTAGGTCGTATGTATAGGAGGATTCTCAAGGCCCTGGTATGTGGCCACAAGGTCTTCGTACTTGCTTTCGATTGCAAAGAACGGTTCGAACTGCACGAGCAAATTTTTTGCCCACGGTTCTTCCAACATCGAGAATGCTGCTCGCACATCGGATGCACGGTCCGGGCTCGGATAACGATCGAGGTCGCCGAGGATACGTCTCATCAGGTTTATTGGATAGTTCTCTGACTTGCTGAGGAGGTCCAACTGTTCTGGCGTAATGCCTCCATTAGGATCCATGTTCAACTGGTGTAGCGGTTGCTGCGTCCACTCTGCGGTCATTCTTCCCACATAGGTTTTTAGAGCCTCGCGCTGATTGAACTGGCTCTTGTCAACGGGTGATAAGTACCGGTCGAGAAAGGCTCGCCAGGGATCTCCCTTGAGTTTTGCAATTGCGCCGATGTGGTCCGTGAACAAAACCGCCGTCTCCATGAAAACATCGGAGACTCGATCCTTCTTCTTGAGCATTCCCGAGACTGTGGAGGCGGAGACGCTCTTGCCTGTGCTGACGAGAGACATGGATTCAGCACCAATCGTAATCACATCGAACCTCGGTGTGATGAATTTATGATTGGTTCGAACGGAATACTGGTGAATCACATCCTCGAGCAACTTGTCGATGTGAGAATGTTCTATCGTACTGAAGTGTGCGACATCCAAATCACTCCGCCAGGAGTGCTTGTCCCATGAAACCGAACCACACAAGACAGCACTCCCTTCGACGAACGGAGGCAGATGCGCGATCTGACCCGCAAGCCACTGAATGTCCTCCAGGGGCGTCCGCGCGAAGTGGGCAATCTCGTCGTAAAAATAGAAGCGCGACATAGAGAATTATCGAGTCTAACGCCGATCAAAAGTGGTGAGAAAGCACCCGAGAAAATGTGTCGAGCGAACATTATCATAAGTCACCCAACCAAATCACCGATGAAAGCCAGCTTGCCTCAAAAGGTTTTTGCCAAATATCCGGCTAACGAGCGAACGGTGATCGAGTGGGCAGTGGTGGGAACCGCTGCGACCTCAAACACGATCAGGACACAAGCGTTTCGCTCGCCAACAACTCGCCTTCGACTGCTGTAATCTGCGCATCAACCATTCCATACAGGTTCAACTCACCGCATCGGGTGAAGGCAAAGTGCTTCGCAGTGTTCGCGAGTAGTTTAGGATCTAAAGAGTTTTCAAAGCGTTCCCATCAGTACGAAGAGTGCGGCCGTAGATTCATTGCCGGCCCGGCAGATTATTTCTGCCAGTGCTTTAATCTTCGTGTCGGTTGCTCCATCTTCATCGGCCTCGGACGTTCGCAGGGATTTGAATGTATCGACGATGTTTTCGCCTGCCTCGGCGCGACTCAATTTTCGTTTAGGTTTAAAATGTGAGGTTCAGGTTTGGTTCGGACGGCTGGTGAAGTATTACGCCTAACTGCTGTACTAAAGAGTCCTCCACCAAAACGCAGTGAGTTGTAACTTGAAGCATTAATTTGCCGCTCCGGCACCTTAATGGTTCCAATAGCGCCAGGCAATTAATTGGTTCCAATCTTTTCCATTTCTTCCAAAAAGTACAAACTGTCCTAAATTCCTTGGTAAATTGTTACCCGCTGTTCTTTAGA
>Ga0068864_100003250_pt1 | contig 13432 bp, 11 predicted proteins | sample KBSSwiS72_FD_66586 | JGI IMG/M metagenome (GOLD analysis project Ga0068864, IMG submission 66586) | Switchgrass rhizosphere microbial communities from Kellogg Biological Station, Michigan, USA - KBS Switchgrass S7-2 | ecosystem: Host-associated > Plants > Roots > Rhizosphere > Soil ...
CTGACCTCGGTGGGCGTGTAGCTCAGTGGTAGAGCACTGTGTTGACATCGCAGGGGTCGCAAGTTCAATCCTTGCCACGCCCACCATTTCCCTCTTCATGGCCGGATGAACTACGCAGGCGTTGAGCTCGGCGGCACGAAGTGCGTCGCAATCCTGGCGCGGGGGCACGAAGACGTGCTTGCGCGCGAAACCGTGCCGACCACGAGCCCCGACGAGACCCTTGGCTTGCTTGAGACTATCCTGGCTGAGTGGAAGCGGTCGGCTGGCTTCGGCGCACTGGGGATTGCAAGCTTTGGCCCCATCGACGTCGATCGTCGATCCGGCAGCTATGGCCAAATGCTCGCTACCAGCAAGCCGGGCTGGAGTTATGCGAACGTGGAGCCGCGGCTGAGTGCGGCCGCGCAGGTCCCGACGGTTCTCGATACGGACGTGAATGGCGCCGCCTTCGCCGAGATCAAGTGGGGCGCAGGCCGTGGCATGGAGGATTTTGCCTACGTGACGGTCGGGACCGGTGTCGGGGTCGGCCTGATCGTCGGCGGTCGCGCGGCAGGAGGCTTCGGTCACTGTGAGCTGGGCCATATCCGGGTAGCACGGGTCGCAGAAGACGATTGGCCCGGTTCTTGCCCCTTCCATGGGGATTGTGTGGAAGGCCTCGCGTCGGGATCAGCGCTGAAGGCGCGGTTCGGGGACGAGCTGCGCACACTCAGTCCAGATCACCCGGTGTGGGATGTGGTCGCGTGGTCCCTGGGCCAGCTTTGCCATGCGATCGTGGCAGCCGCGGCACCGCGCCGGATCGTCATGGGCGGAGGGGTCATGGCGAGCCAGCCTCATCTCATCCGCAAGGTGCAGTCAAAACTTCTCGAGAGCCTCAACGGCTTTACGACTCTTCCGGCCGGCGGCGACTTCGTCCGAGTGCCCGAACTTGGGAAAGACGCGGGCCCGCTGGGCTCGATCGCTCTGGCGATGAACGCGCTTGGCTAGGAACTCGCGACCTTCCGCATCCTTCAGGATCATTCGGGCTCGATCGACGATCATACGCGAGACGTTTCCGCTTGAAATCCGCGCGATGGCAGGGTGGGTCGAAATCCCGATGTCTCGTAACGCTCGCCAGAAGAGACGTAGATCATGCGGGTAGAGATGTTTTCCCGAGCGCAGGTGATCCGATGCGAAGCTGACGACCTTGCCGATAAGCGAATTCTTGATTCCGACCAGCCCGACCGGCTTTCCCGTCCATATGGCATCGGAAACCATGGAAACGCTGTCGGCCGTGACACGGATCGTATCTGCAGCTGCAAGTAATTCGGCGTAGTGCGGAGCCTCACCCGGCCGGGCGAGGATGGCAGGCGTTGCCGAGCGGCCAATCTCGGCGTTAATGGCTTCAGTTAGACTTTCCGGCGTGCGCGGGCTCGTCGCAACCATTACCGAGCCCCCCGCATCAGCTGCCTCGGAAAGCAAGAACGAGATCGCTTCACGCAGCTTTCTTTCGTCGAGTTCCCAATAGAGGGCTGGCCCGCCGACCACGAGCAGGCTGCGCGGCCGCGGCAGCGCCTCGAGCAACTCGTCCGGCGCCCCTGCCGGAGCGCTCGCGAAGTGCGTGAGCGCGATCGGAATTCGCAATATATTCGGATGATCGGGCATTGGATATTGCGGCGTCGATACGACGAGGTCGAAATGATCAGGCGACACGCGCGGAAAGCCGATGTGGATTGAACGCGTCCTCCCACCCGAGCGCTTTCGTAAGGCGCGAACGACAGCAACGCTTCGGTGACCAACGGAAATCGTAATGTCGGGCGGCTCTTCGCTCAGAACGAGATCCCGGGAAAACTCTTTCAGGCTGAGGAGGGATGACCCCAGACAGCGGGGCCCAAGGTGCCGCCATCGGTTATATTCCAGCTTTTTTGCCTCGAAAGCCATGCCGAGTGCCTCGGCGAGGGCAAGAACCTGGTCGTTGTCGCCTGGGTGGGCGCCCAGCAATGCCCACACGCGCAGGCGCTGATCAGTCTGCCTGGTAGTCATTGCTGGGGCCCCGACCAAGAACAGATCGAACCGCAGCGGCGGCACACTCGATGCTATCCGGCACCTGGCTTTTAACCGGCGCCTCGACCGTGCCGATCAATTGCCTCTGCTCAAGTTCCCTCCAGAACTTGGGAAAGTTCGGCAAGTTCGGTTTTCCGGTGGGGAGTTGCCAAAACCAGTAGCTTAATCGCCCGCGCGCCGACCGTCGGATCGGGATCATCCCGACGGGCTTGCCGCTGAGGATGGCCTCGGAGAGCATCGAAACGCTGTCGGCCGTCACGTAGATCTCGTCGCTCTTCGCCAGAAGCGTTCCAAAACGCGGAAAATCATCAACGATCACCTCGCGTTCGTGACCCAATAGACCCGCGATCCTGCGCAGCGTGGAGGTACGTGTGCGGGGACTCGTCGCCACGATGAGGCTTCCTGCGGGGTTCTCGTCCCGCAGGCTGCCGATCGTCGCGGCAATAGCGTCGTCATCCAGCTCCCAGTGTCGAGCGGGGCCACCGATGGCGACCAGTCGGCGGGGTCTTGGGAAGTTACGAAGCCACGCCAACTCCTCCTCGTTGGGACGCGTCTCACGGGCGGGGTTCCCGATGGGAAACAACAGTTCGAGCAGTCGCGGTGCTTGCCGTGAATATTGCGGCGTCGTGATCTGGAGATCGAAGTCCGGCAGAGGATCGCGCGGGTTGCCGATATGTACCAGCTTAGCTCGCCCTCCGCTTTGCTCCCGTATGTAGCGCGCGACAGGCACGCTGCCGTAGCCGACGCAAAGGACGAGATCGGGCCAGGGAGGTACGATCGAGGGAAGCGACTCGCGCGCGACGATCAAGAGGCCTCGCCGCAAGAAGCGCAGCCGTCTCAGCTGATTGAACGCGATCTTTTTAGTTTCGAAGGGGAACCCGAGCGCCTCGGCAAGCGACATCAGCTGGTTATTGTCGCCCGCACGCGTGCCCATGAGCAGCCAGACGAAAGGTTGCCTTGAGAGATGCCGTTCAGTCGCGGGGAGCATGCGTGCGACCCCGTTTCTAGGCATACACCACCTGTCTAGCCGGCTGCGCGTTCAATTGGCGGTCGCGCTGGCTGTTCCACCAACAGCCGAACATAGCGAGAGCATATAGAATTCGGCCGTGGTTAGCGAGGCCGCGACGATGTTCGTCGAAAAGCCGGTCCACTTCCCGGGTCTGAAGAAAGCCGGCGCCGGCGGCGCCGGACGATATCCAAGCTTCCTGGGCGAAATCGTTGAATCCACCGAGAAACCATTTGGACAGTGGCATCTGGAACCCGAGCTTTCCGGCGCCCGTAATCCCGGGCGGCAGCCAGGGCTTCACCGCCTCCCTGAGCACGTATTTGCCAACCCCGCGGCGCACCTTGAGTTCTTGCGGAATCGTGAGCGCCCAATCGACGAATCCGCGCGAAAGAAACGGCACGCGCGCTTCGAGCGAATGGGCCATTGACGCGCGGTCAAGGCGCTGAAGGAGCGACGCTGGCAAGTGCACCAGGAGCTCGCCGAGCATGAATTGGCTGGCCGAGGTGAGGGCGCACTGTTCCGTCGTGAAGTGACGGGCCGCGAGCGAGGCGAACGGATTAGCGGAATCGTGGCGATGCAGGAATTCTGGCTCGTAGATGCGCGCGCGAAGCGCCGGGGGCATGATCGTCACCGCTGCGAAAAATCGCTCGAAGCCATTGTCCAGCAATGCGCCGTCCCGAAACCGCTGCATGTGCTGGCGCAGATAATTAAGTTTTCTTACAGCAAGATCAGGGATTTCGTCCAGAAATGTGAGTCCGCCGGCGGCTTTGATCAGCGGCGCCCATCGCCGCATCCGCTCAGCCCAGCGAAAACGGTTGTAGCCGAGGAAGAGCTCGTCCCCGCCTTCGCCGCACAGCACCACTTTGACGTGCTGGGCGGCCGCCCGGGACAGATACCAGAGAGGGATCGCAGAGTTGGCCGCCGACGGCTCATCGAAAGCCTGTTGAACCGCCGGCAGGATCTCGGCGGCAACTTCCGGTTCGATTGGCAGAATTCGGTGCTTGCAGCCGAGGTGTTGTGCGATCCGCGCCGCATTGCGAGTTTCGTCGATCTTTGAACCGGGAAAGCCCGCCGTAAAAACCGTCGCTTCCCCGCCCGCATGGGTCATAGCCGCGGTAATCGCGGAAGAATCCACGCCCCCCGACAAAAATGCGCCGATAGGCACATCGGCGACCATGTGCTGCTGCACCGTGTTGCGTACGCGCTCCCGGGTCTCCTCCACCCATTCTTTTTCGCTGCGCCCGTTGACCACGTGCAGACGAGGCTCCCAGAAGCGCTCAAGCTGCGGTCTGCCGTCTGATCTTAGTCGAAGGACGTTTCCAGGAGGCAGCGCACGCACTTGCCGGAAGATCGAGCGTGGCCCCAATACATGGCCGAAGCAGAAAAAGTCGTGCACTCCGCGTTCGTCGACATCGAACTCGTAACCCGGGACCGCTCGCAGCGCAGGAATTTCAGAGCCGAAGGCCAGCCCATCCAGTTGATCACTCACGAACAATGGCTTGATCCCCAACGCATCGCGCGCCAGCCGCAGCGTCCGTAGCTCACGATCCCAAATCGCGGCGGCGTACATCCCTTCTGCTTTCAGCCACGCATCGTCGCCCCAGCGAACGAAAGCGGCTAGAAGCGTTTCAACGTCGCTTCGGGTCCTGAAATCATAAGTCCCGGCCAGCTCTTTTCGAAGTTCCAGATGATTGACGATTTCACCGTTGCAGATGATCGAAAGGCGGCCGTCGCCCGTTGAAATCGGCTGATGCCCGCCGCGAAGGTCGATGATGCTGAGACGCTGCATGCCGAAACCAAAATCGCCGTCGATCAGCGCGCCGGCCTCGTCAGGACCGCGATGAACGAGTTGAGCACACTGCCGCGCGATGACGCTTTTCTCGACCGGTCGTCCGCGCCTTCTGTACCAGCCGGCAATTCCGCACATGGCTCAAGCCTCGTTGTTAAACGAAGCTAGGGCCTGACCAGCGATCGAACGCGAGTGAATTCGGCTAACATGACAAAAGCTTAATGCCAGTGACCGAATGGGTTCAGCTTTCTGGCGGGAAAATGCGCCGAAAGAGGGGCTTGGCGGTCCGCGCGACTGGCCTGGGCCCAACATCGAGGGCGTTCAGCCGAACCAATTGCCGGGGGATCATAATCCGCCGCCCGAGACAAAACATCGATGCTCCAACCGGGTAATCGCGGATCGCGTCGGGAAACCGAGCCCGCGCCGGAGCGGCAGGTTCTGGAATGGGCGCACTCGTTGGCAGATTTCAGGCCCAATCGACGCGGACCGAGCGGCGGATGGTCTCAAAAAGCGGCGTTAAATCCTGTATAGGCGGAGTGTCGCCCGTCCGGCTCACGGCAGCCGGGAGCGCGACGCGATGACAGGAGCGGTGCAATGAGCGCGAGCGGCCTCGACGTCTTCGACCGGACCTTGGAAACCACTCACATCTGGCTCAACGAGATCTGCAATGATCTTGGGCCAGACAAGCAGGTCGCCTGGAAGGTACTTTCCACGGTGCTCCACAAGCTGCGGGATCGCCTGACGGTCAACCTCGCCGCTCACCTCGGAGCGCAGCTGCCGCTGCTGATCCGCGGCGTCTATTATGACCAGTTCGAACCGGGCCACATGCCAAGCGACCTGCGCAGCCGCGAGGACTTTGTTGCCGAGGTCGCGGAGTGGCTGAGCGACACCCGGCCGGTCGACACGGAAGAAGCTATACGCTCCGTATTCCGGCTGCTTTCTCGGCACATTTCGCAAGGACAGGTAGCAAAGATTCACGACGCCCTGCCGAAGAGCCTTCGAAAGCTGTGGGATAGCGCCGAGGACCCCACCGTCTTCAGCGAGCAGCCGCTCGTCTTCGCCGGCGAAGTCTAACTCTTAGAGGCAAGCCTCGAGGTACGGTTGATCGAAGCCGTACTGCTTCGCTTTGTCGAGCGTGTACGGGCGCAGGCCCATCGAGCGGTATTCGCCGATGATCTTGCCGTCGGCCGTTTCGTCCAGATACTCGAACTTGAACAGCTCCTGGGTGACGATCACGTCCCCTTCCATGCCGATCACTTCGGTGATGTTGGTCGTACGCCGCGAGCCGTCGCGAAGGCGCTTCACCTGGACGATGAGGTCGACCGAATCCGCGATCTGGCGGCTGATCGCCTCCTTTGGGATCTTGATGTCCGACATCATGACCATGTTCTCCATACGCGCGAGGCATTCGCGCGGGGAGTTGGAGTGAAGAGTCGCCATCGAGCCGTCGTGGCCCGTGTTCATCGCCGCCAGGAGATCGAAACACTCCTGGCCGCGAATTTCGCCGAGGATGATGCGATCTGGACGCATACGAAGGGCGTTGATGACGAGGTCGCGAATGGTGATCGCGCCCTGGCCCTCGAGATTCGCCGGACGAGTTTCGAGTGGCAGCCAGTGCGGCTGCTGCAGACGAAGCTCTGCCGCGTCTTCGATGGTGATCACGCGCTCGCCCGGGTCGATCATCTTCGAGAGTGCGTTGAGCATGGTCGTCTTACCCGAGCCGGTACCGCCCGAGATGACGACGTTCATGCGCGATGCGCCGGCGATCTTGAGTACGGTCGCCATTTTCTCGGACATCGATCCGAACCCGCGCATCATGTCGAGCGTGATGGGCTTCTCGGAAAATTTACGGATCGAAATCGCGGTGCCGCGAAGCGACAGCGGCGGGATGATCACATTGACGCGGCTGCCGTCCTGGAGACGCGCGTCGCACAATGGGGTGGTCTGGTCGATACGGCGGCCGACCTTGTTCACGATCCGCTGCGCGATCTGGAAAAGATGCTCCTCGTCCCGGAATTGGATCTGGGCAATCTCGAGCTTGCCCTTGCGCTCGACGTAGGTTTGCTCGGGGCCGTTGACCATGATGTCGCTTACCGCCGGGTCGGCGAGAAGTTCTTCGAGCGGACCCAGACCCAGCAATTCATCGACGAGGACCTTCTCGAGCGCGAACTGCTCCCGTCGGTTGAGCGTGATCTTGAGCTCGGCGAGCACCTCCGAGATGATCGGCCGGAATTCCTCCGCCAGCTCGTCCTTGTTGAGCGTGGCCGCGGCCTCCGGATCGACGCGCTCGAGCAGCCGCGGAAGCACCTGCTCCTTGATGCGGTGGACAGAGGCTTCAAAGCCCTCGACCTTGCTGCTTCCCTGTTCGCCGCTCGCGTTCTGGCGTGCGGTGAGGCGGTCCATGGCTGCCCCCAAACCGCCAGTTGCGCCGGAATCGACGGACGGAGCATCGGCTGGCGGCGTCAGCTCGTCGATCGGCGGGAATTGTTCACCACCTGCAAGTGCCCCGCTCCCGGCCGGGCCGCCTTTCATCGGCTTGGCGACGCCGAAACTCGGACGGCCGCCGCTCACACCTGCACGCTTGCCGAATGCGCTCATGCCACTTGCCACTCGCTTCCATGAAATCGTGCGAGAACCATTAACGGCAGATGCCTAAGGAAAGACTAACCGTGAGCTGCGCTGGTCAGATACCGGCACGGCATGGGCTCATTGTCGCCCTCGTGGGCGAGGCAAGCTCATAGGTCTCAAGGCTGGTGCGGCTTCGCACCCGATAGTGCGCCAAGATCGCCGAGAAACTGGGGTCTCGCTGAAAGAAAGGAAGGATGTCGAATGCATCCTCTCCCGGGCGTGGTCGCCAGACGATTATCCGCTTCGGAGGCGTGCAACTGAAATCCGCCACCGTTTCGGTGACGATGCGGCGACCGAGCGCACTCAGGCGCGGGTCCGGCCTAGGGGCGTTCTCGTTGCGAATGATTGCCTGCATCATCCAGAAGCCGTTGTAGCGCGACGCGTAACGATATCCGCCCTGGAGCGTCACGGACCACGGGATCGCCGTCTCGGTGGTCAGGAAGCCTACTGTGTCACCATGCTTCAGCCCGGAAACTGCACCTATAAGATCCGGACTGGGCAGCGCAGGATGGCGATGCTCATCGACGGCGAGGACAAGCGGAAGAACGAACAGGGCCGGCGCGATTAGAGGCAACAGACGCGGCGGTTTTTCGACTTCAGCGAGCAGCGCCGCGAGCGCGACCGAGGCGCAGCCCAGCATTGGAATTGCATGATAGGTCCAGCCCTTGAACTGAATGAAGTAAGCGGCGGTGAAAGCTACTGCCGCGACAAGAAGGGACGCAGCAAACGGCGCATTCCCCCCAGCGATCAGACGCGCATGAGCACCCACAACGCAGACCATCGTGAGCCCCACGAGCGCAAACGGGGCGAGCATGTACCTGATGCTTGGAGCACCGAAATCCCCATATGCCAATCGGATCAAGGGTACGATGTCGGTGAGAAAGTCGGGCTCCAAGAGAAACAGGGCTGTCACATATGCGACACCGGTCGACACGATTGTGATCGTTTCTGGACGCACCACGCGCCAATTTCGCCGCGCGCCCGAGACCAGCCAGAGCTCGAGGAGGGCTGGCACGATCAGGAAATAATGCTTCAATGCGAAGCCGAGCGCTGCACCAAGCCCGATGAGGACAGCGAGGACTGGTGAGACCGTCCTGCGTTCGCGACGTGATGCGATCAATGCGGCGTAGGGCAGGGTCGCGATCAGAACGATCTGCTCGCGCTGACCAAGGTGCACCCAGGGCATCGCCATCAGCGCCAGGGCAGCGTAGGCAAGGAGCAAGCAGCGGCGGTGCGAGGGGATGTGGGCGATTAGCCGGTTCGTCCCGGCAAGAGCCAGTGCTGCCATACAGCCGACCGCTGCGGCAAGCACGCCTTCTATTCGTACGTGAACAAGGTTTGCGATCCGATCGAGCGGAAGCGCCATCCAGAACCATAATGGCGGGTTCGTCTCGATAATGTCGCGATAAAGGTTCGCGCCGGCGTGGATCCGGCCCGCTATCCACAATTGCCAGGCGACGTCGGAATCGACGGTGCCGGGAATGCGCAAGATCGTAAGCAGCGCCGTCACGGCGAGCCCCAGCCACAGCGGCCTCGACGCAATGATGGCGACGAGACGCGGCAATCGGGCCCGTTCGATCGCGGCTGACGGTGCAGTGGACATCGGCCCTGTTCTTAGCGGGCGATGGTAAACGCCGCGCTAAGCCTCGCCCTCGAGCTCTGGTAGCAGTCGCTCATCCTTTGTTTGCAAATTGTGCTTAACGCTCGCTTCATGAACCGGGAAGGGGCCATGAAGAGAGCGCCGGAGTGGACGAGGGCGACGCTCGGATGGGGCGTAATCCTGCTCGTCGCCGCTACCGGCTGTTTGATGGTCAAAGGCAATGCGCTGACCCTCTATCAGGCTCAGTCGCAGGACGCTCCCGTTCTCGTTCTGTTGTCGCTTGGGATGTGCGTCGCTGCGCTCAACGCTCCGGCATGGCGGCTCCCGGCCTCATTTGCGCCGCTGTGGGCGCTGCTCGCTTTCGGCTTCGCCGCCGGGGCTTCGCTAGCCCTTGGCGCCTACCTCGTATTTGGCAATTACCCGCTCTCGCGGGACGAGCACATGGTGCTGTTCGACATGGCGGTCTACGAGAAACGCCTGCTCGCCATGCCGCTGGCTCCATTCTGGCGGCCGTTTGCCGGCGCGCTTGTCCCCGATTTCCTGCTCAACGAGCGGATGCCGACAGGGCTGGTTTCCGGATATCTGCCGGTGCATGCCCTAATGCGGCTTGCGTTCTCGAAACTGGCTGACCCGGTCTGGTTCAACCCCCTCTTGGCGCTGGTTGGCGGGGCTGCGCTCCTAGATATCGCCAAGCGCACCTTCGGGGCACAGGATCGCGCTTGCTGGGTCGTGCTGCTCCTCTACGTCCTCTCGGCGCAGTTGCTCGTCAACGCGATGTCGGCATTTTCCGTCACTGCGCACATGGCGCTGAACCTGGTCTGGCTTGCGGCATTTCTGCGCGGCGGGAGGAGCGGCCACGCCATTGCAATTGCGACCGGATTCTTCGCGGTCGGCCTTCATCAACTGGTATTCCACCCGGTATTCGTTGCGCCATTCCTGTTGTGGCGATTGCGGCAAGGGCAGTGGCGCCTCGTTCTGGCTTATGCGGCAGCCTACGCCGCGATCATCCTGTGGTGGGCCTATTACCCGATGCTTCCCGAAGTTCAGCCGGCGTCGGCCGCAGGCCTGGGCGAAACTCACCGGAACTTTCTCACCGAACGGGTCCTGCCGCTGCTTTTGCATCGGACGCCTGGCACGATCGGGCTCATGGTGCTGAATCTCATGCGATTTGTAGCGTGGCAGAATTTGGCGCTGGTTCCTCTGCTTGTTGCCGCCGTGCCCGTTGCACTGCGCGAGCGCGGACTGTCCGCAGCGCTGCTGCTCGGCATTGTGCTGTGGCTTGGTATTGTCGCCCTCTTGTTGCCGTATCAGGGGCTCGGCTGGGGATTTCGTTATCTCAGTCCGTACCTTGGCAGCTTCGCCCTCCTCGGCGGCTTCGGTTACCGCGCACTCGCAAGCAGGATTGGCGCGCGTGCGGATGGACTGGTCATCGTGCTGAGCGCGCTCACCGCACTCGCAGCAATCCCGGTACTCATTGTGACGACCCACCGCTTTGCCGAGCCGTATCTCAGGTTGGAGGAGTTGGTTTTGCAGCAGCGTACTCCATTCGTTGTGATCGATACGGAGGTCAGTAATCCGCCCGATGAAAGCTGGGCCGTTCATCCGCTCGACCAGGTCCGCAACCTTCCTGACCTCAGTAACCGGCCCCTTCGCTTCTCGGGCAATCGCTTAAATGCCGACCTGATCGAGAGGTTGTGCGACAAAGGAGCGGTGACCCTGATCACACGCGCCGACATGCACCGCATTGGCTTTGAACAGAATGTGCCGGAACGTAGCCCGTGGTTCGAGAAGATGGTCAGGAGCGTTGCGCAGATGCGGCCCGGTTGTATCCACGCGGCAGTGACCGTCCGTCCGGCATCGGCGTCATGAGCGGAACGTCAGCCCGTATCTGCCTCGCTTATGACTGCCTGTTCCCCTGGACGATCGGCGGCGCGGAGCGCTGGTATCGCAATCTCGGGGAGCGTCTCTCCCGGTCCGGGCACGAAGTCACCTATCTCACGCTCAAGCAGTGGGATGACGGCGAGCTCCCGCAAATCCCCGGAGTGAGGGTCATTGCTGTGGGCCCGCGAATGCCGCTCTACCGCGACGGCAAGCGACGGATCCTTCCGCCTTTGCGTTACGGCCTCGGTGTGTTCTGGCATCTCCTTCGTCATCGCCGCGACTATGATTGGCTGCACACCGCGTCTTTCCCGTACTTCTCACTTCTGGCTGCCGGTCTGCTAAGGCCATTTGCCAGGTACCGGATTGCGGTGGACTGGCACGAGGTGTGGAGCCCGGAATATTGGCGCGAGTATCTCGGCGCGCTCGGCTTCATCGGCTCCGCCGTGCAGCGGCTTTGCGCGCTCGTACCCCAGAAAGCCTACACGTTCAGCGAGCTTCACCGCACCCGCCTCAACGCAATTGGTGTGCACGACGTCATTCTTCTTACTGGTGAATATGCTGGCGGCGAACACCGGTCGCTCACTTCCGCGGGAACGCCGCCAACGGTTGTTTATGCCGGCCGGTTCATCCCGGAAAAGCGACTGGATCTCCTCCTCGATGCGCTCGCGCTCGTTATGCGACAGGATCCACAGCTGCGGGCCGAGCTCTACGGTCAGGGTCCCGATTTCCAGCGTATCAATGATCGCGTGCATGAACTGGGGCTCGCCGACCGGATCGAACTTCCGGGCTTCGTCGGCGCGGAGGAGCTCGAAGAGGCGATGTGCGCGGCCACGGCAATCGTCCAACCCTCGGCTCGCGAAGGTTATGGCATGGTCGTGGTGGAAGCCTCGGCGCGAGGCGTTCCCGTGATCGTCGTCGCCGCGCCAGACAATGCCGCAACGGAGCTGGTTGAGAATGGCCGGAACGGTTTCGTGGTCCAAGCTCCCGATCCGGCCTTGCTCGCAGAGCGAATTCAAGCTTGCGTTGCCGGTGGACGATCGCTGCGCAAGGCTACGCGTCAATGGTATCGTGAAAACGAAGAACGCCTGTCGCTCGACCATTCGCTTGAGCAGGTTGCGTCGAATTACGGCCTGGCAAAGGGGCCGCAGCCGTATGATCCTGAAGCGCCAGTATTCGCGCTCAACAAGCCGGGGGCCTCATGAACGTTGTCACTGCCTTCCCATCCCGCGGAATGTGCCCGCTGGCTCCCGAGGGCGGCTGCGAATATGAAACCCTCGGCTCGTTCGACGACAAGAGTGGCAAAGTCGGCAAAGTCGAGGTGGTGCGCTGCCGCCATTGCGGAATAGGGATCACAACCCCACCGTTGCCCGACGTCGCGTTTCTGTACGAGGGACGCGAGAGCCAGGACTTCCAGCCCAAGACGGCGAGACTGGCGCACAAGATCAAGGAAGTCGCGTTCCGGCAGCAGGCGCTGCGTTTGCTGCGCGAAATCGGAACCCGGCCCGGGCGGGTGCTCGATTTTGGCTGTGGAAGCGGGCTCTTCACCCGCTGTCTCGACGATGTTCTTGCGCCCGGCTCGGTGACTGGCAGCGATTTTCACGACGATCCCCCGCCGGACCTTGCCGAGCGGTCTTATGCCCCGATGAACAGCCTGACCAAACTCGAAGGCACGTTCGATCTCGTGCTGGCAATGCACGTACTGGAGCATGATGATGACGCGGCGGGTCTCCTTGAGAGGATCGCAAGGATGGCAAGACCTGGTGGCTATGTTGTCATCGAGGTCCCGAACATCGACTGTGTCTGGGCAGCGCTGCTCGGACAGGCGTGGGACGCATGGTATGTGCCGTTTCATCGCACGCACTTCAGCAAGCCGAGCCTCGCGAGCCTTGTTCGCTGCGGCGGGCTCGAGATCGTTCGGACGATCGACATATGCGTGCCGACGATGGGGCGGACACTCGCCAATGCTCTTGGCGCCGGCAATAGCCTGCCTTTCCTTCTCGCCGGAATCGCGCTGCACCCGGTGCAGTGGATTGGCGAGAAGCTGTCGAAGCGTCCGTCGGCACTGCGTATTATCGCCCGGAGGGGCTGATGTGCGAGTTTTCGCTAACGCGCCTCACTCCGACGGCAAGGCGCCCGATCAGGTCAACGGCTTGAGGGCGTAGATTCGCAGACCGCTTGCGCGCCCCGATACCTTTTCCGCGATCCACTGCAGTGGATAGAGTATCAGTGCGGCGAGGAACGAGAGGCCACCAAATGGCAAACCGAAAAGCCGGGCGAGGGAGTTGGCCGTGGTGGCAGCGAGCACGTTCTCCTCGCCAACCACCTCGAACCCCGCCGCCTTCACGGCCTCGCGCAATGCCGAGCGGCTGAAATGGAGCCGATGGAAGGGCAGCGCCCAGTTGTCGCAGCTTTCTCCAAACCAGGATGTCCATACGCAATCGATATTAGGAACTTCCACAACCAGCAGACCTCCTGGTCGAAGGAGCGATTT
>Ga0068864_100003251_pt1 | contig 13431 bp, 12 predicted proteins | sample KBSSwiS72_FD_66586 | JGI IMG/M metagenome (GOLD analysis project Ga0068864, IMG submission 66586) | Switchgrass rhizosphere microbial communities from Kellogg Biological Station, Michigan, USA - KBS Switchgrass S7-2 | ecosystem: Host-associated > Plants > Roots > Rhizosphere > Soil ...
GATGGGCGCTCGGCAAGCTCTCGCGCCGAAGCTGATGGGCGCTCGGCAAGCTCTCGCGCCGAAGCCGATGGGAGTTCGGCACGTTCTGGCGCCGGCGGCACCGCGGTACTGAACGCGGACGACCCCCGGGTACGCGCGATGGCCTCCCGCACCGGCGCCGCGGTGGTCCTGGCCGGCGAGGCCGACGACGCGGCCGTACGAGCGGTCGACGTCAGCCTGGACGACCGTGGCCGGCCCTCCTTCACACTGTCCACTGCGGAGGGTCACGTACCGGTAGCTCTTCGTGTCAGCGGGCGGCATCAGGTCGGAAACGCGTTGCTCGCCGCGGCCGTTGCCCGCGCCGCGGGCATGCCGTTGGCTGAAGTAGGAGCGGCGCTCGGCGAGGTAACGCTGGTCTCGACCCGAAGGATGGATGTCTTCGACCGACCCGACGGTGTCACCGTCATCGACGACTCGTACAACGCCAACCCCGCCTCGACCGCGGCCGCACTGCGCGCGCTGGTCGCGATCGGACAGGGACGGCGTCAGATCGCCGTGCTCGGGTACCTGGCCGAGCTGGGCGAACGGGAACGGGACGGGCACGAGGAGGTCGGCCGGCTCGCGGCCGAGCTCGGGGTGGATCTGGTCGTCGTCGTCAGCGACGCGGCGGCCGGCATCCACGACGGCGCGACCTCGGTCGCGCACTGGGGAGGAGATTCGGTGCTGGTGACCGATCAGGCGGCAGCGCTAGGGTGGCTGCGGGAGCAGCTCCGCGCCGGGGACGTCGTCCTCGTCAAGGGCTCGCGGTACCGGACCTGGGACGTGGTTGACGGTCTGCGGGTGCTCGACGGAAGCGCGAAGGGCGGCGAGGTGGTGACGCGGTGAGGGCGGTCATCGTCTCCGCGGTCATCGCATTCTTCGTCTCGATCCTCGGCACCCCGTTCGCTATCAAGGGCTTCACCCGGCTGAAGGCCGGTCAGCCGATCCGCTCCGAGGGCCCGAAGACCCACCTCTCCAAGAAGGGCACGCCGACGATGGGCGGCGTCGTCCTCATCGTCGCCACGGTGATCGCGTACGTGGGCGGCCACTTCGTCTTCGCCACCCTGCCGTCCAACCAGCTGGGCACGCCCAGCGGGCCGACCACGACCGGCGTGGTCCTGCTCGGCCTGTTCATCGGGCTGGGCCTGGTCGGCTTCATCGACGACTATCTGAAGGTGCGCAAGCGCAACAGCCTCGGCCTCAGCATGCGGATGAAGCTGATCGGGCAGATGGCCGTCGGCGTGGTGTTCGGGGTGATCGCGTTGTGGATCCCGAGCTCCGGGCCCAAGGGCCAGCCGGTGGCCAGCCAGATGGTGTCCTTCGTCAAGGACATCCAATGGCTGGACATCACGAAGTTCGGTGCGCTGGCGCTGTTCGTCTTCGTGGTCATGGCGATGTCCAACGCGGTCAACCTCACCGACGGGCTGGACGGCCTCGCCACCGGCGCCTCGGTGATGGTCATCGGCTCGTACGGACTCCTCGCGTTCTGGGAGTACCGGCACTGGAACGTCGACCCGAGCTACACCGGGCGGTACAGCTACGAGGTGCGCGACCCGCTGGAGATCGCGATCATCGCGATCAGCGTCGCCGCGGCCTGCATCGGCTTCCTGTGGTGGAACACGTCGCCGGCCCGGATCTTCATGGGGGACACCGGGTCGCTCGCGCTCGGTGGACTCGTCGCCGGGCTCGCGTTCGCCACCCGGACCGTGCTGCTGCTGCCGATCCTGAGCTTCCTGTTCGTGATCATCACGGTGACCTGGGTCATCCAGATCGGCTCGTACCAGCTATGGCAACGCCGCGTGTTCCGTATGGTGCCCTTACAACACCACTTCGAACTGGCCGGCTGGAGCGAGGTCAACATCGTGATCCGGTTCTGGATCATCGCCGGGCTCGGCGTGGCGTCGGCGCTCGGTCTGTTCTACGCCGACTTCCTGCGGGTGATGGAGTTCCAAGGGCATTGAGCTCGTACGAGGGACGCCGGGTGCTCGTCGCCGGGTCCGGGGTCACCGGGGCCGCCTGCGTCGAGGCGTTGTTGTCGGTGGGTGCCGTCGTCTCGGTGCTGGACCGTACTTCCGGCCCGGCGCTCGAACGGCTACGGGATGCCGGCGCCGCGGTGATCCTGGGCGACGAGCCGCCGGCACCGGTCTGGGACGACCTGGACGATCTGATCGTCTCGCCCGGCTTCGCTCCGCACACCCCGGTGGTACGGGCGGCGGTGGCGGCCGGTAAGCCGGTCTACTCCGAGCCGGAGCTGGCCTGGCGCCTGCGCGGCCGGGGCGCCGCGCCGTGGCTGGCCCTGACCGGAACCAACGGAAAGACCACCACCGTCACCATGCTGGCGGCGATGCTGAGCGCTGCCGGCCTGCGGTCGGCCGCCCTGGGCAACATCGGCGAACCGCTGGTACGCGGCGCCCTCTCCGGCGCGTACGACGTGATCGCGGTCGAGCTGTCCAGCTTCCAGTTGCACTGGTCGAGCACGATGGCGCCGCAGGTCGGCGCCTGGCTGAACCTGGCCGAGGACCACCTGGAGTGGCACCTCACCATGTCCCACTACGCCGACGCCAAGACCGAGATCTGGCGCAGCGCCGGCAACGGGCACGGGTTCCCTGGGGCCGGGATCGCGATCGGGAACCTGGACGACGACTTTGTGAGAACGCGCCTCGACGACGTGCCGGGCCGGGTCATCGGCTTCACCCTCGGCGCGCCGTCGCGGCCGGACACGTTCGGCGTCGTCGACGGGCACCTGGTCGGCCGCCTCGACGACCAGGCACCCGAGGAGATCATCGAGGCGTCCCAGGTCCGGCCGGCCGGGGCGCACAACGTGGCCAACGCGCTCGCCGCGGCCGCGATGGCCCGGGCGTACGGGGTGCCGACCGCCGCGATCCGGTCCGGGCTGCAGGGGTACGTGCCGGAGCCGCACCGCAACGCCCCCGTCGCCACGGTGGCCGGAGTGACCTATGTGGACGACAGCAAGGCGACCAATCCGCACGCCGCCTACGCCTCGCTGACGGCGTACCCCCGGGTGGTCTGGGTCGCCGGCGGCCAACTGAAGGGCGTCGACGTCGATGCCCTCGTGGCCTCCGTGGCCGACCGGCTCGTCGGAGCGGTGCTGCTCGGCGTCGATCGGGCCGAGATCGCCGAAGCGCTGCGCCGACACGCCCCGAGCATCCCCGTGGTCGACGTGGCGAGGACGGATGATGGCGCCATGGCCGAGGTCGTCGCCGCCGCGGCGTCGTTGGGGCGCGCAGGCGACACCGTGCTGCTCGCCCCCGCCGCCGCCTCCAAGGACATGTTCGTCAGCTACGGCCACCGCGGCGACGCGTTCGCCGCGGCCGTCAACGCACTGCGGCGATGACCGCGGCGCCCCCTCGCGCTCCGTCGGCGCGACCGCGGGCCGCCGTCGCACCGTGGGCCCGCACCCCGGCCTGGCGCGCGCTGCGCCGGGCAGTCGCGTTCGGCCTCGCGCTGCTGCGCGGACTGTCGGCCCGGCCGCTCGCCTCGTACTACCTGCTCGTCGCCAGCGCCGGCCTGCTGCTGGTGATCGGGCTGACCATGGTCTTCTCGGCCACCAGCGTCGAGGCGTACGTGGCGGACGGGAACGCGTTCACCCAGATCCAGAAGCAGGGGCTGCTCGCCGTGCTCGGGCTGGTCGCGTTCTGGCTGTGCCAGCGCCTCCCGGTCCGGACGTACCGGACCCTGGCCAAGCCGTTCCTCATCGCCGCCTTCGCTATGGTGATCGCGCTCGACGTGCTTTCGCTGCTCGCCTCGGCCGGCGTCCTGGAGGATCCCAAGTTCGGGCCGCTGCGCGCGGACGAGCTGTGGCTCTACCTGGGGCCGCTGCAGATCCAGCCGTCCGAGTTCGCCAAGCTGGCGCTGGCGCTGTGGGTGGCCGACGTGCTGGTCCGCAAGGGCGAGGACGCCGGGTCGTGGCGGGAGCTGTCCCGTCCGCTGTTCCCGGTGGCGGGGCTGCTGCTGGTCCTGGTCGGCTACAACGACCTGGGCACGATGCTGACGCTGCTGGTGCTGTTCGTCGGCATTCTGTGGGCGGCCGGGGTACGGCTGCGGGTCTTCGCCGGCATGGCCGTGACCGCGATGCTCGGCATCGTGGCGCTGATCTACCTGCCGGGCAACCAGTACCGGAGCGCCCGAATCGAGGGCTTCCTGCACCCGGAGCTGGGCCAGCTCGGCGACGCGTACCAGGTCCGCGAGGGGCTGTTCGCGATCGCCAACGGCGGCTGGTTCGGCGTCGGACTGGGCGAGGGCCGGCTCAAGTGGGGCTGGCTGCCCAACGGGCACAACGACTTCATCTTCGCCGTCATCGCCGAGGAGCTCGGCGTGGTCGGGTGCGCGCTCGTGCTGCTCCTGTTCGGCGTGCTCACCTACACCGGCCTGCGCATCGCCCGGCGGGTCAGCCACCCGTTCCGGCGGCTGGTCGCGGCCGGGATCACCACCCTGATCGCCGGCCAGGCCACCATCAACATCGCCGGCGTGGTCGGGCTGATGCCGGTCACCGGCCTCCCGCTGCCGTTGATCTCTGACGGCGGCAGCGCGCTGGTGGTGACCCTGGCCATGATCGGCGTGCTGGCCTCGTTCGCCCGCGCCGAGCCGGACGCCGCCCGGGCCCTGCACGCCCGGCCACCCGGTCGGCTGGCCCGGCTACTCTGGGCTCCGCTGCCGCCCATGCCGGTACGGGTGGGTCGGGGGCAGAGCACAGAGAGGGTGGACGACGATGACTGAGCTGCGGTCCGTGGTGCTCGCCGGCGGAGGCACCGGCGGTCACGTCTACCCGATGCTCGCCTTCGCCGACTGCCTGCGCCGGCACCAGCCCAATCTGCGGATCACCTGCGTCGGCGGGGCCAAGGGCCTCGAGAACGAGCTGGTCCCGGCGGCCGGCTACGAGCTGCGCCGGGTGCCAGCGTTCCAGCTGCCCCGCTCGGTCAACCTGGACCTGGCCAAGACACCGACCCGGATGCTGCGCTCGATGCGGGCCGGCCGGGAGGTCCTCGACGACGTCGCGGCCGACGTTGTGGTCGGCTTCGGCGGCTACGTGGCGGTTCCGGCCTACCTGGCCGCCTGGCGCCGGCACACGCCGATCGTGATCCACGAGGTGAACGTCCCGCCCGGGGTGGCGAACCGGCTCGGCATGCGCTTCACCAAGCACATCGCGGTCGGTTTCCCGTACCAGCCCTCGGTCTCGCCCCTCCTCAAGGACGCCCGGGTGGTCGGCGTGCCGCTGCGCTCGGCCATCTCCACCCTCGACCGGGCGGCCAGCCGGGCCGGCGCGCGCGAGCATTTCGGGCTGGACCCGAACCGCCCCACCCTGTTCGTCTTCGGGGCCTCGCAGGGCGCCCGCTCGATCAACCTCGCCGTCTCCGGCGCGGCGAAGGAGATCACCGGAGCCGGGATCCAGGTGCTGCACGTCACCGGCGCCCGCAACGAGGGCGTGGAGATCCCGCCGGACCTCCCGGCGCCGTACCTGACCGTGCCGTACATCGCCGACATGGAGCTCGGGTACGCCGCCGCCGACATGGTGCTGTGCCGCGGCGGGGCGATGACACTCGCCGAGGTGACCACGGTGGGTCTGCCCGCGATCTATGTGCCCCTGCCGTACGGTAACGGCGAGCAGCGCCGCAACGCGCTGCCGGTGGTCCAGGGCGGCGGTGGCCTGCTCGTCGACGACGCCGAGCTGAGCCCCGAATGGGTCGAGAGGACGGTGGTCCCGTTGGCGCTGGACAGCTCCCGCTTGGCGCAGATGAGCGAGGCGGCGGCCCTGTTCGGGCGGCGCGACGGCGACGAGGCGCTGCGGCGGTTCGTGCTGGAGGCCGTGGCGTGACCACGTCGACCGAGCTGTCAGCCGAGGACCTCGGCCGGGTACACCTGATCGGCGTGGGCGGGGTCGGCATGAGCGGCCTGGCCCGGCTGTTGCTGACCCGCGGGATCACGGTCTCCGGCAGCGAGCTCAAGGAATGGCCGCTCCTGGGCGGCCTGCGCGCGCTCGGCGGCACCATCCACATGCGACACGATCCGTCCAATCTGGACGGTGTCGACACCGTCGTCTACTCGACCGCGATCCCGGCCGACCACCTCGAGCTGGTGGAGGCGCGGGCCCGCGGGCTTCGGGTGCTGCATCGCTCCCAGGCGCTCGCCGCCGCGATGACCGGCCGCCGCACGATCGCGGTCGCCGGTACCCACGGGAAGACCACGACCACCTCGATGGTCACCTCGATCCTGCAGCACTGCGGGCTCGACCCGTCTTTCGTCATCGGCGGCGAGATCTCCGAGGTCGGCTCCAACGCGCACCACGGCACGGGCGAGCACTTCGTCGCCGAGGCCGACGAGAGCGACAACTCGTTCCTGCACTACCGGCCGTACGTGGCCATCGTGACCAATGTGGACGCTGACCACCTCAACACGCACAAGGACCTGGCCGGGCTCTCCGACGCGTTCTTCGCCTTCGCCCAGCTCATCTCGGCCGATGGCTTCCTCATCACCTGCGCCGACGACCCGGGCGCGCGTCGGCTGGCCGAGCGGGCCCGCGCCGCCGGGCTGCGGGTGGAGACCTACGGCGAGTCGCCCGACGCGACCCTGTGCCTGACCGAGCTGCGCTCCACCGCCAGCGCGGTCCGCTATCAGGCCACATTGGACGGTGAGTCCCTCGGCGAGGTCAGCCTGCCGATCCCGGGCCGGCACATGGGTCTCAACAGCGCGGCCGCATTGCTGACCGCGCTGCGGCTCGGGATGCCTCTGGACCGCGTGCTGGACGCCCTCGCGGCGTTCCCGGGGGTGCGGCGCCGGTTCGAGCTCAAGGGCGTGGCCGACGGCGTGCGGGTCTACGACGAGTACGCGTACCACCCGACCGCGATGACCGCCGCGCTGGACACCCTGCGGGCGGTGGCCGGTGCGGGCCGGCTGCTGGTCGTCTTCCAGCCGTACCGGGTGTACCGCACCCGCGACCTGCGCGCCGAGATCGCGGCCGCGCTGGCCCTGGCCGACGAGGCGATCGTGATGGAGGTCTTCGGGCCCGGCGAGGCGCGCGGACCGGGCGACGGTGGCATCGCGCTCACCGCCGCGGTTGCGCTGCCGCCCGAGCACAAGGTCTTCGTCGCCTCCTGGGAGGACGTGGCCGCTGAGGTGGTCCGGCGAGCCCGAGAGGGCGACGTCGTCGTCACCATGGGCGCACCGCCGATCTCGCTCCTCGGCGACGAGTTGCTCACCGCCCTGGCCGCCCGCGGTACCTCCGATTGAGCCGGTTCCGGCTCGTCCGCGCCCGACGCCCGCTGTCCCATCCGGTTCGCCGGTCGTCGTCGACCGTGCGCGCTTCTCGCCGCCGGCCGTCTTCCCGTGTGCTTGGCTGGCTCGCCGCCGGCCTCGTCGTGCTCGGCATCCTGGCCTGGATCGGGTACGGAACGTCGATGCTGGGCGTCCGGGAGGTCGCGGTCAGCGGGGCCACCATCATCGACGAGGGACAGGTCCGCTCCGCGGCCGCGGTACCGCTCGGGACACCGCTGGCCCGGGTCGACACCGATGCCGTGGCGGCCCGGGTCGGCCGGCTCGCCCCGGTCGCTTCCGTCGATGTGAGCCGGTCCTGGCCGGGCACGCTCGTCATCCACGTCACCGAGCGGGTACCGGTGGTCTCCGTGGCCACGCCCACCGGTTTCGTGCTGCTCGATGCCTCCGGGGTGGCCTTCCGTACCGTGGGGGTGGCGCCGGCGGGGCTGGTCGCGCTCAAGGTCACCGCTCCCGGTCCGTCGGATCCGGCCACGATGGCCGCGCTGCACGTGCTCGCGGCGCTGACCCCGCAGCTGCGTGCCCAGCTCATCGCCGTATCGGCGGCGTTGCCGACCACGATCCGGCTCGAGCTCACCGGCGGCCGCGTGGTCGTCTGGGGCAGCGCCGACCAGAGCGACGTCAAGGCGCGGGTTGCCACCGCCCTGCTGGGCCGGCCGGGGAAGACCATCGATGTGAGCGCCCCCGAAGTCGCGACCACTTCCTGACCGTGGCCGCCGGTTTCACCACCGCCGCGATCATGAGGCTATTGTCATGATCGCGCCGATCATGGTCGTCCAAATCTCATGGTCGGCCGGATCTTGCGCGGTTACCGTCATGGTCAACTCTGTCGTGAGGCTTATGTCGATGGGCTTTCGGCCGACACGCCGCGCGGTTGCTTGGATCGAACCCTTGCGACGCATACGGTCCGAAACGGGCTCGCTGGTTGACACGACTGTGAGTCTCTAGTAAAGGGTTAGGGTTCACGCTCGACCGATCGCTAACCGTCCACTATGGATCGGCAGCCCCGGCCGGCCCGCCATCGCACCACCGCAAGGTTCGAAGGGAATGCGTTGATGACACCTCCGCACAACTACCTGGCGGTCATCAAGGTGGTCGGCATCGGTGGCGGCGGCGTGAACGCCGTGAACCGCATGATCGAGGTGGGGCTCAAAGGCGTCGAGTTCATCGCCATCAACACCGACGCGCAGGCGTTGCTGATGAGCGACGCCGACGTGAAGCTCGACGTCGGCCGCGAGCTGACCCGTGGCCTCGGCGCGGGGGCCAACCCCGACGTCGGTCGCAACGCCGCCGAAGACCACCGCGATGAGGTCGAGGAGGTGCTCCGCGGCGCCGACATGGTGTTCGTCACCTGCGGCGAGGGCGGTGGCACCGGTACGGGCGGTGCGCCGGTCGTCGCCAGCATCGCCCGCAAGATCGGTGCACTGACGATCGGCGTTGTCACCCGGCCGTTCTCGTTCGAGGGCAAGCGTCGCCAGGTGCAGGCCGAGACCGGCATCGAGGAACTGCGCCAGCAGTGCGACACGCTCATCGTCATCCCCAACGACCGCCTGCTGGCCCTGGGCGACCGCAGCATCAGCATGATGGACGCGTTCCGTCAGGCCGACCAGGTGCTGCTCTCCGGTGTACAGGGGATCACCGACCTGATCACCACGCCCGGCCTGATCAACCTCGACTTCGCCGACGTGAAGAGCGTGATGAGCGGCGCCGGCAGCGCATTGATGGGCATCGGCAGCGCGCGCGGCGAGAACCGCGCGGTCGAGGCGGCCGAGCGCGCCATCTCCAGCCCGCTGCTCGAACAGAGCATGGACGGCGCCCGGGGCGTCCTGCTCTCCATCGCCGGCGGGTCCGACCTGGGCCTGTTCGAGATCAACGACGCCGCCCAGCTGGTGACCGACGCGGCCCACTCCGACGCCAACATCATCTTCGGCGCGGTGATCGACGACGCGCTCGGCGACGAGGTTCGGGTGACGGTCATCGCGGCCGGGTTCGACGGCGGTGCTCCGGCGTACCGGCCGGCCGACGCCCAGCGCCGTTCGCAGTTCTCCAGCTCGGCCGACGTACCGTCGGTGGCCCGTACCGCTCCGGTCCAGCCGCCGCGGCGGGTGCTCTTCGATGACGTCGACGTGCCGGACTTCCTGAAGAACGGCTCCTGATCGCTCCAGGAACCCCACAACTGTCCGCATGTTGTGGGGTCGGGAGCTCCCACTACACAACTGTGCGGCAGTTGTGCGGATCTTGGCCCGTGCCCGATGCGGTAGATCGGTGGGTCGGGCCCACCTGATCCCAGTCAAGATCACTGTTCGGCAGCACGCGGCGGCGGGTCGACCATGACGTCAGGGGCGTCGCAGCGCGTCGATCATGACGTTAACTTCATGATCGACGCGGAGGGTAGGGTCGGCAATGTGAGCGGCGGGGTGACGGGCGGGGACGAGCGACAGGCGGAGCTGGCGGCCAATTTGGTGGAGGTTCGCGAGCGGCTCGCGGCGGCCTGTGCGCGGTCCAACCGGGACCCGGCCGAGCTGACCCTGGTCGCCGTTACCAAGACCTGGCCGGCCGACGACGTGCTGCGGCTGGCCGCGCTCGGGGTGGCCGACATCGGCGAGAACCGCGATCAGGAGGCGGCCCCGAAGGCGGCTGAGGTCGCGGCGGCCGGCGTTGAGGTGCGCTGGCACTTCGTGGGGCAGCTCCAGCGGAACAAGGCGAAGTCCGTGGTGGCCTATGCCGACCTGGTGCACTCCGTGGACAGCGTCCGCCTGGCCGAGGCGCTCGACCACGCCGCCGGGCAGGGGCGCGACCGGCCCCTGGACGTACTCGTGCAGGTGAGCATCGACAGCGCGCCCGGCCGAGGCGGCGCGTTGCCGGGGGAGGTTGACGCGGTCGCGGACGCCATCGCGGCGGCGCAGGCGCTGGTACTGCGCGGGGTGATGGCGGTCGCGCCGATGGACTGGGACCCGGCCAGAGCGTTCGAGGCGCTCGCCGGGATCGCTGCCCGAGTGCGGGCCCAGCACCCGAACGCCACGATCATCTCCGCCGGCATGAGTGGTGACGTTGAGGAGGCGATTGATTACGGCGCGACACACGTCCGGATGGGCAGCGCGCTGCTAGGTAGCCGTCCGTCACTCCTGTAACCTGATCCACACGCCGAAATGACAAGCTTGTCATTTGCCGGCGCGCACCGCGTGCCGGCATGCCGGGGGGCCTGCCGAACCAGGACGGAGGGCGCGTGGGATGAGTGCATTGCGCAAGGCCGGCGTGTGGCTCGGCCTGGTCGAGGAGGAAGACGAGACCGTCGACGAGTCGTACGACGACGACTTCGGCGACGAGGACGACTTCACGCCGCCCCGACCGCGAGCGCTCTCCCGACCAACCGGCCGCCTCGACCGTGAAAGGGAGCGGGACAGGGTGCTGGACCGGCCCGAGCGCGAACTGGCTCCGGCCCGCGACATCAGGGTGCCCGAGCGGCGGGTGGACTACGACCCGCGGCCCACTCCGCGGGCGCCGCTGCCGGACCGCGACCGCGAAAGGGAGCGGGAGCGCGAGCGGGACAGGGAACGGGACCGCGGGACCGCGAGCGTCCGGCCGCTGACGCGGCCCGCGGGCACCAGCGGTGGCGTGCCTACCGGGACCGGTGGCAGTGGGGCGTACCCGCCCGTGCCCGCGCCCCGGCCATACCCCACCAGCGCATCGACGAGCTTCCCTACCCAGGACAACCTGGCCCTCGCGCCTCAGGTACAGCTGCGCGAACGGGCCGTGGTCAGCGACGACTCCGGGCGCCGGCAGCAGATCACCACGCTGCACCCGACGACGTACAGCGAGGCGCGCACGATCGGTGAGCACTTCCGGGACGGGTTCCCGGTGATCATGAACTTGACCGACATGGACGAGCCGGACGCGAAGCGGTTGGTGGACTTCGCCGCGGGTCTGGCGTTCGGCATGCGCGGTAGCATGGAGCGCGTCACAAACCGGGTGTTCCTGCTGTCGCCGCCCAACATTCAGGTGAGCGCCGAGGACAAGGCCCGGATCGCGGAGGGCGGTTTCGTTGACCGCGCGTGACGTGGCAGTGTGTGAACCGTGCGTGACGTGTGCCGACGGCACGTCGCGCACGTCGCACAGCGTGGAGGGCGTGGCACCGTGTCAATCTTGCTCCAGGTCGTCTATTTGGCACTGTTCGCGTTCCTGTACGCCCTGCTGAGCCGAATGATCATGACTGCGGTCATGGTGTACGGCCGTCGGTGGAGGCCCGGCCGGGGGGCGGCGGCGGCGCTCGAGGTGGTATGGAGCGTCACCGATCCACCGCTGAAGGCGTTGAGGCGATTGATCCCGCCGATCCGCATCGGCGCGGTGAGCTTCGATCTCGCCGGTCTTGTGCTCCTGGTTATTGTGTTCGTGCTGATGTCCTTAGTTCTGCGACCGTTGATCAACTTCTTTTCCGCCTGATCGCGCTAACGCGGCCCGTTCTGACCCGAGGAGCCTCGATGCCGCTGACCCCGGCCGACGTCCACAACGTCGCCTTCAAGAAGCCCCCTATCGGCAAGCGGGGGTATGACGAGGAGGAGGTCGACGCCTTCCTCGACGAGGTCGAGCGCGAACTCGCCCGCCTGATCGAGGAGAACAACGAGCTCCGGGCTCAGTCCGAGCGCGGGCGCCCTGGCGGACCGCCGGTCGGTGGTGACATGCGCCACACCGGTGAGATCACCGACCTCAAGACGCAGCTCGACCGCATGCAGCGGGAGAAGGCCGCCGCCGAGCAGGCCGCCCGCCAGATGCAGGTCGAGCTCGAGCAGGCCCGCTCGGCCGGTCCGGTCAGCGCCGGCGACGGCGAGCAGCAGGCGCTGCGGGTGCTGATGATGGCCCAGCGCACCGCGGACGAGCACGTCTCCGACGCGCGGCGCGAGGCCGACAAGCTGCTCACCGACGCGCGCGCCAAGGCCGACGAGCTGACCGGCAGCGCCCGGGCCAAGGCCGACGCGCTCGAGCGCGACGCGCGGCAGAAGCACCAGGAGGTCATGGGCAGCCTCGACTCGAAGCGCACCGCGCTGCAGAAGCACATCGAGGAGCTCAAGCAGTTCGAGCGGGAGTACCGGACCCGGCTCAAGGCGTACCTGGAGAGCCAGCTGCGCGACCTCGACCACCGCGGTCAGGGCATCGAGGCCGAGATCACCCCGCCGGGGCCCGGTTCGAACAGCGACAGCAAGGGCTTCGCCGCCGCGACCTCCGGCCGAGGCGACACGCCGCGCTAGAAACCGCGCCGCTAGAACCCCGCCGGCGCGAGAAACCCGGCGGGGCCGATGAAGCACAGGGCGGGCCGCCGAATCAAGGCGGGCGGAGCCGGGCGCAGACAAGGGCGAAGGGCACAGCTCTAGTACGGACGCGACGGGAGCCGGGCTGCCGTGATCACGGGAAGCGTGCTTCTTGCTGCCGTCGCGGCCGTGTTCCTCGGTCTGGGCCTCGTCGCGGGCGGCAACGCCGATACATACTTCTACTGCTCCATCGTGGGTAGCGTGCTGGCCGGCTTCGCGCTCTTCGCCGGCCTGCGGTACCGCCTGGCGGGGCAGCTTCAGGATGAGGACTTCGACGGGCCGCCGCCCAGCGACCGGCGGCTACCCAGCGGTCGACTGTTGCCCGGTGACGGGCCGTCGCCCAGATGGCCGGGTGTGCGACCGATCCGGGGTCGCGCGATCCCGGTCCGGCCGGACCGGGTCACCGGCCGGGCGCGGGTGCCGGTCGCGCCGGAGCCGGCCGGGTCGGACGACCTCGGCCGCGAAGAGCCCGGCTGGGAGGAGCGCGACCGCGAGCAGAGCGCGTGGGACAGCGCCGGTTGGGGCGAGGGCGACGACGGCTGGGACGAGGGTGCGGCGGTGTCGACCCGCTGGGAGGACGACGACGACGCCGACGTGAGCCTGCCGGACGAACCCGGTGAGCAGGAGCTGACCGCCGCGGTCGCGGCCCGGGTGGCGAAGCTCGACGCGGAGGTCGTCGTGATCGACGGTCGCCCGCGCTACCACGTCGAGGGATGCCTGCACCTGTTGGGCCGCAGCACCCATCGATTGCCGGTGATGGACGTGGTGGCGCTGGGCTTCACGCCGTGCGGCGACTGCGAGCCGGGCACCGCGCTGCTGGACA
>Ga0068864_100003253_pt1 | contig 13428 bp, 10 predicted proteins | sample KBSSwiS72_FD_66586 | JGI IMG/M metagenome (GOLD analysis project Ga0068864, IMG submission 66586) | Switchgrass rhizosphere microbial communities from Kellogg Biological Station, Michigan, USA - KBS Switchgrass S7-2 | ecosystem: Host-associated > Plants > Roots > Rhizosphere > Soil ...
CTTCGCCGAGCTCGACCAGGTGTGCAAGCCGGAGACCATCCTCGCCACCAACACCTCGGCCCTGTCGGTCACCGAGATCGGCGTCGCCACCCACCGCCCAAACCGGGTCATCGGCATGCACTTCTTCAACCCGGCCCCGATCATGCGGCTGGTCGAGATCGTGCGCACCGTGGTCACCGAGGACGAGGTGGTCAAGGACATCGAGGCGCTGTGCGAGCGGGTCGGCAAGGTGGACGTCACCATCAACGACCGGGCCGGGTTCATCGCCAATGCGCTGCTGTTCGGCTACCTCAACCACGCCGTCGCCATGTACGAGGGGAAGTACGTGTCGCGCGAGGACGTGGACGCGGCGATGCGGGAGGGCTGCGGGCTGCCGATGGGTCCGCTCGCGCTGATGGACCTGATCGGCCTCGACACCGCGTACGAGATCCTCGACACCATGTACCGCCGCGGCGGGCGCGACCGACGCCACGCCCCGGTCCCTCTGCTCAAGCAGATGGTGACCGCCGGTCTGCTGGGCCGTAAGACCGGCAAGGGCTTCTACACGTACGCCGGTCCGGGCTCACCGAAGGTCGTGGCCGACGAGGAGACCCCGGTGCCGGTCGAGGCGGGCGGGCCGGACGGCGCGCGTCCAATCTCGACGGTCGGCGTGGTCGGCTCGGGCACCATGGCCGGCGGGATCGTCGAGGTCTTCGCCAAGGCAGGGTACGCCGTGACCGCGGTGACCCGCGGACCGGACCGGACCGCGAAGCTCAGCGACACGGTCCGCAAGTCCCTGGAGAAGGGCGTCGTGCGCGGCAAACTGTCCGAACAGGACAGAGACGCGGCGCTGGGCCGGATCACCTGGTCCTCCACAATGGACGACCTGGCCGGCGCAGACCTCGTCGTCGAGGCGGTGGTCGAGGATCTGGGCGTCAAGCAGGCCCTGTTCTCCACGCTCGACGAGATCTGCAAGCCGGGCGTCGTGCTCGCCACCACCACCTCCAGCCTGCCGGTCATCGAGTGCGCGATGGCCACCGGTCGGCCGGCTGACGTTGTCGGGCTGCATTTCTTCAACCCGGCCCCGGTGATGTCGCTGGTCGAGATCGTGCAGACGATCCGGACCGCGCCGTCGACCACGGCCACGGCGCGGGCTGTCTGCGAGAAGCTCGGCAAGACCGGGGTGGTCTGCGCCGACCGGTCCGGCTTCGTGGTCAACGCGCTGCTCTTCCCGTACCTCAACGACGCGGTCCGCATGCTCGAGGCGTCCTACTCCACCGCGGACGACATCGACTACGCGATGAAGCTCGGCTGTGGCTACCCGATGGGCCCGTTCGAGCTGCTGGACGTCGTGGGGCTGGACGTGTCGCTGGCCATCCAGCGGGAGCTGTACCTCGAGTTCCGCGAGCCCGGCTTCGCGCCGACGCCGCTGCTCGAGCACCTGGTGACCGCCGGCTTCCTCGGTCGTAAGGTGGGCCGCGGCTTCCGCGACTACTCCCGCCGCTAGCTCCTAGACTCGTGCCGTGGCGCGCAAGAACCGTCGGCGGGAGGACGAGGCGCCGCTGGACGAGCAGCACGCTCGTCGCGGTCTGACGGTGGACCAGTCGGCGGACGACGGCGCGTGGTTCCTGCGCCAGATCCCGGTCGACGCCGCGGTCCGTTCGTACCGGTGCCCCGGCTGTGACCACATGATCCCGCCCGGGACCGCCCACGTCGTGGCCTGGCCGGCCGACGAGCGCGGTGACGTCTCCGACCGGCGGCACTGGCATGCTGCCTGCTGGCGCGCCCGGGACCGGCGGCGGCCCGGCGGGCGTCGCTGAGGTCGCGACACCCGACGTGACCCCGGGCAGCGTGACAGACTGGGTGGGTGCAGAAGATCCGGGCCAACTCCGTGCTGCCGGCGCGTCGTACCGAGATCGAACTGCGAACCGCGGACGGCGTTACTCTCGTCGGCGAGCTGGCCCTGCCGCCGGCCGGTCCGCCCGTGGCCACGCTGATCTGCCTGCATCCACTGCCCACCCACGGCGGCATGATGGACAGCCATGTGCTGCGCAAGGCGGCCTGGCGCCTACCCGCCCTGGCGCAGGTCGCGGTGCTCCGGTTCAACACGCGTGGGACGTCCAGCCTGCGCGGGACCAGCGGTGGTGCCTTCGACCAGGGCGACGCGGAGCGGTACGACGTCTCGTCCGCGATCGAGTACGTGGAGTTCGCGGAGCTGCCGTCGATCTGGCTGCTCGGATGGTCGTTTGGGACCGAGTTGGCCCTCCGGCACGGCCTGGATCCGGCCGTGGTCGGGGCGATCCTGCTGTCGCCTCCGCTGCGACGCACCACAGTGGACGATATGGCCCGGTGGGCGACCGCCGGCAAGCCGGTGGTCGCGCTGGTGCCGGAGTTCGACGACTACCTGCGCCCCGACGAGGCGCGGCAACGGTTCGCGGCCATCCCGCAGGCGGAGGTGGTCGGCGTACCGGGCGCCAAGCACCTGTGGGTCGGTGACGCGGAGACCGTGCTCGACGAGATCGTCAAACGAGTCGCGCCGGCCGCGTACCCGTTGCCGCGGGAGTGGGACGGCGAGATGACGTACGGGGACGCCTCGGCCTACCGCGACCGGACCGTGGCCGCGTTCGCCGATCAGCCGGCCGACCCGTTGTGAGCCGGGCGGCTCAGTCGCCCATCGATTCGACCACGCTGGCCCGCATCGCCCGCCGGGCCGGCAGGACAGAGGCCAGCGCCCCGGCCGCTGCGGCCAGCCCCACGTACACGGCGATGTTCGTGAGCGGGATGTCGGGCGCACCGTGACCGTACGTGGCGATCAGCTCATGCGCCGCGATCCATCCAACACCGATCCCGAACACTACCCCGATGACCGCGCCCACGATCGCCATCAACGCCGCCTCGACGAGCAGCATGTTCGACAGCTGCCGCCGGGTCAGCCCGAGAGCGCGCAGCGTGGCCGACTCGCGCCGGCGGTCCAGCACCGACAGGGCGAGGGTGTTGGCGATGCCGAGCAGCGCGATGGCCATCGACGCACCCAGCAGCACATCGAAATGGACCAGCCGATTGTCCAGCGAGTCGGCGAGGGAGTCGCGCCGCTCGGCAACGCTCGCCACCACCGCGGCCGGGTCGTCGGCGACCGCGGCGTCCACCGCGTCCGCCGCCGTCGCGGCGTCGATGCCCTCGGCCCGTCGCACCAGCAGGTAGTCGTCGCCCCGCAGGTGTGCGGTGAAGTCCGTCCAGTTCGCCAGCACGTCACCAGGGATTGCGCTGTCGTCGTAGAGGGCCACTACCAGCACCGTGAAGGCGTCGGCGAGCCGTAGCCGGTCGCCGAGGTCGATCCCGTTGGCCCGGGCGTAACGCACCTGCAGCGCGGCGGTCCCGGGCGCGAGCCCGTCCAGCGACCCGTCGACGGTCTCGGGCGACACCTGCGTGCCCAGCGCACCCGGCTCCACAGTGGTGACCCGGGTCGTGGCAATGTCGGACGATGTCGTGGCGACCCGGCACAGTACGACCGATCCCAGCGCGGGGGCCGCGCGCAGCTTCGCCACCACCGCGTCCGGGACCGGGGTGCGCCCGCCCGCGGCATCGGCGTGGGTCACTGTGAAGTCGATCGGGAAGTTCTCCGCCAGTTCCCGGGCCGCCTGCACCTTCGCCGTCGTGAGCAGAACCGCGAACGTGGTGAGCGGGGCGATGCCGAGCATCAGCGCGGCGGCGGAGGCGGCGAACCGGACAGGGTGCCGGCGCGCGTTGTCCATGGCCAGCCGGCCGACGGTCCCGAACGCGCCGCCGAGCAGCCACCGCAGTGGCGCGGCGAGCACCGTCACGGTGAACGGAAGCACCAGCACGACCGCCACGAAGATGATCATTGCGCCGCCGACCATCGGAACGAGGCCGTCGAAGCCGCGATGTCGACCGGAGTTCAGCACGAGCGCTCCCACCGTCGTGAGAGCGCCGGCGGCGACGAAAACGAGGGCCGCGCGTACGCGACCGCCGGGCTGGGGCGTCAGGTCGGTCGATGTCTGCAGGGCGGCCAGGGGTGACACCCGGCGGGCCGCGATCGCGGGCAGCAGCGCGCTCGCGAACGTCACGACGAGCCCGAGCACGAGCGGGACCAATACTGCGAGCGGCGAGACCGTCAGGCTGTTGTCGGGCAGCGCCCGGCCGAACGCCGCCCGGCCCAGTAACAGCGCCTCGCCGGCGGCGATGCTGAGCACGGCACCGCCAAGCGAGGCCACCCCACCGACCACAGTGGACTCGATCATGACCAACTGGACGAGCTGTGCCCGGCTCGCGCCGACGCACCGCAACAGGGCGAACTCGCGCTGGCGCTGCGCGATCAGGATCTGGAACGTGTTGTAGACGACGAGTCCGGCCACCGCGAGCGCCACCAGCGACGACGCGAGCAGGATGTCGAGGAACCCGTCGACGTACTTGGCGCTGGTCACCGCGACCTGGTGCCGTAGGTCGGCCCCGGTCTGCACCCCGAATCCTGGACCGAGTGTGGCGGAAACCGCGCTGGCCAGTCCGTCCACCGACGCCCCGGGGGCGGCCGCGACCACGACCTGGTCCACGTCGTGCGGTCCGACCAGAGCGACCAGGTCGCCATCGGTGAAGGACGCCACCGAGAAGTCGGAGAAGTCGGGGGACACGCCGTAGTCCAGAACGCCGACCACGGTGAGCGGCACCGGTACTCCTCGCGGTCCGATCACGCGCACCTGGTCGCCGAGCCCGATGTGTTCCCGCTCTGCGGTCGGTTGGTCGAGAGCGGTCTCGCCGGCGGCGGATGGCAGCCTCCCGGCCACGGTGTCGGCCCGCGCGAACCCCGACCAATTCGGAATGTTCACCGCGAACCCGGTTTGGCCGGCGTTGGTGAGGACCCGGCCGTTCGTACCCAACAGACCCAACCGCGCCGTCACGCGACCGTCCACATGGGCCACTCCGGGGAGCTTCGCCAGCGCCGCCAATGTCGCCGGGGTGACGGGCCGGTGGCCGGGGTAGGCATCGGCGGCGACGTCGACTCCGCGCGTGGATCGGGCCAGGTCGTTGAAGAACGCCGCCCTCGTGGTGTCGCCGTAGATGATCGAACCGCCGAGCATGCCCCCGCCGAGCACGACGGCCAGCGCCGTCAGCACTGTGCGCAGGGCGTGCGTCCGCAGCCCGGCCAGGGCGACTCGCAGCATTCGCTGAGCAAACCGGCCGGACCATGCGGTGTCAACCGGGCCGCGGTGCCACACGTTCGCCGATCGAAATCTGTCGGATCCCGGACCGTCGTCGAAGGTGCGGTCGGGCGGATCAGGCGGGGTCGGCGTCCTCGACCACCGAACTGGACACCGGCTGGACCTCGCGTCCGCCCGCGGGTGCCGACCTGGCTGCTATCGGCGTGGGTGCTACCGGCCGGGTCCTGGACCTCGTCCGGCGAAGGCGGCCGACCACCTCGTTCTCCGCCATCGCGCGCAGGCGGGCCACCACCGGGTTCTCGCTCATCCCACGAAGTCGGGCGAGCGCCGGGTTCTCCCTCATCCCGCGAACGCCGACCACCAGCCAGTTCTCCCGCAGCGCGGCCAGGCTTCTGTGTTTCTGGAACGGAATCTCGAAGATGCTGGCGAAGAACCAGGCGAAGGCAATGGACACCGGCACCGCGAGAATGACGGTGACCAGGAAGGCGGCCACGCCGTGGCCGAGCCAACCCGCGACGATCTTGTCGTAGAAGACGACGACGATCGGCGCGTGCACCAGGTACAGGCTGTACGAGAAGGATCCGAGGCGCTTGATAGGGGGCGTGTCGAGCAGCCGGACGAATGGACGAGGGCGGCCGGTCGCGACCGCGGCGAGTAGGCAGCCGATGGCCGGACCCAGCGCCATGTCGATCCAGAGGAAGTTCCTGATGGTCCACACCGATCCGTTGACCATGATCAGGATCAGCACCGGCGACGCGGTGGCGAGCGCGATCCAGTGCCAGGGCCAGGCCCGGCGCCGACCGGCGACGACGATGCCGGCCGCCACCACACCCATCGCGAAGAGCGCGGCCAGCTGGGGGGTAAACCGCATCAGCTTGTCCACGAGGGACGAGTGCGGACCAAGCGCACCCACGAGCGCGACGACGCCGGTGCACAAGGCCGCCATGGCGAAGCCGTTGATCCGCCGGACGAGGATCAACAAGAACGGGAAGACGATGTACAGCTGAGCCTCGATCGCGATGGACCAGAAGGCGCCGTTCGGCGTCGAGGCACCGACGAGGTCCTGGGCCAGCAGACCGTTGACGACGACGGACTTGAGATCCGGCACAGCTTCGCCCGGCTGGGGCACCACGAACCAGGCGATCAGGAGGCTGAACGCGAGCGCTGCCCAGTAGGGCGGCAGGATCCGCCAGACCCGCCGGTGGGCGAACCGGCGCACGCTGCCGAGTTCCCACCCGTGCTTGGCCGGGGAGACGGCGAGCGAGAAGCCGGACAGCACGATGAAGATTACGACCGCGAACTGCCCGTAGATGAACCACCCCGCCCAGAACGGGCCGGTGCTCTCGGGGTACCCGGGAAACGCCATCAGATAGCAGTGATGGAACACGACGAACAGCGCGGCCAGGCCACGGATGCCGTCCAGGCCGCCCAACCGCGACTGGGACGTCTCGCCAGGCGGCACGTCTTTGCTCTGCTGCCGGTTACCTGGCACGCCAGAATCGTAGACGGCACCGACATGGCCGCGAGCGAGGTCCCACTGTCCGATGTCAGCAGAGGCGTGCACTGTCATCCGTTAGGTTGGCAGCGTGCATGTCCCCGTGGAGCCGATCGTGAGCATCGTGGTGCCGGCGCACAACGAGGAGGCCGTGATCGCGGCCAACCTCCGCTGGCTGCTGCAGGACGCCCAGCCCGGCGAGTTCGACGTGGTCGTGGTGCCTAACGGCTGTTCCGACCGCACGGCCGAACTGGCCCGGACGGTCGCTGGCGTCCGCGTCGTCGAGAGTCCCCGACCGGGCAAGGTGGCCGCGCTCCACGTTGGGGACGAGGCGTGTAAGACATTTCCACGCATCTATCTGGATGCCGACATCGAGCTCTCCTCGGACTCTGTTCGAGCGCTCGTCACGGCGGCCGGTCGTCCTGGCGTGCTCGCGTGCGCACCAGCCGTGCGTCTCGACCTGAGCGGCGTGCGGTGGATGGCCCGGCGTACTCATCGGGTGCACGACCGGCTCATCGCTCCCAACCGGGCGCTCGCTGGGGTCGGGGTCTACGTGCTGACCGAGGCCGGCCACCGACGGGTCTTCCCGATCCCGGACATCATCTCCGACGACGGCTGGGTGCACGGCAGCTTCCAGCCGCACGAGCGGGTGGTGGTGTCCGAGGCCGTCTCGGTCGTCCGGCCGGCCCGTACCGTCCGGGCCCACCTGAAGCGGCGGATCCGGGTGCGCGCCGGCAACGAGCAGCTGGCCGCGGCCAGCCGGGGCGCGCCGGAAGGGCGGCTCGGCCCGGGACACCTGGTTCGTGTGGTGCGGCGCCGTGAGGTCAGCCCGCTCGACGCCGGCTGCTACCTCGTGGTGCTCGCGGCCGACCGTGCGCTGTCGCGCCTGCGCCGAGGCCCGGCGATCTGGGGCAGCGACGGCTCGTCGCGTACCGGCTAGCTCTTCGTCGCCGCGAGGTAGGCCTGTAGGAGGGCGATCTTCGAGTTCTCCCACGACAGCGGCCCGTACACCCGCTCCCGGCCGATCTGGCCCATCCGCCGCCGGGCGTCCTCGTCGTCGAGCAGCTGGCTGATCAGGCGGGCGAACTCGGACTCGTCGTTGGGCCGCGCGTATACGGCCGCCTCGCCCGCGGAGACCTTCGCCTCCTTCAGGTCGAACGAGACGATCGGGCGCGCCATCGCCATGTACTCCATGACTTTGTTCATCGTGGAGACGTCGTTGAGCGGGTTCAGCGGGTCGGGGGAGAGGCAGACGTCCGCGGTTGACAGCACCCGGGTCACGTGCTCGTCCGGTATCCGGCCGGTGAACTCCACCCGGTCGGCGAGGCCGAGCGTGACGGCGAGCTCGACCATCGCGTCGAACGTGTCGCCCCCGCCCATGAACACCGCGTGCCAGTCGTCGCGGCCGACCTCGTCGCGCAGCTTCGCCAATGCGCGCAGCGCGTAGTCCACACCGTCCTGCGGACCCATGACCCCCAGGTACGCCAACAGGTACCGCTGGCCCTTGCGTAACGAGTCGTCCGGCGGTACCGGCTGGAACCGCTCCACGACCGGGGCACTGCGCACCACGAAGACGTCCTCGGCCCGCTTGCCGCCACGGCCGATCGCGGCCTGCTTGTACGACTCGTTCGTGGCGATGACAACGTCGGCCGCCTCGTACGTCTTGCGCTCCATCCAGCAGACCAGCCGGTAGAGCAGATCCTCCCCGCGTCCGAAGCGGGAAAGGTACAGCTCGGGCACGAGGTCGTGCTGGTCGAAGATGAACCGGGCGCCGCGCCGCTTGAGCTGCTTGGCCACCAGGTACAGCAGATCCGGCGGATTGCAGGCGTGCACAACGTCCACCCGGCCGATGCCGCGGGCGAGCCGGCGGGTGTGCCGCAGCGCGGCCGAGTACTCGCGGACATACCCGAGTGGGCCGCCCATGGCCGCGGTCAGCGGGTAGCGATGGATCCGGACACCGTTGATCTCGGCGTACGGTTCGGTGTCCTGCTTGGCTCCCTGCGGGCAGATGACGGTCACGCGCCAGCCCGCCTCGCGTAGGGCGAGGCACTCCTGCCACACCCGCCGGTCGAAAGGCACCGACAGGTTCTCGACGAGGATGAGCGCGTGTGTGGCCATGTGGTTCCTCTCCCTGGACCCGAGAGTCAACGGGCTCTGAGCGTGCGGACGAGCTTGCTCAGCGTCGGCGCCAGCGGCGACGCCTTGACCGCGCCGACCATCGATGTCCGCGCACGACGCAGCATCCGGCGGGCCGAGCTGCGCGTCACCACGCCCTGGCAGACGACGATCTCACCGGTCTTGGCCCGCCGCTTGTATTCGTCGTCACCACGACCGAGGTCGATGCGGGTGACCTCGAGCTCGGGCGCGGCCGAGACGAGCTCACGCAGCAGCATCCAGCCCGGTGCCAGGGCGGCGAACCGCGGATCGTAGACCGGGAACCACCAGTGCAGCACGGGTCCCGACCGGATGCCGAAGTGGGCGGCCACGAGTTCGTCGCCGGCGTGCAGCGTGGACAGTATGCCGGCGAACTCCCCGCCGCGGGTGTTCAGCAGCCGGGTCATCAGGTCGCGCCGGTCCGGCTCGGCGAAGTAGTCGCGCGCCCCGGTCGCCGCGTACTGCTCCCGCTTCAGCTCGATTACGCGGGCGAGCGCCTTCGCGTCGACCACGTCGGCCTCGAACCGGATCGGTCCGTGTTCGCGTTCGGTCTTGGCGGTTCGGCGGCGCGCCTGCGCCATGTTGTCCCGGCCGGACTTGGAGGCCCGCCCCACGTAGCCGTCGAGGCCGCCGGTCACGTCCAGGTACGGCGAGGCCCGCCGGGACACGATCCAGCGGTCGAACTCGGGCGCTCCCAACAGGTGGTCGAACTCGAACCGGCGCACCCCGCCGGTCAGCACCGTCAACGGCTCGAACGGCGTACCGGGAGCGAGAATCGGGCTCTGGAAGTCGGCGCCTGGCCAGCCCACGGGGCGGATGACCGACCCGTCGCGATGGCACGGCAGAAGGCTGGTCACCGCACCGGCGGAGTCGTGTGTGATCACGACGTGCACGGCGCGGCCGCTGGCGTGGACGGCCGCGGCGAAACCGGGATGGAAGTACGGGCTGTCCAGGGCCGGATTGGTCGCCCGCAACCGGTGCCAGGCCGCCAGGTCGTCCGCGGTCAGCGCGTCGATGGTGACCAGGCTGACCTGGCTGCGGGCGGCGCTCACGTCTGCTCCGGCTTGAGCCGGGGGCTGACCACGCGCTCGATCGTGTACCGGGACCGGGATCCGCGGACCAGCCCCGCGACCGCGGCCCGGGAGGTCCGCCGGCCGGCCATCGCCCGGAGCGCCTCGCCGGCCAGGGTGGCGGCGTAGAACGCCGATCCCTTGATGGCGTTGTGGCGCCTCCGATAGAGGCGCACCTTGTTCACGACGGTCAGCGCGGCCAGGTTCGGGTTGACCTGGGCCTCACCTCCAATGTGGACAGCCACGGCCCGCGGGTTGTACCAGACCTCGTAGCCGTGGTCGGCCGCTCGCAGGCAGTACTCCGTCTCCTCGCTGTACAGGAAGAAGGACTCGTCCCACGGACCGAGTTCGCGCATCAGGCGCGTCGAGAGCAGCATCGCGGCCCCGGTCGCCCACACCGCCCGGCCGGGGCGCTCGTACGCCCTGGGGTCGGTGATGAGCTCGCCTAGCCGGCCTATCCGCCCCGCCTTCTTGCCGCCGATGACCGCCTCGGCGACGGCCCGGCTGACCGTGGGCGCCCGCCGGATCGACGGTTGCAGCGTGCCATCCACGTTGAGCAGGCGGGGCACCGCGATACCGCAGGCCCGGCGCCGAAGGTCCGCGGCGAGCAGGGCGAGCGTGTCCGGGTGCAGCCGGCAGTCCGGGTTCATGATGAACACCGCGTCGAGCCGATCGAGGTTCAGCACCTGGACCGCTGCGTTGATCGCGGCCGCGTACCCCGCGTTGCGACCCGTCTGGAGGACGCGTACCGGCAACCAGGTCGCGGCGGACTGGGCCACCTTGACCGAGTCGTCGCGCGAGGCGTTGTCAGCCACCACGACGGCGTCGAGGTGTACCCCGTTGGCAACCAGCGATTCGAGCGCCCCCGGCAGCACAGCGTCGCTGTTGTAGGTCACCAGCACGACCGCGACATGCGGCGCGATGTCAACGGTGTCGACCATGCACGCGCTCCTATCCGCGCCAGCGTTTGACCGTCCGGGCCGCCGTTCGGTACGCCCGGCGGGACAACGGGACGGCATCATTGAGCACCTGGGTTGTCCAGGCGTGGTCGAGGTCTCTGGTCAGACTGTTGCGGGCCTGAAGCCACTGGTGTGGCCGGGCGGGACCGCCGTCGCTGGTGTAGACCCGGCGCAGGCCGGCCGGGCGCAGGTGGCGCAGGACATGACGGTCGTAGGAGCCGTACGGGATGGCCACCGTGGTCACCGGGGCCCCGGTCAGCTTGGCCAGGACCCGGTGCGCCTCGACGAACTCCTGCTCGGACTCGGACTCGGTGACCGTGCGCCAGTCCCGGTGCGCCCAGCCGTGTGAGCCGACCTGCATGCCGGCGGCCAGCAGCTCCCGGACACCGTCCTCGTCGACCCGTCCCGGTGAGCCGAGCAGTCCGGCGCAGACGAAGAACTCGGCCTTCACTTTGGCCTTCATCAACAGCGGCAGGACAATGTCCACATCAGAGGCATTGCCGTCGTCGAAAGTGAGCAACACGTCGGACCGGCCGGCCACCGTTTCGAGCACCTGCTCGAACTGCTCGGTGCTCACCCACAAGCGGTCCTCACCCGGTTCCAGGGTGCGGTTGACGGGACCGACGCCGTGCACGTTGAGAATCACCACGGACCTCGTGGCCAGTGGAGCACTCAAGTAATTCACCGCCATACGGTTCGCCTGCCCCAACGCCCGCCCATTGATCCTCATGACTTGCACTGAGCCAGTACATGGGTGGATGGGCAGACGAGTCCCGGCACGCCGACAGGTCCCACTGCGAAGGCCCAACCGCCGCCGCCTAGGTTAGGTCACGGTGACCGTAAGTCCGTCACCCGGTCGTGTCGGGATCCCGACTCGCGCGGATATCTTGACGAGTGACGCTCACTTCCCGACTGAACCGGATCCTGGCACGTCGGCTAGGCTGACTTTGCTCCCGACCGCGGGCGTCTGGCGGATCGCGCCTGTCGCGGGTACCCCTGCGGCTGAGCCGTGCTCGTCGGGCATCGATCTTTGAGTGTGGAGAGGTAAGGGCGGATGGACTTCTGGGACCTTTCCAAGCTCTTGGTCCGTCGTTGGTGGGTCGCGTTGCCGATGCTCGGTCTCACGGTGGCGCTCATGGCGATGACTTATGGGACGGTCAAGCCGAACTACAACATGACGGCGTACGTGGTCCTGGTCCCCCCTGTGCCCACCCCTGACAAACAGGGCGAGCTGACGCAGGTCCAGCGCAACGTCTGGCTGTCTCAGGGTCTGCTCGCGCTGGCCAACGCGGCCAGCGTGTCGGTGCTCGATCCGTCGGTCCCGGATGAGATGAAGGTGGCGGGTCTCAGTGACTCCTTCACCATCGACATGAACGTGACCAGCGCGGTCATCACGCTGACCATCACCGCCAAGTCCCCCGAGCAGGCCGGCGCGACCGCGACCGAGCTCGTCCGCCGCTATGCCGGCAGCGTCAAGGCCCTGCAGGACCAGTCCAGCGTCGTGCCGTCCGACCAGGTCACGGCCAAACGCTTGGGCGGTACGGGTGCCGTGGAATCCAACGGCAACGTGAAGCGCGCCCTCGCCGCGATGGGCGGCGCCGGGCTGCTGATGACCGCTGGCGCCACGATCGGAGTCGACGCCTGGCTGCGTCGGCGGGCCCGGCGCGGCCTCGAGCAGGACGACATGCCGGACCTCGGGGCGGCGATCCCCGTGCCGGTCCCGGCGCCGCAGCCCCCTCCGGCTCCAGCGCGTCCGGTCCAGAGCGGCCCGCTCGTGAGCCGTTCCGTGCTGCAGGCCGCCGTGTCGACTGAGTTGGACAGCGCGCCCGCGGGCAGCCGCATCCCGGCGTCGCGAGCCCTCAACGGAGCAGCGACCCCGACCGAAGCGGCCGAACCGACTCGATCGATCGACGTCAGGTCGGCGCTCGTGTCGATCGCCGGGACCGAGGCCGAACGGGATCCCGGCGACGGAGTGACCCGCCAGCCGGACCGCGAGCCCGACACGACAATCGTGCTTCCGCTGACGTTCGGGTCCCTCCGACCCGGCGACTCGGGCCGCCGACCCTGAGTCCGCGCTCACCGATGGGTCGGTCAGCATGACCAGCGCGACAACTCTGATCCCGGCGGACCTGGAGCCGTCCCGGGTCACCCGCCGGACCTACGCCACGCGTCGCCGGCCCTCCCGGATCGACGCGGTCTTCGTGCTGAGCGTCATGGTCATGCTGCTCACGCTGATTCCGGGCCGGCTCATCGTGCCCGGCATGACCGACATCGGCCGGCCGGCGCTCATCGTCGGCCTGATGCTGTTCGTGTGGTGGTTCCTGGTCCGGGTGAGCCGGCACCTCGTCCTCACCGGCCAACAGCCGATGCGCTGGGCCATCTTCGCGTTCATGGTGGCCGCGGTCATCTCGTTCGCGGTCGGGTTCAGCCGTCCGTTGACGGCGATCGAGTCCAACGGTGCTGACCGGACCATCCTGTACTACCTGATGATCTCGGGCATCGTGCTGATGGCCGCCGATGGTGTCGCCAACTGGCTCCGGCTCTACACCCTGATCAAGGTGATCGTGTGGTGCTGCACGATCATGGCGTTCATCGGT
>Ga0068864_100003259_pt1 | contig 13416 bp, 11 predicted proteins | sample KBSSwiS72_FD_66586 | JGI IMG/M metagenome (GOLD analysis project Ga0068864, IMG submission 66586) | Switchgrass rhizosphere microbial communities from Kellogg Biological Station, Michigan, USA - KBS Switchgrass S7-2 | ecosystem: Host-associated > Plants > Roots > Rhizosphere > Soil ...
GTCTGGCCCATGATCGACAGCAGCCGCCTGGTCGAATCAGGAGAGAGGAGCTCGCCGCGCTTCAGGGCTGCCAGTGCGGTCGCGATCGCATGCGGAGAGGCTCCGTCATAGGGGTCGGCGATGTAGCGATCGAACGCCGCCTTGCGGACGCTCATCGGGAGCGCGTTGCGGGCCTCGTAGAAAGCGTTGCCCAGCGAATAGCTTGGGCTCCAGATCAGCCCAGCGATCTTCGACTGGAGGGCGCGCTCGCCGTTGTAGAAGCGGATCGATCCCAGGCCCTTGCGGGCAATCATTGCGCGCACTGCCTGCGGGCCGCCCACTGACCTCATCAATTTGTCGTTGGCGGTGTTGTCGCTTTCGGTGATGGCGGTGAACAGGAGTTCGCCGAGCGTCGTCGTCTTGTCGCCGCCGCCAAGGATCTTCTGAGCGAGCGGCTGATGAAAAAGGGTCAGGTCGCTGCGGTCGAGCGTGACTCGGTCGGACAAGCTGACCTTGCCGCGATCGACGGCGTCCATCGTCGTGATCGCGACCCACATTTTGGAGCAGCTCTGCTGGGGGAACAAGGCGTTCGCATTCCAGTCGATCTCCCAGCCGTCATCCACGGAGATGACCGCGATTCCGGCCTTGCCGTCGAAGGCTCGCCCGATGCTGAGAATGTTCTGGCGAAGCGCGTTCGGCGCCGGACGGATCGCGCGGGGCGGGACACGGGTGGCGGGCCTGTTCGGATTCGGACCGGGGGCGTCCTGGCGAGACGCCGCCGAAGCGCTGACCTGCATCGTCGCCATCACGATGACACTCAGACCGAAACGCCTCAACATTGACGCCATGACTTCACCGCTCCCCTGAAGTTCACCCGATTTTCCAGTTGCTTAACGCGCTCCAGCTGAACCCGTGCTGTGCGGCGCGGAGCCGAAAATCGCATCAGTCGATTCGATTGCCAAGCCTATTTTGGAGCGCTCAGCCTTGCGCGTTTGGTCCGCCGAGGAGCGCAGCGGATTCGATCTCATCCAACGCCCGGTGCGCGGCAATGTAGCGGCGTGCCTTTCCGACCCATTCGGCGGCGTTCGCTGCACCCGGCAGCCGCATCGTTTCGGCCAGCGCCTGGTCGACCTCGCCGGACGAAAGGCGTTGTAGGGCGCGATTGTAACGCGCCTCGGGATTGGCGGCCGGCCGTTCGGCCCGATGGATTTCGACCATCTGGCCAAGCTCGCGCTTGAAACCGGTCCACCAGCCTTCCTGCGTTCCGCCACGGCGCAAGTCGGGGCCGAGCGTCTCATATTCGCTGATCAGGTCGTTGAGCCGGACGGGCTGGTGCGATGCCGTGATCACCGTGGCGACCGCCTGCCGATGCTGTCCGCTGAAGCGGTCGATCAGAAGCGGCTCGAGATAGCCGAGCGCGACTCCACGATCGATCGCGCGTCGCGCAGCGAAGGCGACCAGCAGGGCGTCGGCGCGGCCCGCCGACCCCTCGGCATGCTGACTCGCATTTTCAACCCGGGCGAGCCGCGCTTCGAGCGCGGCGATCCGCTGCGCATCGGCTTGCGACTGAGGCATTGGTTGACCGGATTGCGGAGCCGGATTCATGACGACCGGTTTGGGCGTGAGCATCGCGGGCGGCGCTTGCGACGTCACGCCGAGAAGGCGCGCTGCAGCTTGATAATGCGCCAGGGCCCAGACCGCGCCAGCGGCGCCGGCGATGAGCAAAGTCAGGCCGATCAGCAGCCGCGCGCTCCAGCTCATGCCCCTCCGAGTGCCCGTCCCGTTCATGTGCCGGCGGGCTTGTCGCACAGGCGCATCGCGAGCGCTAGCAGGGCCTCGTCGTTCGGGCTTTCTGCGACCGCTACGGAAGACCAACCAGCGCCGGCTGCCTCTGACGCGGCCTTGCTGATGGCTGCGATCGCGACGGAGCTTTTTTCAAGGCCAAGCTGCTGAGCCAGCTCCTGAAACCGTTGCCCGGCGCGCGGGGAATGAACAAGCACGACGGCGCTTTCAACCTGCTCCAACCCGGCTGGAGCGGGAAGCGCGACTGACCGATACACGGGAATTGCGGTGATCTTGCGCTCAACGGTCGCGAGCCGCCGGTCCTGTCCCGTCAGATGCAGCAGCCGCATCTCCGGGTTGATGGTGGCAAGCAGGTCATCGACGCCGCCGTCGCCCGCCCTTTCCGTGAGGAAGCCGGCCTTCCGCGCCGCCTCAGCGGTGGCCTTGCCGACTGCATAAACGGGGAGATCGAGGAGACCTTTGAGCCCGCCGCCGCCGTGAAGGACGGCGTTGGCACTGGTCAGGAGAAGCGCATCGAAGTCCGCCGGGTCCGGCTCGGCCCAGTCGACCGGTTCGACCTCGAACACTGGGATAGCGATCGCTTCGAGACCGCGCTCACGCGCTCTCCGGACCGTCTCGGAAGCGCCCGGCTCGGGGCGCAGGACGATCAGCCGTCTCATTCGGGCGCGAACAGCCTCCGGACCGAATCGGGCGCCCTGCCAAGCATTTCGCGGGCCAATTCCGCGGGAGCCCTGGTGTCGCCGCAGTCGAACACCGCGCGTTGTTCGACCTTTTTGCTGCCGTCTTCGGAAAAGATTTGCGCGCGCATTCGCAGATCGCCGTCTTCGAGCACGCAAAAAGCGGCCACCGGCGATGAACAGGTCGCTCCGAGTGCGCGCGTGAACGCCCGTTCCGCCATTACGCAATCATAGGTGATTGCATTGCTGACGGTCGACAGCACGCTCTGGGTCATCGTGTCGTCGGTGCGGCATTCCATTCCGATCACGGCCTGGGCCGGCGCCGGAAGCAGGATCTCGGTCGGGATCGCGACGCCGGCTTCGATCCCCAGGCGCTTGAGGCCGGCCGACGCCAGCAAGGTCGCGTCGATCTCTCCGGCCTCGACCTTGGCCAGGCGCGTCTCGACGTTTCCGCGCAGGGGTACGATCTGGAGATCGGGGCGGATCGACAGCAACTGCGCGGCGCGGCGCTTCGAAGAGGTTCCGATAACGGCGGCATTCTTCAGCGCCTCGATCGAATCGGCGCCGATCAGCCGATCGCGAACGTCGCCGCGCGGACGCACCGCCGCAATATGGATCTCGCGCGGGCGAATGCTTTCGACGTCCTTCATCGAATGGACGCAGAAATCGACTTGGCCTTCCAGCAAGGCCCGGTCGAGTTCCTTGGTCCACAAAGCCTTGCCGCCGATTTCGGCCAGCGGCCGGTCTTGCACCTGGTCGCCGGTCGTCTTGATGGTGACGATCTCGATATAGCCGTCGGGCCAGCGCTGCGCGGCCTCGAGCGCGCTCGCCACCTTGCGCGCCTGGGCCAGCGCCAGCGGCGATCCGCGAGTCCCGAGCTTGAGCCGACCGTTCACAAGGCCACCCCTAGTGCATCGCGCCCGCATGAGGCAAAGGGCCGGACGCGAAATGACATTGATCCTCGGCCTTGAATCTTCCTGCGATGACAGCGCGGTGGCGCTGGTGACCGCCGACCGCCGAATCCTGGCGCAGGCGGTCGTCGGGCAAACGCAGGCGCACCAGCCTTATGGCGGAGTCGTTCCGGAAATCGCCGCTCGTGCGCATGTCGAGATCCTGCCGGGGCTGATCCGCAAGGTCCTGGCCGAGGCCGGTATGTCGATTCAGGACGTGGATGCGGTGGCCGCGACCGCCGGCCCGGGCCTGATTGGCGGAGTGATGGTCGGATTGCTCGCCGGGAAGGGCCTCGCGCTTGCCGCGGGCAAGCCGCTGATCGCGGTCAATCATCTGGAAGGGCACGCGCTTTCGCCGCGCCTCGTCGACCCCGATCTCGGCTTTCCCTATCTGCTGCTGCTCGTTTCGGGAGGGCATTGCCAGCTTCTCGAGGTTCGTGGAGTCGGCGACTATCGTCGTCTCGCGACCACGATCGACGACGCCGCCGGAGAAGCCTTCGACAAGGCTGCGAAGCTTCTCGGCCTCGCCTATCCCGGTGGACCGGCCATCGAGGAACTGGCGAAATCGGGTCTTCCGTCCGCTGTTCCACTTCCGCGCCCGCTTCTCGGTTCCGGCGAGCCCCATTTTTCTTTCGCGGGACTGAAAAGCGCAGTTCAGCGCGCCGTCGTCTCCGGCGAACATTCTCGCGAAGATATTGCGGCCAGCTTTCAGCAGGCGGTCGTCGACTGTCTTGTCGACAGGACCGCGCTCGCACTGGGCAAGACCGATGCCCCGACGCTCGTCGTCGCCGGCGGCGTTGCCGCCAATCAGGCGATACGGTCGGCACTCGCGGGTCTTGCGAAGAAACATGGCCGCGGTTTCAGCGTGCCGCCTGGCTGGTTGTGCACCGACAATGCGGCGATGATCGCCTGGGCGGGCGCAGAGCGCTTCGCGGCGGGGCTGTGTGACAGCCTCGACGTTCCGGCCCGCGCGCGCTGGCCGCTCGACGAAAGCGCCGAGAAAGTGCGCGGCGCGGGCGTCAAGGCATGAAGCTCGGGATCGTCGGCGGCGGCGCTTGGGGCACGGCTCTCGCGCAGGTTGCAGCGGCAGGGGATCGCGAAACCTTGCTGTGGGCGCTCGAGGATGAGGTCATCGAGTCGATCAACGAGCGCCACGAAAACTCGCTCTTCCTGCCAGGCGTCCCGCTTTCCGGAGCGATCCGCGCGACCAGCGCGATTGCCGATCTCGACGCCTGCGACGCCTGGCTGGTGGTCACTCCGGCGCAGCACATGCGCGCTGTGCTCGAACGGGCGCCGAACTGCGACAAGGCGATGGTGCTCTGTTCGAAGGGCATCGAAGAGAAGAGCGGGCAGCTGCTTCACGACGTGGCGAAACAAGCCTGCCCGGGCGCTCGGATCGCGGTCCTTTCAGGCCCGACCTTCGCGCACGAAGTCGCCAGGGGTCTGCCGACCGCCGTTACCCTCGCGGCTGAGGATCAGCGCCTCGCCGAGGAGCTTCGTGATCGAATCGCCCAGCCGACCTTCCGCATCTACGTGACCGATGACGTCACAGGCGCCGAGATCGGCGGAGCCGTGAAGAACGTCCTCGCGATCGCGTGCGGCGTCGTCGAAGGAAAGGGCCTGGGCCAGAATGCGCGCGCGGCGTTGATCGGCCGCGGTTTTGCGGAAATGACGCGCTTCGGGCTGGCCTGCGGCGCGAAGCGCGAGACTCTCGCCGGTTTGTCGGGCCTCGGCGATCTCGTCCTCACCTGCTCCTCGACGAGCTCGCGCAATTATTCCCTCGGCAAAGGAATCGGTGAGGGCCGTCCGTCGTCCGAGCTGCTCGCCGACCGCCGTACGGTGGCCGAAGGCGCCTTCACTGCGCCAGTGCTCGCGCGGCTCGCACGGGAACGCGGCATCGACATGCCCATCGTCCAGGCCGTCGACGAACTCATCGGCGGCCGCTCGACGGTCGATCAGGTGCTTGGTGCGCTCCTGTCCCGGCCGCCCCGTTCGGAGGCGATCTAGAAATCGATCGCAATGCCCTTCTTTTCCCAGTCGCCGTAGCGGGTCGGATCGAGGCGCTCCTCTTCGCCCGAAGGCGGCTCCTCGCTCTGCGCCGGCTGGGGTTCGGGTACCGGCGGCGAAGGGCTGAGATGTGCCGGAGGAACGAGGTGCTTGGGGCGCTTCATGACGTCAAGATGAGCCTGGGAGCGTGCGATGCCAAGCGCTGAAGGCGTTCAATCCCGGCGAGCGGCGCTGCAAATGCTGGATGCCATTCTCCGCCGTGGCCAGACTCTCGAGTCCGCCGCAGCCAGGGTACGCGGCCTTTCCGAAGCGGATCGTGGACTCGCAATCGCCATCGCGGGCGAGACGCTGCGCCGTCTTCCTGATTTCGACGCCTTGATCGACAGCGTGACTCGCCAGCGTCTTCCGGACGACAGCAAGGCCCGTCTCGTGCTTCGGATGGCGCTCGCCCAGAAGATCGGGCTGGGAACGCCGGATCATGCGGTCGTTGCGACGGCGCTCCCTTTGGTGGACGGCGGACCGCGCCGGTTGGTGCATGGCGTGCTTGGTAGTCTGCTGCGCAAGGGGGTAGCGGCTTCAGACGCTCCGCTTTTGCCCCCCGAAATAGAACAGCGCTGGGCCGAATCCTGGGGCGAGCAGGTGGTTCAGGCCGCACGCCGGCAAATCGCCAGGCGACCTTTGCTCGACCTCAGCTTCGCCGATGCCGCCGAGGCGCATGACTATGCTCGCAAGAACGAAGCCATCTCCCTGGCGCCGAAGCAGGTTCGTCTCGAAAGCTCGTCGGTCGAAAACCTGCCGGGCTTTGGAGAAGGCCGCTGGTGGGTTCAGGATCTTGCGGCTTCGCTGCCTGCACGGTTGATTCCCCGTGACGCCGGAGACGTGCTCGACCTGTGCGCAGCCCCGGGCGGGAAGACGATGCAGCTCGCGGCGGCGGGCCATCAGGTGACGTCGCTCGACGCGTCGGAGAGTCGCCTCGGACGACTGCGCGAAAACCTCGACCGCACGCATTTGCACGCCGGGTTGATCGCCGCTGATGCCTTGCAATGGCAGCCGAAGCGCAGCTTTTCGGCGATCCTTCTCGACGCACCCTGCTCCGCCACGGGCACCTTCCGCCGCCACCCCGAAGTGCTTTATCGCGCTCGACCCAGGACCGTCACGGCAAATGCCGAACTGCAGGCCGATTTGCTCAGGCGGGCAGCGGAATGGCTCAAGCCGAACGGGAGCCTCGTCTATTCGGTCTGCTCGCTCGAGCCGCAGGAGGGAGAAAGGATCGTCGCCGACTTCCTTTCCGGCAATCCAAAATTCGCCATCGACCCACCCAGGCCCGGCGAGCTTCCCGACTTCGTACCGCCATCGTCGGAAGGATGGGCTCGCATCCTGCCCGGACTTCTCGAAAAGCAAGGCGGCCTCGACGGCTTCTTCATGGCGCGGCTTGTCCGGCGAGCCGATTAACGTCTAATCGGGCCCATGGCCGGTCCGCTCATCGCCCCATCGATCCTTTCTGCCGACTTCGCGAAACTCGGCGAGGAAGTCCATGCGATCGACGAGGCCGGGGCCGACTGGATCCACATTGACGTGATGGATGGGCATTTCGTCCCCAATCTGACGATCGGCCCCGGAGTGGTGAAGGCACTTCGCCCGCACACCCAGAAGCCGTTCGACGTGCATTTGATGATTTCGCCGGTCGACCCCTTCCTCGACGGCTTTGCGGAGGCCGGCGCGGACATCATCACGGTGCACCCCGAGGCCGGACCTCATGTTCACCGGACGATCCAGCGCGTGAAAGGCTTGGGAAAGAAGGCCGGCGTGTCGCTCAATCCGGCAACTCCCGCCAAAATGCTCGATTACATCCTCGAGGACGTCGACCTGGTGCTGGTGATGAGCGTCAATCCCGGTTTCGGCGGCCAGAAGTTCATCACGAGCCAGCTGAAGAAGATCGAAGCGATCGCGAGCCGGATCACCAAGGCCGGTCTTGCCACGCGCCTCGAAGTCGATGGAGGTATCGACGCGGACACTGCCCGTCAGGCCGTGAATGCCGGCGCGAACGTCCTCGTTGCCGGGACCGCAGCCTTCAAGGGCGGTCCGTCAGCCTATGCCGACAACATCCGGGCGCTCAGGGGAGACGAATGACGGCGGGCTCGGCTGCCGAGCGCGACGTCGTACGGAAACTCGCGCGCGGCTCCCTTTTTTCGAGGCTTAAGCGTTCACGACAGCCGCTCAAACTGGTTGCAGTGCCACGCGACCATGTGCCGGGCGACCGCCTGCGCGGCGAAGCCTTGCTGTCCGGAAGGCTGGCGGTCGGAAGCGAAGTGTTGATGCTCGGCGACCTGGATTTCGCGCGGGTCGGCGCTGAAGGTCCTATGGCCGAGCGACTTCAGGGCTTTTCCTGGTTGCGCGACCTTTCGGCGGCGGCATCGCGAGAAAGCGGGGCGCGGGTTGCGGAAGCCATCGCCGGCCGCTGGCTGCTGGCGCACGGGACGCGCGTCGACGAAGCGTGGGCGCCCCATCTCTGGGGTGAGCGCATCCTCTTCTGGGCCGCTTATGCCCCCTACATCCTGTCGAGCACGGACGGAGGCTATCGCTCGGCGCTCCTGAACACCTTGGCGCGCGGCGCTCGGCATCTCGACTCCAGCGCCGACAAGGCTGCGCCGGGCTTGAAACGCGTGACCGCCTGGTGCGGAGTGATCGCTGCCGGCCTGCTGGTGCAGGGCGGTGTTTCTCGCGTGGCTCGCGGCGAAGCGGGACTCGCCCGGGCATTGGCGCTTTCGCAGTTCGATGACGGCGGTTTCGTCAGCCGCTCGCCGTTCGAACAGGTCCAGCTCGTCGATCGGCTCGGATTGCTGCGCGCATGCTATTTCGCGGCGAAGCAGACCCTGCCGGAGGGGATCGAGCAGGCGGCAGCCGCGGCGCTAGCCGCGCTCCATGGCGTCACTATGGGGGATGGCGCCCTGTCGAGCTGGCAAGGCTGCAATCCCGGCGAGACCGGGCGGCTGACGGCACTCATCGAAGGTTGCGGTCTGCGTGCCCGGCCGCTGCGCCAGGCGCGCGGCTGGGGGTACCAGCGAATTTCGGCACTCGGCACCATTATCGTGCTGGATGCCGCTCCACCGCCGCCACAGAAAATGGTCGCGCAGGGGTCGGCTTCGACATTGGCATTCGAAATGTCCGACGGGCCGCAGCGGCTCGTGGTCAATTGCGGCGGGCCCGGCCCGCTTCCGACGGATCTGTCAGCGGAGCTGGTGCAGGGGCTGCGGACCACGGCCGCCCACAGCACCCTCGTGCTCGCCGACACCAACTCGACCAACATCCTGCCCGACGGGTCGTTGGGCAAGGGCGTCGAGGACGTCGCGATCGACCGGACCGAGGACAATGACGCCAGCCGCCTCGAAGCCAGTCACGACGGTTATGTTCGTGCGTTCGGCCTGATCCACAAGCGCAGCCTCATGCTCGGCAATGACGGCAAGGAACTGCGCGGGCTCGACCAATTGATCGCCAAGGGCCGCAAGAAAATCCGGGAGTCCGCGGCCTATGCCGTGCGTTTCCACCTCGCGCCGGGCATCGAGGTGACGATTACGGCCGACGGGATGGGCGCGATCCTGCGATCGAAGGGCGCGCCGCCGTGGAACTTCCGTTGCAGGGGCGGAAGCTTGACGACCGAGGAAAGCCTGTGGATCGACGGGCGCGGCCAGCCGCGTCGGACGACCCAGCTGGCCGTCGTCGGTGAGGTCTCTTCGCTCGGCGGAGAGATCGGCTGGCAGTTCCGCCGTACAAGCTAAGCAGAAGGACCATGATGACCGACCTCGTCCCCGTCCGCCGGGCATTGATTTCGCTATCCGACAAAAGCGGGCTGGACGAGCTTGCGGCCGGACTACAGCGCCATGGAGTCGAGCTCGTTTCGACCGGCGGAACGGCGGCGAAACTGCGCGAAAATGGCGCCGCAGTGCGTGACATTAGTGAACTTACGGGCTTCCCCGAGATGATGGACGGGCGAGTGAAGACGCTCCATCCGAAAGTCCATGGCGGCTTGCTCGGAGTTCGCGACAATCCCGAACATGTGTCGGCGATGCAGGAACATGGGATCGCTCCGATCGACCTGGTCGTGGTCAACCTCTACCCGTTCCTCGATACGGTGATGAGCGGCGCTAATCGTGACGCGATCATTGAGAATATCGACATCGGTGGTCCGTCGATGGTGCGCTCGGCGGCCAAAAACCATGCGCATGTCGCGATCGTCACCGATCCGGCCGATTATGGCGAGCTGCTTGCCGAGCTTGATGCCAACGATGGAAGCACGTCGATCGGGTTCAGGAAGAAGCTTGCCGCCAAGGCCTTTGCATTGACCGCCGCATATGACTCGACGATCTCCCAATGGTTCGCCTTCGCCGACCAGGGCGAACGCTGGCCGCAAAGCTGGACGCGCGCGAGCAAGCTCAAAATGCCGCTTCGCTATGGCGAGAATCCGCATCAACAGGCGGCTCTTTATTTGCCCGTCGGCCCGGCCGCCCGCGGCGTCGCGCAGGCGGAACAGGTGCAGGGCAAGGAGCTCAGCTACAACAATTTGAACGACGCCAATGCCGCGCTCGAGCTGGTTGCCGAGTTTCGTGAGGACAAGCCGACGGTGGTGATCGTCAAGCACGCCAATCCGTGCGGCGTCGCGACGCGCGAGGGACTGCTCGAGGCCTGGCAGGAAGCACTCGCCTGCGACAGCGTCTCGGCCTTTGGCGGAATCGTCGCCACCAATCGGTCGCTTGATGGCGCGACGGCGGAAGCAATCACGCGAATCTTCACGGAGGTCGTTGTCGCTCCGGATGCCGACGAAGATGCGAGGGCGATCTTCGCGCAAAAGAAGAACCTCCGGCTACTTTTGACGGGCGAACTTCCGGATCCGGCGCGCGGCGGCCAGACACTCGCGATCATCGCCGGCGGAATCCTTGTGCAGGATCGCGATAACGGCAGGGTCACGCGCGATCAGCTGAAGGTCGTCACGAAGCGTCAGCCGACCGAGCAGGAATTGAAGGATTGCCTCTTCGCCTGGACCGTGGCGAAGCACGTGAAGTCGAACGCGATCGTTTATGCGAAGGACGGAGTCACGGCTGGAATCGGCGCCGGTCAGATGAACCGACGCGACAGTTCACGCATCGCCGCGCTTCGCGCCAGGGAAGCTGCGGAGGCCAACGGCTGGCCCGAGCCGCGCACCGTCGGCTCGGCCGTCGCTTCCGACGCCTTCTTCCCCTTCGCGGACGGCCTGCTTGCCGCCGCCGAAGCTGGCGCCACCGCAGTCATCCAGCCCGGCGGATCGATCCGCGACGATGAGGTGATCGCGGCCGCTGACGAAGCCGATCTCGCAATGCTGTTCACCGGAATGCGCCACTTTCGGCACTAGGATCGTCAGACGATATCGTCCTCGATCTGGTCGCGGGCCTCGGCCGCTTCCTCGGCTTCTCGAAGCTCCCGAACCTCGTCCTTGCGCAGCTTGAAGAGCTCGCGGTCCTCCGGTCCAAAGCCCTTGGTCCATAAAACCGTTCCGAACGCGACGAGGATCGCCGGAACGCCGACGAACAATTGCCATGTCTCGGGAAGGAACAGCCGGATCGGAATTCCGACGGCGAGCCCGGCTGCGGCGGCCCAGCCAATGTCCCAGCGCCACCCCGAGACCGGCGCTCCAAGCTCCCGCTTCAACAGCCAGGATTTGGTGATCGAGGCGAAGCCGAGGGCAACGCACAAAGCGATCGCCGGGCCCGTTGCCTGGTAAGTCTGCGGCAAACCCTCGCCCTTCATGATCAGGATGAGCGCTGCGGCAAGGCCCGCCTCGGCGATCAGCATGATGATGCTGATCAGCATGTTGCGCTTGCGCGCGACATAGATCAGCGCCGCTTCGCTGACGACGGCCGCGGCCGCGATCACTTCGGCGGCAAGGAGGAAGCCAAGCATTGCTGTGCCGCCGGTGAAGCCCGACCCGACCAGCCCCATCACGGAACGGCCGGGGATGGCGAGCGAGAGCGCGATTCCAACCTGTGCCGCGATAATCCAGTAGGTGACCTGGCGGACCTGCTGGGCCACGGCCGGGCGATCGCCAGCGGCGATCTTTCGCGCGATCGCAGGCCCAAGAACCGGCTCGAAGCTGGTCTTCAGCTTGGCCGGGAGCGTCGCCACCTGCTGCGCGACGTAGTAAATGCCGACGAAGCTTGCGGGCATGAATGCGCCGAGGACTGCTAGGTCGACGCGTCGCGACGCCCATTCGATCGCATCGGCGGCCGCAAGCGGGATGTTGCGGCAGGCCGTCCACCAGGCAGTGCCCAGGTCCGGCTTCCATTCGCGCGGGATGCCGTAACAGCGGACCAGGGGGATCAGCGCTGCGATCAGCGCCGCGACCATCGAGAAAACGTAGGAAACGATCAGCCCGTCATCGAGTGAGATGTAAGACCAGGCAAAGGCAACGATGCTAATGACCCACGGCTCGACGATCGACCGGGCGCGGACCGTAGAAGCCACGTCATGCTGGTACGCCAGCGCGGCCAGCGCAATGTCGGTCCAGCTGATCGCCAGGACGGTGATCGCGAGCCACCGGTCGAGCCCACTGATCTTCGTCGTCGGGTACATGGCAACGGGGAAGATGAAGAGGATCGCCATGCCGATTGCCGAGCCGATGGCAGCGACGAGCAAAGCGTCGGCGACGACGCAGGCTTCGGGCTTCCTGGCGTTGGCGAGGAGTTGGGCGAGTCCGCGTCTTAGTCCCAGTGCCGCGATTTGCGCGGCGAACTCGACCACCAGCACGGCGTAAGCGAAGCGACCGAGCGATTCCGCACCGTAGATCCGGCCCGCGATGAACAGGAACGGCAGGCGCGCGGCCAGGCGAAGCACGAAACCGAAGACGTTGAGCCGTCCGCCCCGCGCCAGCGTTGCCATGTCGGCGTCGGGCGCGGCTGGGTCTACGGTGGACGGAAGGACCTTGGCGTCGCTCAATGCGCGGCGCCCCAGTTCGGTCCCCAGCCGACCTCGACGTCGAGCGGTACGTCGAGCTTCATTGCCGGCTCGGCCGCTGTCGACATGACCTGCTGGATGACGGCCGCGGCTTCTTCCTCTTTCCCGTCGGGGACCTCGAACACCAATTCGTCGTGAACCTGGAGAAGCATCTTGACGTCGCTGAGGCCCGCATCGGCGAGCGCGCCGTCCATGCGGGCCATCGCGCGCTTGATGAGGTCGGCGCTCGTCCCCTGGATCGGAGCGTTGATCGCAGCGCGTTCGGCACCGCCGCGGATCGACGGATTGGGAGAGCGGATGTTCGGTTCGAAATGCGTCTTCCGTCCGAACAGGGTCTTGGTGAAACCATGCTCGCGCGCGAAGGCCAACGTTCCGTGGATGTAGGCACGGATTCCGGGGAACCGCTCGAAATAGCGGTCGATGATCGCCTTTCCTTCTTCCTTCGAGACCCCCAGACGGCCCGCCACACCCCAGGACGAAATGCCGTAGAGGATGGCGAAGTTGATTGTCTTCGCCTTGTTGCGCGTGTCGCGGTCGACCGTCCCGAACAGTTCCTCGGCGGTCATGTTGTGAATGTCCTCGCCGGCGCGGAACGCCTCCTTCAGCTGCGGCACGTCGGCCATGTGCGCGGCGAGTCGAAGCTCGATCTGGCTGTAGTCGGCGCTGAGGATCTGGTGGCCAGGGTCGGCGACGAAGGCGTCGCGGATCTTGCGCCCGACCTCGGTTCGGATCGGAATGTTCTGGAGGTTGGGGTCGTTCGACGACAAGCGTCCGGTCTGCGCCCCGGTGAGCGAGAAGCTGGTATGTACCCGGCCGGTCACAGGGTTGATCACGGCTTGCAGCGCATCGGTGTAGGTCGAGCGGAGCTTGGTCAGCTGGCGCCAGTCGAGCACCAGCCGCGCGCAGTCGACGCCCTCCGCCGCCAGACGTTCCAGCTCGTTGACGTCAGTCGAATAGTGGCCGCTCTTGCCCTTGCGGCCGCCTTTCAATCCCAACCGGCCGTAAAGCACGTCACCGAG